>Ga0187893_10011556_pt1 | contig 12794 bp, 13 predicted proteins | sample MA1701074metaG_FD_139574 | JGI IMG/M metagenome (GOLD analysis project Ga0187893, IMG submission 139574) | White microbial mat communities from a basaltic lava cave in the Kipuka Kanohina Cave System on the Island of Hawaii, USA - MA170107-4 metaG ...
GAGGCGGACGTAGGCGCAGCCTTCGGTCTCGGGCAGGTCGCCGAGCTCGAACGGCGCCATGTGCGCCTGGAAGGCGCCTTCGGGCACAGCCGGCGGAGGAATGCGCGGCTGCTCGTTCAGCTCGCCGGCCAGGCCGCCGCCGACGCTGCCTTCGCGCGGCGCGCCGGCCAGGATCCACTTCCGGACGGCCTCGATGTCGTCCGCGGACAGCGGGTCGCGATTCTGCGGCATCGGGTCGCCCTCGCCCGGCGCCAGCGTGCCGAGGAGCTTGTCCATCAGGAAGCTGGTCGACGGCGCGCCCGGAACGACGCGCTTCTTGCCCGAGAACTTCGCCGCCGAAGCCGCCGCGGGCACGTTCACCAGCGCGTCGTAGACGTCGGGGCCTTCGAGCGCGAGCTCGCCCTCCTCGCTGTCGAGCGCGTGGCAGCCCGAGAAGGCACACTGCTTCTCGAAGATCTGCGACTGGATGCGGTCGAAGGTGATGCCACGACCGCGCTTCGCCTTCGCGGGCGGCTTGCAGATGAACTTCACATTGTCCTCGTCGCGGGTGCCGCTGGTGCCGGTCGCCGTGAGCGCGACGAGCTTCTTCGCCTTGCGCGCCGAGCCGTTCTTGCGCGCGCCGAGCGGCACGGTGAGCGTGGTGAGGGCACCGCAGCGCTCGGCCTCGAGCGACGGCAGCTCGAGCAGGTCGAGCGTGCGCGAGAGCATGGTGAGGTCGAGGTCGGCCTCGGCATCAACGACGGTCAGGCCACCCACGCCCTCGACCGTCTTGCAGCGGGGATCTTCGGTGCGCAGACAGCCGCGGATCCAGAACTCGCAGTGACCGTTCACGAGACGATCGCGATCGCAGGTGGGGTCGCCGTCATTGCAGGTAACGCCCTTGGCGCGCGTGCCCTGGTCGAGGCCCACGGCTTCGAGCCCAGCCAGGCAGTCGCTGGCCGCGGATCCACCGCCGGGAAAGTGCGTGACGGGGAGGTCGCCCTCGTCCTGCTGGTGGGCGAGTACCAGCGAGGGGGCCAGGAGGACGGCCAGGGCCAGCACCACCGGGGGGAGACGGCGCCTGCGGGTCACGGACGAACCCGTACCGTAGCGCCGGCGGGATGGTCAATCGGCTTGACGGTTCGGGCCCGACCCGGCCTAGTGTGGGCATGACGAGAGTACGGATCACCGAGCTCAGACGCGCGCTCTCGACGCACCTCCGGGCGGTGGAACATGGCGGCGAGATCGAGGTCATGGACCGCGATCGCCCGATCGCGCGCATCGTTCCCGTACCCCATGTGGGCACGCGCGTACGGATCATCCCCGCGACACGTCCGTTCTCGGAAGTCCGCGGCATTCGCTATCCGTGCGTGAAGTTTCCGGTCGACTCCACGGCCCTCCTCCTCGAGGACCGCGGTCGTCGCTGACCCAAGGGACCGCGCGACCCACTTGAATGAACTACGGTCATTTATTAGACCGTAGTCCATGCAGACCACGGACGCCCTGACCGCCCCCGAGCCCGGGCGGCGGGCGCGGAAGAAAGCGCTGACGCGGCAGGGCATCTACGAGGCCGCCATGCGCCTCTTCCTCGAACGCGGCTACGCCAAGGTCACGGTCGAGGACGTCTGCGACGCAGCCGACGTGGCGAAGGGAACGTTCTTCCTCCACTTCCCCACCAAGGACGCGCTGCTCGCCGAGTACGGCCGGCAGGCGACTGACGAGCTGCGCGAGCGGCTCGCCGGCCATCGCGGCGGGGCAGCGAGTGCCTTGCGCTTCGTGCTGCACACGCTCGCCGAGCGCGCCGAGCAGCACCCCGAGATGGTGCGGCTCACCGTGCGCGAGACGATGGCGCGGCCCTCGGCGATCGAGCAGTCCACCGAGCAAGGGCGCAATCTCGGCATGCTGATGGCCGACCTCGTGCGCCGGGGGCAGGGGGCTGGCGAGCTGAAACGCGGCATCCTGCCCGAGGTGGCGGGTGCGGTGCTCGTCGCGTCGTACTTCACGATCGTCAACATCTGGGCCACGGGCAGCGAGCGCTTCGACCTCACGGACGTCGTCGAGCAGTCGCTGAAGCTCGTCATGCACGGGCTCAAGAAGGACAAGGCGTAGGACCATGGGCGCCAACGCCGTCGTCCTGGGAGGAAGCCTGGCCGGGCTCTGCGCCGCGCGCGTGCTGGCCGACCACTTCGAGCGCGTCACCGTCATCGAGCGCGACGAGCTGCCCGACGCGGTCGTCGACCGCGCCGGCGTGCCGCAGGGACGGCACGTGCACGCGATGCTGGAGCGCGGGCGGCGCGAGCTGGAGCGGTTGTTCCCCGGCTTCGACGCCTTCGTACTGGAGCGCGGCGCGCTGGTGCTGAACTTCGGCACCGACTTCGCCGTGCTGCGGCAGACGGCCTGGCAGGTCCGCCGGCCGTACCATCTCTCGGGACTGTTCCTCAGCCGTCCGCTGGTCGACGGAGCAGCGCGCCATCTGCTGGGCAAGCACACGAACGTCGTCGTGCGAGCCCGAACCGAGGTGATCGGCCTCGTCGCGTCCGGCGACGATCGCCGTGTGACCGGCGTGCGGCTGCGCGCCCGCGAGGGTGGCGGCGAGGAAACGCTCGCGGCCGATCTCGTCGTCGACGCGAGCGGCCGCTCGTCGCACGCGCCGGAGTGGCTGCAGGCACTCGGCGTCGATCCGCCGTCCGAGACCATCGTCGACTCGTACTGTGGCTACAGCACGCGCTGGTTCCAGGCACCGCCGCCCGAGCGCTGGCCGCGCGAGTGGTGGTGGAAGGGCATCTGGCTCGATCCCGATCTCGCGGGTCCGCCGAGCAGCCTCACCGCCGGCATCCTCTCGCCGTGCGAGGGCAACCGCTGGATCGTCACGATCGGCGGCATCGCGCGCAACTATCCACCGACGGACGAGGCCGGTTTCATGGCGGCGCTCTCCAGGCTCCGCTCGCCGATCCTCGCGCAGTCGGTGGCGCGGGCCGAGCCCATCTCGCCCGTCTACTGCAACCGCATGATGGCGAACCGCTTCCGGCACTACGAGAAGTGGCCGGTGCGTCTCCCCGGCTTCCTCGCGGTGGGCGACGCGGCGTGCGCGTTCAATCCGGTCTACGGACAGGGCATGACGGCGGCGGCGGTGTGCGCGGGGCTACTGGGCGAGGCGCTTTCCAAGCACGGGGCGCTTGCGCCGGATCTGCCGGAGAAGTTCTTCGCGTCGCAGGTGGGATTTCTGCGGCAGCCGTGGGATCTCGCGACGGGCGCCGACTTCCGTTTCGACACGACCGAGGGCACGCGCCCTCCTCTTCTGAAGCCGATCAACCGGTACATGGACGCGCTGTTCGAGGCGTCGAACGACGACATGACCGTACGCGGCATCGCGGCCGACGTGATGCATCTGCTCCGGCCGCCGGCGGCGTTCTTCGCGCCGGGGGTGGCGTTGCGCGTGGCGCGGCATGCGGTGGGCGCGCGCGTGCGTGGGACGCTCGTGCCACGGCCGCAGCCTGACGCGTGGCCGGCCATGACTGCTGCGGCGTAGATCGGTTCGTTCCGGCCAGCGGGCTCTCGTACCGGCGCGGCGCGGGCGGAGGGCCCATCGCTCGCTCCCGCTTCGCCGGCACCTGCGCCGCTCCCCCGCATGCGGATCGGTGCGCCTGCTCAGACGTCCGCTCGCGACGGGTCCTCCACCCACGCCACGCCGCTGCAACGCGCTCGCCCGGACAGGCCCACCTCCGCCGCTGGGTTCATGGTTGTCCAGTCGGAGGTTGCGGAGTAGTGGGTCGAGCGATGGACGACACGGCGCCCTACGTGCTGCGTTCCCAGGTCGACGGGATTGCCACCCTCACGCTGAACCGCGGCGAGCGGTTGAATCCGCTGTCGACTGCGATGCTGGCCGCGCTCCAGGCGGAGCTGGACGCGGTGATGGTCGATCCCGCGGTTCGCGTCGTCGTGCTGACCGGCTTCGGGAAGCACTTCTGCGCCGGACACGATCTGCGCGAGATGCAGGCGCATCCGGATCAGGCGTGGCAGAAGGAGCTGTTCGCGCAGTGCAGCCGGATGATGCTGTCGCTGGTACGACTGCCGCAGCCTGTCATCGCGCGCGTGCACGGCGTGGCGGTGGCGGCGGGATGTCAGCTCGTGTCGATGTGCGACCTCGCGGTGGCGAGCGAGGAGGCGCGCTTTGCGCTGCCCGGCATCAAGAGCGGACTCTTCTGCACGACGCCCGGAGTGGCCGTGTCGCGGAATCTCTCGCGGAAGCACGCCATGGAGCTGCTGCTGACCGGCGATCTCGTCGATGCACGCACGGCCGAGCGCTGGGGGCTCGTGAACCGGGTCGTCTCGACGGCCGAGCTGGACGCTGCGGTGGCCGAGCTGGCGCGGAAGATCGGCGCACACAGCCGGGCGGTGAACGCGCTCGGGAAGCGGCTGTTCTACGAGCAGGTCGAGCGCGGGATCGAGGACGCGTACGAACTGGCGGGCGACGGGATGGCCTGCAACATGACGTACGAGGACGCGGCGGAGGGGATCGAGGCGTTTCTGGGAAAGCGCGCGCCCGTGTGGCGGGGGCGGTAGCTAGAGAATGACCTCGACCGGCCCGCCCGTCATCGCGCTCACGTTCAAGACCGAGAAGCCGAGTACGTTCCCCTGGCCATCGACCTTCTCCATGACTGGTCCGACGAGGTCAGCTCCGAACTTCCACATACGTCGAAGAGCTTCGAGGCGTGGGAACCCTCATCCCTCCGGCGCGCATCCCTTCGAGGTGGAACGTTATCACCTTCCGCATCGCACGCTCGACCCCCTGTCTGGTAGGGGCGGTCGCGACGCAACCCGGCAGGTCGGGTAGATACGCTGAGAAGCCGCGCTTCGCCTTCTCGATCACCACGAGATACTTCATTGATAGAGCCTCGCTTGCTTGAGAATACTCTTGAGCGTCCCTGCCGCCAAGTCCGAACTCGGTTTCCCGGCGACGGTGACCACGCCGGCGTAGTGCGGGTGGCGAAACTGCCGGTGACTTCCACGATGGCGGGCTAGCCGCCACCCATGCTGCTGGAGCAGCAGCATGACATCGCGCACCTTCACTGGTGCGCGCACTAGTGAGCCGATCGTGGCGTGTCGACGCTATGGTCGGAACACTATGCCCCGATACTTCGATCAGATGTGTAGCTCGTCCGCCAGTTTCCGCGCCGCTTCCAGCATCGCCGCCCTGGCCGACGGGCTGAGCGACGTCATGTTGCAGAAGCCGTGCACCTGGCCGGGAAAGCGGCGGAGCCACGTGCGCACCCCGGCGGCCTCGAGACGCCGCGCGTAGTCCTCGCCCTCGTCGCGCAGCGGATCGAAGCCGGCCGTGAGCACGAGCGCAGGCGGCAGCCCGCTCAGATCGGACGCCAGCAACGGCGACGCGCGCGGATCGTGAGCGGCGTCGTGGCTCGGGAGGTAGTGACCGATGTACCAGTCCATCTCCGCGGCGGTGAGGAAGAAGCCTTCGGCGAAGAGCCGGTACGACGCGGCGCGGTTCGCGAGGTCCGTCACCGGATAGATCAGCAGCTGTACCATCGGACGCGGGCCACCCTCGCGCGTCGTGACGAGCGAGACCGCCGCCGACAGGTTGCCGCCGGCACTGTCGCCCGCGACTGCCACGCGCGAGGCATCGTATCCGAGCGCCGTTGCCTCCCGCGCCGCCCAACGAAAGGCGGCAACGGCGTCGTCCACGGCCGCCGGGAATTTGTGCTCGGGAGCCAGCCGATAGTCGATGGAAACCACGCCCGCATCGACCTCGTGGGCGAGGAAGCGACAGACCCCATCGTGCGTGTCGAGGTCGCCGACGACCCAGCCGCCGCCGTGGTAGTAGACGATGAGCGGGCGCGTGCGCCGCTCGGTCGTCGGGACGTAGAGCCGCGCCTTCAGCGGCCCCGCCGGACCCGGAATTTCCAGATGCTCGACGCGTGCGACCGGGGCAACCAGCCCAGACGCGATCGCGGCCGTCCGGCGGATGTCGGCGCGCGCTTCCTTGGGCGTCATCGTGTCGAGGGTGCGATGACCCTGGAGCGTGGCCAGCTTCAAGATGAGCTGGATGTCGGGCTCGAGCTCGTTGCCGTCGCGGCGGATGGGGCCGCTGCCGGAGAGGAAGCGCAGCGCGCCCGGGGGGAGCGTGTCGAGCAGCGTTGCAACGATCCAGGCGAGCGAGGCCGTCAGCCGTTCGAGCATGCCCTCGGGGGATCGACGACGGGTCGCACTTCGTAGGCCGTCACGGGCTGCTGGAAGCCGCGCAGTGCGATCTCACCCTTCGCCACCGCCGCGATACTGTCCTGAACGTGCACCCACGTCGAGTGGCTGAGCAGCACGCAGTCGCGCTCGCACTGCGCCTGCAGCCGCGCCGCCAGGTTCACGTGCCGTCCGATGGCCGTGTACTCGAGCCGCGAGTGCGACCCGAACGCGCCGATGCTCACCACGCCGGTGTTGACGCCCATGCGCACGTGGAACGGCCGCTCGATTCCCTGCCGCGCCCACCGCTCGCGCAGCTCGCCGAGCCGCACCTGCATCTCGGCAGCCATGCGCACGGCCCGGAGCGCGTGATCGGTGTCGGTCGTGGCATCGGGCGCACCGAAGAAGATCATGATCGCGTCGCCGACGAACTTGTCGATCGTCCCGCCGTAGCGCTCGGCGATCGCCGTCATCTCCGAGAGGTAGTCGTTCAGCAGCGCGGAGAGATCCTCGGGCTCCATCTGGTCCGAGATGGTGGCGAAGTCCTCGATGTCGGAGAAGAACAAGGTGAGCCGGCGGCGCTCGTGGCGCTCGAGCAAGGAGTAGTTGCCGTTGCGTACCTGCTCCGCCAGCTGGCTCGCCACGTAGCGGCTGATGACTTCGTTGGCGCGCCCGAGCTGCTCGCCGACCACCTCGAGCTTGTGCTCGCGATCGTGCCACCGGTCGATGACGAAGTAGACGATGAGGCCAATGAAGACCATCATGAGGATCGTCGGCCCGCCGAGATACAGCAGGAACGACGGCTCGAGGACGCCGTCGCGGAACGGCGCTTCGCGGAAGAGCGGTGCATAGGGCAGCCATCCGACCCGCTCCGCCACGGCGATGGCGGCGAGACCCACCACGAGCGTCACCACCGCCACGTGCATGTGGCGGCGGGCGAAGAGCACGTAGCCGACCGCGATCGACGCGATGATGGTGAGGCCTGCGAACAAGCTGGTGTGCAACCCGAAGAACTGTGCACCCGACAGGAGCACGTAGACGCAGACGGCGAGCGTCGGCGCGATCAGCACGGACGCGTTCGCGTGGCGGCGACGCAGGACCAGTGCTGCAGCGACAAGGAAGGCCAGGCTACAGACCGCGACCGTCTGGACGCGGAGTGCGATCGGCAGGAAGCCGTGTGCCACGTACGGGGCGGCGTCGGGGTTCCGCAGCAGGTGGAACCACGACACCCAGTACCAGAGGGTGAAGGTGAGAAAGGTGAGTGCCACGAAGAGGCACTTGTCGGCGGCGCTCCAGGCCAATGGGTCGCCAAGGCGGCTGGCCAAGGGCCGAGGGCCGGTCATCGGTTCGTCGTCGTCAGTCGGTTGCCCCATGTCTGCGCTCGATTGTCGCACGGCAGCCGGCGGCGGTGATGAAGGTGTGACAGGATTCGTCACTGCTTGCCGCGGCGTGACGTCGGAGCGGCACGCTACCCGGCCAATTGACGGCTCGCAGGCCGCGGCACTACACGTCGCGCGTGCACATCCCCCACTTCATGCGGAGCGTGAACCGGGTGTTCACGAACCCGCTGATGGGTACGTTCGCGTGGATCGTGCCGCCGCTGGCCGTCGTGCACCACGTGGGGCGGAAGAGCGGGAAGCCGTACCGCTCGCCCGTGGTCGCCCTCGCAAGCGAGCGCGGTTTCGTGATCCCGATGACGTACGGCCGCGACGTCGACTGGGCGCGGAACCTGGTGCAGGCGCGTGGCGGGGAGATCGAACGCCTGGGGCGGCGCGTGAAGGTGCGGAATCCGAGGATCGTCGGGCTGGAGAAGGCCGGGCCGCTGCTCCCGGCGCCCGCGCGGGCGTTCTTCCGGGTGATGAACTTCCCGGGGTTCGTGCTGGTCGACGGTCAAAGTTGACCGTGCGCGGGCGGGACGCTACACAGGCCCCCTTCGCCACCCTAGCTCAGATGGTAGAGCAACTGATTCGTAATCAGTAGGTCGCCGGTTCGATTCCGGCGGGTGGCTCTTCACGATCTCCCCCAATTGCACTCCGCCGCTGGCTCTTCGCGCCGACGCTGAAGCGCAAGGGCGTTGGACAGCGCAGCGAACGCCGGAGTAGTACGCGAGAAGACGCGGTGCGCCACAGGAGGAGCCCCCGTGACTCGACCAACCGGGCCGTTCGATTTGAGCAAGACGCCCATCCACCTCGGCTCGCGTGTGGACGCCGAGAACCATGCGGTGCCGCTCGAAGAGTTCGGATTCGACGGCCCGTCCTTCCAAAAGTACGTCTCTGAGCATTGCAAACCGGGGGCGCCGGGCCGGTTGATCATGGTCGAGACCACGCCGCGAAACTGGAGTGCGTGGGAGTGTCACACCGAGGGCGACGAGATCGTGATCGTTCTGGAGGGGAAGGCCGTGTTCATGCAGGAGATCGATGGGCAGGTGGTGAGAGCGGCGGTTGGGCCCGGCAGTACGATGATCAACCCCGCCGGCGTGTGGCACACCGCGGACGTCGAAGAACCGATGCGGGCGGTGTACATCACGCCATGCCCGGGCACGAAGCACCGCGCCCGGTGAGGTCGTCGGGATGGGGCAGCTCGTGGATGAACTGAGCGTGGACGCTCTGATCATGGGCGCCGGGTTCAGCGGGCTCTACCAGCTTCATCGGCTGCGTCAGCGGGGTTTCGACGCGCGCCTCTTCGAGGCGGGCGCCGACCTGGGCGGCATCTGGTACTGGAACTGCTATCCGGGCGCGCGTGTCGACTCTCATGTGCCGAACTACGAGTTCTCCATCGAAGAGCTCTGGCGCGACTGGAACTGGACCGAGCGCTTTCCCGCTTGGGACGAGCTGCGGCGCTACTTCCGTCACGTCGACCAGAAGCTCGAGCTGTCTCGCGATATCCGGTTCAACTCTCGGGTCACCGCCGCACGATTCGACGCCGACACGGACCAGTGGCGCATCGAATGCGCAGACGGCCATCGGATCCGGGCCCGATTCTTCATCCCCTGCACCGGCTTCGCGGCCAAGGCGTACGTCCCCCGCCTCCGCGGCCTAGAGAGCTTCGGCGGCCCGCGCTTCCACACCGCGCACTGGCCCCAGGATGGACTGGACCTGACCGGCCGGCGGGTCGGCGTGATCGGCACGGGCGCCAGCGGCGTCCAGGTGATCCAGGAAGCGGGCAAGATCGCCTCGCATCTGACGGTCTTCCAGCGCACACCGAATCTGGCGCTGCCGATGCGGCAGCAGGCGCTCGACGAGCCTTCGCAGCGTGCGGCGAAGGCTCACTACCCGGAGATCTTCCGCCGTCGCGCGCAATCAGCGGGAGGCCTCTTCGACATCGCGACCAACGGGCGCTCGGCGCTCGATGTCTCGGCGGAGGAGCGGCGCGAGGTGTTCGAGTCGGCTTGGCAGAAGGGCGCCTTCCATTTCTGGGGCGGGAGCTTCAGCGACATCATGCGCAACAGGGAGGCCAACCTGCTGGCCTATGAGTTCTGGCGGGAGAAGACGCGAGCCCGCATCAAGGACCCCGTCATCGCCGACAAGCTGGCCCCCGCGGAGCCGCCGCATCCCTTCGGCGCGAAACGGCCGTCGTTGGAGCAGTGCTACTACGAGGTCTTCAATCAGGACAACGTCACGCTGGTGGACGTCCGCGAGGAACCCATCGAGGAGATCACTCCGACCGGCGTGCGTACTCGGCTGCGACACTCGGAGCTGGACGTCCTCGTCCTGGCCACGGGATTCGATGCCGGGACCGGGGGCCTGACCCAGGTCGACCTTCGGGGGCTGTCGGGCCGCACGCTGAAGGACACCTGGAGCGCCGGCGTGCAGACCCACCTGGGCATCGGCATCCCCGACTTCCCCAACCTCCTCATGCTGTACGGCCCACAAAGCCCTACCTCGTTCTGCAACGGTCCCACCTGCGCCGAGCTGCAGGGCGATTGGGTCGTCGACTGCCTGAGCTACCTGCGCGACAACGGCTTCAGGCGGATCGAAGCCGAGGCGGCCGCGGGCGAGTCGTGGACGCAGCACATGGCCGACTTGGCGGCGGGCACGCTCCTTCCACAGGCAGAGTCCTGGTACATGGGTGCCAACATCCCGGGCAAGCCTCGCCAGCTGCTGCACTACCTCGGTCTGCAAGAGTACTTGGCGCTCTGCAGGGAGAGCGCCGAGAACGGCTACGCGGGATTCAAGCTTTGTTGAGCCGCGGGTCCACGCAGCTGTAGCAGGTTTCCTATCTTCCCGGATGGGCGCGCTGCCGCAGGAGGGATACGATGGCTCCATGATCACCCGCGGTCTCCAGACGTGTCGCACCGTTTCGCCTCGAACACCCTCCCGGCCGTCGGGACTCGTCCATCGAGACGACGCACCAGGATTGCGGCGGGGCATCCGTGGTCGCGCGCCAACCTTGCTCGGAATCGGCGTGATCCTGCTCGTGGGTTGTGCGCAGACCAATCACCATCTCATACATCCCCGCAAAGCGGCTCCGGAGGTGATCGTCTGGTCGGCCGACTTCGCCCGCGATGAGCTCAAGGTGCACCTAGAGGGGGCGCGTCCGCCTGGTGCAGGACCGTTCCCCACCGTTCTCGTTCTTCCGGAGGAAGAACGGACGGCCACAGACATGCACGGAGTGATCTGGGATCTCGCGGCCCGCGGATACGTCGCGATCGCCGCGGACTACCATCGTCGGATCGAGGGGGAATATCGCCGGAGCATGTTCGCCTGGCGCTCGACCGGAGACCTCACGTTGCTGATCGATGCGACGCGCGCATACCCGGAGGCTGATCAGAACCGCATCGGCGCGCTCGGATTCTCGGAAGGCGCGGTAGTCGGCTTGCTCATGGCCGCGCATGATCCCGATCGCATAAAGGCGGTCGTGGCCTACTATCCGATTACCGATTTCCCGCATTGGTATGCGGGTGAGCGCTCCGGCCTCTCTTCACGCGCTCTCTTCGCCTTGGCGCGCTGGCAGTTGCGGGACGAATCCCTCGCTACCAGCGACGACGACTTCCAAACGGCGCTTCGCCTGGCATCACCCTTGTACATGGCCGAGTATGTCCGCGCCCCCGTCCTGTTCGTGCACGGAGCAGAGGATACGCTGCTCCCCCTGGAAGAATCGGAGCGCATGGCCGAACGTCTGCAAGCCTCTGGCGGCACCGCGGAGGTGCTGGTCGTGCCTGGCGGAGGGCGCCTGTTCAACTTCCGACAGCCGCAGCAGGCGACCGACGCCTGGCAGGTCACCCTTGCGTGGCTGGACCGCTATCTTCACCCGACGCCGCAGGCAGGTGGATGACCCGTCAATTCTTCTTCGCCTTCGCTTTCGCCTTTGCGGACTTCAGTGCCTCGTCGGCGGAGATCTCTTCTCCGCTCGCATCCACGTAGTGGACGTCAAAGGCAGCATCGGCGCTGTTGAAGAGCAGACACGTGCGAAAGCAGGTGGCCCGGTGCATGTGACGGCTGGGGAGGGAGCTGAATGCGCCAGGCACGAACTTGAGGGGCGGACCATCCTTCATCTCCACGGCACCCCGCCCGCTGATGACCAGCAGCGTCTCGTTCGCCGTGTGCCAGTGCCACGGGACGCGGCAGCCTGAAGCCAGCTTGAGCAGCACCCATGCTGGCCCCCAGCGCGGATTGCCGCGGAGAATCGCAGCAGACGCACAGGCGGGCATGTCGGGAATCGGCGTAAACTCCAACGTCTGCGGGTTCAAGGTGACCATCTGCTCCGTGTCCTCGTCCTCATCCTTAGCCTGGGCGGGTATCGACACACCCACGGCGGCCACGGTCCCGAGCAGGATGAGCAGGGCGCGCATTCGATTCGACTGGATGGTCATATCGGTCCCCTTACCGTGGAACCTGACCAGCTACCACTCGGCGAGCGAGGCCTAACCCGTCGTGCGACCACGTGTCGGAGTCGGCCGGTCAGCAGGCCACACGTCGTCGAAGAGCAGCCACTGTGCCGGCTGCTCCAGCACGAGCCGCTCGTAGAAGCGTATCGTCGCCTCGAACGCGGCGGCCACGTCGGCCGCACTGCGAGGATCGAACCGCCCGGCGGTCCGCATCTGGTAGCGGCGGATGCCCGTCCGCAAGGTGAACACCGGGATGAGTGGGGCGCGCGTCACGCGGGCGATCACGAACGGCCCCGTCTGGAAGGGCGCAGAACGGCCGCAGAAGTCGATCTCGCGCGCGCCACGCGACGGGGCCCACGGGTCGATCTGCATGCCGACGACCTCGTTCCGGCGCAGCGCCTCTCGAACCGGTAGCGCGGTGAAGATCGAACCCGAGTAGATGATGTTGAAGCCGAACCGCAGGCGCAGGCGATGCATGAACTCGCGCGTAGTCGAGTTCTGCTCCGGGGCGACGACGAGGTTCACGGGCCGACCGAAGTCCGAGAGGAAACGCGCACCGATGTCCCATCCACCGAAGTGTGCCGTCGGGACCAGGAGGCCGCGGCCCTCGGCGAGCGCAGCGCGACACGCTTCGAGTGCGGGGATTTCGCGAACGAGCGGTGGCGGGCGCGAGCCCCACTGCTCGAGGCTCTCCGTCATTGAACGCGCGAATTCCACGAAGACGCGATACGCATCGCGGTGCTCCTGGACCCACCCGCGCGGGCCGCGCACCTGTTGCTGATTGCGCAACACGGCC
>Ga0187893_10011557_pt1 | contig 12793 bp, 10 predicted proteins | sample MA1701074metaG_FD_139574 | JGI IMG/M metagenome (GOLD analysis project Ga0187893, IMG submission 139574) | White microbial mat communities from a basaltic lava cave in the Kipuka Kanohina Cave System on the Island of Hawaii, USA - MA170107-4 metaG ...
GGCCGGCCATGCGATTGCGCCGACGACGGTGCGCTTGACGTTTGAGGCGGCCAAGCAGCTCCTTGGGGTGGGCGGCTATCCTGAATTGGAGCTCGGACCGAGCGAGGTCGCCTACGCAGGCACCAGCGGGGTGGGGGGGCATCACACGTTCGACGGCTTCGTGATCCTCGCCGGCGGCAAAACCGACGAGATCGCAAAGGTGCCGACGCAGATCATGCCGTTCGATCATGACCACTATAATGCCGTCGCCGAGCGCGATCTGGAGGAACAGAAGGCCCTGGACGGCGCAAAGGTCCCGGAAGGAATGACCGTGGGTCTGATCAGTTACCAAGAAACCAAGAGCGGACGCGACTACTTCGGGATCGCCCGCGCGCCCGACGGTCGCGATTTCCCCTTCATGGCGACCCCGGCGTATTTCGAGCGCCTCCTCCAGACGGCCTACATCGGCACTCCGATTCGGCTCTCCCCGACGCTCCAGGTCATCGAGGCCTAGGTGCTCGACTGTACGAGCAGAGTTCCCGGTACGTCATCAGGTAGCCTGCCCCACGCCCGACCTGTTCTCCTTGAGGACAAGCCGGATGGGGGATTGAAGGGCTGACAGAAATGCCGGAGCATGACATCCTCCTGCAGATCGACGATCTCCGGATCGCCTTCGGCGGCGTCAACGCCCTGGCGGGAGTCAGCATGGCGATCCGGCGTGGCGAGATCTTCTCGATCATCGGTCCCAATGGGGCCGGGAAGACGGTGCTCCTGAATTGCATCAGCGGGCTCTATAAGCCGCATGCGGGGCGCATCCTCTTCGAAGGGAAGGAGTTCGCCACGATGAAGCCCCACGAGAGGGCCCGGCTGGGCATCTCCCGGACCTTCCAGAAGATCGAACTCTTCAGCGGGATGACCGTCCTGGATAATATTCGGCTGGGCCGGCATATTCACATGAGGACCGGCCTGCTGGACGGGACGCTCTATCTGGGAAGGGCGGCCCGGGAGGAAATCGAGCAACGCGAATTCATCGAGCGGGAGATCATCGACCTGCTCGAGATCGCGCACATCCGCGATACGGTCGTGGGGATGCTGCCGTATGGTCTCCAGAAGCGAGTAGAGCTGGCAAGGGCGCTGGCACTCAACCCCAAACTGATCTTGTTGGATGAGCCGATGGCAGGCCTCAACCTCGAGGAGACCGAAGACATGGCCCGATTCATTCTGGACGTTAATGAGGCCGAACGCTGGCGGGTCACGTGTGTCTTGGTCGAACACGATATGGGTGTCGTGATGGATATTTCGCACCGCGTGGCGGTGCTCAATTTCGGCGAGAAGATCGCAGAAGGAAGCCCGCAAGAGGTCCAGGCAAATCCGGCCGTCGTGAAGGCCTATCTTGGCGAAGGTGAGGAGCTGTATGCCACGCGCCGCTAGCCCCGTCGTCGAGCCGATCGAGATCACGAGCGAGCTTACGCTCCCAAAACTCCTGGTCCGGACGGCCCGCAAATACGGCGACCGGAAGGTGGCCATGCGAGAGAAGGAGTTCGGGGTGTGGCGACCGATCACCTGGCAGCAGTACCTGGACCGAGTCAGGAGGCTTGCCCTGGGCTTTGTGGCCCTGGGTCTGAATCGCGGAGATAAGGTTGCGCTTATCGGTCAGAACAGACCCGAGGGGCTGTGTGCGGAGATGGCGGCCCTGTGCGTCGGAGCCGTCGCCGTGTGGCTCTATCAGGACTCGCTGATCGACGAAGTGCGGTACATTGTGGATCACTCCGACGCACGATTCCTCATCGGGGAGGGGCAAGAGGAAGTCGATAAAGCGTTGGCGATCAAGGACCGATGTCCCAGGCTGGAACGGATCATCTGGGATGACCCAAGGGGGATGCGAGGCTACGACGACCCGGCCTTGATCAGCCTGAAGGAGGTCGGCGAGCTGGGGAGGACGCGGCTCGAGGAGGCGCCTCGCCTGTTCGAGGAGCGGGTCGAACAGGGTCGCGGCGACGACGTCTGCCTGCTTCTCTACACGTCGGGGACCACGGCCCTGCCGAAAGGCGCGCTGCTGACCCATTACAACATGCTGAAGATGGGTCAGAACATGATAGCGGTTGATCCCTGCAGCGAGGGCGATGATTACGTCTCGTTCCTCCCGTTCGCCTGGATCGGCGAGCAGATGATGTCGGTCTCGTGCGGGCTGCAGGCCGGGTTCACCATCAACTTCCCCGAGGCGCCGGAAACCGTCCAGCAGAATACCCGGGAGATCGCCCCGCAGGTCCTCTTCTCGCCCCCGAGGATCTACGAGCAGATGGTGCGAACGGCGCAGGTCCGCTACCTGGATGCGCCGCGCGTCAAGCGGCGGATCTACGAGTGGGCGATGCGAGTGGGGGAGCGGATCGCCGACCTGGGATTTGCCAAACGATCGATTCGTCCGTGGCTCGGGTTGCAGGGGGGCCTGGCCAATCTGGTCATCCACAAGAAGCTGCGAGACCATCTTGGGCTGACACGCATCAGGCGGGCGTACACCGGCGGCGCGGCGCTCGGACCGGACCACCTCCGCTTCTTTCATGCCATCGGAGTGAATCTTAAGCAGATCTACGGCCAGACGGAGATCGCCGGCATCTCGGTGCTTCACCGCGACGGGGAGGTCAAATTCGACACGGTTGGGAAGCCGCTGCCGGAGACGGAGGTTCGGATCGCCCCGGACGGCGAGATCATCTCGCGGAGCCCCTGCGTCTTCGCAGGCTACTACAAAATGCCCGAGGAGACCGCGAGGACGCTTCTGGATGGGTGGCTTCATTCGGGAGACATCGGGTTCCTGGACGCCGACGGCCATCTCGTAGTCTTCGACCGGCGGAAGGACGTCATGACCCTTTCGGACGGCAGCCGGTTCTCGCCCCAGTACCTTGAGACGCGACTGAAGTTTAGCCCCTACCTCAAGGACGTGTGGGTGATCGGAGACCAACGGTCATTCGTGTCCGCCGTCGTCTGCATCGATTCAGTCGTGGCGGGCAGGTGGGCCGAAGAGCGCCACATCCCCTATACGACGTATGCCGAGCTTTCTCAGAAGATGGAGGTCCGCACGCTCGTGTCGGAGGCGATCCGACACGCGAATCGCGGACTGCCGGAGGCCGCCCGGATCAGGCGGTTTGTGAACCTCCACAAGGAGTTCGACGCCGACGACGAGGAGCTGACCAGGACGAGGAAGCTCCGCCGCGCGTTCCTGGAGGAGCGCTACCGCGAGATCGTGGACGCGCTCTACTCTGGGGCGACCGAGGTTCACCTGGAGACCAGGGTCACGTATGAGGATGGCCGGGTCGCTCACAGCAAGACCGATCTCTGGATCGTCGATGTCGCCGGAGATTCGCCCTGATGGAGACCTTCCTTCAGCTCGTCATCACAGGGATCCTGGTCGGGAGCATCTATGCGCTGGTGGCTCTCGGGTGGACGCTCATCTACAAGTGCTCCGGCGTGTTGAACCTGGCCATGGGCGAGCTGACCCTCCTGGGGGCGTACGTGTGCCTCGCCTTCTACACGTGGGGATTCCCGTTTCCAGTGGCGCTCGTCGGGACGCTCGTCGTTGGGTTCATCCTCGGTCTCGTTACGGAGCGGCTCTTCTTGCGCCGGATGATCGGCCAGCCCATCCTCGCTGTCATCATGGTGACGGCCGGCCTCTCGTTCTTTTTTCGGGCTCTGGTAGGGTTTATCTGGGGCACCGACACCAGGGTCTTTGCGCCGCCGGTCTTCCCCACGGAACCGGTCCGATTCGGCAAGATGGTTCTTGGCCAGGTCTATATCTGGAGCTTCCTAGCGGCTCTGCTGCTGCTGGTGATATTCGTTGCCTTCTTCCAGTACAGCCGCTGGGGCCTCTCCATGCAGGCGACCGCGGATGACGAGATGGCAGCGCTCTCCCTTGGGGTGAGCGCCAAGCGGGTGTACGCCATGGCCTGGGCGATCGCCTTCATGGCGGCGGGCGTCGGGGGGACCCTCCTCGGCAATATCAACGGGCTGAACATCTCCGTCGGCTACCTGGGGATACTCGTCCTGCCGGCGGTCGTGCTCGGAGGCCTGAACTCGGTTCCAGGCGCCATCGTGGGCGGGATCACTATCGGGATCCTACAAAATCTCTCCGGCGGCTACCTGGAGCGCCTGACGCCGGGGGGCGTCAAGGAAATCGCCCCCTTCGTCTTCATGGTCATCATCATGCTCTTCAGACCGTACGGCCTCTGGGGATGGGAAAAGATCGAACGGGTCTGAGAATCGCGCATGTATTTGCCGAGCGGCGTCTATCACGAAACCTACCGCGCGGACCATGCGTGGTGGCAGACGACCTTTGTCCAGGCCAAGATGGCGCTCCTCGCGCTGCTTCTCCTCGTCGGCCTGCCGCTGGCCGGCAACTATGCCCTCTCGATCGCCAACATCACCGGCTACACGATCCTGTCAGCCCTTGGGGTCCAGCTCCTGATCGGCTACTGCGGAATGATCACCCTCGGCCACGCCGCCTTCATTGCGGTAGGGGCCTATGGCACGGCCATCGGGATGCTTCAGTACGGGCTGCCGTATCCGCTCAGCATGTTGCTCGGGGCGATACTGGCCGGGGCGTGGAGCGTCCTCTTTGGACTGCCGTCGGCCAAGGTCAAAGGATTCTATTTGATCATGACCACCATGGCGGCCCAGTTCGTGACCGTCGATTTCATCATCACGCAGTACATCAGCCAGGTCGGAGGGCGCGGTCATTACTTCTCTCTCCCACCCGGAACGATCACCGTCGGTCCATGGGTCATCGACACAGAGCTCAAGGTGTACTACCTGATGATCGCCCTGGTCACCCTCTGCGTAGCAGCAATGGCCAATCTGCTCCGGACCCGCGTGGGACGGGCCTGGATCGCCGTCCGGGACAACGACATCGCGGCCGAGATGATGGGCGTGAACGTGATCAAGTACAAGCTGCTGGCGTTCTTCATGGCCGGCGTCCTGGGAGGGGTCGCCGGGGCATTCTGGATCAGCTCTTTGTACGTTGTCAGCCCGGAACACTTCCAGTTTTCCTGGTCTGTTTGGCTCGTCGGTGTTATCCTGATCGGCGGCGCCGGGAGCCTGTATGGCGTCATCTTCGGCTCGATCTTCGTCACCGTTCTTCTTGAGGCATTGAAGTTCGCCGTGATCCCATTGAGCGAGGCCTTCCCGGCGCTTTCCACCGGATTCCTCTACATCAAGGAAGCGGTCTTCGGACTGGCCATCGTGCTCTTCTTGCTGTACGAGCCGCATGGCCTGGCGTATCGGTGGCAGCAACTCAAGAACTATTTTAACTTGTGGCCGTTCGCCTACTAGTGGGACTGACGGACGAGTCATGGGGAACCCACACCGCACGCGAGGAGGGAGATGATGCGCATAAGAACGCTGATCCGGATCGCCAGCAGCCTTCTGTTGATAGCCGTACTCACGCTGGATGCTGGGGCTCAGAACGAAGTGAAGCTCGGGTCGCTGAACGACTTTACCGGCCCCACGTCTGACGTGGGCAAGGATGCCGGGTTGGGAATTCGGGAGGCGGTCCAGTATGTGAATGATACCGGTGGGATCAACGGCAAACGGATCAAGCTCTACCAGTACGACTATGGCTATCGAGTCCCTGAAGCGATCACGACGTACAAGCGCTTCCGAGACTTCGACAAGGTCGTCGCGGTCTTCGGATGGGGGACCGGTGACACGGAGGCCCTCGCCCCGACGGTCGCCAAGGACAGGATGCCGTACCTGTCCCACTCCTTCTCAGCCTTTGTCAGCAATCCGGCCAAGACCCCGTATAACTTCATCTACGGGACCGACTACTCTTCAAATGCGCGCGCGGCGATGACCGCCTGGTACGATCAAGTCTGGCTGAAGGATCCCAGGTTCAAGGCCGAGCGTGACAAAGGGGCCAAGCCTCGGTTCCTGAGTTTCTATATGTTCGCTTGCCCCTACTGCAGCGCGGCGATCAAGGCGCTGAAGGACCATGCCTCGATCCTTGGCTTCGAGGTTGGACCGGATCAGGACGTCCCCCTGACCGCTCTGGACACGAAGAGCCAGGTGCTGGCTGCGAAGGAGTTCAAGCCTCATCTGGCCTGGCATGGCAATATCGTGATGTCGGTCTCGACCGTACTCAAAGATGCGCATGCGCTGGGCCTAGGCGCCGACCACATCGTGAACAACTGGGGGTTCGACGAGAACCTCGTCAAGCTGGCCGGTCCCGCGGCCGAGGGCGTCATCGGGCCGGCCGTGAACGCGTACTACGGTGAGAGGGTCCCCTTGATGGACAAGGTCGTGGAGTACGCCAAGAAGATGAACCCTGGCGTTCCCCAACAGAATCGGCTGATCCGGACCGTCCAGTCCTGGGTGGACGTGCTGTTGATGCGGGAGGCGCTCGTGCGGGCCGACAAGGCGGGCAAGCTGAACGGCCCCGGGATCAAAGAGGCCTTTGAGTCCATCCGGGATTGGACCCCGGGCCTCGGGCGCCCCCCGATCACGATCACGCCGACCGATCACCGGCCAGGGTCGTTCGTGCGAGTCTATCGAATCCAGAAGGGGAAGTTTGCCCTCCTCGAGGAAGTCGATCTCAAGAAGCGATGGCCGGACAAGTGGGAGAAGGAGTGGCTGGGCTGGTAGGATGCTCCAGATCAACAACATCGAAGTTCTGTATCATGAGGTGATCCTGGCGCTCAAAGGGGTCTCAGTGGAGGTCCCCGCCGGAGGGGTGGTTGCCCTCCTCGGCGCCAACGGCGCCGGAAAGAGCACCACACTCAAGGCGATCTCCGGGCTGCTTCGGCACGAGAACGGGAAGGTGGCCCAGGGGAGCATCGAGTTCCTGGGCCAGCGGATCGACCGCAGGTCCGCCGAGGAGATCGCCAGGATGGGGATCGTCCAGGTGATAGAAGGGCGGCGGGTCTTCGAGCATCTGACCGTGGAGCAGAACCTCAAGGTCGGCGCTCACCTTCGCGGCAATGGGGCGACGATCCAGAAGGGCCTGGACACCGTGTATCATTACTTCCCCCGCCTGCGGGAGCGACGGGGCGTGATGGCGGGGTTCACGAGCGGTGGGGAGCAGCAGATGACGGTGATCGGCCGAGCGCTGATGACCGGTCCCAAGCTCCTGCTCCTGGACGAGCCCTCGATGGGCCTGGCCCCACTGCTGATCAGGGAGATCTTCGAGATCATTACCCGCCTGCACCAGGAGGAGAAGATCTCCATTCTGCTGGTCGAGCAGAACGCTAAGCTCGCCCTCGCCGTCGCGCGGCATGCCTATGTCCTGGAGGGCGGTCGCGTTGTCATGGACGGCCCATCGGAGCAACTCAAAGAGAATCCTGATATCCGCGATTTTTACCTGGGCCTGACCGACCTGGGCGCCAGGAAGAGTTTCCGCGCGGTGAAACACTACAAGCGGCGGAAGCGGTGGATTACGTAGCCGTTTCCCTGCAAAAAAGGGGGAGAACGATGCGAAAGACCCTGTTGGTGGGAACGATGGTCGTGTTGCTGGCGGGCTGGAGTCTCGTGGGGGAGGTCGCAGCGGCAAAGCTCCAGACGCCTACTCTGGAGCTCGAACGAGTAGAGGTGCAGAGCTATTTTCCGTATGCGGAGAAGCCAACCCGAGTGCCATTGGTGCTCGCCTTTATCCTCAAGATCACAAACCCCAACAGCTTCAAGGTCGAGATGGAGGACCTGAAGTTCACCTACGGTTTCGAAGCCAAGCCCGGAGAATTCTTCGACCTCAACACCCCGACGGTCTACGACTCCATGTCCATCCCCGGCAAGACCGCGAATCACCTTCGGGTCGTCAGCGTTCTGGACTCGATGGTGGTCCCGTCCAGCCTCGCGGTGGCCTCGGGGGCCCGCGTGCAAGCCCTGGATCTCAAGATCCCTGACCTCGTGAAGACTTGGTGGGAGCAGATCGGCGATTTCCCCTACCGGATCAGGGTGACAGAGGGGGTGGCAAACTTCACGAGCGAGCAGGGGAACGCGCTGGCGACCTTCGAGGGGACGTTTCCCGAGAAATAGCCGCGTCGTTGAGCGAATCGGGGAGGCGGCGACGGAGCGGATCGACCGCAGTCCGGGCCTCTATGACCCGGACCTCGAAGCGATGTCGGCGGATCGCCGGCGGACCTATCAAGCGGGGCGACTTCGAGCTGCCGTTGCGCACGCCCACGACCACTCACCTCACTTCAGGGGTCGCCTGGCAGCCGCGGGGCTCACCCCCACCGCCATCACGAACGTCGAGGAGCTGCTCCGTCTTCCCGTACTGAAGAAATCGACCCTCCCAGAGATCCAGCGGCACGATCCACCATTCGGTGGTCTCCTGGCGGCGCCGCTTTCCGAGGTGAGCCGGATCTACCAATCGCCGGGCCCGATCTATGATCCGGAGGGGCGGAGCCCGGACTACTGGCGGATGGCGCGGGCCTTCTATGCCGGCGGGTTTCGGGCGGGCGATGTGGTCCAGGTCACATTCGCCTATCACCTGACTCCTGGCGGCTGGATCTGCGATGCCGGTCTCCGGGCGCTCGGGTGCGTCGTGGTCCCTGCGGGCGTTGGGAATACCGACGCCCAGGTCCAGCTCCTTCGGGATCTTGGGGTGACGGGCTTCATTGGGACGGCCGCCTTTCTATCGACGCTGTTGACCAGGGCCGAAGAGGTGGGGTGCGACGTCGTGAGGGACCTGCACCTTCGCGTGGCCTCGCTTGGCGGGGCGATGATGGCAGAATCGATGCGCCAGATGATGGCGGATCGCTATCGACTCCTTGTCAGGCAGACGTATGCCATCGGCGATCTGGGACTCATCGGCTACGAGTGTTATGAGGCGTCGGGGATGCACGTCGCCGATGACCTGATCCTCCAGATCGTTGACCCAGAGAGCGGCGTCGAGGTCCCGCCGGGGGAGCCCGGGGAAGTGGTGGTGACGCTGTTCGACCCCGTGTATCCGCTGATCAGGTTCGGAACGGGAGATCTCTCGTCGGTCGTCAGCGAACCGTGCCGATGCGGGAGAACCTCGGCACGGTTGACCCGGATCATGGGGAGGGTGGACGAGGTGACAAAGATCAAGGGGATGTTCGTCCATCCGCGCCAGGTGGATGAGGTCGCAGCGGTGTTTCCCGAGATCCGGCGCTACCAGGTCGTCGTCCGGTTGAAGGGGCACGACGATGAGATGACGCTCCGCGTGGAGTTGGAGGGCGTCCGGGCTCCCGAGACCGTTGTGGCCAAGTTGGAGGAGAAAGCCAAAGAGCTGCTCAAGGTCAGGGCACATATCGAGGTCGTGCCGCCTGGGACTATCGGGGAAGGGGCCAAAAAGATCCTTGATGAACGTCGATGGAATTAATCGCACGAACGGAGCGCGACCCGGGCTATGATCGTGTCCCTGTACGGTCCTCGACGCACCCGACGCATGTGGCATCCGTTGAACAGGAATGGTGCGACCGTTTGGGCGACGGCGATCGTCACCATTCTTCTGATCCTGTTCACTTCGTCCCACTCGACCGCTCAACCGCCCGCGAAGCCGGAAGACCTTCCTCATCTCCGGCAACACCCGATCTTCCAGCCAGGCGAGCCCTCCCTCCTCTATGACGACGAGGGGTCGGCGCTCGCCCCGGTGATTCCCGAATACCGCATCTTCGTCCCGCTGTCGAAAATCCCGATGGTGTTACGCCAGGCAATCATCGCCGCCGAGGACGCCCGCTTCTATGAGCACGGGGCCATCGATCTTAGGGGGATCGCCAGGGCGACCATCAAGAACTTGATGGCGGCGCAGATCAAGGAGGGCGGGAGCACGATCACTCAGCAGTTGGCGAAAACCCTCTTTCTCAGTCATGCGCGGACGATCGAACGGAAGATGAGGGAGCTGGAGCTTGCCTGGGACATCGAGCAGCGCTACGGCAAGGACGAGATTCTGGAGATGTATCTCAACTCCATCTACTTCGGCCACGGGGCCTACGGGGTCGAGGCGGCTGCCAGGACCTATTTCAGCAAAGGCGTAACGGACTTGTCCCTTCCCGAGGCTGCGCTCCTTGCAGGGCTCCCGCGCGCCCCCGGGCGATATTCGCCGCTGATCGATTCGGCGCGGGCCAAGGCCAGGCGACAGTACGTGCTGGATCGGATGGTAGCGACCGGCGTGTTGAGAAAGGCCCGGGCGCAGCGAGCGGGCCGGGCGCGCATCGTCGTCCACCCCCTCTTTCAGTCCAAGGGGCGTGCGCCCTGGTTCGTCGATTACGTGCGACAGCAACTCGACGCACGTCTGGGGACCGTGCTCGTCCGGCAGGGAGGCTTGAAGATCTATACGACGTTGAACGCCGGCATGCAGCGCGCGGCCCTCACAGCCATCCGTCTCGGCGTCGCGGCCGTTACCAGTCGGCACGCTCGACCGGCAAACGGACGTGACGCGCCGGTCGAAGGGGCACTCGTCGCCCTCGATCCCAGGACAGGGGAGATCAAGGCGATGGTGGGCGGGGCCGATTACGGCCGGAGCCAGTACAATCGAGCCGTGCAGGCGCGACGCCAGCCTGGCTCCGCCTTCAAGCCATTCGTTTACGCGGCCGCGTTCGAGCGTGGCCTGACGCCGGCGACCCTCATCGAGGATGCCCCGATAGAGTTCAGGATCGAGAGGGATGGACGCGTCGAAATCTGGTCTCCCGAGAACGTCGATCGCCAATACCGGGGTCCCGTGACGCTCCGCATGGCGCTCGAGGAGTCGATCAACGTGCCGACGGTTCGCCTCATTCAAGAGGTGGGCGTGGACCCCGTGATCGATCTGGCCCGGCGGCTTGGCATCACCTCCGAGCTGCGACGGGAGTACGCATTGGCCCTTGGCGTCTCTGAGGTCAGCCTCCTGGAGCTGACATCGGCCTACCAGCCGTTTGCCAATCGGGGCGTTCTGTCGGCTCCTGCGGCAGTCCGGAAGGTCGTGGGTCCCGGGGACGTCGTCCTCGAGGAACGTTCCCAAATGGAGCAGCGGGTCCTCAGCGAGGAACTGGCCTTTCTCGTGACCTCGATCATGCAGGGCGCCGTGGAGCGGGGGACCGGCAAGGCGGCCCGACGGGTGGGGCGGCCCGCGGCGGCAAAGACCGGGACCTCCCAGGCCGCTGAGGATCTCTGGTTCATCGGTTACACGCCGAGCCTGATCGCGGGTGTCTGGCTTGGTTATGATCAGCGGCGCTCGCTCGGATCCCACGAGACCGCTGGAAAGCTGGCTGCGCCGATCTGGGTTGACTTTATGAAGCGGAGCCTTGGTGAGAAACCGGTTGAGGCCTTCGTGCCGCCCGAAGGGGTCATTCAGGTGGCGGTGAATCGACGGACGGGGCAGCCGAGCGAGCCGACCGATCCTGGGTCGATTCAGGAGTATTTCATCAGAGGGGAACAGAGCGCGCCGGCCGAACTCCCGGCTATCACCCCCCCAACGATCAGCCTCCCGGCCTCCGACATGGGCGGCGAGCCCGACAGGCCCGGAGCCAACGGTCCGTGACCCACAAGCTGTGCTCGATGGGCGAGGCGATCGATCGCTTCATCCCCGATGGATGCTCCGTGCTGATGGGCGCGGCCCTGGAGTCGTTGATCCCGTTCGCGGCTGGCCATGAGATCATCCGTCAGGGACGGAAAGAGCTGACTCTGGTCGGGCCGATCTCCGATATGCTGTTCGATCAGCTTATCGGGACTGGATGCGTATCGCGGGTGATCGCCGCCTGGATAGGGAATGTCAGCGCCGGCCTCGGTCACAACTACCGCCGGGCCGTCGAGAGCGGTGAACCCAGACCCATCGAGGTCGAGGATCACAGTAATTTCACGTTGGCCTTGGCCCTGCTGGCGGGGAGCCTGGGCGCGCCGTTTATCCCGACGAAGACATTGCTGGGAAGCGACCTGCTTACGGGGAGCCCGTCATTCCGACTATCCGCGGATCCCGAAACCGGAGCGCCGCTCGTCCACGTGAAGGCGATGAAACCGGATATCGCCGTCCTTCACGTTCAGCGGAGCGACGCTGAGGGAAACGCGCATAGCTGGGGGAATCTCGGTGTCAGCGAGGAGGGGGGACTGGCCAGTCATGGCGTCATTCTCGTGGCCGAAGAGATCGTGCCCCGCAGCCTGATCTTGAGCGATCCAAACCGGGTTCTGCTCCCATCGACCAAGGTGGTCGCCGTGGTTCACCGGCCCTGGGGCGCGCACCCCTCTCCGGTGCAAGGCTATTACGGACGCGATCACGCGTTCTACGACGAGTACCACCTCGCGAGCCGCACGAGAAATGACTTCGAGCAATGGATGAGAGAGTGGATACTAACTTCCGAGAATCAAAAGGATTATCTTATTCTACTAGGCGAGGACAGGATCAGCAGATTGAGGCCGTCTCGCGATCTGCTATCGGCGCCGGCGAACTACGGCTACTGAGACAATCGGCCGGGCTTCGGGGGCGGCGCGTTCGGCGCCGCGGTGCCCCGATTGCGCATCGCGCGCGACCGTCAGACGTATTTCGCGAGGAGTGGAGTGAATCGAGAGTTCGGGTACACGGCCCACGAACTGATGGTCGCCGTCGCGGCCCGCCAGATTCGAGATGGGGAGCTGGTCTTCGTCGGCATGCGCCTTCCGCTTGTCGCGTTCGCCCTCGCGAAGAGGATGCACGCCCCGCGCGCCGTCGGATTCTTTGAGTGCGGGCTGATGCGCGACGTCCCGTCGCCGGAGCTGCTCTACACCATGTCCGACCCGCCAAACGTGGCAGGGGCCTCCTGGAGCACGAGGATGATCAACCTGATGGCCTTGCTTCAGCAGGGGTCGGTCCAGCTCGGGATTCTGGGGGGTGCGGAGGTGGATCGGTTCGGCAATCTGAACA
>Ga0187893_10011558_pt1 | contig 12791 bp, 12 predicted proteins | sample MA1701074metaG_FD_139574 | JGI IMG/M metagenome (GOLD analysis project Ga0187893, IMG submission 139574) | White microbial mat communities from a basaltic lava cave in the Kipuka Kanohina Cave System on the Island of Hawaii, USA - MA170107-4 metaG ...
AAACCGGTCCGCCACGGTAGGTATCATTTCTCCGATCATGTGTTCGCGCTGGAAGAACTGAATCTGATTCTCAAAGACCTTCACCGAATAACGCGCCTGCGCCTCCTCGCTGGCGTACTCTCCTGCAAACTCCGCAATATTCGCCGGCGGCGCAGTGAACAAAGTAACGCGCTCGAACCGGGCCGGCCGCTGCGTTTCCGAATGCACTCTAAGGAAGCTCGGATCGTCTCTGGCTCCGGCGGAGCGGAAGTCGATGGTGAAATCCACCGGAGACTCGATGGCCCGGAATCGCAAGGCGGTTTCCGCGCGCAACGGCAAAACCAGCCCGTTGAACTCGGCAAAAAACATGCCGTTCTGCTCCCAGGTTTTGAGCAGGTCGCCTGAAACAGGGTCGAGGAAGACGCCTTCTTTGCGCTTCAAGTCTTCCAGCCGCAGTTTCGGTTGCACCGCCGCCGGCGAGGGCGGTAGAAAGATATCGGCCACCTGGCGGGCCAGAACGCCCGCTTCCGCATCGCTGGCGTTGCACAAACAAAGGATGGAGAGTTTTTGCACGGGGAAGCGCAAAATCTCGCTGCGATAGCCGCGCAAGCCCCCGGGATGGCTCGCTATGGGAAACCCGCGATACTGTTTGAGCATCATGCCCTGGCCGTATTCGGACGTCTCGCCGCCAGCCAGTTTTCCCGGCGTCATCATTCGTTCCACAACGCGCGCGTGAGTGCCGGGAGGGTTGCTGAAAACCCGATCCCAGAGGATCAGGTCTTCAAGCGTGGTGAAGATGCCGCCCGCGCCTATGACGTCAAGCGTCTGAGTGTTGATGCGATAGCCGCCTTCGGTTGCGGGTGAATAGCCGGTAGCCCGCCCCGGAAGAATCCGAAACCGGTCCGGATGGTAGCGAGTATGCTTCAGCCCGAGAGGATCGAAAATCGTTTCCCTGGCCAGGTCCGAAAGTTGCCGGAATGCCGCCGGCCCGGCCACCAGCCCCAGAAGGAAGTAGCCGGAGTTGCTGTAGAGGAATTCTTCGCCGGGAGCGAAATTGAGTTCTTTCTGACGGAGGATGAGTGAGAATGTCTCTTCGGTGGACAGAGCGGCGTCCTCGGCCGGGCCGGCCAGATTCCACAGCGCGATGTAGTCGCGAACGCCGCTGGTATGTTCGAGAAGGTGGCGAATGGTGACAGGTTCCAACAGGGCCGGAAGCTGTCGCAGGTATTTGCGGATCGAATCATCGAGCTTCACCCGGCCCAACTCGACAAGCTGGAGCACGGCCATGGCCGTGAACTGCTTGGAAGTCGAGCCGAGATAGAACGCGCTTTCCGGCGTGACCGGAATGGCGTGCTCGAGGTTCGCCATGCCATAGCCTCGCTGATGAACCGGCTTTCCATCCTGAATCACGGCGACCGCGCAGCCCGGCGACTGTGGATTAGCCCAGCGATGAAACAGCGCGTCCACGCGGCTGGCCGGAGTTTGAGCGAAATCCAGCGTCGTGAAGATGAAGATCAGCGCCAGGAGGCGTCTCATTTGCCGCTCACGATGACCTGCTGCGGGCTCATTTCGAGCTGGTGCTTTTCAATGCTGGAGAAACCCACTTTCCGAAAGATACCGGCATACTCGTCGAACGTGTAGGCGTCGCCCTCCGCCGTCGTCGCGAGCATGATGAGAGCAAACTGCGCCGGCAGGGGCGGGGAAACACGGCCGTTGTCCGGGACGAATTCCAGAGTAACCATGCGGCCTCCCGGAGCCAGGCTGCGGTGGATTCGCTCCGCCAGCCCTTGGCACGTCTTGAGACTGAAATGGTGGAAAAAGTTGGTTACCAGAACGACGTCCCAGTTTTCTCCCAGATGGGCGTCGAAGGCGCTCCCGGCTTGCGTGTGGTAGCGCGCCGAGATTCCCGCGGCCGCGGCGTTCCCCTTGGCAACCTCGAGAACGGCGGCCCAGTCGAGCGCCGTCACCTCGGCCTCCGGATTTCGTTCGGCCAGCTTTATTCCGAACAGGCCGTGCCCGGCGGCCAAGTCGAGCGCACGGCGAACCGGTCTGGAATCGCGAGACAGGATTTCGGCTATGCCGAGCGCGGCGGGCAGAGCCAATGAAGCCATGCTGCGGGCAAATTCGACCCACACCGGATGCTCGGCGTCCATCGTGCCCTGCTCACTGAGCACGGTGCCGCCATTACGCACCGCATCGCTCAGTCCGGCGAAGCCTTGCCGCAGCGTGTCCGAGTAAAGGAACTTGACCATCGATCCGATGCAAGCCGGCGAGCGGCGATCCAGAAAAATAGCGCTTTCCGCCGTCAGCCGGTAACGGGAATCTTCTTTTGTCATGACCCCGTTCACCACCAGGTAATCGCAAAGAATACGGATTCCGCGACTGGCCGCCCCGGCACGGGCCGCCAGTTCGTCGGCTGTACTGGCGCCCTCGTTCACCAGCGTGAACAGGTCAAGCTCGATAGCAGCCCGGATGCCGGCCGTTTTATGAAAGCTGTTCATCAGATCGAAGATTGCCGCGGGGTTAGGCGACGGTTGGGACATGCATTCAGTATAACGATGAGGAGAAAGGGGCGGCGAAAAAGAGAAGTGTGGACTTGACTTTCACTTTTTCTTCGCCAACAATCGAACTATGGCACTTACTCATAGACAAAAGCAGGTTCTCGATTTCATCGCCGATTTTGTCGAGCGGCAGCGTTATTGCCCCAGCTACGAGGAGATCGCCCGGGGATTGAAGCTGGCATCGCTTGCCACCGTGCACAAGCATGTTCAGACATTGGAGACCAAGCAGTATCTTCGGCGCGGATTCAACCAGAGCCGGTCACTGGAGGTTTCCCCAGCCTACCTGCGCGAGTGGAAGAAGGACCGGGCGCCTCAACTGGAGGTCCCGCTGCTGGGGCGCATCGCCGCCGGCGCGCCGGTTGAAGCGGTTGCCGGGGAAGATAGCATGAGCTTCGCCGAGCTGGTCAGCGGGGACAAAGATCTGTACGCGTTGCAGGTTCGAGGCGAGTCGATGATCGACGATCATATCTGCGACGGCGACTACGTGTTGATCGAAAAAACGTCCAGCGTGAACAACGGGGAAATCGTCGTGGCCCTGGTGAGGGGAGCGGAGACGACGCTGAAGCGGTTCTATCGCCAACCGGACGGGTCCGCCAGACTGCAGCCAGCCAATTCGGAAATGGGGCCCATCTTCGTTCCCATGGAGGACCTTCAGATTCAGGGCCGGTTGCTGGCCGTGCTTCGCAAATACCGCTAGCGCGAGAGCAGTTCCTGCTCGGCGCGCAGCCAGTCTTCCAGCGGAGAGCCGGGCTGGCTGCCGCGCTGCTCCCACAGGGAGTACGCCAGGCGCGCGATCTCCTCTTGCGGGTACGCATGCGCCTGTTCGGAGGACAATTTTGCGGGCGCCTGCTCCGGTTGAGCGCTTTTCAATGCCGGTGAGTTGGTTCCCGCTTTCGCCACTCGCGGTTTTCGCGGCCGCGGAACCTTTGCCGGCGCCGCCGCGGATGTTATCGCGCCCGAGGCTGATACCAGGGTCACATCGGGGCCAGCCGCGGGAATTACGTTGGACTTCGTACTGCGCTTTCTTGTCATTGTTGCAAACTACTCCAAAGAGAACTTACAAGCCTTCAAAATCAGTATAGCAGGGGCAAACATTCCTGGCCACGATTGTTTGAACCGTATGGAACCGGAGAGCCACCAACGCGCCGGGCGGCCGCTGTGATATCAAAGAAACATGTTTCAAGTGAGAAGATCCCCACCGGTCCACGACGTCGTTGTCATTGGATCGGGGGCGGGCGGCGGAACCGTGGTGCAGGCGCTCACCTCGCTCGGAATGAAGGTGACTTTGCTCGAGGCCGGTCCGATGCTGAATCCGGCCAGGGATTTTAAAGAGCACATGTGGCCCTATCAGGTGAGCCACCGCGGCGCCGGGGAAGACGCCGAGCAGTATTTTGGCCGGAAGAACTGGGGATTCTGGAGCGCGCCGAATTGCTCTTGGGAAATCGATGGGGAACCGTACACGGTGGCGCCGGGAAGCCAGTTTCAATGGCACCGCTCCCGCATTCTTGGCGGGCGGACCAATCATTATGGCCGGATCTCGCTGCGGTTCTCCGATTACGATTTCAAGCCCTATTCGTTTGATGGCCTCGGCACGGACTGGCCGGTCAGCTACGGCGACATCGCGCCCTACTACGATAAAGCGGAGCGGTTCATCGGGATTTGCGGAACACGGGAGGGAATTCGCAGCGCCCCGGACGGCGAGTTTCTTCCCGTGCCCGCGCCCCGCGTTCATGAGACGCTCATCGAGAAGGCCGCGGCGCGATTGGGAATCCGCGCGATCCCTTCGCGAATGGCCATCCTCACAAAACCTCTAAACGGGCGCGCCGCCTGCCATTATTGCGGCCAGTGCGGGCGCGGATGCATTACGGCCTCGAATTATTCGTCCAGCCAGGTGCAGATTTTTCCCGCCTTGAAAACGGGCCGCCTCACCGTGATCGCCAACGCCATGGCGCGCGAGCTACTCACCGATAGCGCCGGAAAGGTCACCGCGATCAGCTATGTCGACACCCGCACGCGCGAAGAGAAGCAGATCCGCTGCCGCGTTGTGGTGGTGGCCGCCAGCGCCTGCGAAACGGCGCGGCTCCTGCTCAACTCGCGTTCGGCCCGGCATCGCAATGGTCTGGCAAACGGTTCGGGCGTAGTGGGCCGCTATTTGACGGATACGGTTGGCTATGGCATTTCCGGTTACATCCCGGCGCTGGAAGGCATGCCGAAATACAACACCGATGGTTATAGCGGCGGCCATTTGTATATCCCGTGGTGGGGGCTCGATTGGAAGAACAAGGAGTTTCCGCGCGGATACCATGTCGAGCTGGGCGGTGGTTACGGCATGCCTCTGGTGGGAAGCTTCCATGGCGCGGCGCGCCGCCATGAGGGATATGGCAATTCACTCAAACAGGCCATTTTGAAGGAGTATGGTTGCGTCATCGGGTTGTCGGGACGCGGTGAAATGATTCCCAATGAGCATTCCTACTGCGAAATCGACCACGCTGTAACCGACCGCTTCGGGATTCCCGTTCTGCGATTCCACTTCCGCTGGAGCGACCACGAGATCCGGCAGGCGCGGCACATGCATCGCACCTTTGTTCAGATTATTGAGGCGATGGGAGGCCGGGTCCTGGGGCTGCGGAATCCGGAGAGGGAAGAAGAGGGCATTTCGATTCCCGGCAGCATCATCCACGAGATCGGCGCCGTGCGCATGGGCGCCGATCCGGCGTCGAGTGCGCTCAATTCCTTTTGCCAGGCCCATGAGGTGAAGAACCTCTTCGTCGCCGACGCAGCCCCATTCGTAAGCAATCCCGATAAGAACCCGACGCTCACCATTTGCGCAATGGCGTGGCGCACCTCCGACTATCTGGCCGAGGAAATGAGGAAGGGCAATGTCTGATAAGCAATCTTCAAGACGCGACCTGTTGCTCGCGGCCGCGGCGGCGGCTTTCACAGGCAGTCTCGGCGCGGCCGCGGCGCAACACGTTCATCAGGAGGCGGATGAGAACCGCAAAGCCTCTGGCGTTTACAAGCCGAGGACGCTGAATCTCCATGAATTCCGGACACTCGAAGCGCTCGCGGAGCGCATCATTCCCGGCTCCCGGGAAGCGGGCGCCGCAGCATTCATCGATACTCTTTCCAGCGGCAGCCGTAGATTGGCCGCAATCTTTACAGCAGGCCTGGCCTGGATCGACTCCCAAATGAGGCGGCGATTTGAGGCGAGCTTCCTCGAAGCAAAGCCCGAGCAACAGACCGCGCTTCTGGATCTGATCGCCTACGGCAAGAACGCCTCACCGGAATTAAGCTCCGGCATCGTATTCTTCGATTGGGCGCGCCGCATGACCGTGGACGCATATTTCACGAGCAAAGCCGGCATCGCCGCGCTCGGCTTCAAGGGCAACACTTCGATGCAGGAATATCAAGTCCCCGACGAAGCGCTTCAGTTCGCTCTTAAGCGAAGCCCCTTCGCCTGACTCATTTCATCGGTGAAAAGTCGGCGGCATTCATGTATAGGGCGTCGACTTTTTGTACAAGCCTGCCGTTCACTTCGCTGGCCGCCTGAGCTTTTTTCCAATCGCCGTCGCCCCGAAATGCCAGCCACGATTTCTGCGCCGCATCGCGGCTTTCGTGCGACAGGACATAAATCAAGGTGTTTTGCGAAAGGGGAGCTTCCTGCGGTATCCAGTAGCCGACGTTTTTCATGCCGTGCTTTTCAAACAACTTTACGGTGTGGTTTCGGAAGCGGGCCAGCAGGTCTTGCAGCTTGCCCTCGTTGGCGGTATAGGTGCGCAACTCAAAGACACGCCCTTGCATGGAAGCAGAACCGCGCTGGTGGCCCGCCCAAAAGCCGGCCACGAACACCGCAGCGATCAAGATAGTTCGAACAAGAATCGGGAGACGCATATTGCGTCAATTATACGTCTATCCGCTGTAGGCGCGTGCAACCGCGGAATCGCCTGGAATCCAGCGGTCCAGAACCGAAATCAGGTCATCCACCTGAAACGGCTTGTGCAGGTAGTCATCCATGCCTGCAGCCAGGCATCGCTTCCGGTCGTCATCGTTCGACATGGTTGTCAGCGCGATCACCGGCAGCCGCGTTTCGCCATTCTGCCTGCGCCGGATTTCTCTGGTGGCTTGAAATCCATCCATCTCCGGCATCTGGCAGTCCATCAGAACCACCGCGTAGTGGGAGCGGTCAATCGCTTCCAAAGCGTCGATTCCGTTCGATACAACATCAACGTTGAAACCGAGTTTTTCGAGCGCCCGTACCGCAACGAGCTGATTCACCCGGTTGTCTTCGACCACGAGTACACGGACGCTACATTGAGGTTCGCGCCCATCGGATGCATAGCCATGCCGATGAACTCCATCAGAGGAGCCTCGCATTCTCATCGGATTCTTCATTAACAACTTTCCCTTCCAAACGCCAAAGTCTGCTTGACTTTGATTTGCCGGAGGACCATGTCCCTTTGTGGGTACTAGCAGTACTGTCAGCTTTAGTCCTCAAATTGAGGTTACATCCTTCCGTATAAAACATTTAAAAAGCATTTTGTATCAAACAACAAAAAAAGTCCACGTTTTTTTTAAGGTGATTTGATACCCGCGTTCGCGGCCGTATTCCACCCACTTTGCGCGCCGCAGTCCTCATCTGGGGGGAAAGGAACCAATGGCCGGCGCAGCGTTGTCCTGGAACGTTAGGAGGCGGCGCGGGCGAATGTGGAAGCCGCATAAACGGTCCGGCGGGGGCGGGCGGCGCGTATCGGGAGTAACCGGGAGCGTGAAGCTGTCTTCGTGATGTAACCCACGCTTTGGATGCGCCCGGCAGACAACCCCGGTTAGGCAAGGATTCCTGTAGTAGAGTCCAGGGTATTCCCCTGACTATTAGAACCATGGTTGCAATTTCCCTTACGGTCGTTCATAGAGGGCCGGCAGATAATCACGGACTTGCCGGAGAACGACGCTGGAGTTCGGTGCATCGGCGCGGATCACTTTGATGGGGCCCGTCCCCTCCGGCCGCCAGCGGTGAAACATTCTGGCCGAGACATGACCAGCAAATATCGCCAGCAACGGAGTGCCGCAAGCCGCCGCGACATGCTGTCCGGCGGAATCATAGCCGCAATAAAGCCTGGAGTGCGCGATGGAGGAGGCAAAAGGAGCGAAGGCGCCGGTCCAGGCGCGAACATTGTGAAGAGAGCGCATGGCCTGGTCAACGCGGGCGGCTTCGTCGCGGCTTCCTCCACGGTCGGCGAGAACGGTCTCGCCCAACCGCGATAGTTCGATCATCAGATTGCGTTCAAACTCATCTCCGATGCGCTTGGCCGGGTTTTCGCCGACGCCCAGGCTCACGGTAATCTCCGCCTCCGGGCCCTGCCCGCGGACCGAGATGTAAGGCCTCGGCCGCTCGACGGAAAAAGTGTCGGCCAGCCAGCGGCTAGTGAGCGCCGAGAGCGTTTCCGAGCCGAGCCCGCCGAAACTGCGGCTTTCGAAAAAGAAATACTGTTCGTCCGGACACAGCGGGAGCATCCCCAGTTGGGTCAGCCGGGAATCGAGATCGATTACCAGCGAGCCGGGCTGGCCGAACGCATCGCGCAGCTTCCCGAAAACCGCCAGCCTCTGCTCGAGCGTTCCTTCGCGATGGTAGCCGGTTTCGAGCAGGCCGATGCGTGAATCCGCGTCAAACAGCTCATAGTTCTTGCGGGGCCCGGCGAAGATAATCTCCGCGCCGGGAAAACGGCGTTTCGCGGCGTTCAGCGCCTGGCTGGTGATGGCGACATCGGCGCCCAGCGTGACGCGAGACAGCACGTACACGCGGCGGACCCGCTCCGTGGCGCCTTCAAAGCGGCGGGGCAGGCGCACGCGGCGGTAACGATCGAGAAGCGGCTCCGCGCTCAGTTCCGGGATTGCCTGAGCAATTACTTCGCAGAACAGCGCCGCGTAGGCGTCGCACAAGCAAGGCTCGAACAGATCCGCCAGCCGCTCAACGACGATCCGGAACAAGGAGTGACTGGCCTTTCGCGCAAGCTCGGGATCTTTGCTCAACGCCATGCGTACCAGCGTTTCCAGCAGGTCCGGCGAGTGGGCATTTCCCCGCAGGCACTGGTTCAGCAATTCGATGGCGAGTTCGTCAGGCGAGATACTTACCAATCAACAGCTCCAGCTTGTTCCGCGTGGCCTCGGGAATCATCTTGCGCTCGGTGATCAGGGCGTGCGAGAGCGCCGCATGGCACTTGCATGGAGCGTCCACCGTGATTCCGGCGATGCTTCCGGCCACTACTCTGGCGGCGTTTTCCGCGTTTTTTACTAGGTTGGCGATGATTTCATTCACGGTTACGGCGTCGTGCTCCGGATGCCAGCAGTCATAATCGGTGACCATGGCGACAGTGACATAACAGATCTCGGCCTCGCGCGCGAGTTTGGCCTCCTGCAGGTTCGTCATGCCGATCACGTCCATGCCCCAGCTACGGTAAATGTTCGATTCGGCTTTGGTCGAAAACGCGGGGCCCTCCATGCATAGATACGTGCCGCCGCGTTTGGCGGCGACGCCTGCCGCAAGACAGGCCTGGTATGCAATTTGCTGCAATTGCGGGCAAACGGGATCGGCGAAGCTGATATGTGCCACGCAACCTTCGCCGAAAAACGTCGAGACGCGGCCCCGGGTACGATCGAAGAATTGATCCGGCAGCACGAATTCGAGCGGCTTATGTTCCGCCTTGAGCGAGCCGACGGCGCTCAGCGAAATAATCCGGCGGACACCCAGTTTCTTGAAGCCGAAAATATTGGCGCGAAAATTCAGCTCGGAAGGACTGATGCGATGTCCACGTCCATGGCGCGCCAGAAAAGCCACATGCTTGCCGTCCATGGTTCCCATCAGATACGCGTCCGAGGGGCTGCCCCAGGGCGTCTCCAGCACAACTTCCTGTTGCCCTTCAATGCCTGTCATGGAATAGAGGCCGCTGCCTCCGATGATTCCGATATCGGCGTTCACTCCGGTGCCTCCTTTTCCTGTTGAATCAGCTCCAGCAATACTCCGCCCGTGGAAGCGGGGTGTACAAAGACGTAAAGGTGACCGCCGGCGCCGCGCCGCGGTTCGTTGAGAATCCTGGCGCCGGCGGCGTTTAGCCGCTCGAGCGCAGCAGTCAGATCCGGCACGCGCAAGGCGACGTGGTGCAGCCCCTCCCCGCGCTTTTCGAGAAACCGCGTGATTGCCGAATCGGGTTGTGACGGCTCGATCAGCTCGATGCGCGACTCACCGGCGGGCAACATGGCCACGCGCACTTTCTCCTGCTCCACAGTTTCGCGCAGCGCGACGCTCATGCCGAGCTGCCCGGTGTAAAATTCGAGCGCCTCATCAAGCGAACGTACCGCGATGCCCAGGTGATCGATGGAGAACACGTAGCCGCCTATTCTATCCAACCCCCACCCAGCACCCGGTCCTTGTCATAACAAACCGCAGCCTGTCCAGGCGTGACCGCGCGCTGCGGTTCGTCAAAGTGGATTCGTACACGGGCGGAGCCGGCTGTGGGGTACAGCGTCGCGGCCGCGGCCTCGTGCTTGTTGCGGATTTTTACGCGAGCGCGCAGCGGCGCCGCCGCCGGGGCGATGGAAACCCAGTTGAATTGCGCGGTCACGAGCTCGGTGCGCAGCAGATCTTCGTTACGACCCACTACGACCCTCTGAGAGGCGGGCTCAGTGGCAATGACGTAAAGCGGCTCTTTAGCCGCGATCCCCAGCCCGCGTCTTTGCCCGACCGTGAAATGATGCACGCCGGAATGCTCGCCGAGCGTCCGGCCCTGGCGATCAACGATCTCGCCGCGGGTGGCCCCGCGGCTAGTGCCTTGCTCTTTGAAAAAAGCGTCGATGAACGCCGCGTAGTCGCCGTTGGGGACGAAACAGATTTCCTGGCTGTCCTGCTTCTCCGCCACCTGCACGCCAAGCTCGCGGGCCAGCTCGCGCACCTGCGGCTTGGTGTAGCCGCCCAGTGGAAACATCGTTCGTGACAACTGCTGCTGCGTCAGCCCCCAAAGGAAATACGTCTGGTCCTTGGCAGCATCCACGCCGCGCAGCAGTTGCTGGCGTCCGCGGGCTTCGTCAAACAGGATGCGCGCATAGTGGCCGGTGGCGATCATGTCCGCCCCCAGTCCATCGGCCAGCTCCAGAAACTCGTCGAACTTGAGGAAGTTGTTGCACAAGGTGCATGGTATGGGCGTGCGTCCGGCCAGATACTCGGAGATAAATGGCTGGATCACCTGCTGTTCGAATCGCTGCTCGAAGTTAATGACGTAGTAGGGAATGCCCAACTGCCCGGCTACCTGACGGGCGTCATAGACGTCGTCAAGCGAGCAGCAACGCCCGGTAGCGCCTTCGGTTGAAAGCTGAGGTAGACGGCGCTGGTTCCAGAGCTGCATGGTAAGTCCTACGAGCGAGTGGCCCTGACGGAGCAAAAGAGCGGCGACCGTGGAACTGTCCACGCCGCCCGACATTGCAATGGCGATCGGCTTATCGGGCATGACTGTACGTGGCCGAGACGCGGCGCAGATGCAATGCGGCGGCTGCGGTGGCTTCAATCAGTGCATCCACTTGATCGAGGGTGTTGGGACGGCCAAGTGAAAAACGCACGCTCGATCGCGCTTCGGAAGCCGGCAGCCCCATTGCCAGCAGCACATGCGACGGCTCGATGGCGCCGCTGGAACAGGCCGAGCCGGTGGAGACCGCAAAGCCCCGTAAATCGAGCGCGATCACCGTCGCCTCTCCGTCGATGCCTTCAAACCGCAAGCTGGTCGTGTTGGGTACGCGCCGCCGTGTGTCGCCGTTGACTGCCACGCCGGGAACCGCGCCGAGTATCCCTTCCTCAAGACGATCCCGCAGCGCGCGCAACCGCTCCGCCTCGCTGGCGCCGTGCTCGCGGATCCACCGCGCCGCGCATCCCAGCGCAACCGCGCCAGGCACATTTTCCGTGCCGGCGCGGCGCTCCCGCTCATGACGGCCGCCAAGCATCTGCGGCTTCAGGTTCACACCCTGCCGCACATAGAGCGCGCCGGTTCCCTTGGGGCCATGGAATTTGTGTCCGCTGATCGAATAAAGATCCGCGCCGAGCAAAGGCAGATCGATGGGAATCTTGCCCACCGCCTGCACTCCGTCGACATGCAGCAACACGCCCGCCTCCCGCGCGATGCGCGCGATCTCCTGCACCGGCTGAATGACGCCGGTTTCGTTATTGGAATGCATGATGGAAACCAGCCGTGTTTCCGGCCGCAGGGCGCGGCGTACGTCATCCGGATCGATCCATCCGGAAGGGCCCGGCGGCACCCTGCTTACCTCGATTCCAAGTTCTGCCAGCCGCGCGCAGGGATGCAGCACGGCCGGATGCTCGATGGCGCTGGTGATGACGTGTCCGCCCCGCGAGGTCACGCCCATCAGGGCTAGGTTGTTGGCCTCCGTGCCGCCGCTCAAAAATACGATTTCCTTTTCCGAAGCGCCCAGCATGGCGGCCACCTCGCGGCGGGCGGTTTCCAGGCGCTGTTTGGCGGCCTGCCCGTAATGATGGATACTGGAAGCGTTGCCGAAATCGTCGCGCAGAGCGGCTGTCAGCGCCTGCAGAACTTCTTCTGATGGCGCAGTCGTGGCGTTGTGATCGAAGTAGTACCGCTCCTGCATGTTTCCGGAACCAAGAATCGGCTTTCTGAATTCATGATAACAGCATGTCCCGACCGATCATCACGCTGACCACCGACTTCGGGATCGAGGATCATTTCGTGGGCGTGATGAAGGGCGTGATCCTTTCCATCGCGCCCGACGCCCAGATCGTCGACATTACGCACCAGATCCGCGCCTTCGATATCGCAGAGGCCGCCTTTGTGATTTCGGAGGCCTACCGGCGTTTCCCGAAGAAAACGGTTCATGTGGCGGTTGTGGATCCCGGCGTTGGAAGCACGCGTCGGCCGATTCTGGCCCAGGGTGGCGGCTTCACCTTCATCGCCCCCGACAACGGCGTCCTTTCACTCGTGCTGGAGCGTGAAACATGCACCGTGCGGCACATCACCGCCGAGAAGTATTTCCTTAAGCCGGTGAGCAAGACTTTTCATGGTAGAGACGTTTTTGCACCGGTGGCGGCCCATGTGGCGGGCGGTGCGCCGGCATCGCGGATGGGCGCCACGATCGCCGACGCGCTTCGCAGCAACCTGATGCAAGTGTATCGCGTGGGCAAGAGGACCTGGGCCGGACGGATATTGAAGATCGACCGGTTCGGGAATCTCATCACGAACC
>Ga0187893_10011559_pt1 | contig 12791 bp, 9 predicted proteins | sample MA1701074metaG_FD_139574 | JGI IMG/M metagenome (GOLD analysis project Ga0187893, IMG submission 139574) | White microbial mat communities from a basaltic lava cave in the Kipuka Kanohina Cave System on the Island of Hawaii, USA - MA170107-4 metaG ...
AAGGCGAGGATCGCCTTCGCCACCGCCCAGGACGCGAACAGCAAGCTCGGCATGGAGCTCCGCGCCGGCCCGGCGGAGACCTGGCAGAAGCACTCGAAGGACTGGGAGGCGGTCGCCGCGAAGTACGCGAAGGTCGCCGCGGACTTCCCGGGGACCGACAGCGGCCGCGAGGCGGCCAAGCGGTCGAAGACGATCCTCGACGAGATGAAGTCCGCCCGGGAGGCGCACGAGGCCCGGGTCGAGACCGCGCAGGCCGCCTACGCGAAGATGCTCGAGGAGGCCGACGCCCTCGTCGCCGCGGGGAAGTGGGCCGAGGCCGGGGCGCTCCTCCACCAGCGCTGGGGCGGGATGAAGGACTCCTCGGCGGCGTTCCTCGCCGCCGACGCCGGGGACGCCGTCCGGAAGCGCCTCGAGGAGTCGATCGCCGCCGCGACGGCGAAGTTCGCGACCCTCCTCAGGGCGATGGAGGAGGCCGCTCCGAGGTTCCCCGGCGCGGAGTACATCGCGGCCCGCCAGGCGGTCGAGGCCGCGATGCCCGGGCTCCCTCCCCCCGACGCCGAGGCGACGGACCCCGAGACCGCGCGCCTGGTGGAGATCGGGAGGACCGCGGCGAAGTCCCTCGCCGCCACGCTCGTCACGGCGCGCGACGCGGCCCGCGGCGCCCTCGCCGCCGACCGGGCCGACTACTTCCGCACCTACCTCGGGCGCATCCGCCGGTGGGCCCCGGCGGGCGCCGACGACTCCTTCGCCTCCCCGTTCTTCGACTACCGCTGGGAGACCTGCGCGACCTACTGGAAGGAGCTCCAGGGGCGGCTGCGGACGGCCCCGTGGAAGGCCCGGGTCGCCGCCAAGATCGAGCACTACGGCGCGTTCCCCAGGCTCTTCGCCCGGATCGCGGAACTGGTGAAGTCCGACAAGGGCACCTTCCGGCCGAAGTTCCCCGACTCGGTGGAGAACCGGACCACCCTCCTCCTGGACGGGAACAAGCGGGGCGAGGCGACCTCCGAGGGGGTCTGGGTGCTGCGGATCTCCAGCGGCGTGCGCCACTCGGAGTTCGTGCCCTTCCACGCCATGACCCCGAGGGAGCTCTACGAGCACTTCCTCGAGAAGGGGAAGGACCTGCCCCTGACGCCCCAGGACCACCTCGACCTGGCGATGTTCCTCGCCGAGGCGGGCCTCGGGGACTACGTCTGGGCGGAACTCGGGGCCGTGTCGTCGGCGGACTCCCTCGCGCCCGCCCTGCGCAAGTGGATCGAGGGCGAGGCGAGGATGCACTCCTACTACCACGGGGGCGAGGGAGCGAGGGGCGTGACGGAGCTGACCGCGGAGTACCTGCGGAAGCAGCAGGGGAACGCGCGGCCGGCGGAGATCGAGAGGGCCCGCAAGGCCATCGAGGACTTCGTCCGGGCGCTCAAGGCCGAGGAGCTCTTCTACACGACCGACTACTTCGTGCTCCACCACTCCGAGACCGGCCCGGACGGGCCCGTCCCCGAGCGCATGCTCCCCGTCGCCGTGACGGACGAGGTCGTGCACACGCTCGGCGTGCCCGGAGCGGTCCTCCCGGCGGAGGCCCCGCCCGCCCCCCCGGCGGGCAACGGCGAGGGGACCGTCCCGCCGAAGGAGGACGAGCCGCCGAAGCAGCCCGACCTCCCCGTGAAGAACGGCAACGGGTCGACGGAGATCCCCAAATGAGCGGCGTCCCCGAGTCCGCGATCCGCCCGGCCCCCTCGGGAGGCGCGGTCCTGCGCGTGAAGATCGTCGCGGGGGCCAGCCGCTCCGAGATCGTCGGCGGGATCGGGGACCGCGTGAAGATCGCGATCGCCGTCCCCGCGGAGAAGGGCGGGGCGAACCGCGCCCTCGAGCTCCTCCTCGCCGAGGCGCTCAACCTCACCCGCCGCTCGATCACCATCGCGTCCGGCGCGACCTCCCCCGAGAAGGAGGTCCTCATCTCGGGCATGGAGCCCGACGAACTCCGCGCGAAGCTCGACGCCGCGGCCCGGCCTCGCCGCCGCGGGGCGAGGAAGTGAGCCCCCGCACCCGCGGCGCGGCCCCCCGCGCGTCCGCGCCCCCCGCGTCCGCCGAGCGGACCCGCATCGACGATGCCGCCGCGTTCCTCCGCCGGCGTCTGGGGGCCGGCTTCCGGCCGGAGGCCGCCGTCGTCCTGGGCACCGGGCTCGGCGGCGTGGCCGAGGAGATGGAGAGGTCCCGCGAGGTCCCCTACGCGGAGATCCCCGGCTTCCCGGTCTCCACGGTCGAGGGGCACCGGGGCGCGCTGCTGGCCGGGACGCTCCGAGGGCGCCGCGTCCTCGCGATGGAGGGGCGGTTCCACTTCTACGAGGGCTACTCCCTCCGGGAGGTGACGTTCCCGGTGCGCGTCTTCCGGGCCCTCGGCACGCCGACCCTCCTCCTGACGAACGCCTGCGGGGGCCTGAACCCGCTCTTCCGCTCGGGGGACGTGATGGTCGCCGACGACCACGTCAACCTCATGGGCGACAGCCCGCTGCGGGGTCCGAACGACGACGCCCTCGGGCCGCGCTTCCCCGACATGGGCCGCGTCTACGACCCGGCGCTCATCGCGCTGGCGGAGTCGGTCGCCCTCCGCGAGGGCCTGATCCTCCGCAAGGGGGTCTACCTCGCGCTGCCGGGGCCCCAGCTCGAGACGCGCGCCGAGTACCGGATGCTGCGCACCCTCGGGGCCGACGCCGTCGGGATGTCCACCGTCCCCGAGGCGATCGTCGCGGTCCACGCGGGGATGCGGGTCGCGGCGTTCTCCGTCGTGACCGACATGTGCCTGCCCGACCACCTCGAGCCCGTGGACCTGCCGCGGATCCTCGCGACGGCGGCCGAGGCGGGCCCGCGGCTCGCGCGCATCCTGCTGGGCGTGATCGAGGGGATGCCGAGAGCGTAGCCCGGTCCCATGGACTACAAGCCCACGCTCCGCCTGCCGAGGACCGACTTCCCGATGAAGGCGGACCTGGTCCGCCGCGAGCCGGAGATCCAGGCGCGCTGGGCGGCGATGCAGGGGGGCGCGGGGCTCCACGCGGCGGTCCGCCGCGCGCGGACCGGGGCCGGTGCGCCGAAGTTCGTCTTCCACGACGGGCCGCCCTACGCCAACGGCGACGTGCACATCGGCACGGCGATGAACAAGATCCTGAAGGACCTCGTCGTCCGGTCGCGCTCCCTGATGGGCTTCGACGCACCCTTCGTCCCCGGCTGGGACTGCCACGGCCTCCCCATCGAGAGCCGCGTCCTGAAGGAGGCCGGCGACGCCGCGGGGACCCTCTCCCCGGAGCGGATCCGCGCGAAGTGCCGCGAGTACGCGCAGCACTACCTCGAGCACCAGCGCCGCCAGTACCTGCGGCTCGGCTGCCTCGGGGACTGGTTCCACCCCTACTCCACGATGGATCCGGCCTACGAGGACGGCGTGCTCTCGGTCTTCCAGGAGATGGTCGAGAAGGGGTTCGTCACGCGGGACAAGCGCTCCACGGCCTGGTGCCCGAACGACGCCACCGCGCTGGCCGAGGCGGAGCTGGAGTACCGGGACCGCGACGACCCGTCGATCTTCGTGCGGTGCATGGTGACCGCGCCGTCGGCCGCCCTCGACCGGACCGGCGTGAAGGACGTCGGGATCCTCGTCTGGACCACCACGCCCTGGACCCTGCCGGCGAACCTCGCGATCGCCGTCCACCCGGACCTCGAGTACGTGCTGTTCGCGGCGGACATGGAGGGCCTGCCGCGGCGGCACTTCCTCGCGGGGGCCCGGTTCTTCCAGGCGGGGCTCGCGGGCGCCGGGCTGTCGAACGCGAGGGAGATCGCCCGGCTCAAGGGGCACGAGGTGGTCGGGACGGCCTACCGCCACCCGATGGCCCACGACGAGGGCGTCGGCCCGTTCCGGCCCTCGCGCGACGGGCCGCCGCTGGAATCCCAGCCGGTCGTGGCGGCGGACTACGTCTCCGCCGAGGACGGGACGGGCTGCGTCCACACCGCTCCCGGCCACGGCGCGGACGACTTCCGCACCGGGAAGGAGCACGGCCTGCCGCCCTTCTCCCCGGTGGACGATCACGGCGTGTACGACGGGACGGCGGGCACGGGCCTCGAGGGGAAGCGGGTCTTCCGGGACGCCGACGCCGCCGTGAAGTCCTTCCTCGGCCGCCGGCTCGTGCACGAGGGCCGCGTCTCCCACTCCTACGCCCACTGCTGGCGCTGCAAGGGGCCGATCATCTTCCGCGCGACGGACCAGTGGTTCATCCAGGTCGATCACGAGGACCTCCGGAAGCGGGCGCTGGCGCGGGTGGCGGAGACGAAGTGGTTCCCCGACTGGGGCGCCCGCCGCATCGGCGGCATGGTCGAGACCCGCCCCGACTGGTGCATCTCCCGCCAGCGCCACTGGGGGATCCCGATCCCCTGCTTCCGCTGCGGGGCCTGCGGCCGCGCCTGGACCGACCGGCGCGTCGTCGGCCGCGCCCGCGAGGTGATCGCGAAGGAGGGCGCCGACGCCTGGTTCTCGAAGCCGGCCGCCGAGTTCACGCGGGGCTTCCGCTGCCCCGCCGACGGCTGCGGCTCGGAGGACCTCCTCCTCGGGAAGGACATCTTCGACGTCTGGTTCGAGTCCGGCTCCTCCTGGCGCGCCGTGGTGCAGGCGCACCCCGACCTCCGGGACCGGTTCCCGTCGGACTGCGTCCTCGAGGGCACCGACCAGCACCGCGGCTGGTTCCAGTCGAGCCTCCTCCCGTCCGTCGCGGTGACGGGGGAGGCGCCGTGGCGCGCCGTCGTCACCCACGGGTTCCTCGTGGACGCCTCCGGCGACAAGGTTTCGAAGTCGAAGGGAGGGATGCTGAACGCCGACGAACTGACGAAGCAGTTCGGCGCGGACATCGCGCGCCTCTGGGTCGCGTCGATCGACTACCACGACGACGTCCCCGTCTCCCGCGAGCTGCTGCAGAAGGTGGGCGACTCCTACCGGCGCATCCGGAACACCTTCCGCTGGCTCCTCGGCAACCTCGACGGCTTCGACCCCGCGCGGCACGCCGCCGCCGACGGGGACCTCCTCGAGGCGGACCGCTGGCTCCTCGCGCGGCTCGACGAGGTGATCGCCGGCGTGCGCTCCGGGTTCGAGCGCTACGACTTCGCCCGCGCCACGCGGCTCCTCTACGAGTTCTGCGACCGCGACCTCTCGGGCTTCTGGTGCGACTTCAACAAGGACCGCCTCTACTGCGACGCCGGGGAGGGCCCCCGCCGCCGCTCCGCGCAGACCGCGGCGTTCCGCGCCGCCGACGCGCTCTGCCGGCTCCTCGCGCCGGTCCTCCCCCACACCGCGGAGGAGGTCTGGACGGCGCTCCCGGGGCCGCGCGAGGCGAGCATCCACCTCGGGACCTGGCCGGCGGCGCCGTCCTCGCCCCCGGACCGCGCGCTCCTCGACCGCTGGGACGCGCTCCTGCGCCTGCGGGAGGCGGTGCACGAGTCCTGCGAGCGGCTCCGCGCCGCGAAGGAGATCGGCGGCAACCTCGAGGCCCGCGTCGCCGTCGACCCCGCCCGCGTCCCGGAGGGGATGCCGCTCGACGAGCTCGCCTCGGTCCTCATGGTCTCCGAGGTCGTCCCCGGCGCCGCCGGCGCCGCGCCCGCCGCGTCCCCCTCCCCCCACCCGAAGTGCGCCCGCTGCTGGAACCTCCGGCCGACCGTGGGGAAGGACGCCCGGTCCCCCGACCTCTGCGCCCGCTGCGCGGAGGTGGTCACGGCGATCCCGGGGTAGGCGGCGCGATGGCCCTCCGGCTCGGCGTCCTCGTCTCCGGCGGCGGGACGACCCTCGGGAACTTCCTCGAGCGCGAGGCGGCGGGGACGCTGGCCGGCGAGATCGTCCAGATCGTCTCCTCGGACCCCGCCGCGAAGGCCGTCGATCGCGCCCGCGGGGCGGGCAAGCCGGTCGCGTCCGTCCCCTGGGACCGGGCGCGCGGGGCGGCGGCGTTCAGCCGCGACATCACGCGGCTCCTCGACCGCGCGAAGGTCGACCTCGTCCTCCTGGCGGGCTTCCTCCGGCTCTACCGCTTCCCGGAGGCCTACTCCGGCCGCGTCCTCAACATCCACCCGGCCCTCCTCCCCGCGTTCGGCGGGAAGGGGATGTACGGCCGGCGCGTCCACGAGGCCGTGGTCGCGTCGGGCGCGAAGGTCACCGGCTGCACGGTGCACTTCGCCGACCTCGTCTACGACCGGGGCCCCATCGTCCTCCAGCGGACCTGCCCGGTGCGGTTCGAGGACACGGCGGCGCAGGTGGCCGCGAGCGTGTTCGAACTGGAGAAGGAGGCCTATCCCGAGGCGGTCGCGCTGTTCGCGGCGGGCCGGCTCCGGGTGCGCGGCGGACGGGTCGAAGTGCTGCCCTAGAGCGGCGCCGCTCCTACTCCTCCTCCTCGGCGGACCGCTTCCCGAGCACGCGCGAGGAGGTCCCGAGGACCTCGGCCACGTTCGCGAGCTCGGTCGTGAGGAGCAGGATGATGTCGTCCACCGAGACCACGCCCACGACCCGCTGGTCCGCGGCGTCCACGACGGGCGCCCGGCGGATGCCCTTCCGCGCCATGAGGCGGAGCAGGTCGAAGATGAGCGTGTCCTCGGCCACCGCGACGACCGGCTTCGACATGATCCGGTCCACGGGGATCTGCCCGGGGCTGCCGCCCGCGAGGAGGGCGCGGAGGGTCACGTCGCGGTCGGTGCAGATGCCGATCGGGCGCCCGCGGCCGTCCACGACCACGACCGCGCCGACCTCCTTGTCCCTCATGAGCCGGGCGACGTGCTGCACCGTGTGGTCCCGTCCCACCGTGATCGGCTTGCGGCTCATGATCGCCCCGACGAGCATTCCGCGCCCTCCCTCGCGCCGCCGCACCGCGCGCGGCCCATCCTAGCGGCGCGGCTTCCCCGGAACCCTCAGGATCGTCCGCATCGCGGGGGCCCGCGCCGCGAGCGCGTCGCGGAACCGGACCGCGTCGGCGTAGCCGCCCTGGAGGTCCCCCCAGTGGATCGGGAGCGCGAACCTCGCGCCGGAGGCGGCCGCGGCGTCCGCCGCCGCCTCGGCGTCGAGGACGGTGCCGCCGCAGACCGGGAGCGCGATCACCAGCGGCGGCGGGTCCGCCCGGGGCGGCGCCACGCCGGCGTCCCCCGCGTGGAGCAGCCGGGGTCCCGCCCCCTCCACGATCCAGCCGACGCCGGACCCCGGGGGGTGGAAGCCGCCGTCGCGGTCGTGGGAGGGGATCGCGGTCGCGCGGACGCCGTCCCGCTCGACGCGCTCCCCCGCCGTCACCGCCCGGCCCCCCTTCGCCCCGGCGCGGAGGAGCGCGTCGACCGGCCCCGCGACGAGGGTCCGCTCCCCCGCCACCCGGACGAGGTCCTCGGGCGACGCGTGGTCGAAGTGCGCGTGCGTGAGGAGGACGAGGCCGGCCCGCGGGAGCCCCTTCCTCCCCTCGAGCCGCCAGGGGTCGACGTAGACCGCCGGCGGGCCGTCGAGGAGGATCGTCGCGTGGCCGAGCCAGCGGAGCCCGGGGACGCGCTCGTCGGGCGCCACGGATAGGCGGTCAGGCGCCGATGCTGGAGCCGCCGTCGCAGAACACGACCTGCCCGGTGATGTAGGCGGCGTCGTCGCTGGCGAGGAAGGCGTGGAGCGCCGCCACCTCCTCGGGCTTCGCCATCCGCTTCAGCGGGATGCGGCCGACGATCTGCTGCTTGATCTCCTCGGGGACGCCGCTGAACATCGCGGTGTCCGTGGCGCCGGGCGCGATGCAGTTCACCGTGATCGTGTTCCGGGAGAGCTCCAGCGCCAGCGTGCGGGTGAGCCCGATGACCCCGGCCTTCGACGCGGCGTAGTTCGCCTGGCCGGGGTTGCCGAGCACCGCGACGGACGCGGTGTTCACGATGCGCCCGTAGTTCTTCTCCATCATGGGGAGCATCGCCGACTGGCAGCAGAGGAAGGTCCCCTTGAGGTTCACGGCGAGGACCTGGTCCCACTTGTCCTCGCCGAGCTTCTTGGCGAAGCCGTCGCGGGTGATGCCCGCGTTGTTCACGAGGACGTGGAGCCCGCCGAAGGCGTCGAGGGCCTTCCTGACGATCGCGTCGGCGTCCGCCTTCCTCGACACGTCGCACTTGACCGCGACCGCCCGGCCGCCGCTCCCCTCGATGGCCGCGGCGACGGCGGCGGCCCCCTCCTCGTTCCAGTCCGCGGCGACGACGGCCGCGCCCTCCGATGCGAGGCGCTTCGCGGTGGCGGCGCCGATCCCGCTGCCCGCCCCCGTCACGATCGCGACCCGATCCTTGAACCTCATGGCGGCCTCCGCGCGGGTCAGCCCCGCTTCATCATGCAGGTCCAGCGGCTCTCCACGACGACCTTGCCTTCCTGGTTGACCACGTTCACGTCGTAGGCGATGACGCCGCGGTCGGGCTTGCTGGTCTCCTTCTTCTCCGCCACCTTCACCGTGCAGTGGATCGTGTCCCCGAACTTCACGGGGCCCTTGTAGCGGAAGACCTGGTCGAGGAGCGCGATGGTCGTCCCCTCGAACCAGCCCTGCGCGTTGACGAGGCCCGTCGCCATCGCGGCGGTGAGCATCCCGTGGGCGATGCGCGTCCGGAACGGCGTCTCCTTCGCGAAGACCTCGTCGGTGTGGAGCGGGTTGAAGTCCCCCGAGAGGCCGGCGAAGGCCGAGACGTCGGCCTCGGTGACGGTGCGGGCCGCGGTCTGGTACTCCTGCGACGGATCCCACTGCTCGTAGGTGAGTCCGCGGAGACGGTAGCCCATGGTCCCCCTCCCGGGGCGCGCGCCCGGCGCGAGACCCGCAGGCTAGCGGAGCGCGGGGGCCGGGACAACGATTGCGGCGGTGGCGAGGTCTACTCGGTCTTCGCCCAGTCCGCCGTGAGGATCTCGTGGACCTTCACCATCTCGGCGCCCTGCAGCCGGTGGTCGGGGATCCGGAATACGAGGTCGGAGTCGGCGAGCCTCGCGTAGTGGCTCCCCCCGCCCTCGGGCGCGCCCCCGAGGATCAGCGTGCGGGTCCGGGGCTGCGCCTCCCCCTCGGCCCGGAGCGTGACGGTGATCTCCGGTCCCGCGGGGGGATCGCCGAGTCCCCAGCGGCCGAGGTCCTCCTTCGTCTTCGCCTCGAACGCCGTGCACTCGAGGTGGAGGAGCTGGGTGATGGCCGCGGTCAGGGCCCCGGAGTCCGGCTCCGGGCCGCCCGGCGCCGCCTTCCAGGCGTTGCCCTCCCGCAGGAACGACTGGGTGCCGCCCTCCGTCTTCCGGGAGATCCCCCGGACCTCGGCGAGCGGGATCTCCAGCACCTCGCGCGTGCGCCAGTGCAGCCACCCGGACTCGAGGAGGTCCAGGAACTCCCCCGGGACGACGGCCGGCGGGTGGGCCGCCTTCGAGGGGCCGGCGGCGAGGAGCCGGACCTCGGCGCCCCCGTCCTCGCGGCGCTTCCCGAGGAGGAGCGTCCGCCGGCCGCCGTCGTCGACGCCCACCAGCTCGAGGCGCGTCGGCGCCGACTCCGCGGAGCCGAGGCCGAGCGCCTCCGGGTCCTCGCCGTCGAGGAACGCCGTCGCCTCGAGGCCGCGGAGCCTCTCCAGCAGGCGCTCGACCTCCGCGTCCTCCGCCTTCACGCGCTCGGGCTTCTCGACGTCCCAGCGCTCGAGGACGCGCAGCAGCTTCCAGCCCTTCTCCGGGTGGACGAACTCGATGGAGTCGAGCTTCGTCCAGCCGAGGCGGAGGAGGTTGCGGTCGCGCAGGGCCGCGGGGTCGAGCGCCGCGACGGCCTTCGGGAGGTCGGGGCCGCAGGAGAACACCGACGGCTCGCCGTCCTCGGCGAAGAAGGCCCCGCCGTCGTCGCCGGGGCGGGAGAGCCGGATCGTGACGGGGGACTCGCGGCCCTCGCGGCGGAGCGCGAGGACCGCCAGCGGATCCGCGAGCCCGTGCTTCTCGGGGTCGACGGCCCCGTCGAAGACGAACTCCTTCGCCTCGAGCCGGAGGACCTTCGAGACCAGCGCCTCCATCGCGACGGGCTCGACGGCCCCGGTGAAGGGGACCGTCGCCTCCCAGGTGCCCGCCGGGGTCCGCGTCGCCTCCAGGACCGTCCCGTCGTTCCGCCGGAGGGAGAGCGAGCGCACCTCGTGGGAGGACCAGCCGAGCGGGCTCCTCTCGCGCACCTCGGCCACGGTGACCTGCTCGAGCCGCTCCAGCGGGTCCGCCGGCACGAGGTACACCTCGGGCTCCCCCCCCCGCCGGGCCCAGGCGTTGCGGCCCTCCGAGGTGCGCCGGCCGAACACCGCCTCGGTCGTCCGGCCCTCGAAGCCGAGGGTGACGCGCGCGAGCGGGCTCTCGAGTCCCCAGTTCGCGAGGTCCTGGGGTCCGACCTCGGACGCCCCGAACACGTTCTTCGGCTGGAGCCGGGAGAGCTCGTGGAGCAGGTCCTCCACCTTGATCGAGTCGGCGCGGACCGCGGTCGTGTCGGTGCGCACGCGCCACCGCTCCCGGTCCGAGGAGTCCCGCTCGAGGCGGACCTCGCCCCGGGCGTTCTTCACGGTGATCGTCAGGACATCGGACCCCCCGAAGTCGAGGAGCTTCGCCGGGAGCACGCCGCCCGCGTCCTCGGGGGTCGCGAAGTACATGGCCGCGCCGAGGGCGAGGACGAGCAGGACGACGAGGACGATGCTGGTCCACTTGGACACGGACTACCTCCTCCGGGTCCACCAGACGCCGACCCCGAGGCCGAGGACGACGAGGGGGAGCGCGACCGCGGTCGACCAGAAGGCGAGCTCCATGTCCTGCGGCCGGAGCGTGACGCGCTCCGTCTCGAGCGTCTTCGGATCGACGGCGATCACCTCCCGTCGGACCGCCCAGGAGACCGCGTTGAGGATCAGGGTGCGGTTCGCCGGCGCCGCCCCGCGGCTCGCGGGGTTGAGCCGGAAGTCCGTCGCGAAGTCGCAGTCCCCGAAGACCACGACCCGCCCGCCCCCCTTCCCGGTCTCGCCGCCCCCCTTCTCCGCCGCGACGGCGAGGGAGATCCGCCGGTCGGTGATGTCCCCCGCCTGCGGGGACAGCTCGTTCGGCCGGCCGGCCCTGCGGACGAGGCCGAAGGGGCGGTTCCCGCGGATGTCCCGCTGGGCGAACAGGAGCTCTCGGGCGTCCACCCCCGCGGGGAGCGACTCGGCGCGGAAGACCGGGGCGGCGGTCCGGAGCGCGACCTGGAGGTTGGTGCGGCCGAGCGCCTCCATCAGCGGGTGCCGTCCGAACTCCTCCCGGCCGAGGATCAGGTCGAACACCGGGCTCGGGATGTCGCCGGCTCCGACGGTCTGCTCGACGAACCAGGAGACGACCACCGCGTCGCGCCGGACCTGGATCCCGAAGGAGGCGAGGATCTCCTCGATGCCCGTCGCGGTCTCCTCGCCCTCGGGGGCGTCCAGGAACGCCAGCAGCGCGCCGCCCCCCTGGAGGTACGCCCGGAGGAGATCCACCTCCGCGGGGGCGAGCGGGGTGGTCGGGCCCGCCAGCACGAGGAGCGCGGCGTCCTCGGGGATCTTCCCGTCCCGGGCGAGGTTCAGCGTGGTCGTGGTCAGGTTCTCGCCCCGGAGCGCGTCGCCGAGGACCGAGAGCGAGCGGTGCGCGGGCCCGGCCTCCGTGGTCCGCTCCCCGTGGCCCGCGAGGAAGCAGACCTTCCGCGGCGGGAAGACCACCTCGTTGACGGCGTTCGTCAGGATCCCCTCGCCGCGGAACCGCTCGATCCCGAGCGAGGAGACGTCCATGAACTCGTGGTCGAGGCGCACGAGGCGGGTCCGGGCCCAGATCTTCTCTCCCGGGGGCCGGTAGCCGAGCAGGAGGACGTCCTCCTCGCCGGTGATGGTCGGGAGCGAGTCCTCCATGCGCAGTTCCGCGATGGTCTTCTCGAGCTCCTGCGGCTGGCGCAGCGGGTTGACGACGACCTCCTCCACGCGGGAGTTGGCGGAGCGGAACTCCCGGAGGAGCGACTTCACCCGCGCCGTGACCTCGTCGAGGCGCCGTCCCCCGGCCCCGGGCTGCATCCGCCGCGCCTCCCGGTAGTCGAGGAGCACCGCCTTGAGGTCGCCCGCCACGCCGTCGAGCACCGCCTTGGTCTTCGGCGACAGCGTGAACTGCCCCGTCTCGGTCAGGTCGAGCCCCGTGCCGAGGTGGGTCGTGGTGAAGCGGACGTTCAGGAAGGAGACGACTCCGAGCAGCGCGATCACCAGGTGGACCATCAGCAGCACGTTCAGCGCGACGCCGGCCCGGAAGTACGGCCAGACGATGCGGGCGGTGAACCAGAAGCCGGCCGCGAACCCCGCCGCGCAGAGGAGGCCCCCGGCCATCGCCGCGCCGGCGGCGGCCTTCCCCGTCAGCCCGAACCACTGGACGAAGAAGAGCGAGGCCGCGTCCCCGGCGAGCGAGTTGAGGAGGATGCTCGCACCGAGGAGGTAGGCGCCGCCGGCGAGCGCGGTGAACAGCAGCGCCTCGAAGGCGGCCGGGAGCGCGACCCGGGACAGCAGGTAGCCCGCGTAGCCCGCGACGAGCGCCACCGGGCCGAGGACGAAGAAGACGCGGGCGAGGTCGGCGCCGAAGTCCGGCGCGCCTTCCTCGGCGCCGCCGAGCCGGATCTGCTTGACCACGAACCCGAGGAGGACGACGACCGCGCCGGCGACGACGGCGCCCGGGACCCAGCCCGGCGTCCGCGCCAGCACCGGGCGGTCGTCGCCCGCGGGCGGATCCGGCGGGGCCCCGCCGCACGGCCCCCGCCCCGTCGCGGGATCGGCCGGGTCGG
>Ga0187893_10011560_pt1 | contig 12789 bp, 12 predicted proteins | sample MA1701074metaG_FD_139574 | JGI IMG/M metagenome (GOLD analysis project Ga0187893, IMG submission 139574) | White microbial mat communities from a basaltic lava cave in the Kipuka Kanohina Cave System on the Island of Hawaii, USA - MA170107-4 metaG ...
AAATGTGGTGGGAGTGGATATACCGTTTCCTGAGCCGGAGAATCCAGAACTGGTCATTGAGAACGATAGTGATCGGCTGGAGTTCGATGAATTGACAGACAGAATTATGAATCTTGATATCGTACGAAAGTCGCTCAGGCGCGCATGAATATACTGACGGCGGCAGTCATCACACTGGTAATTGTCGAAGTCGGACTGTTCTTAATTGTGAACCTGCAACGACGAAACTTTCCATGGCTGATTACAAATAGAGACGAATCGCCGACCTTCGACTCCCCAGCATTGCAAAAGTTCATCGATTACAGTTTCGATGCACACTTAGGCTGGGTGCGAAGAGCTAACTCCAGCGGAACTGAAGAGGGTCCGAAGGGTCCCATTACCTTTCATATTGACTCAGAGGGTTCCCGCGCCAACACGCTTAAGAAGTCGCCGCCATTCATTGCGGCTTTTGGAGATTCTTATGTTTTTTGTAGACAAGTAGAAGATGACGACACATGGGAGTCGCAACTATCGAAGCAAGAAGGTTTCGGAGTGTTGAATTTTGGCGTTGGCAACTACGGAGTGGATCAGGCTCTATTACGATACGAGGGTATGATTTTGCCAGATACGGTACGAGTCGTCGTAATGGGTTTTGTGCCAGAAACAATTTGCCGAATTCAGTCATATTGGAAGCATTACCTGGAATTCGGGAACACTTTTGCATTTAAGCCACGATTCATTCTCGATCCAGAAGGTCGGCTAACCCTTCTGGACAATCTCGTGCGGAGCCGAGAGGATTTCGACCTTTTCCACGACAAACTTCCTGAGATACGTGAGGCCGATGGTTTCTATGAGAAAAAATTCCGGTCGCGACAGTTTCGATTCCCTTATACTGTTAGTTTGATGCGGAACCCATTGACGCAAACCATGCTGATTTCTGCGGTAGCGGCTCGTGGAATATCACGCGTGCTAGGCATTTCAAGCAGGAGGTTGGAGAATCTTCCTTTTACATTGGTGATGAAGAACAATCTTCACGACGCGTATCAACTCTACAGTGATATCAAATCGACGACGCTTTTAACTGCGATATTGCTACGGTTCAGAGAGGAAGCGAAGAGGCGAGTGCATATTCCGTTGTTAGTTGTGATACCACAACTGCTTGATCTTAGGTCGAATAAAAACCAACCTGTTCCTTATGGATGGTATTTTAGAGAGTTGGGAAAGCAGTTGCCTGTGCTCGATCTTACCGAGAAGTTTATGAATGCCAGATTTGAAAAGCTTTACATCAATGATCAGTACGGCGGGCATCTGTCGGTTGATGGCAACCAGCTGGTTGCAAGAGAAATCTCGATGTGGCTAAAGTCCAATCATGAATCGGTTAAATGGAATAGGGACCAGATCTGGTGAGAATCACTTTTCGAAACGCAAACAATAAAGACTATTGGACGAAACGTTGGGGTGATATTCCAGCGGACTTTCCAATGGAGAATGCGGAAGCGTATCCACTTAAGTATGCCCAGATGACTGTAAAGGATAATTCAGGGAAAATTCTGGAGGCGGGTTGTGGTGCTGGACGTATTTTGCGTTATTACCACAATCGGGGCTATGACATCCTCGGTATCGATTTTATCGATGTCGCGATCAAGAAACTTAAAGAACTCGATCCAACGCTACAAGCGGAAGTGGGCGATATAACAAATTTGGAACACGCAGACCACTCGTTCAAGTACGTCCTTGCATTCGGTCTCTACCACAACCTTCAGCATGGGCTTGATAAAGCTATTCTGGAAACGCACCGGGTGTTGGAGAAAGACGGATTGGTTTGTGCGTCCTTCCGGGCTGACAACATTCAAACCAGACTTACTGATTACTTTGCGGACAGGGAGGCAAAGAAAAGAAACGGCGCAGTCATGACACGGTCTTTTCATAAAATAAACCTGACCCGAAGCGAGTACGAGCAGTTATTCACTCGCGCCGGCTTCACTATAGATTTTATCGGTCCAGTGGAGAACATGCCCATCCTATACAAGTTTGCCATTTTTCGTTCGTCTGATCACAAAACATTTGACGAAAATAAAGCACGGATGGAGGGGTATCGTTTGTCGTGGTTTGGCCAACGGCTGCAGACCTTTCTGATGCATTATTTCCCCGACCAGTTCTGCAATATTTACGTTTTGATCGCGCGTAAGGTCTAATCATGGATGCTCCTTATAAAATTTTGGTTAGAGAGACACAAGGTATGAACACTGGAGCTGAACGTGGGGAATCACATTGTTTTGAGTTTGGCACTAAAGCAGAGACCTTATGGCGACTAAAGCCTCTGATTACTGAAGCTCTGGTACCGGAGCTTTACTTCTTCTCGTTGGGAGAATGGGCGGCCTCGAAGGGCGATATCCTTAACGCCATTCGCGATCATTTCGATAAGAAAGCAGTGGCGGTTAGGAGCAGCGCGCTGGCTGAAGACGACGGCAAAAGTTCTATGGCAGGAGCCTTTTTAAGCAAGCTCAATGTGGACAGCAGCAGTTGCGCCGAGTTGGAAACAGCAATCGACCAAGTTGTCCAGTCTATGACGGGAAATCTCCGAGATCAGGTGCTGGTACAGCCTATGGTGGATGATGTGGCAGTCAGCGGCGTCATCATGACCTTTGACATGGTGCATGGTGCTCCGTACTACTGCATAGACTTTGATGACGAGAGTGGCCGCACTGACGTCGTGACCAGTGGCAATGGTGGCCATAAAAGCTTATTCGTCTATCGGTATGCCGATAGCAGCATGATAAGGTCTGCCAGAGTGGGATTGTTTCTGCGGTTGGCTCGAGAGTTGGAGAAAATTTGCGAATGTGCCGCCTTGAATATTGAATTCGGGATGAATAATGCGGGGCAGCTATTTCTGTTCCAAGTAAGACGAATCACACTCTCGCGCAACTGGCACCCGGTCACTGAACGGCGTGCCAAAAGACAATTGACCCACGTTGAGAATTTTGTGCGTAGCTGCTCAAAGGCGAGGGAGGGTGTGCTGGGTACTCGAACCATTCTCGCTATCATGCCGGACTGGAACCCAGCAGAAGTCATTGGTTCTACCCCTCGTCCCCTGGCTGCATCATTGTACCGAGAGTTGATTACCAAGGCGGTTTGGTGTCATGCACGTGCCTCCATGGGGTACCGATCTCTCGGAGATATCGATCTGATGGTCGTCATCAATCACCATCCCTATATTGATGTTCGCAACAGCTTCAATTCCTTTCTTCCAGCTCGATTGTCGAATGCTATCGGCGAAAAACTGGTCAATGCATGGCTCACAAGGCTTGAAGCCCACTCTGAGTTGCATGACAAGGTCGAGTTTGAAATCGTGCCGACATGTGTGGATTTCTGCTTTATGGAGAATTTCAATGCGCGATATCCAGAGGTACTGGATGAAGGAGAGTTAGAGACTTTCAGAGCCGAACTGACTGAACTGACTCGAGGCATTCTGAAACCTGATCCAACTAATACCTTGGATCGCGCCCTTGAAGCTGCTGCTAGCCTGGACAAATTGAAGCTTTCGAAAATTCTCGATGGGGAAGCAAATGCTCACTTGGCCAGAGCCGATTTCCTCCTGGCACAGTGTCGAAAACTTGGTACCTTGTCGTTCGCAATCGTTGCTCGTCACGCCTTTATTGCGGAGGCGCTTCTTCGCTCAGCTGTGAGGCGCAGAGCGCTCACCGAGAGTCGTCTGAGCGAATTTAAGCGCAGTGCCCGTACCGTTACCGGGAACATGGTGGAAGAGTATGCCGAAGTTTGCCATGGCCAATCGGCACGCACAGAGTTTCTCCGCAAGTATGGCCATTTGCGGCCTGGTACTTATGAGATTACTTCACTGAGATATGACGAACGCGATGACCTGTTTCTGGAAGACATGCCAACCTTTCTATCCACAGGAGTGACTCAGTTCGGATTGGCCAATGAAGAGCGCGTGTCCATCGAACTGCTCTTAAATGAGGCCGGACTCAACGTATTGACCGCCGACCAACTTATTGATTACGCCCGCAAGGCAATTGCAGGTCGCGAGTATGTGAAGTTTGTGTTTACCAGGGCACTCTCGGACGCTCTATCAATGGTTGTGCGCTGGGGCGAATACCATGGTTTATCACGCGATGACCTTTCTTATTTGGATTGGCCGATAATATCCAGCTGTCTCAGTTGTCCCGTTATGGATGATGTGGACAGATACTATCTCGATATAGCTGAAACAGGTCGTAGAAGTATGGCGGCGGCACATGCATTCCGACTTGGCCATATTATCTTTGGTATTGGCGATATCTATGTCGCCACACTGAACCGAAGCGTACCGAATTATGTCGGCATTGGATCAGCGTCGGGGGCTGTGGTTCAACTCGAAGCCAACACTCCTACAAGTATCAATATCAAGAATAAGATCGTATGCATTGAGAATGCAGATCCCGGGTTCGACTGGATATTTACCAAAGGTCCTGGTGCCTTGATTACACGTTTCGGTGGTGCGAATTCTCACATGGCTGTCCGCTGCGCTGAATTTGGCCTGCCTGCCGCAATCGGCTGTGGTGATCAGATTTACCAGAGAATCGTTGCGGCAAGCAGTGTCGAGCTCAACTGTGCAGACAGGATTTTGAGGCCCTTGTATGCCCAATAGTGATCTGCGTATCGGCGTCACGATGCGCGTGTTGCAGGCGCAAGGCTACTTTGAGCCAAGTGATGCTTTGGCGCAAAACTGGTCAAATTTCCTGCGTGTGGCGCTACCAGATGCGGCATGGCTGCCGGTACCCAATGTTGGTGCAAAAGGGGTTCGTGTTTATTGCGAACGATGGGGCATCAATCGTTTGATCCTTACAGGCGGCGAAGACATCGGTGTGTCCGTCATACGGGACGTAACGGAGCGGGAGTTACTGATCTGGGCTAAAGAAATGGCTGTACCGATACTTGGTGTTTGTCGTGGAATGCAGTTGATGGCAGTCTGGGCCGGTGCGACTTTGAGGCCTGTAAAAGGACACGTGCGTACCCGTCATATATTACAAGGAGATTTTGCGCACGAGGTGAATAGTTTTCATAATCTTGGTCTGGCGGCGTGCCCCCAAGGCTTCGAGGTGTCTGCCAGATCTGAAGATGGTGAAATAGAAGCTATGCGTCATCTAGAGTCTCGCTGGGAGGGCTGGATGTGGCATCCGGAGCGAGAAACCCATCAATCAGCTGACATTGATGGATTACAGAGGTTGTTTGGATGAAAGCCGTCATACTGGCCGCCGGACGCGGTGCACGGATGAAGAATTTGACCAATGAGGGCCCTAAATGCCTAGTGGAACTGCGCGGGAAATCATTGCTTGATCGCCAACTCGAAGCACTATGCGAAGCCGGAATCACGGAGATCGCCCTTGTTACCGGCTACAAGAGTGAATTGCTTTCAAATCGTGAGCTAGTGATGTTTCACAATCCGCGCTGGGCTGAAACGAACATGGTATCGTCTTTAACCTATGCTCAAGCATGGTTAGCAGCTGAGCCATGTATTGTGAGTTACTCGGATATTTTCTATGAAGCCTCGGCAGTAGAGTTGCTGATGGCAAGTGCAGCCCGCTTGGCAATTACGTATGATCCGCAGTGGGTAAGACTTTGGAGAAAACGTTTTACTGACCCGCTTTCTGATGCGGAAACTTTCCGTGTGAATGCAGACGGGATGCTGGCAGAAATTGGCAACAAACCGAAGTCAGTTCAGGAAGTGCAAGGCCAATACATGGGGCTTTTGCGCATAACTCCTGAAGGCTGGAATGAAGTCTTGCGCCTACGCACTGCCCTAACAGCTGCGGAATGCGATCGAATGCATTTGACCGGAACCTTGCAGAGAGTGATTGAAGGAGGTCGTATTGCTATTGAAGCCATCCCTTACAAACTATCTTGGGGTGAAATCGATTCTGCCGAGGATCTGATGGCCTATCAGGAACTAAATATACCGGAGCCCATTAAGTGAAAATCGGAACCTAGGTCTTGAGACGATCATCATGCAAGGCGTGACGTCTGTACGGGATGATCTGCAGGAGAGAGGGAATGTTAAAACATATTCACCCTTTGTCGGATGTGCAGAGTCAAACGATCGGCGAAGGTACGCGCATCTGGCAGTATAGCGTAGTATTGGCGGGTGCAAAGATCGGTGCCAACTGTAACATCTGCGCGCAGGTTTTTATCGAAAATGACGTTGTGATTGGCAATAACGTTACCATCAAGAATGGTGTCCAGCTCTGGGATGGGCTGAGAGTTGCAGACAACGTTCACATCGGGCCTAACGTTACGTTTACGAATGTTCTGTATCCCAGGTCAAAGGCCTATCCAGCGAAGTTTGCGGAGACGATCATACAGGCTTGGGCTTCTATTGGAGCGAACGCGACGATTTTGCCGGGTTTGACCATAGGCGAAAACGCAATGATCGGTGCGGGTGCGGTCGTGACCAAGGATGTACCTGCAGGAGCAGTCGTGATGGGTAATCCAGCGAAAATCGTGAGAAGACTTTGAGTATCGATGATTGCAAAATTATTGAATTGCCAAGAATTTCAGACCCTCGTGGCAATCTTACTTTCATCGAGGGGATGCGGCATGTCCCCTTTGAAATCCGCCGTGTGTATTATTTATACGATGTCCCAGGCGGAGCAGATCGGGGCGGCCATGCGCATAGGGCACTACATCAGCTAATGATTGCGATGTCCGGCAGTTTTGATGTGACATTGGACGATGGCCAGAGCAAGAAGAAATTCCATCTGGGCCGTTCTTACCTGGGGCTTTACATCTGCCCCATGATATGGCGACATCTGGATAATTTTTCCTCAGGTTCTGTGAGTATGGTGCTCGCTTCTAATACTTACGACGCATCTGACTATTTCCGCGATTACGACGAGTTTATGTTGTGTGTCAATTCAAAATGAGTGTCCCATTTCTTGACCTTGGCGCTGCCTATTCGGAATTAAATACGGAAATCGAAACGGCCGTCTTAGCCTCCTTACGTACAGGATGGTATATCGGCGGTCATGAAGTCGAAACGTTCGAACATGAGTTTGCGGATTTCACTGAAGCCCATCATTGCGTAAGCGTTGGCAATGGCCTCGATGCATTGCATCTGGCCCTGCGCGCCATGGACATCGGCCCAGGGGATGAGGTCATCGTACCCTCCAACACTTATATAGCCACTTGGCTGGCGGTCAGCCAATGCGGGGCAATCCCGGTGCCGGTGGAGCCACTGGAAACCACCTACAATATCGATCCTGGCAAGATAGAAGCAGCCATTACTTCGCGGACCAAGGCGGTTATTCCAGTGCATCTCTATGGGCAGCCGGCTGACCTCGATCCTATCCTTGCCCTTGCACATGAGCATGGTTTGCGTGTGCTGGAAGATGCAGCCCAGGCGCACGGCGCTCGTTATAAAGGTAAGCGTATCGGTGGAGATAGTAACGCAGTAGCATGGAGTTTTTACCCCGGGAAAAACCTAGGTGCGCTGGGCGATGCGGGCGCTGTTACCACGAACGACCTTGTTATTGCAGACCGCATTCGTGTACTGCGCAATTATGGTTCGCGGGTAAAATATGTGAATGAAGTGCAGGGATTCAACAGTCGGCTAGACCCGGTGCAAGCAGCTGTCCTCCGTGTCAAACTCAGGGTGCTGGACGCATGGAATGGACGAAGGAGTAAGATCGCCGCTCGTTACACTGCAGCGCTTGCAGAATCAAATTTGATTCTCCCCACCGTACCAACACGGGCTGAGCCTGTCTGGCATCTCTATGTGGTGCAAAGTTCTCAACGGGATACACTCCAAAAGGCATTGGGTGATGCCGGCATCGGAACACTCATTCACTACCCTATCCCACCGCATTTACAGCAAGCGTATACGAAAACGGGATTCACGAAAGGCCAGTTTCCGATCGCGGAACGATTAGCCACACAAGTGCTGAGTTTGCCGATTGGGCCACAGTTGGATGATGCAAACATTGAAGCAGTGATCGCCGCAGTTAACACTGCTGCGAAAAGGTGACTGTTCTTCAAATGACGTTTAGGACCTTGCTATCGGGCCCAAAAAACGCACTGGTAACAACTTTTATTCGTAGTGCGTTCATTCATCCAGCAAGCGCGAATGCATTCTTTAGCTTCTGCCGCTGGAAGAGTAATTCACGCCTAAATATTAAAGTTCTCCCACTGGTCTGGATGGATGAATCATCGTCTCGAGAAAAGGGACTGCTGCGCCGTAGCTCCGAGGGTGTCGCTTACGGACCCCACTATATAGGTTGTGTACAATCAACAGAAAGAATATATCTGCCAGACATACATTATTATGTGTTTAAAAGGGCGCATGTTTCTGCGGCGTCTTCTTCGGTTATTCTAAATGAGAAGCAAGTCGTCCTTGATCGAGCTTTTGGTCCAGACCAGAACAAGTACGACTTTGCCGTAGGCCATATTCTGGCGCATGATTGGGACACGTCCGTCGTTCGTCTGCGTAAGACAGAGGACATCAAAAAAGGGATTTTTTTGAGCGGTAATGGTTCGTGGAACTATTATCACTGGATTGTTGAAATTTTGGCGAAGCTAGAATTCTTATCGAAGCTGCCGGAGCATTATCAGATGTACCCTCTGCTAGTCAGCGAAGATGTGGTGCGCATTCCATCATTCAGAGAATCGTTGGATATCTTTGCGAAAGGGCATGAAATAATTGTATTGAGTAAAGAATTGCAATATGTGGTAGATGAACTGATTTATATCAATTCACCGAACAACCTACCCTTTAATTTAATGGGAAATAACAAATTCAAATGCAATTATGTCGCTATTGATAGACTTTCAATCGATTATCTTCGGAAATTCGCGTTGCAGGATGCGCTGAGAACGCCTGCGCATTCACGTTGCCCCAGAAGAATATTTCTTCGTAGAAACAGCCCACTGAGAAGTTACAATCAAGATGAGGTATTTAATTATCTTTCAATGTTCGGATTCACCGAAGTGGTGATGGAAAATCTCAGTTTCTTAGAACAAGTCAGAATGGTTCATCACGCAGATTACATTGTCGGGCCTACTGGAGCGGCTTGGACTAATTTAATCTTTTGTAGACCAGGTGCCAAAGCCCTATGTTGGATGGCAGAGGAATTCGGTGATTTCTCCGCATACTCGAGCATCGCCGGAATCGTGGGCGTTGATTTAAGGTATTTGACATACAAGGCAGGTGTCCACTCAACAAGGGAGTTATACTCCAAGGGTTATTATATGGAACTGAGCATGATCGAGAAGGGTTTGTCAGTTTGGGAAAAACCGGCTATGGTAGCCCAATAATTATGATCAAGACACTACGTACCAAACGGCATTGGAACGATGCACCACTGCTCAAAACCCCATTGTTTGGTTGCAAGAGGCTGTAGCGAGTTTGCTGACTTTTGCTCAATCTTGTGTGGCCGGATCTTAGGCCTGTCCCCTACCCGCGATTAACTCAACGGGAAGCAGATACGTCCGTCATATTAGAAAACAACGGGGTTACTGTGTATGAAAGCGGCATACCCTAAGGTGTCAGTGTTTGTTTTAACATATAACCAAAAGGCATTTGTTCAGGAAGCTATTGAAAGCATCTTGATGCAACAGTATCCTAATCTGGAAATCGTCATTGGGGACGATGGATCAACTGATGGTGCGCAGGAAATACTAGTCCGGTATCGAAAAAAACATCCCAGCTTGTTCAAGTTGATACTGTCAAAGCAGAACGAAGGTATTACCGCTAATTCCAATAAGATACTCAAAGAGTGCACTGGTGAATATATTGCATGGTTAGGGGGAGATGACATTTGGATGCCCGGGAAACTGTTTAAACAGGTTAGCGTAATGGAAAGTAATCCACTCGCAGCACTCTGTGTATCAAAAGTAGAATGGTTTGATAGTAAAACAAATAAAACGATGTTTATTTATCCACATGGTGATTTTGATGTGACGAACAGGAACATCATCGACACCGCTTACTATATAGGGTGCAACGGGTCATCATATATGTTTCGAAGAAAGGCAATCCCTCAATATGGCTTTGAGCCATCCATTTCGATGGTGTCTGACTGGTTATTCGTCATAGAAACGTTACGGAATGGCAGCATAGTTTTCATAAATGAAGCACTCGCAAGATACCGGCGGCATAGGGAGAGCATGTCTAATTTTCCGGACCTCGTTTTTAAGGAGCACATGCAAACGTTGTTTCTGCTTGAAAGCAAATACGAGGATATGAAAGAAGACGTTTCAAGTTTTATTAAAAAATACACACTTCTATACGCACAAACGCTGATGAGTTCTAGTCCGCCCGCAATAGTAGTTAAAAGCGTATTTAAAATATTAGCGAAGCGCATTGCTAAGAGTCTAAATATTCGCGTTGGGAAATCTGATGCGATTAGGGTGTATTGAGCCCTCCTCGCTTGCTCTTCTTCAATCAAACGGGTTTCATGCTGTCGTCATTTTCCGGGTAGACGCCCGAGACCTCCCGTTAGGGATTGCCGTTTTGTTGGATTGGTCGATATCCATATGAAGCTGACTTGAAGAGGCAGCAAATTGCGACGAGCCCTGATATGCGGTATCTCCGGCCAGGACGGGACATACCTTGCCCGTTTGTTGCTCGAAAAAGGTTATGAGGTATGGGGCACATCACGCGACGCGCAGGCTTCAACTTTTGGCAACTTATCTCGTCTGGGGATACTGGACCGGGTCAGAACGGTCTCCATGGCTACCAAAGATTTCAGAAGCGTGCTACAGGCGATCAGCCGTAGCGAGCCTCACGAGATCTATAACCTGGCAGGTCAGAGTTCAGTGGGTCTCTCCTTCGAACAACCAGTAGAAACGCTCGAGAGTATTGCTACAGGCACACTCAATCTACTTGAGGTCATTCGCTTCCTAGGAGTGCCCGTCCGGTTCTACAACGCTGGTTCTAGTGAATGTTTCGGGGACATCAAAGTGGTTGCTGCAGATGAAGACACTCTTTTTCAGCCACACAGCCCCTATGCTGTGGCCAAGGCCACCTCACACTGGCTGGTTGCCAACTATAGGTCTGCGTATGGAATCTTTGCCTGTAACGGCATTTTATTCAATCATGAATCCCCCCTGCGGCCACCAAGATTCGTCACTCGAAAGGTCGTTCAGGCGGCAGTAAGAATTGCCAACGGAAGCAAGGAGAAGTTGATATTGGGGGATATAGGAATTCAGCGGGATTGGGGTTGGAGCCCGGAATACGTTGAAGCGATGTGGCGAATGCTACAAACCGACAGTCCCGAGGATTTCGTTATCGCCACTGGTGAATCGAATTCACTCGAAGACTTTGTTGCGACGGCCTTCTCAGAGATGAGTTTGGACTGGCGTCAGTATTTAATGCAAGACCCCAACCTATTCCGCCCGGCGGAGATCCGTCATAGTCGTGGGCATGCAGAGAAAGCACAACGTATGTTGGGCTGGGAAGCCAAGATGAAAATGCGAGACGTCGTGCGAGAAATGATCCGTTATGAGCAAGGGTCTATAAAGAACACGTGAGGGTCATTAGCTAGTTGAGTTGTTGAAATGAGGCAGACATGTTGAGTTCTGCAAAGCAAGGTATCAAACAGCTATTATATGCGGCAGGTTTCGAGACCCACCGGGTTCATCCTAATACTTCTCAATTGGCACGGCTGATGGCTGCCTTGCGCGCGTTTAGTATTGATTTGGTTCTTGATATCGGGGCCAACGAAGGACAGTTTGCAAAGGAATTACGCGCGGGCGGCTATTCAGGGCGCATCGTCTCCTTTGAACCGCTATCGTCTGCCCACGGGAGGCTGTTGCAAGAGAGCAATTGCGATTCAGCTTGGCATGTGCATCCACGTTGCGCGTTGGGAGATCGTTCAGGAGAGATCGAACTAAATATCTCGGGCAACTCAGTCAGTAGTTCGATCCTCCCCATGCTTGCATCACATAGCAGTGCCGCGCCTGAATCAGCTTATCTTGGGCAAGAGTCCGTTCCACTGTACACGCTCGACTCGGTGGCGCATCCCTATCTTGAAGGTGCTCAGGCGCCGTTTCTCAAGATTGATACCCAAGGTTATGAATGGCATGTCCTTGACGGAGCACAGACAACATTGCAAATGGTGCGCGGCGTCCAATTGGAGCTATCCGTGGTTCCCTTATACGAAGGTCAGCGGCTTTGGCAGGAATGCGTGGAACGTCTTGGTAAAGAAGGTTTTGTGTTGTGGGCATTAGATACCGTGTTCGTCGATCCGATCAATGGGCGCACGTTGCAGTGGGATGGAATGTTCTTCCGGCCATGAATCTGGACTCGCCTCGCATTTCAATTTGAAATGCCTCACGAAACATTTCTTTCCTGGGTCAACTCCCCAGAAAAGTATGCAGGTCATATGGAGAGCTTTCTGGAAAAACACCACCCTAGCCAGGAATACCTCCCCGTCTGTGAGAGGTTAGGAGTTGTGGTCAGTTCATCCATCGAATCGATGTGATACGTGCGTTGTCCATCCTTAACTGAACTTCCCCCTGTTCAGGGCACGCATAGCGGTTGGCCTTGGACGGAGGAGAGCGAGGTCCTACCGCCCGCGATGGCTGACGGTACTCCGTGGCCTCGTGTCAGCATTGTGACGCCTTCCTATAATCAAGGTCAGTTCCTTGAAGAAACGATCAGATCAGTGTTGTTGCAAGGATATCCCAATCTCTACTATGTCGTGATCGATGGTGGTTCAACCGATGGCAGTCTGGATGTCATTAAAAAGTACGAGCGGTTTCTTTCGTTCTGGGTGTCGGAACGTGATGGGGGGCAAGCTCAAGCGATCAACAAGG
>Ga0187893_10011561_pt1 | contig 12788 bp, 7 predicted proteins | sample MA1701074metaG_FD_139574 | JGI IMG/M metagenome (GOLD analysis project Ga0187893, IMG submission 139574) | White microbial mat communities from a basaltic lava cave in the Kipuka Kanohina Cave System on the Island of Hawaii, USA - MA170107-4 metaG ...
CCAGCTCCGGCTGGCGCGCCGAACCGAATGGCAGGAGCGCGACGGCGGCGCCTGCCTCGGCCTTGGCCAGCGCATCCTTGCGACAAGCGCCGAGGAATTGCCGCTGCTCGAATGTCAGAAGATTGAGTTGCCCTCCGTGCCGCAGACTGGCAATTGATCGCCGCGGCATTGGTTCCTCGAAATAGTCCATGAGGTGGTAAAAGGGCTTGGATTTCCACCAGGCATTTCCAACGGAACTCTCAGTCCGTGGGCGATTATGGTGTGAACAAACTTTCTCTTGCGGGAAGCTCACTCAGTGGTTGAGCCAATCGGCGACCAAAGGAATTAAGCGGCCTTGCGAAGTGAAGGCCGCTTTTTCATGCGCTGCAGGCGCAACATATAATTAACTTGGATTGGAGCAACGCGCCCGCCTCTTACGCGTCAAACATCTGCCACCAAGTCGCGCAGGCGAACGTGCAAAGCTTTGGCGATCCTTACCAGGGCGTGAACACTCGCAGCCTGCTCGCCACGCTCGATTTGTCCGAGATAGACCGGATGTAGATCGGCCTTCTCGGCCAGTTTTTCCTGGCTCATTTCCGCCCTGTTTCGGTAACTACGAATGGCTTCGCCGATGATCTTCCGATGCCGTGACTCGTTTGCCACAGCCTGTCAGGCAAACAGCAAGGCACTGTGGAGAACACAGTACACAACCTTTTATTTTTATTCTTGCCTCCGGCTGCTACGCTCACTAGAACTCCACCATTCATTGACAGAGGGAGCCATCTGCTGAAATTCAGCGTGGGAGAGGCTGGAATCGAAAATCTCGGATCTCAAACAAAGGAACGCGCATGACGAAGTGGAGAGGCATTTTGAGTGGTTCGATCTCGGCACTCGCGCTGGTGCTGATGACCGCGCGGGCGCACTCTCAGCCGCATCCGTGCCCAACGTGCCCGCCTTGCACCAATTGTCCGCCGGGCGTCGTTACCAACACGCCGCCGTATCTGACGCCAGGGCTGAAGCTGACGATTCCGATTCCCACCAACAATCACCTTTATACAACGATCTTCGAGCACGACCCGACGAGGGGTTACGAGTTGTATTACCTGACAAATCTGAACCAGACCAATTGGACGGCGGCTTTGGCAAATCTGGCCGGACAGACCAATTACTGGCTCACCAATTCGTTTTCAAAGGACGCATTTCTTCGCGTTGCCAGCGGGCTGGATTTGGATGCCGACGGGATGTTGGATGGCTGGGAGTTGTTGCACGGATTCAATCCGCACGGCGCGAGCGACGCGTCGCAGGACGCCGATGGCGACGGATTGACGAATTTACAGGAGTTCCAGCAAGGCAGTGATCCAAAGAGTGTGGTGGCATGGGCGGTGTTCATCGCGACTCCGCGGGGGACTTCCGCGTTGCCATAGCTTCAATCCAAACCAAGGGAGGGTTTATGTTTCTTTCATTGTTTAGTCCGGCGCTCCGGCGGCTCGTGGCCATGTTTTGTCTGATGAACTTTGCGGGTGGATTGGTTGCGGCGGACGGGGATGGTGCCCAACGGCAGGAGATCAAGATCGACGGGTTTTCTTATCCGATTGAGACGGTTGGCGACCGCGTGCCCGCCGCCCATGAGACGGCGGCCTTGGAGGAAACGTTGGCGCGGGGAACGAACACAGCGGAAGGGTTGGAGCAGTTCATCCGCGATTTCCCCGATTCGCCATGGACACCATCAGTCAGAGCGCAACTGGGTTTCGGGTATCGCGAACAAGGACGGATGACTCCGGCGCTGGCGCATTGGGAAGCGACGTGGAGCCGCGTCAAGCGCAACGAAGACGCGGGCGGCAGGCGGGTGGCGGATTTTACGCTGGCGCATTACACGCAACTGCTGGCAGCGCTGGGGCGCACGGATGAACTCGGCGCGATTCTTTGGGAAGCGAAGGATCGTGCAGTGGCCGCGTCTGGGCGGCGATTGCAATACCTGCTGGAGAGTTCGCGCGAGGCGTGGATTGTCATGCGAAATCATCCGGGCATCGCTTTTCGTTGCGGCACACTGGCGTTGCGCGAAGTGGGCCGGCGGCTCAAGCCGGAGGACGACGACAAACTGGTCTCGCTCCTTGAAGTGCCCTCGCCCAGAGTTGGCTTCTCCCTGGCGACCCTCGCCGAGTTGGGTCGCGGTCACGGGTTGGGATTGGTAGCGGCTCGCCGGGAAGCAGGTGACGAACTCGTCGTGCCCTCGGTCTTGCACTGGTCGCAGAATCACTACGCCGCGATTGTCGAACAGGAAGGCGATTTGTTCCGTGTCGTCGATCCAACCTTTGTTTGGGACACCTGGCTGACGCGCGAGGCCATCAACGCGGAAGCCAGTGGGAACTTTCTCGTGCCGGAATCGCGTTTGCCGGAGGGCTGGCGCATGCTGACGCGGGAAGAAGCCGGGCAGGTGTTCGGCCGAGGTTACATTAGCAACCTGCGCGATGGAAAGGACGAGGGCTGTGCGAAAACTCCCGGCTCGGCCAAAACGCCGTGTCCGCCCTGTAAGGAGGCGAAGGGAATGCCGGTATGGTGGGTAAGCGAACCTTACGCCAACTTATGGCTGGCGGATGAACCGCTGGAATATACGACTTCACGCGGCGAACGCATCGCGTTTCGGCTGACCTTTAAGCAGCGGGATACAACGCCGGACGGGCCGAGTGAAAGGATTCCGGCGACCGGTTGGAATCATAACTGGTTTTCCTACCTACGATGGTGGGAACTCAAACCGCCTGGCGGCCAGTTGTACCAAAGCGGGCAATTCGATAAGACACTGATGGTGCCTGGGGGCGGAGAAAGAACTTACATCTACAGCATGTGGGACTATAACGGGCAGAGCGGCGTGTGGACCTATAAACCGAGCTATCAGGATGAAACTCGAACGCGACTCGAGACACTGCGCGGCCCGGTCATTATCCCCGGTGGTCTTGTCACAATTCAACCGCCTTGGATACTCGACCTTGCACAATCTCCGATTCCATTCATCGACGGGCAAACGGGCTTTCGGATAATCCACCCTGACGGGGCAGAAGATTGGTATGGCTACATGCTCTCCCCCCTCGTCAACGATCCGGTGAATTCGTCCATTGCTTGGGGTCGCGCGCTTCTGACCCATCAAATTGATCGGTTCGGCAACACAAATCGCTTTTATTACGACAAGCTGACGAATGGCTCTGGGAGCTCGGCATATAACTTTTTCCGCCTAGCGCAGATGGTGGATTACGACGGGCGGACCAATTATCTGCGCTACACCACAAATCATCTTCTAAGCGAAGTTGAGAACCCTTACGGCCAGAAGGCGAACTTTTATTACAACACCAACGACTGGCTGACCAACATCGTGGACATGGCCGGCCTGAGCAGTCGAATGACATACGACAGCAATGGTTGGGTCACGAGCCTCATCACGCCCTACGGCACGAACACGTTTCTCATCACCGCCGCCAACCTGGACACCAATGCCGTAGGCAACGCGGGTGGACACACGGTGAATCGCGCCTTGCAATCCATCGCAGCGGACGGAGCCAAGGAAATGACGCTCTACCGCTACGACTGCGAAACATTTATCGATCCGGTCATTCCATCGGAACAGCTGCCGGAGAATACTCCGTTGGGGACGTTGGATGAAGGCAGCGGCTACGATGGCGACACGAATCAGTTTCGAGCCGTCTCCTACCGTAACAGCTTTTACTGGAATCCGAAACAGGCGGCGGCCTTGAGCGGAAGCGCGTGGTCCAGTCCGCTCAATCTGACGAGCAACGAGTATCGCGTGGCGCGCATGAAGCATTGGCTGCGCGATAAAGATGCCTTGTTCGTCAGCAGCGCCCTGTCCTTCGAGCGCGAGGCGTCGCCGGATGGACTCACCGAGGGTCAGCGGACTTTTTATGACTACTTGAACAAACCTTCCGGCTTCCGTTCCATTGCGAACACCAATCTCCTTCCATCAGTTGTCGCCCGGCGTTTGCCCAATGGGCAGACGCAGTACTCCTGGGAGCGGCTAAATGCTGCTGGCTTTGCAACAAATCTCGTCTCCACTTACACCCGCTCCGATGGAGCGCTGCTGACACGTACGAACATTTTTGAGTATGCCAGCAACGTAACCACACGGATCTACTCGCAGCGTACTTTCACCAGCACGAACTATGGCAATTGGACTACTAACGTCATTAACACTCCGAACTTGTTAGAGCGCGTGCTGGATTGGAGTGGGACCATCATCGCCCGCTTGGGGGAGTATGAATGGCTCACAAACACGATTTACACGACCAACGCAATCAGCGGCAGCCAGACGAACATCCACAGAGTTGTTAGTACCACTCGCCGCATCGTGCCTGGCGCGTCCACCAACGCGCTGAATGAAGTCACACGCTTTACTTACGACGGCAAGCAACAACTCACCAGCATCAAGACCGCTGCTGGTCTGACCACAACCAACCTCTACAATGCCGCCGGCTTCCTGACCACGACCATCGATCTCGAGATCAAGGCCACCAACTCGCTCACTTATCACGCCAACGCCCTGCCTGCGACGCACACCGATGAGCGCGGGCTGACCCGTTCCTTGACCTGGGATGTTCTTCAACGGCTCACCGGTATCGGTTACCCCGATGGAACCACGGTTTCCAATCGTTACGACAAACTCGATCTCCTCTCGACCAAGGATCGCAACGGCAATTCGACCGGCTTTCGCTACGATCCCGCCCGCCGGCTCACTGGCATCACGAATGCCAACAACGCCGTCACTGCGTTCGGGTACTGTGGCTGCGGCACGTTGGAGAGCATCACTAACGCCCTCGGCCAGGCCGTCCAGTTAACCCACGACTCCCAGTTGCGCCTGACGGACGTGGCGTTCCCCGACGCCTCCAGCCTTCACTATCACTACGATCTTCTCGGACGAATCACCAACTCACTCGATGGCGCCAACCGAAAACAGTGGTTCAACTACAACCATCACGGTCTGCTCACTTCGGCCAGCAACGCCGCCGGCGTCGTGCTGTCAGTCAAACACGACATTCTGGATCGGCCCACCAACATCATCGACGCGGCGGGAGTGAACGTCGGCCATGCGTTTGATGCTCTGGATCGTCTTTCCACCCGCACCTGGGCCGATGGCGGCGTGGAGACGTTCACCTACACGCCCGCCGGACTGACCAATTATATCAATCCACTCTCCCGCGTGACCCAATATCATCGCGACGTGGCCGGGCGGCTCACCGCGCTGGTGGACGCAAACAATCATGGAACGTGGCTCACCAACAACGCCGCTGGCGACCTCGTCGCGCTGCTCGATGGTGCGGGCGGTTTGACCCGCTGGAATTACGACAAGTTCGGGCGCGTGACGAATAAGTTCGACGGCCTCAATCGCGAAGTCTTCCGTCACACTTATGATCCGTCCGGGCGCGTCACCAATCGCTGGACGCCCGCCGGTGGCAACCTCGGCCTCAGCTACGATGCCGTGGACAACCTGAAGTCCATCACCTATTCGAACACGTCGCCCACCACGATCAACTACACGTACGACGCCGCCAACCGGCTCACGAACATGGCGGACACCGTGGGCACGACGCGCTTCGCCTACACCGCCGCCGGGCGGTTGGAGATCGAAGACGGCCCGTGGAGCACCGACACCGTCACCTACAGCTATCTCGAAGGCCAGCGCACCGCGTTGAGCGTCTCGCAACCGCTCAACCCCGCCTGGTCGCAAAGCTACAACTATGACAACACCCGCCGCCTGCAAACCCTCGTCTCACCCGCCGGAACTTTCGCTTACAACTACTCCCCTCAACCCTCAACCCTCATCTCTCTACTCCGCCTGGGCAACGGCGCGGTTATCAGCAACGCCTTCGATGTCCTCGCGCAACTCACCAACACCACGCTCTCAACGATGTGGCGCGCCCCGCTCTCTAGTTTCGGCTACTCGTATGACAAATGGGGCCAGCGCACCAACATCACCCGGCTCTTCAACAGCGGGCGCTCCTCCCTCGCGCTCGCCTACGATCCCGAAGGCCAGTTGATCTCCGCCATTGGCCGCGAAACCAACGGCACGATCCGCTTGCAGGAAAAGTTCGGCTACGCCTACGGCGGTTCGGATAACCTCACTTGGCGCACCAACAACGCGCAGGCGCAAGGCTTCGTGAGCGACGCGGCCAATCAACTCACCAACATCAGCCGCAGCGGCACATTTACCGTCTCCGGCAGCACCCCACGCCCAGCGACGAACGTCACCGTCAACGCCTCCAACGCGACGCTGTATGCTGATGCTACCTGGGCCAGTTGGGGCCACACCGTGCTGGATTATCAGACCAACGTGTTCGTCGTCACTGCCCAACACCCGCTGGGCACCGCGCAAAACACGCTCAACGTGCCGCTGCCGCCGCTGGTGAATTATACGTACGACGCCAACGGCAACCTGACCAACGATCAAGTCCGCTGCTTCCAATACGACGCCGAGAACCAACTCACGAACGCCTACGTCCCCAATGCCTGGCGCACCGAGTTCAAATACGATGGACTCAATCGCCGCCGCATCCGCAAAGAATTTTCGTGGAGCGCCGGGGCGTGGGTGCAGACGAACGAAGTCCGCTACGTCTGCGACGGCCTGCTCGTCCTCCAAGAACGTGACAGCAACAACATCCCCTTGCTCACCTACACGCGAGGATTGGACTTCAGCGGCGGCCTGCAAAGCGCCGGCGGCATCGGGGGATTGCTCGCGCTCTCCGACCAACGCGCCAGCGCAACGACGCCTACGAACTACTTTTATCATGCCGACGGCAGCGGGAATGTCGTCGCGCTACTCAACTACAAAAACGAAGCCGTCGCGCGGTATCTCTACGATCCCTTCGGCAACCTCCTAGCGAAGTCTGGCCCGATGGCCGACTACAACCGCCAGCGGTTTTCGAGCAAGGAATGGCACAGCCCGAGCGGCCTGCTCCTCTACGAGTTCCGCCCCTACGATCCCAACCTCCAACGATGGCTGAATCAGGATCCGATTGAAGAACGCGGGGGAATCAACCTCTACCAGTTCGTCGACAACGACGCTATCAACCTCGTTGATCCCTCGGGGCTGCAGGGTAGTACGCCGCGGCCCGTACTACCGCCCCGCCCTGTCGATCCGGTGGTTCGGCAGATCGAGTTCGAGTTCATGTTGCGTGGTTATGCAGAGCCGAGAAACATGTTCAGCCGCCGGCAGATGGAGCGCATGCGTGAAGAATTTCTGCAGAACATGCGCGGCCCGCGCGGCCCAACGTCACTGAGCGCTCCTCGCTCTGCGCAACGAGAATTCAACTTCAATCCGACCGTTTCAAGCGCCTTAATTCCATGCCCACCAAGAGGTTTTTCGAATTCTAGGTTCGGTCAATCGATGCACGACCGTTTTGAAGACATCCTGATGACGGACACAAAAGCCAACAAGCCAGGAGATTGGTTGATGCGGACACGCCCGGGACAAACCGGAGTGGATGCGACTTACGTTGGTCCCAGAAGCAGGTATCCAGGTTTCGACCATGCGGAGCTAAAACCCCTTTCGCCTGGCTCTATAGGTACATTCGGCAACCAACTGGGCAACCAAGGAAACAATCCGAATTGGCCTCCCGGCAGTGTCCAGCTTTGGCTCTACAATCAGCGTGGTGATATTTATTCGTCTGGTTTCAATTTTTGAGGAATAATTTCTCTTATGGACGCTGCCGATCCGTGGGTAATGTTACGAACGGGAAAGATCGAAGAAGGATTGTCCGTATTCAAGCAGGCACATAGCGAATCGCCATCTGCCTCGCACACTATGGAATTGGGAGTCGCATATTTGTGGGTTGAGCGCTACGAAATAGCGTGGAAACATTTTAGTGCAATGAACGAGGCGTATCCCAGATATGGGTCGGGCTTTTACGGTATGGCAGGTGCGGCGAAATGGTGTTTGGGTGAGTACATCGAGGCAGTTAAGCAATGGATCGTCGGATTGGACTCTAATTATGCAGACACGGCTGGGCTGGGTCTTCGGCTGCCACTCCTGCTGTTCTTTGCGTCAGTTGTGAAGCCCGAAACCTATTGCAAAACTTTAGCGGAGGAACTCCTGAAGGAGAAATCCAAAGATCGACGTATCACAAGATGGCCTGGGCCTATTGTGAGATGGTTGTCGGATCAGATCGGCGAGATTGAACTTCATGCTCATTGCAAAGTCGACGATGAATCCGATAGCCGTGACCGGCAATGGCTAGCCGAGTTTTATCAAAGTACGGTTCATTACGACAAAGGCAAGCATTCGGAGTTTGTGGAGACAATGCGCAAGTTGACGGATACATCAAGGTCCGAATGGAAGGACGAAACCTTCTTTCTCGCGAGGATGTGGAGCGAGGAATTCTTTCTTGCAAGGCACGCTGCAGACCTAACATGAGAGCATCTTCTTCCATGCTCGGGACAGTTTTTGCGTCGGGCTGGAAGTCGCCGGCCACTATCCGTTCGGCACCACCTCAATCTTGCAGGAGGGGAGGAAAGGTTGTACCTTCGCCGCCTAAGCCTTGAAAGGCTAATTCCCCCGATGAAAATACACATCGCTTTGACGATCGCGGCATTCTGCACTATAGGCCTTTCCCATCGCGGATTCGCTTTCTCGTTGCTCGGACCGCTCCAGAACCATGCAAATGGGGCGGCGGACCCGTGGCAGGGGAAGCCCTACGGCGGCCGTCCGTCGGGCTTGGGCTACAGCCTGCCGGGTGACATCGGCGGGCCGATGCTGATTCAAGAAAGTTATCGCTGGAACATCCCGGTCATCACCTATGGATTCGATCCGGAGTTCGTGGAGTATTTCGGACAGGCCGGCGTGGACGAGGTTGAAAAGGCCATCGCCATCTTCAACGCCCTGCCGCCTGTGTCGGCGATGAGCGCGACGCTGGAAGAATTTCCGCTGGACGCCAAGGGGCAGAACGGCACGGGATCCACTCTGAGCTTAATGGACTTGAAATCCCATGTGCTGCCGTTGTTGCTGGAACAATTGGGCCTGGCGATGCCTGAACGCTTTGTCTGGAGCTTGCGTTCTCGCAACGCATCGCCCACTGGCACCAACTACGCGGTGTTGAATTTGAATTACGATCCGATTACCTGGCAGGCATCCCAACGCGTAAATGGAGTAATATACAACTATCGGGTGTTTGACGACCTGGGGCCGCGCGGTGAGGAATGGGCGAGCGCCGTCGAATGGTATCAGCTCGACCCGGATTTCCAGCCGTACAGTTCAGTCGCTGGCGGTGTGGGCAGCCGAGATTACCAGATGGGATCGGATCCCAGCGTGCTCGGAGCATCATCTGGCCTTTTGGCCGGCCATTACTTTACCGGCTTAACACGCGATGATGTTGGCGGATTGCGCTTTCTCTTGAGCCGGGAAAACAGACGCTGGGAAGCGTTACTTCCGGGAGTGACTGGTGTCGGATCAAACGCGGCAGGCTTCGTCAGTGTCGCGTTGCGGCCCGGCGTGGAGAAACTGACCTTCCAACGACAGCAATTCGCCCCAGCCACGCAGCAATTCCAGCCGGTTACAAACATTTTCCAGGACATCTATTTTATGGATGACGCGGCGGTAACTCAAACTGTCCAGCGCGTCGTGACGACACCGGACATCCTGTTCCGGGTGCGCGATCTGGGCGGCGTAGTTTATCACTGGGACTTGGATGAGGGCCAACAAACGATTTTCGCGGCCCGATTGTATGATCGTTCGGATGCTTCTGCATGGCTGAACCACGCTGGTCTCAATGATCGACCAAGCGGTGCCGGTCCTGGAGTCATCCGGCCTCCGGCGCATATCACCTTTAACAAGGTGGGCCGTTACCTCGCGGCGGGAGGGGGCGGGTTTACCCCGTTATGGGCGGCATTCGATGGTTCGGATGCGCCACCAGTGTGGTTTATGGGAAGTGATACCAACATTAACAGCTTGGTTGTGGAAAGCCGTGTGGTGCGCACGAATGGGATCGCTGAGTTTGAATGGACAACGCTGAGATTCAATCATCATCCCTACCGCGTTGAAGTTTCCACTAACTTGATCAATTGGACGCTCTATATGCACCTTGAGCCTAATTCGACGGGAGGGGGAAACGCCTTCACCCTGCGCCATCCGATTACCGCCAGGCCGCATTTCTTCCGTTCCATCAAGGAACCTTGGATACCACCTGAATAACGGCCAGCGAGTGAAAGGGTCACTCACTATTTGCACTCCGAACTCCGCCGTCTAAATGTTGCGACGCCTTCGCTGCGGAGACGCTACGGAGATTCCGGCTTGAATGGGCTTCGCCGCGCTGAAATAGTCCGCGTGCCGACGCTATGCCCGACATCACGCCGTTTGAAAAACTGCAGCCCTGCCTGCTGGACCGGCTGACAGACGACGAGCCGCAAAATTCCCAGGAGGGCCGCAGTCAGCGCGTGATTTCCCTCAGCCGTTACAAACGCGGCGTGCTCCGCGATCTCGAATGGCTGCTCAACGCCAGTGCGCATCTGCCCGGCGAAGGCGCCGGACGCTGGACGCTGGCGAACTTTCCGGAGGCGGACCGGTCGGTGATCAATTTCGGCACACGCCAGCTTTCCGGTTTGTTCGCGCCGAACATGCACGAACTGGAGCGCCATCTCACGGAAGCGCTCGAGCTGTTCGAGCCGCGGATCATCCCGCGCACCGTCTCCATCCACGCCACGATGGAGCGGAACGTGATCGACATCGAAATCCGCGGTGAGCTTTGGGCCAACCCAATGCCCGAACAGCTCTACGTGAAGACGAACATCGATTTGGAAACCGGCATGTGTTCACTGGGAGACAGCGCCGATGGATGAGCGGCTGCTCGATCACTACAACAAGGAACTCCGCCATCTGCGCGAAATGGCCGGCGAGTTCGCGCGCGAATTCCCGAAGATTGCCGGTCGTCTCGCGCTGGACAAGGACGCCCGCGACATCTGCCCCGATCCCTACGTCGAGCGCCTGTTGGAAGGCTTCGCGTGGCTGGCTGCGCGCGTCCATCTGAAGCTCGACGCGGAATTCCCCCGCTTCACGCAATCGCTGCTCGAGACGGTTTATCCGCACTACCTGTCGCCCATCCCCTCGATGGCCGTGGCGCGCTTCGATCCAGAGGAAAAAGACGCGGCGCTGGCCCCGGGCGTCGTCGTCAAGCGCGGCACGTTGCTCCGAGGTACTTTGGGCAAGGGCGACCGCACGGCCTGCACGTTCCAAACCGCGCATGAGGTCCGGCTGCTCCCGGTGCGCATCGCCGAGGTGCGCTACTTCACGCGTGACGTTTCAGAACTGAACCTCCCTCCGGACCTCCGCGCCAAAGCCGCCATCCGCCTCCGGCTGCAAGCCACCATTCCTCTTCCATTCAAGGAAATCGCACTCGACCCGGTGACCTTCTTCCTGCGCGGCGCGGACGAACTCCCAGGCCAGATTTACGAACAAATCTTCGCCCGGAAAAGTGCGCTGGTGATTCAGTCCGCCACGGAGCGCGGGAAGACGCTTGGCGCCTTTCCCGCGTCGAACATCCGCCGCGTCGGCTTTGCGGAACGCGAAGCCCTGCTGCCGCCCAGTCCGCGCAGCTTCGAGGGCTACCGGCTGTTGCGCGAGTACTTTGCGTTCCCGCAACGCTTCCTGTTTTTCGAGGCTGCCGGGTTTGCCGATGCGCTCAAGCAATGCAAGGACAGCCAGGTAGATCTGGTCATCGCGCTCAAGGAACAGGACACACGCCTGGAAGGGCGCATCGATGCCACGTTCTTCGAGCTGTTCTGTTCGCCGATCATCAACCTGTTCCCCAAACAACTCGACCGCATCCCGCTCTCGGATCGCTTCTCGGAATTCCACGTCGTGCCGGATCGGAATCGCCCGCTCGACTTCGAGGTCTTCGAGATGGAAACGGTCACGGGCTTCGGCGCGACCGCCGGCGAGGAACGCGAATTCCGTCCGTTCTATCTGGCGAAGGACACTGACCTGGCGGCGGGAGCGTTCTACACCACGCAGCGAGTGCCGCGCGTGCTCACCGCGAAGGAAAAGCAGTTCGGCATGAAGTCCGCCTACTCCGGCAGCGAACTGTTTCTTTCACTGGTGGACGCCAATGCTGCGCCGTACCGTTCCGACCTCCGCCAGCTCGGCTTGCGCGCGCTTTGCACCAACCGTCATTTGCCCATCCAGATGGCGCGCGGTCTTGGCCGCACCGATTTCACGATGGAAGTCAACGCCCCGGTCGCTTCCGTTCGCATGCTGGCCGGGCCGACGATCCCACGTCCGTCGCCGGCCGAAGGCCGTTTCTCCTGGCGCCTCATCAGCCATCTGGCCCTGAACTATCTTTCGCTTCTTGATTCCAAGGGCCAGGAGGGCGCGGGGGCGTTGCGCGACATCCTCCGCCTCTACACAGAGTCGAATGATACCCCGGCCGGCAAACAAATCGAGGGCCTGCTCTCCGTCCAGTCGCGCCCGGTCATTCGCCGCGTGCGCACGCCGGGCCCCATCGCCTTCGCGCGCGGACTGGAGATCACGGTCAATTTCGACGAACTGGCCTACGAGGGCACCGGCGTGTTCGTTCTGGGTGCAGTGCTCGAACAGTTCTTCGCCAAATACGTTTCGCTGAACTCCTTCACCGAAACCGTCATCAAGACACAACAACGCGGGCAACTCATGGTATGGCCGGCACAGGTGGGCAGACGTCCGATACTCTGATCGCGGATCTGGAGAAGAACCCGTTCGCCTACGACTTCTTCCAGGCCGCGCGGCTGCTGCAAAGCCGCTTCGCGGACAAACCGCGCATCGGTTGCTCGCTCTCCCCCGGCCAGGA
>Ga0187893_10011562_pt1 | contig 12787 bp, 14 predicted proteins | sample MA1701074metaG_FD_139574 | JGI IMG/M metagenome (GOLD analysis project Ga0187893, IMG submission 139574) | White microbial mat communities from a basaltic lava cave in the Kipuka Kanohina Cave System on the Island of Hawaii, USA - MA170107-4 metaG ...
GGCGCCGTCAAGGCAAAAGGACACGGCGCGAAACCGCAGCCCTCCGCAGACTGCGGGCGGGGCATTCGCGCCCTACCACCACGCGGTATCGCTCTGCATGGCTCCAGTATCAAGATGCGCCCTTTGGTTGAAGCTAAGGGATAATTTCCTTGCTGCTCCGTCGGGCGCGTGTATTCTCGCTGCCGCGAAAGGAAGCTCATGCAAGTCGCCAAGAACAAAGTCGTCAGCATTGATTACAAACTCACCGATAAATCGGGCCAACTGCTTGATTCTTCCGAGGGCGGCGACCCGCTCGCCTACATTCACGGCGCGGGCAACATCATTCCTGGGCTTGAAACCGCGCTCGCGGGAAAAAAATCGGGCGACAAAATTTCCGTCACCATCCCGCCAAAGGACGCTTACGGCGAACGCGACGAGGAACAGACGGCGACCATTCCGCGCGACAAGTTCAACGTGAAGGATGTCAAAGCGGGGATGCAATTCCGCGCGCAAACAGAACAGGGCACGCGCGTTCTCACTGTCGTCACAGTTGACAAGGACAACGTCAAGGTGGACGGCAACCATCCGTTGGCGGGCGTGACGCTCGTGTTTGACGTCACGGTGAAAGATGTTCGTGAGGCGACGCAGGATGAATTGGCGCACGGGCACGTCCACGGACCAGGCGTCCATCACCACCACTAGAAAAAAATCCAAAACCCGAATCTCGAAATCCGAAGAAATTCCCGATTGGAAAAATTTCAGAAACCCAGATTCTACTTTAGTTTCTTCTCAAACGTCCCGTCTGCGCCGAGAATTTTCTCGAAGTCGTCTCCGAGCCACGATTTTGCCTTTGCGTTGCCCTTCAAATACGCGTCCCAAAATGCGATTGCACTCTGGCGAATCAATTCCTGAAACCGCGCGTCGCCATCCTTCGGGCGCATCCGACCGCGCCCCGAAAAAATCATGTGGTCACCGCCTTTGAAATTGATGAGGTACGCGTCCGCGAGTTTGGCGTGCTGGAACGGGATGAGCCGTTCCTCGGCGGTCGTGTCGTTGATGGGGCTGGTGTCTTCCGTGCCCGTCATGTGCAGGCAGGGAATCTTGATGCTGCCGAACGCCTTTGCGTGGTGCTCCTTGTTGCGCGGCACGGGCGAACTCATCGGGATCGCCGCCTTCACGCGCGGGTCGTCGAGTTGTTGTTCGCCGCCGCGCGGCAACACGAACGTCTGTCCCGCGACGGCGAGCGTCGTGTAGGAACCGAACGAATGTCCCGCCGTCCCGATGTTTTTCAAATCGAGCCGACCTTTGAATGGGGAATCCTCCTTGTCCATTTTTTCCATCTGGTCAATCGCGAACCGCACGTCGAGCGGGCGGTTGATGGCGTTCGCGGGGTCGGCGGCGGCTTGACGCATCGCCTGCATCACTTGCGCCTGCCCCTTCCACGCGGAGTCGTCGCTGCCGATGTGCTGCAAATGCACGGAGACGTAACCGTGGCTCGCCCAATGACGCCCGAGATATTCGTAGCCTTCGCGCGTGCCGCCGAGTCCGTGCGAGAAAATGATGACGGGAAATTTTCCGTCGCCCGTTTTCGGGTAATAGATTTTCACGGGCACGACGCGGTCGCGCTTCGCATCCTTCCAGTCGTAGGAAATAGTCGCCACTTCAAACGCGCCCGCGTCTTTCTTGTAAGGCTGGAGCTTGGCGTTTTGCGCAAAAACGATTTCAGCCGTGGCAGTGGCGAAGATCAAACTCAGGGCGCCTATTTTAATGAGTGAATTTTTCATAATGACCTCGCAAGTGATGACGCCATTCGCGACGACTGGGTTACGGCTGTTCGGTTGTAGGGCGCGAATACCTCGACATTGCGTCGGGGTTTCGCGCCGACGGCAAAGTTGAGCGGTCAAGGCGGGAAACCCCGCTTCGCGCGGCATTCCCGCCCTACAAAACAAGACCTCGTGCGCGAATCATGTCCAACATCTACGATTTTGCGGGCGCGGAAATTTCCTCGCATTTCCTGAGCAACTGCTCCGTTTGCGCGGCGAGGTCCGCGATGCGGGGCCCGTTGCCTGCGATGATGTCCTGCGAATGGGCGAGGGTGTCGCGCAGTTTTTCGAGGTCTTCGAGCAGGCGCGAGCATCGTCTCGGCTTTTTGCTGGCGCTCGGGCGAAATCAGCGGCTCGGCGATGTCCTTGACCGAGATGCTGCGCTCGAACAATTTGCGGAGATCGGGCAGGGTGGATTTGAGGTGTTTCATTGGTTGCGTAGCCACGAGCGTAAGCGAGTGGATCGGTCGTGACGATGCTGCACAAGCCCGCTCGCTTGCGCTCGTGGCTACCTCATTTGATGAAATACCCGCTCACGCGCCACTTGCCGTCCTTGTCCTTCATCGGCGTGACGGTTTCGATGGCTTCCTTTTTCTTTTCGAAGCTCGTCTCAAACTGGATGACGACGTATTCGCCGTCGGGCGCGCCAGGCAGTTGCGTGTGAAACTCGGCGGACTTGACCTTGCGTGAAACGACCCTGCCGAACTGTCCGCGCGAGGCGTGAATCATCCTGCCCCATGATTCCACCGCGACAGCAGTGCGGAACAGGCTCGCCGACGCGTCCCAACTTTCGGCATCTTTTTCCGCATCCACGAGCGCGAGCCAGTCCTCAGCGGCTTTGATCGCCTGTTCCTTCGGCGTGGGTTTGTTTTCCTTTTCCGCGTCCTGCGCGGGCGCGACGAGCGCGAATGACAGGGCAAACGGGACGGACAAAAAGCAGGCGATGGCGGTGGATGTTTTCATGGCGCTCGAATTATCGGGAAGGGTGATGCGGATTGCAAGACGCGGGAAGCCGCGTTGCCTGTTGCAGCAACCGCGAATGAAGAGGGACTTTGCGCTCCTGCACCAACAAAAAGAAAAGGCAGCGAGCGGCTCGCCCATTGCCTTTTCGATTTGAATTGTGCCGTCCCGTTATGGCGCGGGAGGAGGCGGGCTGTTTTGTCCGCCCCCGTCATTGGCGGGGGGCGCGGGACGCGGACGAGGCATCGGTGTGGGAGCGCCGCCGTCCGCGCCGCCTGGACCGCCGCCTGCGGGCATCGGTTCAGTCTCCAACTGCACCTTGTTGACCTGTTTGAGCGTCTTCACGTCATATTGATAGAGCGTGTTGCCGCGGACGATGAACAGGAACTCGCCTGTCGCGAAGATGGACGCAGGTTGCATCGCGCCCATGCCGCGCATCATCTGTCTCCAGTCCATGCCCTGTCCATCCTGACCGCCGCCGAAGCGCTGGCGCCAGTCGCCTTGAGCGCCGCCGCGAGGAGGCGGTTGGGGTTGGTCGCCGCCAGGTTGCTGCGCGAGCGCGCTGCTTGTGAAAATGAGACAGGCGCACGCCAATGCCGCCAGACTCAAAGTTGATGGTGTGAGGATTGAATTCATTTCTTCTCCTTTATTACAGACGACATGCCCTTCGCCGAGAAGATGCCGAACAATCACGCCCCGCACAAGCACAAATCCGCGCTAAAAAATCTTGCCCAACAACGCCGTCGCGTGTTTTCGTATGGGTGTCCGATCCTCGGAAACTTGCATGAGACTGAGTTGCCCAATCGTTTTCGCCCTCCTGCTCATCTGCCGCGCAACGGCGCCAGTCCTCGCCGCCGACACGACCACCGCCGCGATGGTGCGGTTGTCCGTGCCGCCCGTCGCGAAGGCGGGCGTGCCCTACAAAATCTGGGACATCCAGTTGTCAAGTGGCGACGGCGTGGAGCAAAAAGCTTCTGGAAAAATCTTTTTCCGCCGCACGGGCGACCGCAACTACACCGTGCACGCGCTCGTCGCGGACAAGGAGGGCAGGTTTGCGTGCGAAATTCCCGAGGAGATCACCGCCAAACCCTTCGAGTTTTACATCGAAATCTCGGCGTCGGGGAAGACGCCCGTCGCGTTTCCGCAACAAGGCGCCCGCGCGCCGTCCATTGTCCACCCCGACGCGCAACCGCCCAGCGCCGTCGGCAATCTCAAGGTCTCCCAGCTCGAGTCGTCGCTCGTGTCGCTGGAATGGAGCGGCGCGACCGACGACAAGGGGATTCGCGGCTATCGCGTCCACCGCGGCGAATCGGAGCGGTTCACGCCCGACGATCACAACCGCATCGGCTGGGTCGAGGGCGAGAAACGCTCGTTCAACGACGAGCGTCCCCGCATGGGCAAGACGTTGTGGTATGCCGTTGTCGCCGAGGACGTGGCGGGACGCATCAGCGATCCCGCTCGCGTGCAGGCGGACGTGCCTGATTTGAAAGCGCCTGAGAACAAACTGTTCGTCAGCGCGCAATCGGCGTCGCACGGCGTGCGCATCTCATGGAGCGGCGAAGTGCCCGCCGACGTGCGCAGCTTCGTCATCCTGCGCGGGGAAGGCGACGGTGAATTGGTGGAACTCAAGACCCTGCAAGGCGCGAACCACCGCGAATACGCGGATACGGGGCTGACGCCTGGCAAGACGTATCGGTATGCGGTGAAGATGACGAACTCCGCGTTTCTCACCAGCGCGCCGTCGTCCATCGTTTCCGCGCGCCCGTCGCGGTTCACCAAGCGCATCAACTGCGGCGGCACGGAATTCACGGGTCCCGACGGCGGCAAATGGGAAGCCGACAGTGGCGACGCCACGGGCGGCAGCGGGACGAGCGTGCGCAACGACGTGGCGAACACGGAAGGCTTACAGGTGTTGTATGCCAGCGAGCGATGGTCTTACGGCGACATCACATACAGGTTTGATTGTCCCGCTGGGAGGTATCGCGTGATTTTGCATTTTGCTGAAACGAACGCGGGGTTCTCAGGGTTCGGCAAACGGACGTTCGACGTGGTGATCAACGGCGAGAAGGCGGCGGAAAAACTCGACGTGTTCAGCAAAGCGGGCGCGTATAACGCGTGGAAATTCCACCGCGTCGTCACCGTCTCCAAGGACAAGCCTGAAATGAAAATCCAATTTGTGGCGAACCCGACGGGTCCCGCCGTCAAGGGCATCGAGGTCTTTGCCGAGGATTGACGCCCCATCCTGCGGCGGAACTTATCCCGCGCGGCGGTGTTTCATCTGGCGCCGCGCAACCTCCTCCCACGCGACCGCGATGTTGATGAAACGTCTTTCCCTGAGTTTTCTCCTGTGCATCGCATCGGTGACTTCCCTGTTCGCGGCAGCGGCAATCACGGAAGACGATTACCAGAAGCACGTGGCGGCGCTGAAAGGAAAGCTGCCCGCCGACGGCGGATTCAGCGTCTGTATCGAGAAACCGTTCGTCGTGGTCGGTGACATTCCCGCGCCCGCGTTGCGGGGCGTCGCGGAAAATTCCGTGCGCTGGGCGGTGCGATTGCTCAGGAAGGATCATTTCAAGGACGACCCTGACCACATCATTGACATCTGGTTGTTCAAGGATGCGACAAGCTATCGAAAAAACGTGAAGGAATTTTTTGGCGACACGCCCACCACGCCGTTCGGGTATTACGCGCCGCGCCATCGCGCGCTCATCATGAACATCGCCACGGGGACGGGCACGCTCATCCACGAGATGGTGCATCCGTATATGCGCACGAACTTTCCCAATTGCCCCGCATGGTTCAACGAAGGGCTTGGCTCTCTCTACGAACAATGCGGCGAACGCAACGGCTTCATCGTCGGTTTCACCAACTGGCGGCTGGCGGGTTTGCAGAAGGCAATCGAGGCGGGCAAACTGCCGACGTTCAAGGAACTTTGCTCGACGAGCGACCGCGAATTTTACGGCGAAGACCGAGGCACAAACTACGCGCAAGCCCGTTACCTGCTCTACTACCTGCAAGAGCGCGGATTGCTCCACAGATTCCACCGCGATTTCCTCGCCAACCAGAAGGACGACCCGACGGGTTACAAGACGCTTGTCAAAATCCTCGGCGAGGAAGACATGGGCGCGTTCCAGAAAAAATGGGAGCAGTTTGTGATGAAGCTGAAGTTTCCGTAAGCGTCGAATAATTGCGGATTATTTTAGCAGTTCCTCCACGATAACGCGTTGCAAGTGTGGTTCTCGGCTATCCATGAGAAAGACGAAGAAGCCGTTCTTGTGGGCTTCGGTGAGATAGCGGTCGAAAGTATTTCTGTCGGCATTGGAAAATGAGTTGTGTTCGTAAAATTTCTGTTTGTCTTGCTGCGAAGTTTTTGAATGGCAATATCCTTCGATGTTCGGTGAAGTCAGCCCAAGCGTCGGGATGTGGTCACTGGATTTGCCGTCCACCGTAACCTTGCAGAGATTGGTGAAGAGCATCATCTTTACAAAGCCATCCTTCACGTCGCCTTCTTTCGGGAGACGCGAGTCCTTGGTGTGTTTCTTTTCGACAAAGAACACCGCGCCCTTTGTCGCTAACGCCTCGTCCACGGTGAAGAAATACGAACCGCCGAGGTAGTTGTTGATGGTGATGGTTGCCTTGTCCTCCACAACGATCTCTTTTGGCTGAATCGTCAGGCTTTCGCGATGTTGCGCAGATGCCGCGAGGTCGCGAGAGTTGGATTGGAACCTGTCCACGCTTTCGCGAATCTTGTTGATGCGATTTGTCGCGCCCGAATCGCCGTGCATTTCGACGCCAGTCTTTTTGGAGATGCGCCCGTAATGGTGTTGGCTGAGTTCGGCAACATTGAGGAGATTTTTTTTCAGTTCATTCAGATTCCAGTGGAGGGCGTCTGACTTGTAGGTGGGGAGCTCTTCGAGACGCGCTTTCAGGTAGGTGTAGTCAAATTCTTGTTCAGTAATCTTGTTGTCGAAAGCATCGTTCTTTTGCGCCTCGGCATAGTAACCGAGAATCACATATACACCGAGCAAACTCATCAGTGACACCGTGTCCCATTGAATGAAATCGCGGTCGCCGTCTTTGCCTTCATCCTTGAGGAAGGGGATGATGGTGACGCGGCGCGCGGCGTTCATCGTGTCATACACGCGGGCGTAGGGATAACTGCGCGTCCGTTTGGGTGAGACCCAATGACTAACGCCGATAATGCTGTCCTTAAAATTCAGATTGAATGACCCGTGTGAGAAAGCACGTCCTGACAGAACGTCAGAAATGGAAAATTCGCGGAGTTGGCGTTTCAACGTCGGCTCGTACTTGAGATTTTCAATCTTAGCTCCGACTTTCAACGTGGCACTCCTCTTTTTCAAAGAGGGCTTTTTGAGCCGTCTCCGCACGAATCTTTTCGACCGCGTATTGGATGTATTCCTTTTGGATTTCGATGCCAATGTGTTGTCTCCCCGCCAACTCGGCGGCTAGGTTGGTTTGCCCGCTACCCGCAAAAATGTCCAACACAACGTCGTTTTTATAGGAGTAGAGTTGAATCACGCGACTCGCCAGTTCGAGGGGGAACGGGCAAGGGTGAATGTTTTCCTGCGGCGCAACAGGACGAATTTTCCAGACGTTTTTGCTTTTTTCCCCCTGATAGTCAGAAAGGTCAATGCGGCTGGCTTCTTTTTCCTCCTGCGTTCTGTTCCAATAAATGTTTTCTTTATTTTTCTCGGCAGGCTTTTGGAAAACAAAGACATATTCAGCGACGAGGCTCGGATAGTAGTAACCAGGATATGGGTGTTGCAGCAGCACGCCAGAACGTCTGTCACGCGCGACGGTTTTTTCCCAAATGATGTCCTCGCGAAATTTCCAACCTATCTGCTCCATCCACGAGACAAAATGAAACGGAAGCGCGGTACGCTCACCGTCCCACAGAATGGGCGAAATGTTGACGATGTTGTGCCCGCCAGGTCGGACAACTCTGAAAAGAGCCTCAAACCTAGCCGTGAGGAACTTGCGATAATCGTCGTAGGAAATGGCTGCGCGCTCCCATCGGTCTTTCTTCCCGTTCAGTTTCTCGACGTGTTCCTCGTAATTGATCGCGTTCAAGTAGGGTGGTGATGTGAAAGCCAGTGTGACTTTGTCGGCTGGGAGGATAGCGAGAGCTTCAAGACAGTCGCCTTGAATGATCTTCCCCGCCCCCGCTTGAAATTCTCTTAACATCTTTCGCATTGCTTAAACGAAAATAACATCCTCCCCCTCGTGATAGCCAAACAAAAAGCATCACGGTCTTACTGCCTTATGGTTCTTGAGATATTTCTGAAGAAATAAGCCGAACTCGGTGGGGGTGTTCCAATCTTTTTGCAGCAGGGGCGGACCCCACTCGGCGTGCCAGCACCAGGCGACGGAGTGGAGGTTTCTGGCGACGAGAAAATCGCGGAGGAATTTGTCTCCGAAACTTTCGGGCGTTCCCTTGAAATGCGCCTTCGCGTCGCGCTCGAATCCCCATTCGGTGACGATGACGGGACGGACTTTTTGCAGGTCGCCGAGCGCCGCGCACGCCTGCCGTTCCAATTCGGCGAGAACTTCCGCCCGCTTTTGATTTTTCCAAACGGTCGGGTGAACGCCCCTGCGAACAACGTTGGCGTTCCAATCCTGCGCGATGGTTTTGCAGTCCGAGAGCGGACGATGCTTGCGCGCGAACACCACATCGCCGACTGCCACGCCGCGCAACGCGATGTTTTCGCCGTTCCAAAGCAGGTCGGCTCCATTGACGCGCAGTGGGCTGGGTTGCGCGGCGAACAGTCCGCCCGTCCACGCAAACGAGAGCAGGATGACGATGCAAAGCATCACGCGTCCGCCGTCATTTTTTCTTGAGCCTCACGGTGTTGCCGAGGAGCCGCGCGGCTTTTTTGGCGTCGGAAACGCGGAGGATGACGGCGGATTTCTTGGAATTGGGCGCGGCGGCGGCGTAGGCGTATTCGATGTTGATTTTGTGCTCGGCGAGATGGTCGGCGAGGTCGGACAGCGCGCCTGGCTCGTTGGGCAGGTCAATGAGGAGGACTTCGCTTTCGACGACGAGGACGCCGTGTTCGCCGAGCAGGAAGGAGGCGCGCATCGGGTCGTTGACGACCATGCGCACGACGGCGTGATCCACGGTGTCGGAAACGGAGAGCGCGTGGATGTTGATGCGGTTTTTTCCCAACTCGCGGCACATGCCCGCGAGGGTGCCAGGTTTGTTGTGGAGGAACACAGCGAGTTGCTTGGTGATTTGCATGAGAGTGCCCTTGTGGGAGGCGCTGGTTTTGTGGCGGCGCGCCTTCATAGGGGAAGGTAGCAGGTTGCGAGATTATCAGCAAGCGGTCTCTTGCACGGTGTCATCCTGAGCGCAGCGAAGGATCTCCCGCTTGATGCAACTCCCAAAGAGATCCTTCGCTGCGCTCAGAATGACAAACCCAGGAATTCCCAATAAATGATTGCAGCAGGTTTGCGCGCGCCTATAAGATGCCTCTCCACGGTGAGCCATGGCTGACATCGCCAGCAAATATCCCGACAACGTCGCGGGGAGATTTTACGTGGATTCGCAGTGCATTGATTGCGATTTGTGCCGCGAAACCGCGCCGAACAATTTCCGCCGCAACGAGGACGGCGGCTACTCGTTCGTTTACAAGCAGCCCGAAACGCCCGACGAGGAACGCCAGTGCAAGGACGCGATGGAGGGCTGTCCCGTGGAAGCCATCGGCAACGACGGTCCCAGTATCGTTGTGCCGCAGAGCAGCGCGTCGCAAGCCAAAGAGTAGAACAAGCTTCCAGCTTGTTCCCAGCGGCGTCGCCATTGAAACCGCCATCCTCGCAGACACATCCCCCGCGACTTGCGGAAAGAGACAACCAGGATGGTTGCCCTACATTTGGAACCCATGAACATTCACGAATATCAAGGCAAGGAAATTTTCCGAAAATTCAACGCCCCCGTGCCCGATGGCGGCGTGGCGTTCAACGGCGACGAAGCTCAGCGCATCGCTGAAAAACTTTTAGCGGGCGGCGCGGGCGCGGTGGTGGTGAAAGCGCAGATTCACGCGGGCGGACGCGGCAAAGCGGGCGGCGTGAAGCTGGTGAAGTCGGCGGCGGAAGCGAAGCAAGTGGCATCTCAACTCATCGGGAAAATTCTTGTCACACACCAGACGGGTCCCGAAGGCAAGCAGGTGCAGAAAGTTTTGATTGAGGCCGCTGCGACAAAAATCCTGAAGGAGCTTTATTTCGCGGTGTTGGTTGACCGCCCGATTTCGCGTCCCACCATCATCGCCAGCACGGAAGGCGGGATGGACATTGAGGCGGTGGCGGCGAAAACGCCTGAGAAGATTTTGAAGGAACCCGTTGACCCCGCGCTCGGCTTGATGCCGTATCAAGCGCGCAAACTCGCGTTTGCGCTGAACATTCCCGCGACGCTGACGCAGCAGACGGTGGCGTTGATGCAGGGTGTGTATCGCGCGTTTGCTGGAACAGATGCGTCGCTCGTGGAAATCAATCCGCTCGTCATCGCGGAAGTCGGCGGCGAGCAGAAGGTGATGGCGCTCGATGCGAAATTCAATTTCGATGACAACGCGCTTTATCGTCAGAAGGATGTGCTGGCGATGCGCGATTTGAACGAGGAAGACCCGATGGAGATTGAGGCGAGCAAGTTCAACCTCAATTACATCAAGCTCGACGGCAACATCGGCTGCATGGTCAACGGCGCGGGACTGGCGATGGCGACGATGGACATCATCAAACATCACGGCGGGTCGCCCGCGAATTTTCTCGACGTGGGCGGCGGCGCGACGGAAGAGGCGGTGACGGCGGCGTTCCGCATCATCTGCACAGACAAAAAGGTGAAGGGAATTTTTGTGAACATCTTCGGCGGCATCATGAAATGCGACGTCGTCGCGCAAGGCATCATCGGCGCGGCGCGAACGGTGCATCTGGATCGTCCGCTCGTCGTGAGGCTGGAGGGGACGAATGTCGAGAAGGGGAAACAGTTGCTGAAGGAATGCGGGCTTGCGGTGATTCCCGCCGATTCGATGGCGGACGCGGCGCAGAAAATCGTGGCAGCGACGAGCGGCAGGTGAGCATGGAGCGAGTTATGGCAGACGTTAAGCACTTGATTCAACGGCTTGGGAATTTTCAGACGCGAGCAGCGGCGCGGCAGGAACTCGTGATGCTCGGCAGCGAGTCGGTCGCGCCATTGATCGCGGCGCTCAAGCATCCCAGCGAAGGCGTGCGCTGGAGCGCGGCAAAGACGCTCGGCGAAATTGGAGACGCGGCGGCAGTGGACGCGCTGATCGCGTTGCTCGACAATACGAGCCTGGCGCCGACTGCGGCAGAGAGTTTGCAGGCGATTACGGGAAAGATTTTGGGAACTGACGCGGCGGCGTGGAATCATTGGCGCAAGACTGGGGAAGAGCCGCCGCCGAGCACGGGCTACATCTCGACATACGCGGCGGGCGCGACAGAAGAAAATATGTCGGCGGAAGGGTTGAGCGACGAGCAGATTGTGCGGCGCGTGTTGCGGGAACTGCCACGCGCGAAGGCGCACCCGATTCAGGGCGGCGCGCAGGTGGAGATTCTGCTGGAAGGCGGGCGTCGGCAAAATCTCGCGGTCACCTTTGATTCCAAGGACGCCGAAGGTCGTCCGCTCGTCTGCGTCTATACCGAATGCGGTCCCGCTCACCCGACGAAATATGACACCGTCTTCCGCTACAACCTGAGCCTGCCTTACGGAAGCGTCGCCGTGCGCGACGTGGACGGCCATCCGATGTTCGTGATGATGCACACGACGCCGCGGCAGTCGCTGGACATCGCCGTGTTGCGCCGCGCGTTGCTGGCAATCGCGAAACAGGCGGACGCGCTGGAGTATGAACTCACGCGCAAGGATGTGATCTGATGAGAGTTCAAAAGGATAAAGAGGTTAAAATGAACAGCGTAAAAATTTCCGCGCATCCTCTTTTCCTTTTTAACCTCTTTAACCCTTTAACCAATTAACACACCCATGAGCGTTCTCGTCAACAAACACACACGCCTTCTGGTTCAAGGCATCACGGGCAAGGCGGGCGCGTTCCACGCGCATCACTGCAAGGAATACGGCGCCAACCTCGTCGCGGGCGTCACGCCTGGGCGCGAAGGCGAAAAATTTGAGGACACCGTCCCCGTCTTCAACACCGTCAGCAAGGCGGTGCGCGAGACGGGCGCGAACGTCTCGATGATTTTTGTGCCCGCGCCGTTTGCCGCCGACGCGATTCTGGAGGCTGCCGACGCGGGCGTGGAACTCATTGTTTGCATCACGGAAGGAATTCCCGTGCTGGACATGGTGAAGGTGAAACAGGCGTTGGCGCGCATCAATCTTGAACGGTTGAAGAAAAACGAGCGCGCCATACGTCTCATCGGACCGAATTGCCCAGGCATCATCACGCCAGGCGAATGCAAAATCGGCATCATGCCTGGTTACATCCACAAGCAGGGCAACGTCGGTGTCGTCAGCCGCAGCGGCACGTTGACCTACGAGGCGGTTTGGCAACTCACGACACGCGGCGTCGGCCAAAGCACCTGCATCGGCATCGGAGGCGATCCCGTCCACGGCACAAACTTCATTGATTGCCTCGAACTGTTCAACGCCGACCCCGACACGCGCGCGATCCTTATGATCGGTGAAATCGGCGGCACGGCGGAGGAGGAAGCGGCGCTGTGGGTGAAGAAGCATTGCCGCAAACCTGTCGCCGCGTTCATCGCGGGCGCGACCGCGCCGCCAGGGCGCCGCATGGGACACGCGGGCGCCATCATCAGCGGCGGCAAGGGAACTGCGGCGGAGAAAATCGCGGTTCTCAAATCTGCTGGAATTGCTGTCGCGCCGACTCCCGCCGACATGGGTGAGACACTTCTGAAGCTGCGGGCGTATCTTGACACTGTAGCCGATGGCAGTTGATGAAAAGCCGCTCAACGGATTTGTAGGGCGCGAATACCCCGCTGCGGGGTTTCGCGCCGCCGTCTGCCTTCGTGGCGCCGTCAAGGGA
>Ga0187893_10011563_pt1 | contig 12787 bp, 13 predicted proteins | sample MA1701074metaG_FD_139574 | JGI IMG/M metagenome (GOLD analysis project Ga0187893, IMG submission 139574) | White microbial mat communities from a basaltic lava cave in the Kipuka Kanohina Cave System on the Island of Hawaii, USA - MA170107-4 metaG ...
GCCGTTTTTGAAAGCGGCAGAAGCGAGCGATGGGTCGAGATAGTTGATTTATGAAATATTGGCTGATGAAATCTGAACCCGAAGCTTTCTCGATTGACGATCTGGCGCGAGCGCCGAAGCAGAGCACGTGCTGGGATGGCGTGCGCAACTATCAGGCGCGGAATTTCATGCGGGAGATGGAGGTCGGCGACCAGGTCTTCTTCTACCACAGCAGCGCCGATCCGCCATGCATTGTTGGCGTCGCCGAAGTGGTCAAGAAAGCTTATCCCGACCACACCGCGCTCGATCCGAAAGACAAACACTACGATCCGAAAGCCACTCCGGCGAACCCCATCTGGGAGATGGTGGACATCAAGTTCATCCGCAAATTCGATCAACCGCTGGCGCTCGAAGACCTGCGGCCAGTGAAAGGGCTGGAAAAGATGGAACTGTTGCGCCGTGGCTCGCGGTTGTCAGTCCAGCCCGTCACCGCCGGGGAGTGGAAGATCGTTAACAACCTGGCTGAGAAAAAAGCCGGAACGAAAAGAAAGAGATGAGATTTTGATATGGCCAAAGACCTCCGATTCACGCCGAAGCTTTTCGATTTTCTGCGAGAGCTGAAAGCCAACAACCGGAAAGAATGGTTCGATGCGAATAAGGATCGTTACCTCAACGACGCGCGCGACCCGATGCTGGCCTTCATCGCGGCGGTCCGGCCGCGGTTGAACGCGATCAGTCCGTTCATCGTCGCCGATCCGAAGCCAGTCGGCGGCTCGATGCTGCGCATCTATCGCGACCTGCGCTTCTCGAAATCGAAAGAGCCTTACAAGCCGATGGTCGCGGCTTCTTTTTATCACCAGATGTGCAAGGATGGCGGCGCGCCGGGAATTTATCTCCACCTCGATCCTGACCACAGGTTTCTCGGCCTGGGCATTTACCAGCCCGACACGGTCACGCGCCGAAAGATCACTGATGCGATTGCCGCGAAGCCAGAAGCGTGGGGCAAAGCGATCTCTTCGCCTAGTTTTCGCAAGCTGTGCAAATTGGAAGGCGAATCTTTAAGCAAATTGCCGAAGCAATACGACCCGGATCATCCTTTCGCTGAAGACTTGCGGCGAAAAGATTTCATCGCCTCGGCATACTTCTCAGAGCGGCAAGTGTGCGCCAAAGATTTCATTGATAAGTTCGACGCAGTCTGCCAGGCGTCGAACGGGCTGCTTGAATTTTTGGCGAGGGCGGTTGGAGTTAAATGGTAAGAGGGGCCAAAAGCAGTCTCGAACATAGCGATCCCCGGCTTTGGCGAACACGCGCTTGATCGAAGCCGGAGATCGTTCTGCAATCTTACTGGCTTATTTATCACGCTTGAATCCATCTCGATTGAGCCAGAGCAGCGCCGAACCTAAAAATGCGCACGACACCGAGTCCACCACCTTCCACCAAACCGGCATCTCCGACGTATGGTCAATGATGAAGAAGACGGGCGCGGCCAGCAGGTATGAGACGCCGGTAAAGATCACGAGCGGCTGGAACCGGACGACGTCCGAAGCCAGCAGCCACAGCAGCACCCCGTGCACGCCGTAGAAGAAGGAGGCTTGGCGGATCATGAACATCAAGATCGGGCCGCCCGGCATCTCGCCGAGTCCCAGCCAGGCATGCGACGTCTCCATCCACGAGCGCGGCATCGCCACCGCGCCGAACGCAAGTAGTTCTACCGAACCCGTCAGTCGCAATAACCACGCCGTCAATGTGTGCCAGTTGTTCCTCACTAACGCCCAACCACTCAGTGCGGGATAACTGCATCTCTCAAGTGTGAAATGTTCGTGTAGCCATTGATCGCCAGCCGGCACGACGGCCCTTCACCGTGGAAGCGCGGCGCGTGGAACGTGAACGGCGGAACGTAGACCACGTCGCCTTCCTCAGCGATGACCACGCCGACATTTTCAATCGGGTAGCGAATCTGCCCCGCCATCACCAGCCAGAACTCAGCGCACTCAGGATGATAATGTCCGCGATCTTTGGGGTTGAGCGGAGGCAGGTTCTTCTCATAGCCGTAAATGATGTTGGACACGGCGCGGTCGTCGTGAACGAACCGCTCGCCCCGGTAGTTCGGCGCTTTGGCCAGCTCGTAGAGATTGATGTGGGGCCGATTGCCGTGGTCGTAAGGGCCAGGCTTGCGGTTGAGCACCACCGGAATCCAGTCAATGCCCGGCGTCTCAGGCGGCTTGACCTCCTGCGGGTACAGCGTCTTCGCTTTCGCGATGTTGACCTCGAAGCGCAAGCTGGGTTGATCGCCGATGGTCTCCATAGAATAAATCGTCTGCATCGGAACCTGGATCATCGAGCCTTTGGTCGCCGTGAACGGTTCCTGGCCTTCGATCTCGAAGCGAATCTGGCCGTCCATCACGATCCACCACTCGCGCGTGTCGGGGTGGAAGCGTTTTGAGACTTTGGTTCCGGGCGCGGACTGAATGTAGGCCGCGCGGATGTGATCGTCGTCCACGATCATTTCTTTCCAGTTGGCTTTGCCTTTGTTTTTGGCTTTCAAATCAGCGAGCTTCGTGTGCGGCTTGTGCGGCGGAACGTACTTGCTGGGTACTTTGGGTTTCGGCGCCCAACTCGGCTTCTCCTGGCCGCTGACCTGCTGCTGCGCCAGAGGCAGGGCGGAAATGGCGAAAGCCAATATGATTGCGGTGATGAGCGTTCTTTGCTTCATTGTCAGCCTCCATTGAGAAATTTTTCTGTCCCCCATTTTTCTGTTAGAAGAAGCTCCAACAGAAAAATGGGGGACAGAAAAATTCGGAATCAATTCACTTCACGTCCACCGACCCAAACCTTGTTGATCTTGCGCGTGTTGCGAATGTCAGTGAGCGGATCGGCGTCCAGCAAAATCATGTCCGCGCGTTTACCTTTGGTGAGCATGCCGAAATTGTCCGAGATGCGCAGCGCCTCGGCGGCGTTCAACGTCGCGGTCTGCAAGGCCTGCGCGGGCGTCAATCCGGCTTCGACCATCAACTCCAACTCGCGATGTTCGAAGAAACCCTGGAATCGCGCTGGTGGGCCTGAGTCCGAACCGAAGACGACTTTGATCCCAGCGTCCCACAGCTTCTTCAAGTTCTTCTGCCCCATCTTGAGTTGGCCAGGGTATTTGGCGAAATCGGGATCGGCTTTGACTCGCGCGCCCCAGGCCGGGTCTTTCAACTGGGTGATAATTTCAGGCGCGATCCAGCGGTTGAAGAACGGGTCGTCCAGAAACGCAGGCGGCGTGGCGTAAATGAACGTTGATTCCTCGCGCACCAGCGTCGGCACGGCGAACGTCTTCTTCTCTTTAAGGAGGCGGATGAACGCCTCGTCAATCTCCTTGTCGCGCACGCTGTGGGCCATGCCGTCCAGCCCAGCCTCGACCAATCGCTTCGCGTCTTCGAGGTAGAACAAGTGCGCCATCACGCGCAGCCCACGTTTATGCGACTCGTCAATGATCGCGCGATAAAGTTCCGGCCGAATCGTTTTGTAATGTCCCCAGTGATCGTCCACCCAGATCTTCACCACGTCAACTTTCTGCTGCGCCAAGTCTTCAACATTCTTGCGGACCTCCTCGACGCTATCCACTTCGCGTGGCACGCCGGCGTTGCCGGGCAGAACGGCTGGGTAGCCTCCCTTGCCGGTGAAGCCGCGTCCGGCGGTGAAGACTGTGGCGCGCGGAGCTTCATTCTCTTTGGCGGGGCCGCGCAGTTTAAACATTGGCTCGAAATCAGTGCCGAGGCTCTGGACGGTCGTCACTCCGTAGCGCGCGTATTGACGCAATTGCGCAAGGACATTCTCTTCACTGTAATTCTCAGGTCCGGCTTTGAGTCCCTTGGTCATCCCGACGTGGCCGTGAGCGTTGATCAATCCAGGAATCAACGTTTTGCCTTCCGCGTTCAGCCTAGCGCCGGCGGGAATTTGCGTCGAGGCGAGCGGGCCGATCTCTTTGATGACGCCGTCGCTGACCACGACCACCGCGTCGCGGATTGGAGCCTGGCCCGTGCCGTCCCAAACCGTGACGCCGGTGATCACCAATGGCGATGTGGTCTGTTGCCCAGCAGGCGTGGAGGAGTCAGGCGCGCTACCGCGACAGGATGTCAGAGCGAAACAGACGAGAAAGAAGTAACAGAGAAGTTTTTTATCCATATTTGTCGGATCAGCTATTGCGGCGGCGCGCTTCTTCGAGAATTTCTTTGGCTCGCGTCGGCTTGAAAATTCCGCATGAGCAGAAGCGGGGGAAATAATTGCAAGCCTGTTCGGGGGTGCGGCGGCCTTCCTTGACCCAGTCAATCATTTTGCGCGCAAAGTTGAACGAGATCATCCCGTGGCCGCACATCGTGGAGAGTTCCATCACCTGCCGATCGGCCAGGCGGTCGGTCTTACCCATAAAACCGAGCGAGTATTCGACGCTGTGTCGCGCGATGCCTACGTCATCGCAGCACCCTCGCGCGCGGTCGATCAGCGCGCTGATGTTGATCGAAAGACCCAGGTCTTCTTTTTGCAATTCGGCGACGAAGCTCTCCACCGCTCCGATGTTGTCGAAAACCGCCGCAACCGTGGTTGGCGTGTCAATGCCTTGGATCACAGTTTCAAAGTCCGGCTCAGTCTCGCGCGACCAGTGGGCGGTCGGGTTGAGATTTTTGGAGGGGCGGTAAGCGCCGCCGTGCGAGCCGTCGCCCAGGTTGACCGGATTGTGATTGGTGGCCAGGCGCAGGAACTGCTTCAGTTTTGGGACCGAATCCTGATCGTTGTAGCCGCGACAGGGGATGGCGAAGACGATGAAGTCGTTGCTCAAGTTTTGCAGGTTGCCGTAGCGATGCAAGGTGTTGGTCATAGCTTTTCTCTGGTTTATTGTGAGGGAGCGTTTTCCCGCAGCCAGGAGACCGCGTCGTCGAGCGACTCGAAGTCAAACATCACATCGCTCAATTGTGTGATCCGGTCAAGTGAGAGAGCCTGGATGGCAGCCTCCGTCTCCTCATTCAACTCCCCGAACCGGTGTCGCAGATAGCGAAGGACGAATCCTTCACTCGCCTGCCGCCGTCCTTGTTCCAATCCTTGTTCCAATCCTTGTTCCAATCCTTGTTCCAATCCTTGTTCCAATCCCTGTTGTAATCCCTTCTCTATTCCCATCCGTTCGATTGTCGTCACATATGGCATTTTTCGTTCCTCCTCGAACCGTTCAATCTCATCGCGGTATTCGCGCTGCAGATCCGCCGGTAAAAAGATAAGCCAGTCGAGAAAGCGAAACAAATCAATTACGTCGCGCTCGCTGTACCCGCGGTCGTAAAGCATCTTGGTCAGAATCAGCTTCCATTCCAATCGCTTTCGCGGGGCGCGCCTGGTCTCGAACATCCTCAGATACGCCATGACAACGATGGCGAACGGATTTTCGCTGCGTTCTAACTCCTCCCACCTGTCTCGGTAATCGAGCGCTTTGGCGACGGAAAACTTTAACGACACTCTCGTTCCGAGCAGATCATACTTGAATTCCTTTGGCCGCCAGCGGCGGTGATGATCGGTCAGCAAAACGAATGTAGCCACGCGCTCATTGAAGCGGTCGCCGATGCGGAAGTGATAGACGTAGACCCGATGCTCGAAATCAGGTTCGCGTTCGCCCTGAACCTCCGTATGAACCAGCGCGATCAACTCCAAACCGGATTTCAACCAGACCTTGACCAGCTTGTCCACGGAGCGACGGCCGATAGCGGCGTCGGCGGTGATCTTTTGCAGCTCTTTGTCCAGAAATTCAAAACCGCGCGCCCAGTCAATCTGCGCATGCGCTTCGGGGAAGAAGAAAGCCATGAACGCCTCGAAGAAGCGATCCAGTAAATCCTTCCACGGGGTGTCGTAATCGGGAGTCGCGATCTTTTCTACTGTGTCAGCCGGCATGGACGTGAGCCTTTGCCGCCTCCACCGACGGTCGCCCCAGACCGAGATTGGTCTTGCCTCGATTGAATGTGAAGCCTTCGCGGATCAGCATCTCTTCCAGCCGATTCTCGCCTTGCTCGTCGCAGCGCGCAGCGGCGCCGACTGCGACTACTGTGTCGAGCGTCTTCGCCACCTCTTTGACTTTTTGCAAGACGGCGGGCGCATTGGCGAGCGAGGTTTTAAATTCGACGATGGCGGAGAGAATCTTTTCGTTGAGGATGTCGGATCGAATCTCGCCCGTCTTGGTGTCGGTCATCAGACTCGTGACCGGGTTGCGTTTCTCGAATTCGATCCCCATCCGGGCGAGCGCTGTGGTCATCTCCTGAATCTGCCAGAAGCGGACGCCGACCGTGGGTCTGCCGAATTCGACAGTGAAGCCGGCGTCGTCCGGGCCAACGCGGTTGGTCACGTCGTTGGTCTTGACCTCTTCGGTGCCGCGCCCGTGCACGCCTGTGCTCTCGTGCGGAACGACAGGGTCGGAGAACGCGCGACGCACGATGCGCGGCCACGCCAGTTCCTGCTCGGTGATGGCCGCCGTCGGGCAAACATCAGGTTCCGGATCAAAGCGCCACCTGAGCCAGCTTCCGATCTTGCGGATCGTCCGCACCATTGTCGGGTTAAGGTGTTCAGTGCTCATTCCGCGAAAACAGGTATAGCACTCGACGCACTCATCCTGGTTGACTGTCGCTCGTTTGGCCACGGGGTCAATGTGGATAGCGCCCATCGGACAGACGGCGACGCAATTTCCGCAGGCGACGCATTTCTTCTGATCAATAATCATGGCCACACTCCGTTCGCGAACGGGTTTTTCAGTCAGTACTGCGAGCGGTAGCGAGCGTGGCTGCCTGAGCCGGTCTATTGATGGAGCCGCGCTCGCTACCGCTCGCGGTACTGATTTTGTGAACTAACGATGTGAAAGGTGGAAGTAAAGCGGCCAGAGATTAGCACCACATTCAGATTTAAATCAATCGTTCAGCGCCGTTTGCTCAAGGCCGCAGTTGGTGTGAAGAGACCATCTGGGCTAGAGTTTCGCCTTCAATCAACAAATTCGATCTACGGAAAACCTATGGCGGATATTCTTCAAGGTCAGGTGGTCGCTCTATTCGCTTTCGATGTCGGATATGAGGTGTCGCTGGAGAAATTGAGCGCGATGATGGCGACAACGCCGGTTCAGCCGCTCTCGCGCAAGAAGCAGACGCCGACTTACCTGCAATACACCAAACCGCCGCAGATTCTTCATCTCGGATTGGGGACCGGGCACTTCGACACGCAGGGGCAGATTCAGGCCACGGTCTTCGATTTCGGCGCGGTGAGCGTGTCTTACCGCTGGCCGCTGGCTAAATCAGGCGCGGTTGCGCTCGGCGATCTTCCTCGGATCAGCCACGATCTTTACGACCTCAACCTGGAGGCGCGCGCCAGAGAGCAGGTCGAGAGTTTGATCAAAAAGATCGAGCCAGCCATCGTCCGACCGCGGCTGGACGCGCTGGTCGAAGACTATTACCTGTTCATCATCGAAAAGCTCGATCCGGCTTTGGGCGCGGAGGAATTGCTGCGACAGCACCGCGCGACGCTGGCTCAGACCTTGCGGTTTGAAACGGGCGCCTTGAGTCGCTCGCAGCAGGAAGAGGCTTTGGCCCAGAGCATCTCTTACTACGAGAGCGATCTGACGCTGCTCGATTGGAACGCGGCGATCATTTACGACCGCGATTACGAGGACACGGCGAATGTGCTGGAGTTGATCAACGTCGAGTTGCTCGAAGCGCGTTACATTGACGCGCAACTCGACAAACAGATCGCGAAATACGGCGATCTGACGCGCAAAGCGAAAGAGTGGCCGATCCCGATGCGGACGCCTTACAAACAAGCGATTCAGGACTTGTCCGAACTGCGGCTGGAATCGTCGCTGGTGAACGAGCGAGTGGAGAACGCTTTGAAACTGGTAGGCGATCTTTTTCTCGCCCGGTTGCACTCAGCGGCGGCGCGACGGTTTTATCTGCACGAGTGGGAGCGGATCATTTCACGCAAGCTCGAAATCATCTCGGAATTTTACCAGTTGCTTAATGACCGATTGCACACCGCGCAGAGCCAGGCGCTTGAGTTGACTATTGTGATTTTGATTGTGGTGGAGTTGGTTCTGGCGTTTTGGCATTGAGGAGTGTGCGGGCTAATCAGTACCGCGAGCGGTAGCGAGCGTGGCTCAATTAACGATCCGACTGATTGAGCCACGCTCGCTACCGCTCGCGGTACTGATTAGTTGGCTTTCGACTTCTCTTCGTAACGCAGGATCATCCCTCGGTCGCCGACCGCCCAGCCTTTGGTCGGCGAGAGGAAGAAGACTCCGCGAATGCGGCGTCCGCGCGCGACGAAATCGTTGCGCCACGACATTCCGCCGTTGTCGGTGCGCATCAACGTCGTGTCGTAAACGACGGCCTCGGCGCCGCCTTCACGAGGAGCGAAGGCCGCAGACCAGCCGTTGGCTTGGTCGAGGAATTGCGTGCTATGAGTGGCGCGGCTGGGCGTGCGGTACTGATCCCAGGTCTTGCCTCCATCGCGGGTGTGCAGGGCGAAGAAAAACCTTCCCTCACCGTCGTACATTTCACCCGTCACCGATCCCGTGTCCGGGTTGGTGAAGCGGACTGAATGGAGCAGACCCGGAGTGAATCGTCCCGAAGTGTACTGAGTTTGAAATGTGACCGGGACGCGCTTCCAGGTGGCGCCGCCATCAGCAGTCGCAAAGATTCCACCGATGTTGCTGCGCGCGCGCCCGTAAAAATTGCCGATCAACCAGCCCCGGTTAGCGTCGGTGAAGTAAATATCGCGGAAGCCAAAATTGTAATTCGATGATTCCACCGGCAACCCGATCAACTTCTCGATGCTCTCGACTTTCGTCCACTCCGCGCCGCCATCAGTCGTCCTCATCAAAGTCGCGTTTCTGCCCACCGCCCATCCGTTTTTGGCGTCGGTGAAATAGAGGCTCAAAACGTTCGGCAACGGTTTGCGAGTCCACGTGCGGCCACCGCTGGTCGTGAACAGCAGGATGGTCTCATTGTCGTTCTCATCGGCGGCGATTTTGCCGCTCCCCTCGCCGAGCATCCAGCCGTGGTTCCAGTCAATGAAATAAATGAAATTGATGTTGGCCACCGCGCCGGCGAGCAGAGGCTTCCAGGTCTTGCCGCCGTCGGTTGTGCGATAGACCGCGCCCGCGTCGCCCGCAGCCCACCCGGTCATTGAATCAACGAAGTAGATCGCGCGCAGATTCTTGTCCGTTTCGACGCTGCGCCGAATGACCTTCCAGTTGTCGTTATTGATCGTCACGTCGGCCAGAGCTTCGGCTACCGGGGGCGTGGCGATGGCCGGATCGGCGTTTGAAACCTTGCGCGCAGTCGAGCCGCCCAACTCGGGTTCGAGCGCGGGCGGAATAGCCGCAGGCTTGTGCGCTTTCTCGGTTTTGGCCGTGTCGGTCGCGGTCTTCTCCGCCGGGTCTTTTTCGGGCGAGGGTTTCACAGCCTCTGAGTTTGCTTCCGGCTTCGGTTCGGTTGTGTGCGCTGGGGCAGCGAGTGTGGGCTTTTCTGCGCCGGTTTTCGCTGGCTCCGGGTTGTCGGTAGTTGCGCGTGGAGCTTTCTCTGCGGAAGCAAGGGTGGATTTTTCTGCGCTGACCTTCGCCGGCTCCGGTTTATCGGGAACTGTGCGCGGAGCCTTCTCTGCGGAAGCAAGGGTGGATTTTTCTGCGCTGACCTTCGCTGGCTCCGATTTGCCGGGAGCGGCGCTCGGAGTTTTCTCTTTGGCAGGTTCAGCGGCGGATTTTGACGCAGCGGTCTCTACCGGCGCTTTTTCGGCCGGAGCAGGCTCCGATTTGCGAGATCGTTTCTTCGGAGCTTCTTCGCTGGCTGTCTTTTCGCCTGCGGGCTGTTCTTTTTTGATTTGATCAGCCGCTGGCGGCGCAGCGTTTTTAGTTTTTGATTCTCGCCGCGCGACCGATTCCGGCGCTGGATCGTCGTAAGGCGCGATGATGAACTCTTTGATCGCGCCGCGATTGAGATGCCGGTCGGCAACGGCCTTCGCTTCGGCTTGCCTGTCGAATCGTCCGATGCGGACGCGGTAGCGCGTGCCTTTGCCTGGAACCTCGGCCTTCACCCAGTATGCTTCGATGCCTTTGGCTTGCAGATCGGCGACGATTGATCGCGCCTCGGCTTCGGAAGTCGGGCTGGCGATCTGGATCGTCACTCCACGGTTTTGCGCCCACACGAACGACACGGAGATGGCAATGACGAGCAGGGAGCAGATGGCGGTTTGGGTAATTGGTCTTTTCGTTTTCATCGCAATCACAAAATTGAATTCAGCGGTTGCGGGGCCACCATTGAGGGAGTGGGCGGGGCTCGAACTGGCGAATGCCCGTGAATCATAGCACCGCGTCATTCGTTTGTCTCGCATTTTGATACAGCATTTTGATTCATTCTTAATCTCGCGACCGAAAAACTACCGCCTGCAATGACGCCTGAATAATGGTACAATCCGATCAGCTTAAACGGGCGCGCAATGATCCGAGCATTGCGCGTGAATCGCCAAACCTGATGGAGAAGTAATGAATCGAGATTTTAGGAAATTTTTTGACTGCGGAGCGTCCTTCGCGAGAGTGGCGCTGCCGTTGGTCTGTTTAACCATCGCTTTGCTGTTAGCGGGGTGCAATACTAATTCTTCGACCCCGCCTAAATCGAATTCAAGCTCTCAAACTCCAAGCGGCGATCAGGCCGCCGGAGCGACGCCGACGCCGCGCATTCCGGCCTTCTTTGCGACCGAGGATGAGGCCAAACCGTTGCCGCCGGTCCTCGATCCGAAACAATTTTCCGACCCCGTCGTGGTCAAAGCTTACGGTTACGCGCAGGAGAACCCCGGAGTCTTCGCGCAACAGCCCTGTTATTGCTACTGCGACAGCGGGTCGAATCATCGCAGCCTGCTTGATTGCTTCGCGACCGATCACAGCGCTGGCTGACCGCTTTGTCTCAAGGAGGGTCTCCTTGTTCACAAGCTGCACAAAGAAGGGAAGAGCGCAACTGAGATTCGTGACCTGATCGTTCGCGGCGCCTGGCAAAACGTGAAGTTGGAGTAAGTATGACGAAACAGCCCCTCTTGCTCACGACCTTGTTTTTGTACCTCGGCTTGACGGCGCAAGCGCAAGCGATCACGGCGACCAATTTTCTCAACCCCGATGCGCCGGTCGCGCGCGAATCGTTTGCCGCGATTGATGGTCAGAACTTTACCGATGTTCAGCTCGTTGAACCATTCAACCCCCCGACGACGCTGGGAGGCGTGACAGTCAAAGCGAACGGAGTCGCCCAGAGAATCCGTGCGGTTTCGCCGACGCGGGTCGTAATTTTGGTCGACGCGGCGGGCGCGGCGGTGCGCGCGGTTGAGCTAACCACGAAATCCGGCGCCGTTCATCAGACTTCGATGCAAGTTGCGTCTATGTGGCCCGGCGTCTTCGTCCAAGCGACGGGCGAAAGCAGCGAAGCTTATATTCCATCGGGGTTGTGGACGACCGATGGAATCCAGTTGAGGCCATTGACCAGCGCGCCACTCCCGGTCGGTCCCGCCAACCGTCCGACGTTGGTCGTGATCCAGGGGTCGGGGTGGCGGATGGCCACCGCTCAGGGAGTGAAGGTGCGGTTGAATGGAGTTCCATGTCCGGTGGTAGCGGCGCGCGCGTCGGCGTTGTTCGCCGGACAGGATGAATTGGTCTTTCAAATCCCGGCTTATCTGGCCGGGAACGGAATGATGGATTTAATCGTGTCGGTCGCCGGGCGCGAATCGAATTACGCGCGCATCAATCTCGGCGCCGCCACAACCCAGTGAAATTTACCGATTGTTCGAGAACATAAACACAAAACATTCAGGAACGGAATAAAAAATAATGGTCAAAAATGCGCTTGGTATAGTTAAACGCCTCGAAGTCGGAGGCGATGTCGAAACAAAATGTGGCAAGTGCGGGGATGTCCGCGAGCACGTCATCGCCGCGTTGAATCCCGACGGCAGCATCGCGAAAGTCGAATGCCGCACCTGCGGGAGCAATCATAAATATCGTGCGCTCTCAACCAGAGCCTCTTCGCCCCGTTCGACCACCAGAACCACGAAAAAAGATTCGGCGGCGGCGGTCGAAAATAACGGCCCGTTGCGCGCCTATTCAATGCAGGCGAAATTCGCCGCCGGCGACCGCGTCGAGCATCCGAAATTCGGCATCGGCGTCGTAGTCGAAGTCCGCGACAGCAAGATTGACGTGAAATTCGGCAGGGAAGTGAAGGTTCTGATCCACGGAGGGTGAGAAGATGAAGGGGTGAAGGGGTGAAGGGGTGATTTTCACTCCATCACCCCCTCACCCCTTCACTTCTTCATCAGCGTTTCAAGAAACTCGCGCGCCGCTCTCAGCGCCTTTCCGCGATGGCTGCGCGTCGCTTTCTCCTCACGCGACAGTTCGGCGAAAGTGCATCCTGTTTTTTCGTCAATGAAGATCGGGTCGTAACCGAATCCGCCCTCGCCGCGTGGGGCGTGAGCGATCCGGCCTTCGCAGCGGCCTTCGAAGGTTTGCTGAAGCTGTGGCCCGACGAGAGCGATGCTGCACACGAATCTGGCCGTGCGTTTCTCTTCGGGCACGTCTTTCATCTCTTCCAGCAACAGCGCGATCTGGGCGGCGCTGCTCAAGCCTTCGCCGCCGTAGCGAGCCGAATAAACTCCTGGTCGCCCATCGAGCGCGTCAACTTCCAGCCCCGAATCGTCCGCGAGCGTCACGAGTCCGGTCAGCGCGTGGTAATACTCAGCCTTGATCAGCGCGTTGGCGACAAACGTCGTTCCCGTCTCTTCGACCGCA
>Ga0187893_10011565_pt1 | contig 12783 bp, 10 predicted proteins | sample MA1701074metaG_FD_139574 | JGI IMG/M metagenome (GOLD analysis project Ga0187893, IMG submission 139574) | White microbial mat communities from a basaltic lava cave in the Kipuka Kanohina Cave System on the Island of Hawaii, USA - MA170107-4 metaG ...
CATACCGACCCAGAGGACATCCGGTTTTGCGTCATTGATGACCTGAACCATCCGACGATTCTCCTCGTCACTCCACGAGCCGAACGGTGGGGACAGCGTGCCGCACAGTGTGAGTGCAGGAAAGTCATTTGCAAATCGTTTCGCAATAAGATCGAGAACCCTCTGTGACGAACCAAAGAAAAAGACTCGACCGCCACCACGTTGCTGCAGGGCGTTCAGCACTCCATGGAAGAAGTCGGTTCCCGTAATCCGAGGACCGATCTGCACTCCGACCATTCGTGCTATAAGCGACACTCCAACCCCATCGGCTACGACGAGGTCGGCATGCATCAAGGCGAATTGGAAACGGGGATCGCTCTGTGCGACCACCAAGGAATGAGGATTTGCGCAGGCAAACACTATCGATGAACGCCTCCCTTCGATCGCCGAAAGCGCGCTGGCTCCTATCGAGTCAAGATTATCGCGGTCGATGTGAACACCCAGCAGGAGACCTGCGTCACGTTCGGTCATGCGACCCTCTGTCCTCTAAAGTCATACATTGCGTTCTGGTAAATCTCCATGAGCACTGAATAGTTCTTCTCTGCGGTGTAGTGCTCTTCGAAAGTGTTACGGGCGTGTATTCTCATAAGGGCTAATCGTGGACGGTCAGATACAAGCTCATTGACTCGTATTGCCAAGTCCCGTGGATTCCCAGCCTCGAACTTCAATCCTGTTTTATCTTCTTCCACAATTTCGTCTAGACTGCCAAGCCGAGAGGCAATCACGGGAGTACCGCAAGCAAGGGCTTGAACTACAACCATAGGGAAGCCCTCATACCACTCAGATGGAACCACCAAGAAAAGTGCATCCCGTGTTAGGTCAAGAACTTCGGAATAGCTGACACAACCCAGGAATTCGACTGGCAAATTTTGCATGGCTGCGAGAGATTGCAGTTCTTCCCGTAATGGTCCCTCTCCGGCAATCTTCAGGGGCAACCCTTTTATACTCTTCCAGGCTTCCAACAAGGTATGAAGGCCCTTTTCCGAACTCAGTCGTCCAGCGAACAATGCATAACCACCAGACCCTGTGCCTAGAGTCGGTATGACCGGAAGGAAGTTAGGTTTAACTTCCATTCGGTGCTTAGGCAAACCACCTAGTATTAGCTTGTTTGCGCCAAACTGTGTGGGAGCGATGTACCGGTTTACAAGGTTGTTATATGTCCCTCTCCAACGATTGTTAAGTAGACTCCATACGACCGCGCTGGTTGCTGGCAGTGACGCACGATAGCAGCGGTATCGAATGGCAGGAAGAAAGTTTGTGCCAAAACAATCCTCGCAGGGCTTTCCGCCGCGTAGCAATAGGCCATTTGGGCAGACAAAACGGTAGTTTTGTACGGTTTGAACGACCGGTACGCCTTTCTCCTGACAGGCCAAATAGGCGCTCGCCGTGATTAGGGGGAAAGTGTTGTAAAAGTGTGCTATCTCAGGTTGCGCTTTATGTATAAGCGCACAAAGTTCTTCATAGGTCTTACGCGACCAAGCTGCGTTGAGGCCCAATCTAACTTTTCTTCCAAGCGTTGATTCGTCGATGTCATCGTTATGGCGTTCGTATGGAACGATCTCACATTGATTCTCAAGCAATGTCCGCTCGTTAAGGAATACAGCATCCTCTCCGCTTGGTGCGGAAGAGCGATAATAGTTATGCGCCAACAAAATTCTCACTTTCTTTGTGCTCCGATCATTATTATGGAGAGTCTAACCCTTAACTCACAGGTCATTGGCAACAACGGCCAGGTTGGCCCTGACAGTTGCATGCTTTCTCGCAACTATTTGCACACCTCCGCTCAAGAGCTGGGGCCAGACATTTTGAATCCTAGCCAGTGGGCCATACCCACATTCTTTTTCGATCTTAAAGCCGAGCTTCTCGAGGACTAAACGTAATGATCGAAAGGTAAAGTAATGCAGATGTCCCCCATCAAATAAAACATCATCACTGATGCCTTCATTCGGTTGTGAAGTAGAGGGAAACCTTCCAGCGAGAAGCAGGAACCTTTTTTTAATAAATGCAATATTGGGAGTATTAATTATTAACCTGCCGGTGGGCCGTAAAACTCGATACATTTCCTGCACGGCCTTATACACGTCTGGTATGTGCTCGATCGTATCGGCGGAAATGATCTGATCGATGCTATTCGAATCTATGGCACTCATGTCCTCAGCACTGCCACAAATCGGTATAAACGGCCACCCTTCGAGATTGACTCTTGCCTGCTCTAACCTGTGCGGCGAGTATTCGAGACCAATGAGACTTTCGAAACCCTCGCGGAATTGGTAAAGCAAATGACCTGATCCGCATCCAATGTCCAAAAGTCTTTGCGCGCGCCCACCCTGAGCTACGATAGCTTCAAATCGATTCCTCGGCCAGTCCCTAACAGGAATAGTGGGGATGCTATCTTTAGTGAGCGGCGTGGAATACAGGCGATCATATTTGTCGCGCATGACAGGCCTTTCTATGGATCATCTAGGTGCCAAGCAATGAACGATGCCGGAGGCAAAGCGTTCCACGAAATGCTCAAAAGTATAAACTCTCGCACCGCGTTGACACCCTTCTCGCAAGCATTTCTGTAGCTCCTTCGATTCGAAGAATTCGGCCACTGCATTCGCATAGTGGCTTATCGAAAACGGGGTCAACACGCCATTCATGCCGTGTTCAAGATACGAGAATTCCGGGCTGTGGGATCGGATATCAGTAGTGAACAACGGCGTCTCGGCCACAAAACTATCCACGATAGCCAAGCCGACCAATCCCGGCATTAACAGCGCTTGGCTGGCTCTAAAATACATTGCCTTATCCTGTCCGAACTTCGGACCAACGTAGTGAATCCAGGCGTGCTCTTGTGCAGCCTGTTCGACTTTCCCCTGCTCAGGCCCGTTGCCAATGAAGATGATGTTAAAATTGCTAATTCTTTGGCGGATCGCCTGGCAAGCCGCGATGAGAAAATCCAGTTGCTTGTCAGCGTACAAGCCGCCGCAATACAAGGCTACATGATCATTTGCTAAGCCCAAATGGGCTCGCAGGGCGTCCAGATCAGCTTGCGTGACCCTAGCGAGGGCAGATTCGAGTTCGTTGGTATCAATCGCATTCTGAACGACGGTGATCCTGCCAGGGGGGAAGCCGGACTCACGGACCGTCTTGGCGCTGGATTCCGTATACGCAAACCACCAATCGACTTGATTGATGAAACATTTTTTTACACTCTCTCTCAAAGAATGCCTGGAACGCGCTTGAAAGTTTCGTCCATGCCCCCAGAAAGCTAATCGATGTTTGCGTCGTCCACGGCTTATCATCAGCCAATAGTTCAATATCAAGGAATTAGCCTGTTCAAACACGATGAGGTCGGAGTCTTGTAGATGGCTTAAGCACGCTTGCCACACGACTTGCCCGAGGGGGGTGTTGAGATAGCTGTTTTCGATTCGGATGGTCCATGGATGCTTCAATAGCTCTGAGCGTGGAACGGTTCCGGGATATTCCTGACCATAGATCAACTGCAATTCGATGCCGGCACGGGCCAGCTCACGATGCAACGCCTCAAAAAATGGGATTCGGTAATGAGGAAGAATCCGCTGAATAATTGTAACCTTTGACACATACACCTACTTGGCTGGACCAAATGGAGGCACGCCTGAAGCAGAGAACAAACTCCGCAAAACGTTAGGCCGAGCCTTCGAAACTATGACAGTTGTTGACTGAGGTTGGATCGTTTCTTTTCCAACCCGGACACGTTCAGCTGAAATGAGAAGACGAGCCTGCCTCTCAATCAAAATGGCAAAAGAAAACAATTCCGCCGAAGAGCTTGCCATGGACCCCTGCTTAAATGACAAAATAAATGCGAATGTGAAACTTGCTGCCAGCGTAGCCAGAATGCCACGCTGGACCGGATCTTCTTTCGCGAGGCGATAAGCCCTCCGCGTGGTGCCGATGGACATCCAGAGTGCCAAGCCGAAGAGCCCGAGCCCCAGTAGGCCTTCTTCCCCCAGAATTTCTGGAACCATCATATGTGGGTAAAACCCAATAATCCGGTGAGAAAACGACGCAGAGTTTCCGAGTCCAATAAGGAGAACCGTTGGATCGCCATTTGAAGCATTCACCCAGTGGTGGAGAAGTTTATTGGCCATCATGACCCGGAGTTCCCAGTCGGATTCAAACCTACCGGAGGACCAGCGCTCGTCCTGCTGTGTGAATGAATCATAGGCAAAGATGGATGCAGAGGCCAAGCATGCCACGAGCAGCACACCCGACACATAAGTTTTCATGCTTCCTAGCGGCCGGCTCATGGGCAAGAATGCGATGGGCAACGCAGCCATGAGTACGAACTGTCCGCGTGTGCCTGATTTCACGACCAAAACTACGCAGCTTGCGATAGCCACTCCTTTGAGGAGACCCCAGAACCAACTTTTTCGATGATTCAGAAGTACAGCGGCGATAGTGACGTACCCGGCCATTTGCGCGAAAGCCAAGGCGTTCCAAAATTTCTCATTCGGATTATAGAAGGACACGACGAACCGTTGATCCCAACGGACAAACACATCCACAAGGATTGCCAAAACAGCACCGAGAACTAAGACGGCGCTCAACCCATGTTGTAAATCGATGGGGCGTCTGATGAGCAGCGGAGCGAGGCCGGCGTGAAGCATCATATACGGCCAATATTTGCCCCACTCTCCGACTCCCTGCGTAAATGCCGGCGACCAATACAACGAGATACCAGCCTCAATCCAGAAAAAGATGACTAGCACCTGCACCCACGGAATCCCGTGTGTTTTTTCATGCGTAATCTGTTGCGCACGTAGTAGCCCCATGACGATGAGGCCAACCATATATAAATTTGTGAATTTCCCATTTTCCGCTAACCACGGAGACGACAGCTGTCCCCAAAAGTCCAGCACCTGAATACATGCCAAGATCGCAAGACCAATCGCGGGGCGGTAGAGTGTGCCCAGGAGGAGGGAGAGAAGGAGTGCGATGTAGATGCCAAGATTCATGATGGAGCCAATTCACGGTTGTCGTCGGACATTTTCGCCTTTTTCTTACCGAGAAGACTCGCGGGTAAAGAAAGGTCTATTTCGGTATACCCATATCGGGAAACGGCAATGTCTCCCAGCCAGGGAGCATGGTTTGAATCGGAGTGCGTTGTCTAGCTAGATGGTATTGAACGCCACGAGTTAGCAATTTCAGATCAGAATCTGAATCCTGCGGGAGTTCAATAGAGCCGTATAGTCGTGCAATTGGATTGATCGTTGATTGCCTGCATTGATAGGCTATGTTTCGCTGTAACACATTTTTCTTAGGAACGATCGGTTCGTCGTGAAGAATGGTGGTGAGCTGCGGATACCGTGTACTCCAGGGCGGGATTCCATACGGCATGGCCGAGAGCCGCTTCATGAGTATGCTGTTTTGCGACATGATCGAAACTGCGCCGGTCACCCCTCGGGCATCCATGGAGATCGCAATGTCGCAGTTGGCAAGGACGTTGTTTTCGAGGCTGTTGTCGCGGCCCCCCCCGACGAGTATCGCTCGATGCACGTTCGCGATCACATTGCCAAAAATATTGACGCCGCTTGCAAGATCATCGAGATAGATTGCAGTTACATCATTTCTTGTGCCCTTGCCGAAAAGGTCATGGATAAAGTTATAACGAATCGCATTTCCACGCGCCGTCCAATCCCGTCCAATGTAGATCGCACCCGCATCGGATGTCTCCTCGCACACGTGGTGAATCTCATTGAATTGTATGACATGGTCATTGCCGGCGAATAGAATGCCAACATGGGGAGCGTCGTGAATTTCATTATGCGACACCTCTATCCCCACTCCGTCGATATCGATCCCGGCTTTGGTGGCGGCAATGCGTCGGCCATAGTGATGAATGTGGCTCCCCAATATCCTGTGCTCAGCAGGCTTCAGGGTCTTTCGGTCTCCCCCTATAGCCACGATACCGCGGGTACCGACATTGTAAACATGAGAGCCAGTGATTGATTGGTGCCAGCCTCCCTGTATCACGACACCGTCTTTGCCAACATTGCGGATTGTGCAATCCCGTATGTGGTTTCCCTTCCCCCCGCTTATTTGGATGCCATTGTCACGCCCTTCTTCTATTATGAGCCCCTGAAGAGTGACGAAAGCCGTCCCCTGTAGCAAAACAAGTGGGGTTGAGAGCAGCGACAAACTGATACGGTTTCCTGGGAGGGACGCTAAAGGCCAGAAGTATAGGACGGAGGCGTCACGATCAATGTAGTATTCGCCAGCCTGGTCAAGCTCTGATAGAACGTTGAAGGCGAAAAACCGAGCACCGGTCTTCAGGCCATAGACCGAGGGCGTTGCCAGCGAAATCTGATGGCTGGGAGTATCGATCGAACGAACGCCAAGAGTTTCATCGTACCAGTCCCAATGCCAGTAGCCTTTAACCCAGACTTTGGTATCTTTCCATTGCGAGATATGGGGATCGTCAAAGTGAAAAGCGCCTGGACGGCCATCAGTAATGCCGGATTTGCTGATAGAGCCGGGATCGCTGACTGAGGCCACCTCGGCCCATCCCTCGTTTGGCCAGCGGGCTAGCTGCATTACCTCATCATTAAAAAAGAGTTCTTCTGGACTCGGCTTTTCTGGTTGCCCTGGCGGACTTCTGTCCCAGCGTGTGTCCTGAGCGCTAGCTAAAACAAGTGGTTTCAAATCGGCTCGACGGACGTGAGCGATTGCCGGAAAAGCAAGCCGCTTGAGCTCCTCGACCTGAGTGACAGGCTGAAAGGCCTCGGCTGGTAACTTGACGCTGCCTGACAATCTCACTTCCTCATTTTGATAGGCGGCATAGATAATGGGAGCACCAGAAATACCGGAATCTTGTTCGCTTAACACAAATGTTCGTGTCAGCGGGTAGATCCCCCCTCTTAGATACACTGTGATTGCGGTCGTGCCGCGTGTGCTGCGCGTTTTGAGTTCTCGAATCGCATCGCGGGCCCGTTCGATTGTCAAGAAAGGTTTGGTGAGCGTCCCGGAATTGTGATCGTTCCCAGCGCTTGAGGACACATAGAACGTCAGGGCAGAAGTCTCTGCCCACAGGGAGCTACTGTGAGGGATGCTGGCAAGCAACCCGATGACAATCAGCCAGACACGCATATGTCAGAAACCTATCGCCTGAAGGAGAATATTTGCTGCCCTACCTTCAGTGTGTGAGGCATACGCCTTACGACCATTGTTGCCATATTCCCGTGCACGACCGGGAGTCTCAAACAGGTCTTTGATCCCTTTCGCCACCATCGATGGGTCGGAAATAGGTACCACGACTCCAGATTGATGGCGTGAGGTAAGCCACCCTATCAACCCCTCTTCACAGGCGATATTCGGCAATCCCATCATTCCGGCTTGCACCAGGACTCCGCTCATTTGGTAGTGTGCCAGATAGCCAAGCCATACGGCGTCCGCAGATGAGAAAACAGCATTTTCTTCTTCTTCGCTTAGATAATGCGTGAGTTCGTGCAATCGGCCGGCTTGCCGTAAGCGCACCGCACGTGGCGACTGAAAAATCGACAGTGCGTCTGGTTCTTCTTTTCCGGCGAGGAGTATATGGCAGCGGGAAGGAAAGTCGGGCTGTTCGCTGGCCTGCAACAACGACTCGATGCCCTTTCGTTTGGCTAGCGATCCATAGACCAAAATGACTATCGCATCGTGGGGGATTCCCAAGCCCTGGCGCGCGGCCGCCCGATCGGTCGACCTCTTGGTGACAGCGAGATCCGGAAGATAGACCAGATGAGAACGAACCTCTGGCGGCCATACACGGGCATATTCGTCAAGCGCTTCATCTATAGTGAAGAGTGCGCGGAGATGTGGTTCACGCAAGAGACGTTCAAAGAGCCATTTCTTGACACGCTCCACCATCGTCTTTGTGGGTGCATTGATACCCATGGCAGAATAGTGAAACGCCGCCCTCATGATAATCCCGCTCCAAGGGGTTGCTCCAAAAGGTGAGCCTGCCACAGACAGAGCATAGGTGCAGTAATCGAGGTAGGGCAAAATGACAAAGTCAATCTGGCCGCGCTTCGAAGCCTGAACATAGAAATCCCCCATCACTCGTCGAAAAACCACCATGCTGGAGATCATACGAATGAGATTCCCGTCAAAGGTCCCAAAAGGTCGGGACGGCCTGGTGAGGATAGTTAGTCGGTTTCCAGAGGTGGGAAGCAGTTCCTGCACGGATGGATGGACCAAGCTTTGTTCAAAAGTCGCAAGTTGCACGGAGTGCCCTCGAGACAGGATTGCTCGAATAATCCAGCGAAGATACGCACCGTGGTGACCTTGGACAAACGGTTCGATTATCAAAATGTTCATAGCGGAATGCCTGTCTTATTGCTGCAGAAAATGCAGACACACGCCACGCTGTTGGGAATTCAAAATCAATGTTTCTATTGGTGCGATTTTTTCAGAGAGCATAGCTCGTGAAGGCCATCAGCAAGGAACATTCGTATTCGATGTTGCCACAGTGAAGGACCAACCAAACTGAGAAATAGACCACAAACCAAGACCGCAACAATCCAGAGCACGACGGTATCGCGCAGAAGATAGTAAATGAGAAGCCCTCCTCCGACGCCAAAAATAGACCACATCGCCAAACCTCTCGAATCCTGTGAGACTAGGCATTGAAAGTCTACGTGGTATTGCGCATGAAATGTGAGGAGAGTCATCAAACAACCGGAAAATATAGCAAGGCACGTGCCTACAATAACTCCGGTGCTGCCAAACATGTATCCGAGTATGTAGCCTAGAAGAAGATTCGTGACGCCCGTGAGTATGTGGGAAAGGGTATTCCAACGGAGCTTTCCGGTACCTACGAAGGCAAGGTACGCCGGTACAGTAGATGTGTTCAGTGTCCAGCTGGCGATGAGCAAATATGAGAACAAGACGAAGGTAGGCTCATACATGCCAATCCAGGCCTCGGAAATTAAAGGAGTGATCCCTAATAGCAACGAAAAGATTGGGATAGACAGGTAGAACATTATTTCGTAGCAGCGTTTGTATGTATCGGGGATGTGGGAGGGAGTGCGTTCTTGCTGAGTCGTGATTACAGGGATCATTACCTGATTGGCGGCTACCAGGAGACTGCGAATTTGCATGACCATGCGGCTGGCCATTTCAAAGTAACCGACATCCGAAAGCGCCCCCCATTTGCTTAACAAAGCTTTGGTCGTCGGCTCAAAAAGCAGCTGCGCGACCCCGCCAACCTGAATATTGGCTGCATAGCGGAACATCTCACGGAACAAGCTGGCAGACCAGCGATACGGTATCATGCCCAGTCCACCAAGATTGGCTTTTAGTACCAACCAGCTAACGAATAAGCTGAAGAACGATTGGACAAGTTGCGCCTGAGCCACCCCATTAAGGCCATTAGTAGGAACTAAATAAAACGCACCTCCCACGAAAATCACTTGACTCGACATGAGCACGCTGCTTCTCAAGTCAGCTCGCTGGATTCCATCCAGTCCGGAATGGATGGTTGAGGCCACCATGTTGCACCACAACGACACAACGGTAAATGGCAGAAGTCCTCTTGCTTCAGACTGCAAGACCGCAGGAATCAATCGCCCTATAGCCCATTCAAGGAGTGGATACAGCAGGAACAGAGCAAGACTGCCGAGCGCTGCCACCGTAACGGCCGCAGTCTCGATAACCTGTGTCGCTCGTAGAGATTCCCCTTTAGCGAGGTAGCGAGAAACAAATTGGAGAACGCTATTGGCAAAGCCTAATTCGCTGATTCTGGTCACGTTAGTAGTGGCCAGGACTAGAGACCAAATTCCCACTTTTTCGATGCCGATTGTTCCCAAGAGGAACCGGAAAAGGGCAAAAAATGACACACCGATTACGATCACCTGAGCAGTGGCCATGGCGGCATTCTTGAGTACGTGACGCTTTGTAACCATCTATTCGCTCAGTCGATTCCCCTGGCGATCATGTGAACATAAGAACCGATTATTCACTCCCTGGATGGGACAGATGTGGGTTGGAATTACCAACAGGCCGAGGCTTGCCTACATACTAAGACAAGTTGGCCACTTAACGAACTCCAAGTCGTCAATCAGAACTATCAGATCCCGAATCGAGGATGGCCTTCTACGACACAACAGCTCGTATTTCACGAGCAATCTCCATTTCTGTTGGAAAGCAGATAATGTCACCAAAGGCTTTGCTTCCTAAGGGTCCGCTTGGATCCATTGGGTCTAAAACATCGTAATCATATTGCCTAATAAGATTAATTACATCCATTGAAGACGAACCGTTCTTGGTCAAGAGAAAGTCGGATAGTTCTGAAAGAATCACGGGCCTCCAGGTACTCAACACTTTCTTCGCTCCCGAAAACACAGGATGCTCACCACCCTCCACATCAACTTTCATGAAACCAGGATTAAGATCATGTCGGGCTACCAGTTCATCAACCGTAATACTAGCGACCTCCTCAGAGGCATATTGTTGTTCCATAATCGACGGATGCTCCATAACGCCAATGCTTGAATACTCCTCCTTTCCGGGAACGACATGTATTGTTGCCTTCCCTGCTCTATCCGAGACAACGCCCTCGAAAACAATTACAATGTCTTCGACATGATTCAATACGATATTCTTGCGTAATCGCTCCAGCGCATTCCGTGTTGGTTCTACCGCTAATACCCGCCCACCATGGATGTTTTTCGCGAACATGACAGCATAGAATCCAATATTAGCCCCGATATCAAGAACATCTTTGTTACCAATAAGGTACTGCTTGCAGTAGCGCACCAGGTCGGGATCATACAGCCCGTCGATAACTATTCGTTTGAATATGTCGCTTCGACGGTCAATTGAAAAAACCCCTTGGAATTCCTCGACAGAAACTAGTGGGTCTGAGACAAGGACATTCCTCAAGTTTCTGACTACATCTTCCTGCAATGTCTTCTTCTTGTGATATGCCCGAGCTCTCATACGCTGCACAGGGAACAGAAGCGTCTTCAGGAGAGGGTATTGTTGAAGGAGTTTTCTTGCTTTATCCAGATGCAAAATTCCTCCCATCGACCATTTACAGACTGGACATTTCCGAAGCTCAAATCCATGAAGAGGCTCCCAACCGTGAGCCCGTACAATATAGGCGTGGTCGTGGGAACCTCCGCTAACCCTACATGTCTGTGGTGAGCGGTGCTGTGCAGATCGTCCGGTACACGGATACGAATGGAGAGGCCCGAGACTACGCAACGCAACACCAACTGGCTCGCATTGACCATGCGGATGAGGTGATGATCAGAAGCGTGCTCAGAAAACACGACGAGCCCGGAGGATTTCATCGATCCAACGAGTAGCGCGTGTACCCCTAGATGGCACGGAAGGAGTTCCCTCGTGCTCAGCGTCTCGACGGGCATCCTGAACGCACCCCCCTCTGTGCCCCCCCACATCCCCCGGCTCTTCTTTTACCTATATACCTGGCTTATGGAACCCACCAAGACGTCACGTCGTAGTATGTGCTGAACTTTCGCTAGGAGTGCGTGATCTGGTTCCACCACCGTCACAATCCCTGGTGGCATGCCAGACGGTAGATGGTATTGCATCTGGTGAAACAACCCCTCACACGTGCTCAATGAAGAATGTAGAACTCAACTGCCAAAGCATTTCGTTCGTATCTCACAACTGAGAAAGGTTATCGGTGGGCCGTTACTTCCCGTTTCGCAGCAGGCTCTGCCATATCTGCAACGCCTGTTGTGCCCACGGACTGCTGTCCTGTCCTTGGCGGTTGTCGGTGTACATTCGCCTCGTGCTCAACGATTCGATTCTCTTGGTGACATCTCGATACTGTGGTGCTTCACGGCGGAGCCACCGATAGGCCTCCAAGGCGTCTGGAATGCGCCAGAGTGACTCTAACGTTCTCCCTAAGAGGTAGAGGATCTGCACTTGTTCGTTCGATGATGTCGCGGACACTTGCAGAGCTCGGCGAAAGGCCACGATGGCTTCTTCCTGTTTTCCACTCATCTTGAGGCACAAGCCCATATGAGCGAAGCCTTTTAGCGCGTATGCAGGATCCTGTGCGGCTTTCTCAAAATGTTCTGCTGCCTGTCTGTAGAGGCCCACCTTCTTGAGCGCCGTTGCCCGTTCGTATGCTTCCTGTCCATCCGGTATCTCTGTCGATGCGGTGGCTTCGATTATCTGCAGCATTGCCCCCGGTTTTGGGGCAATTTTTGCCTCTTCCGACGAGGTTCGGTGTGATTCTAAATAGTTCTCTAGCGTGAGGGGTACTGCGTTGGTCTCGTTCACTGTCTTGTTGGTTTCCTGTGGGTTATAAAAGAAAATGCCATATGGTTCGCAAGTCTTGGACCATTCAAGGTGGCTTCCAAACTCGTTACGTTTCAATGTATTTACGCCTGTAGCTGGGGTGGGAGAAGAGGAAAACAGCCCATGTATCTGTAGGTTCGTTCAAATTTGCTCCCACTGGTTTCGTTGGAAGGTTACGGCTGAGGTTGAAGGTAAGAGGTTAGCGGGGAAAGGATTTAGTCATTATTTAACATCGAAAACATTGAGAATTCCGCTGCGTTGAGGGCAATCGATCCACCCGTCGCTGCGCGCCCCTCCTTCGTTTTGAGATTCAAGGGGATGTACATGCGCGACCTACCTGCCCGAGCAGCGGTTTAGCAACCGTCTTGATTGTCAAGTGTTCTGCACTGCAAGACGCCACGGTGTTCGATGCTTGACGATGGCATTGAGAATCGTCACCCGCTTGCGCATGCAGGCCACGAGTGC
>Ga0187893_10011566_pt1 | contig 12783 bp, 14 predicted proteins | sample MA1701074metaG_FD_139574 | JGI IMG/M metagenome (GOLD analysis project Ga0187893, IMG submission 139574) | White microbial mat communities from a basaltic lava cave in the Kipuka Kanohina Cave System on the Island of Hawaii, USA - MA170107-4 metaG ...
ATTCCACGCACGATTCCCGCGAATCGACTCCTCAATTCCGCTGCGCCGACACGCCCGAGCAGTTCATCGGCCTCGACCTTGGCCCCGATGCCTTTTGACGTGAGAAACATCCCGTCGGCCGGTGCATAGGTATATCGCTCGTTGCCGTACCCCTCGACGAGTCTGGCGACTCCGGTGTGCGGCTCCGCCTCGCCATCCCTGATGATCCGGCCAAGATTCGCTCCGTGGTTGGTCTCGATCACCAGGTGGACGTCCTTGCCCGCGACGAACCCGGGTCCCAGCCCAATCACGAGCGGAGCGTGGTCCCGCCGAGTCTCCGAGTTACGCTCCCGCTTCATCATCCGGGCATCGACCAGGACCTCTGGCTGCAGGGCGTCGAGCGCGCCTTCCCATCCCGCCGTCCAGACGGGGACGACCTGCTGAGCCAGCAGTGTCGCGGTCTCGGGTGCGGTCCAGGCCGGCCGCGACTGAATTCCCTCTATGACGACCTCGCCCTGATCGATGGCGGCGCCGAACGACATCGCTCGCCGGAGGATAGGAGCCGCCGGGGCTTCGACCACGACGACCCGGCGGCCGGCTTGATGGAGGCGCACCGCGACCGCTGTCGCAATGTCCCCGCCACCCTTGATCAGTATGAGCCGCTCCATTGGTCCATCCCCGGTGTAGCCGGTAAATATCAGCCGCGGTAGGTATTGTCAAGATCGCCGTTGCAAATTGCGCCATGGTACGTTACGTTGGTGATGGCCGAAGTCGGTCGGATGACCGCTGGTCTCGTCGCCGCGAGGCGGCGGGGCGAGAGGAAAGTCCGGACACCGCAGGGCGGGGTGCTGGGTAATCCCCAGGGAGGGTGACCTCACGGAAAGTGCAACAGAAAATATACCGCCCACGTTCTCACGGCACAGCCCCTGGGCTGTGTCGCGAGCCAGGTCGAGCGACCCCGTGGGTAAGGGTGAAAAGGTGCGGTAAGAGCGCACCAGCGGCATGGTGACATGTCGGCTTGGCAAACCCCACCCGGTGCAAGGCCAAATAGGTTCCGCAGAAGAGAGTGGCCCGCTCTCGTGCCCGAAAGGGCAGGCGGAACGGGTAGGCCGCTCGAGCCCGGCGGTAACGTCGGGCCTAGAGGAATGGTCATCGGGCCGGGCTGCGAAGTCCGGCCTCACAGGATCCGGCTTACAGACCGACTTCGGCCTTTTCAATCACCTACGTGCTCCAGAGGGGGTGTGGCGCAGGGGGTGGTTATGCTTCGGGGGCGGGTGGAACAGGACTAGAGTCGAGGGTGATGATTACTCACCTAGGTAGCGGGACTCGGTCTGACGCCAGGTCGGCTGGCCTGTGATGTCCAGGAGGGCGAGGTTCAGCGGCTCGCGCAGTCGGCTCCCGTTCGGTAAGGCGAACGCAAAGTACTGCTGCTCCAGCACGTCGGGGAGCACGGCGATCTTCCCCCGATAGTCATGACGCGTCGTGTACTTGAGTATGGCCCTGGAATAGACAACAGCGTCGGTCTCACGTCGTGCGACCGCGCTCATCGCCTCTGCCAGGGTCGGATAGACTCGCATCTGGATCCGCTCCCGGCGCAAGTAGTCCTCGCCGGGCGATCCCTCAACCGTCGCGACTAGGAGACGCGGCAGGTCCTCCCGGCCGCGTACGGCCTCGAAATGGCTGATCGTCAGCCGCGAGGTCACGAAAGCGGTAAAGCCCGCGACGACGATGAGGCTCGCGAGCATCCAGAGGATGGTGACGGCGCGCCCCCCTGCCGTCACGGGGATCTTGTCTCCGTAGCTCAGACCGCTGAGAGTGGCGGTCGAAAACCAGAAGCCGGAGCCGATGCCCGCGAGCGGCTTTCCCCCAAAGTGGCCGGGGTTATGTCTGCGCTCGAACAGCCAGATCGCCGCTCCCACAAGCAGCAGAAGTAGTGTGATCACGAGGAGGACCCGAAGGAATCCCGTTGTAAAGAATGCGCGGAACACGCCGACCCATCGATCCAGTTCGGACTGTTTCGCGACAGCCAAGCCAAGGCCGGAGGCGTAGAAGATGTGACTGAAATCGACGAGCCTCTCCCGCTCGGGCGTGATGGTGATCGGGGCTGCCGCCACGTCGATCGAGCCACGGTTCACGCCTGCCAGTAACCCGTCTACGTCGAGCTCCCGGAATTGATATCGGAGATTCAACTCACGGGCGATCCCCTTCCAGAGATCTATGCTGATCCCTTCCCACTCGCCACGTTGATCCTTCATCGAGAACGGGGGTGCCTGGAGCACGCCGACCGTCAACGGGGCCTTCACCAGCAGGGGCTCGGCTTCGCGCCCTGCGCGTGCGCCCGCGGGCCACAGGAGCGCGGCGAGAACCGATGCGACCAGCAGGGCGCGGCGGCCCGATGGCAGCAAGGTAGGTTGCGATTCACGTGACATCGTGACCTCGTGTGTGCCGAACGCGAGCGATCTCTGGCGTCCGGACGACGGCGGTAGCGAACGGCTACACCGATCCCCAGGGCAACGTGCCGAACTATAGAGCGTCCCGTATTTCCGTGTCAAGGAATCCGCCGCCCTCGCCGTTGTCGATGGTCGCGGGCAGCGGGAGAACATCGTATGCTTCGGGTGATTCCGGAAGTGATCCGCCGGGGGATCACATGGATGCGAGAACATCACATCCGACACGAAAGCGGGTGTGTAAGACGATCGCATTCGCGCTTCTGATCTGCCTTGTGTTGCCGTCCGCCGGTTTCGGCTTGGTGGCGCGAGCGCCGGAAGGATTGCCGGATACGCCGGCGATTCCGGACCTCTACGATCCAGATATCGTGGGCACGTACACACTGGTCGCCAAGCGACCCTATCAGGCGGGCGGCCGCCAGCCTGCCCCGTGGCTGATTGCCACCGTCCTGACGCCCCAAGCGGCGCATGTCGGTCCGCCGCGGGTCACCGCGATGCCGGGCGTCGCTGGGACAACGGCAAGGGACGTCATTCTCGTGATCGGCTACGTGACCGACACGCGCGATGGCCGCATCATTGCCGTAACCGAAACCTTCGGACATCCGACCGATAACACGCGGAGCATCAGGGCATGGGTGGACGAGGGGTGGGTGAAGGAGGGGAAGGGGAGCGGGGACTGGCGGCCGCCGATCCGCTCGGATGGCCCCCTTGACCCGCAACAGGCGGCCGCGTTCATGGAGCAGGTGCACCGCCTCGTTCAGGCAGGATTCGAGCGGACCCTCAAGCGCGAGTCGAGGTAGGGAAGGCCATCGCGTTCAACGCTGAGCCTCCCGACGAAGCTCCTCCAGGCGTCGCTTCAACTCCTCGGTCAGTTGCTTCGCTTTGGCCTGAAGAGCGGGCGAGCCCTCCAGTTCAATCGAAGCCGTGAGGTCGGCCCATCGAGATGCATAAAGGTTGGAGATCTCTGTCAACCGCTTCATAAGTCCCTCTCCGAGCGGGTCCGGGTTTCCGCGCTCCTGGTACGTCACCCCGGTAGAATCGAGCTGGAAGTTTTCCACCCAATGGAGCATTCCTCTGAACCAGTGCAGCCGAAGGAGCTTGACCTGACATCGGCGGCCGACAAGCTCCAAGAGGAGCAGATCGGTGGCCGAGAAATCCTCAGGCGGCCTTTCGAGCTCTGGCGCGCGAGTGATCGCATGCGCCTGGCGCCAGTCGATTCCGACCTTGAGCTGCTCGTACATGTCGGCATAGGGTATGGGGGCGCGATACTCAGCGCTCCCTCCAGTTCCGGCGCAGGTGAGTGAAAGGACGGCGGCAATGGCCATCGAGGAGAGGAATCGCTTCACAATGCCTCCTTACACGGAAAGAGCCGCCTCGCCCGCGATCTGATATCAACCCGCCAACGCAGGTGTCCTTGCGAGGCGGCGGGCCACTCGCCGATCAGTTGAGCAGGGGGGGTCGAGGAGGCTGCGGCCGGGCAGGCGGCGGCTGCGGGAATGGCGTCGTGGTGAAGAGACGTCGGCTCGTCTGGTCGAAGATGACGGGTGGCCACCACATCGACCAGGTCCAGCTTCCGGTGACGTCACCTCGTGTGAGGACCTCTACCTGTGATCGATCCGGCCCCAACTCACGTACTGCGACGTAGACGATCTCGCCCAGGCTGTCCTCGCGGTAGGCGGTCGAGACGTAATTTCGGATGGGGTTCGAGTGGGTTGGGACTATGTCGCTCGGGAAGAAGTTGAGGTCTCTGAGTGCGAGGTTGACGGCTATGAGCGTCTCCCTGGCCGGTCGCGGATACACCTTGACTGCCGGCTCGTCGTAGAAAAAGCCAGCGCAGCCGGTCAGTGCGATCATGAGGAACAGAGCGAGGAGTCGCCCACAACTCATGAGGTGCTCCTTCGACAGGCTCAGGACAGGTCCTTCGGTAAACTCAGGATGAACTCCTTCGACAGGCTCAGGACGTAGCCTTGAGGGCTACAGCGATTTGGCCCTGAATCCGCTCCGACTCGGATTGGTCGCCGAGTGTTCCGATCCGGACACGCACCGACGTGCTATCCTTGGTCACCGGCAAGACGGTGACGACAACGGCGGTGCCATCCGCCTTGGCCCCCGTCGCCTTCGCGCTGATCTGGTCCTTCTGGGTCTGCGACACCGCGATGTTCAAGGTCCTGAGGGCGCGCAGCGTCGCGTCCCATACCCTGTCATATGAGGCGGCGTGGACCTGCTCGAGCTCGCCCTTGGCGTACGCGACCCCGGCCGCGCCACCCGCGGCGCCGCCTCCGATGAGAAATAGGGCACACCCCTGCAGCATGCCCGCCATCACAAGCAGTGCGATCGATCCCGCACTCACCAATCGCCTCGAGCCCATTATCGCGTCTCCTTCTCCTGCTTCTGGTCTTCGCGCTTCACCAGCCACCACGCCAGCAGGATCGTTCCCGCCATCAGGATCGGCGTGACGCCGTACGCAAGCGCAATGATGAGAATCTGCCGCATCTATGCCTTTACGACTGGTTCTGCGTCCAATGCACGCGTATTAAATGGCATGTCAGTTCGTTCGGCCCGCGGGGCCGGCGAGAAAGACCTTCGCGTCTACGACCATGCAGCCCTGCTCGTACAGGATGACCGGATTCAGATCGAGCGCCTCCATCTCCGGTCGAGACTCGGCCAGGTCGGAGAGGGTGAGCAGAGACCGGACTACGGCAGCGACGTCGCGGGCCGGCCTTCCCCTGGCCCCAGTGAGCAAGGGGAAGCCTTTGATCTCTCGGATCATCTCATTGGCGTCCTGCTCGGAGATCGGCACGAGACGGAAGGCGACGTCGCGGTAGACCTCTACGAAGATACCTCCCAAACCGAACATCAGCGCCGGACCGAACTGGGGATCCCGGGTAAGCCCCAGGATCGCTTCGACGCCGGGTTTCGCCATCCGGGACACGAGGACACCATCGACCCGCGCGCCGGGCCGATGGCGGGTCGCGCCGTCCATCACGCGATGATAGGCGGCCGTCACGGCGGCCGCATCACGCAGATCGAGTTGAACGCCGTCAGCGTCGCTCTTGTGCACGATCTCGCGGCTGACGACCTTCAGCACCACCGGGTATCCGAGCTGGTCCGCCGCCGCGACCGCCTCCTCGACCGAAGTAGCAGTCCGATGGTCGATCACGGGCAGGCCGGCCTTCTTGACGAGGGCCAGGGCCTCCGGCTCCACAAGGTAGTGTCCGTCTCGCTGAGCGGTGCCGCTTTCGGAGATCATGCGCGAGCGCTCTCCGCAGGCAAGCCAAACCGGACGAGTTGGGCGAGCGCCCGCATGCCGCGTTCGGGCGTGGGGAAGACGGGAATCCCGCTCTCGTGCAGGCGCCGGCTTTCCTCACGCTCCACCTCGGCCCCTCCGAGAAAAATCACCAGCTCCGGATGCGCCCGATCGATCACCCCCGACGCCCCGATGATCGGATCCCCGAAGATGACGGCGACAATGTCGTACGAGCTCTTCGTCGCCGCGATGACATCTCGGTAGAGCTGAGCGGTCGCGTCTCCGGTCAAGTCCAGGGGATTGCCGACGACGAAGTGGCGCGGGAGGAACGACCGAAGGTGCGCGGCGAGCGCCTCCGGGAGCGGCGCGACATCGAGCCCTTCGGCGGCCGCGATATCGGCCGCCAGCACGCCGCAGCCACCCGAGCTGGTCACGATCAGTACCCTGCGTCCCGGCGGGCGCCGCAGATAGGCCAGCGCCTTGGAAAAGTCGTACAGCTCGTGCAGCGTCTCGGCCCGGCAGATCCCGAACTGCCGAAACGCCCCTTGGTAGACCTCATCCCGGCCGGCCAACGATTTGGTATGCGACTCGGCCGCCTGCCGGCCCTTCTCGGTCCGCCCGGGCTTCAACACGACGATCGGCTTCTTCGCGCGGCGAGCGGCGGCGATGAAGCGCGGACCGTCTTTCACGCCTTCGATGTAGACGGCGATCGCGCGGGTCTGCGGATCGCGATCGAAGTGTTCGATGAGATCGGCCTCGGCCACGTCGGCGCGATTCCCCATGCTGACCAGCGAGGAGACCCCGACCCCGTCCTGGGCCGCCCAATCCATCAGCGCCGCGGCGACCGTGCCGCTCTGAGACGCGATCGCCACGTTGCCCCTCATCGTGAGGAGCGGCCAGGAGGCGCAGAGGCCGTGGTACGGGTTGTTCACCCCCTGACAGTTCGGGCCGATCATCCGGATCTTGTGCGCGCGGGCAACCTCGACGACCTGACGCTGAAGCTCCTCGCCTTCCGGCCCGGACTCGCCGAAGCCGCCGCTGATCACGATGGCGCCCTTCACCCCTTTCTTCCCGCACTCAGCCAGGGTTGCGGGGACGACGCCCGCCGGAACGATGACCACCGCCAGCTCCGGCGCTCCCTCGATCGCGCCGACCGAGGCATGGCAGCGCAGGTCGAGGATCGAGGTCGCCTTCGGGTTGACAGGGTAGATCGGCCCCTTGAAGCCGGCGTCCCGGATGTTCTTCAGGATCTGGAAGCCGAGCTTTTCGGGACTGCTGGAAGCGCCGATGACCGCCACACTCCTCGGCGTGAAAATCGACGACAGATCGTTCAAGTCGGCCATCATGTCCCCTCGCACATCGTGAAGCCACATCCTTTTAGCACGCCCCCCATCAGGTGTCAAGGAGTGTAACAAGCCGGAATGTGGCTGATGGACAACCGATTGACGGAACGCGCCACTGCGAGGACCTGACATCGCTTGCCCGTCATTGCGAGCCGAAGGCGAACCAATCTCAGTGTGAGTTCCGCGAAACAACCCACCGCTACGCGATGTCCGCCGCCGCGTGCTATAATCCGCTATGTACCCTGAAGGGAAGAGTAGGCCCACTCTCGGACGGCTTCGTCGAAGGGAGTGGGTAGGGGCCGGGACTTCAGATGAGTGACAGAATAGGTGAAAACGACCCGTTAATTCGAGCAACATGTTTTGCGGAAACGCCCTTACATCCGGCGCGAGTGGTGTGAGAGGGCTATGCGCCAACCGGAACGCCGTGAGGTACAGCCTGATGGGCGCGTCCGTTATTGGGTTTTCATACCAGAGCTCGGGAAACACTTGCGGGTGGTGACGTTAGAGGATGGTGAGGCCGTGCACAATGCCTTTCCCGATCATGATTTCACGGAGGTGGGACAATGAAGTTTCATTACTATCCCGAAACCGACTCACTCTATATTGACCTTTCGGAAAAAGTGAGCGCGGACTCCCGAGAGGTGGCTCCTGGAGTGGTGCTGGACTTCGATGCTGAGGGACATTTGGTTGGGATTGACATTGACCATGCCAGCAGAATCGCAAACCTTTCACGTCTGGAGGCCGAGGCGCTGCCCATTACTAGCTTTTCACTGATGCAGCCATAGAGTGAGCCGTCGGGGCGACAAAGGGCTCAATCTGATAGTGCGGCACTCTTGCGTCTATCCTTGCAGAGAAATTCCCCTCCAGGGTTCTTCACGTTCGTGAGTGCACCACCGGTGCGTCAGGCGTTGCGAGTCGCAGGCGAAGCAGGTCTCAGTTCATGACGAGGATGCTTCGACGCTGGGAACTGGTGGACAGCTATGCGGTGGAGCCGCCATCGCCCCGACCATTGAGGCCGCAGTGTTTTCCACTTGACAGGGGGGGGGCGTTATGGGCTTCGCGCCACGATGTGATACCGTTTACAATCTAAATCCGATATTGCACATAAGGATCGAGGGGGAGGGTCAGCCATGACCCGACGACACCTAGCGAGGTGCGATCCCCAGCGGCAAGGCAAGCGCCTTTCGGCCCTGTGCCCAGGGACCCGAAGGGCGTTTTTTGATTGGTTTTGTTCTGTTCGCGCCGAGACCGAGAGGTGGAGAAACCGAAGCGACATTTTCTGTGGGATCTCCACTGGAATTTGGAGTCACCTCAAACCAATAAGCCGAACGCAAGCAATGTGCTCACTATTGTCGGGCTCCTTGACGGTACCGTTAACAACCCGGCTAGCGCCACACTTCCTGACACAAACGTAAATGCACGATTCGTGAATAAAGACCACATTTCAGCACAGGGATTTCTAGGAGCAGGTTGTGGATCGGATGATGGCATCGTGTGTGTACATGATTCCGACCACCCGACATTCAAGCTCGTTCGCTCTTTTCTTGAGAACGGATCGTTGGACTGCGGACCAGGTTGCTTCACTGACCTTCCATCTTCCCGAGGTAATCTCTTCCTAAGATTCGTTGAGCAGTCGCCTCCGGCTCTCCCAAATCAGGCTATTCCGGTAAATACGATAGCAGGTAATCGAGTCGTCACTTTCGATCCCATCTCTATTCCGAATGCAGGATTTCACGCAGGTCAGAGCTACGGGACGCTTTACATAACGGATCTGCCGGCAGGGGGATCCATTCCGCTGACAATTCATGGGGACAGATTTGAGGTGTTCTCCCCGACGTACAAGGATCGCGTCATTTCCAGCGGTCAAATAAATCGTGGAAGAACGACAGTGCTGCCGCAGGAAGCGTTGGAGAGAATCGCCGACCTCTATACCGTGATTCTCTCTAGCACAAGGAATGTTTATGAGGCCGGCAAGGATCTGTTTTTGCTTTTCGTCCATCTCTGCTGCACAGTCCAAACCACAAATCCCGGGCTTCCAGCAGGTGTGAATGCTGGCGCAGCTAACGCTGCTGCTTCCCTGGTTGACGGCTACATTTGGGTCGAGATACCCGGCGGAGGCCGATTTTTCCTCATGCCTGACTTCACGAACTTTACCGAGGTTAGGATTCCTGTGGTAAGATCGCTTCCGATTCAAAATTTTGCTGGCCCGATATTGAGCATGCCGATTCCCGACTTCTTGTCTCTCGGCACGTACACCTTCTTTGCGGTTGGTGTTCTCCCAGGCGGGGATCCATTGAATTCTGTCCACTGGATGACTAATCGCACGCAGCTCTCTGTGACTTTGACAAAGTAGTCACCCCGTTCACGCGGGCAAGGTCGGAGCCGGGCTAGATTGTGCTGAGGCCGAGTCGGCGGAAATCGGCGTCGAACGTCGCGCAGGGGACTGAGCCCAGGCGATCTTTCACGACGACGGCTGAGATTACGTCACACAGGGAGACTTCGCGCTCTCGACTGACCCGCCCGAACAGCATGATGGCCTTCTCTCGTTCGCCTTCACTCAGGTATACAAGATTAAGCCTCGGCAAGACGCGCCGCACGAACACCTGCGTTCCCATGTAGCTGTGTCGGTACCGCAGGAGCGTGACGGTTTCCACAACGACCTCCCAGGTTGTCGCTATCTCGATGCCTAGGTCTTCAATTTCTCGAGTCAGACTTCGCGCGCGTTCGTGGAAGCGGTCACGCGGGTCTAGGGCGGCGTAAAAGAAGGACGTGTCACCATAGATAATTCTCGTCCCTTGAGGTATGCTCATTTTCGCTTACGCCCGTATAGATAGTGATCGTGGTCTTTTGCCACGGATTGGCGCTTTGCCCCACCGACGTGATGCCTACTGAGTTCTTCAGCCGCACGAAGGAGCGCTTCCGCGGCACCGCGGCGTAGTCTTCGATCCTTCGGCGCGCTCAGCTCCCCGAACACGATGTCGTTCACTGTGATCTCGTAAATGGCTTCGGGATCCTTTTGAAGGGTCTTGAGCAGTTCAGATAGCCGCTTCCTTGCTTCGCTGATCGGGATTTTGGTTCCCATACCTCGTTCCTCCTTTGTGCTTGTACAATGTGGAATGAATTGTATAAGTTTGACCCGTCCTGTGTCAAGGAATGTGATCAGGTTATGTCATGCTCGCTTGTCACGCCGCTGGAAATCGGCTAAGATGGCTCGGCGAAAGAAGGAGCACGATGCCAGCGCAGTCTGGGGAACGGCGGAAGGGGAACGCATCGGAGCTGCAGCGGCTGCGGCGCGATTGTGAGGAGTTGCGCGCGTCCCTAGAGTCGATGCGGGCGCATTACGGAGATCTACTTGAAAGCCTGCAGGACGCGATCATCGTCATCGACCCAGGGGGCCGGGTTCGCTCGGTCAATCAGGCAGCGGAGGAGTTGATCGGGCTCTCGGCCCAGCCACTCGCCGGACGGTCGTTCGAGCAGGTGTTTTCGGACCATCGCGCCTTGCGAGAGCTCGTGCGCAAGACGCTCGATAGCGGCCGAACGCACACCGATTTCGATGCGCGCCTCGCCAGACAGGACGGAACCCAGGTCGCGGTCAGCGCCGTGGCCTCTGTCATCAGCGACGCCAAGGGTGAGGCGCGCGGAGTCGTCCTGGCTCTGCGGGACCAGACGCGGCTGCGGGAGCTTGAAGAACGCCTGTCGCGCTCTGACCGCCTGGCGGCCCTCGGGACCGTGGCAGCGGGGGTCGCCCACGAGATTCGGAATCCGCTTGCCGGGCTCAGGGGCGCCGCCCAGCTTCTCGAGGGAGAGCCGGAGTTTCTTCCCGCCTTCAAGGAGTACACCTCGGTCATCATCAAGGAGGTCGATCGGTTGGCGGCGATCGTGGAGACGCTGTTGTCGTTTGCCAGTCCGCGGACGCCTGTCCTTCGGCCGTGCAATCTCCATGAGATCCTCGATAACGTGCTGTTCCTGGAGCAAGGGCCGACGCGGGCCTGCGGCGTAAACATCCAGCGGTACTATGACCCTCAGCTTCCGGAGATCCTGGCCGACCCCGCCGAGATCCGACAGGTATTCCTGAATCTTCTCCGTAACGGGGTAGAGGCGATGCCGGCCGGGGGGGAGCTGACAATTCGAACACGATACGAGCGCGCATCGCAGCGCTGCAGAGGACTCTCGGTGGCGGTGGCGGAGTTCATCGATCAGGGGGCCGGCATCGATCCTGAGATCGAGCGACACCTGTTCACCCCCTTCTTCACGACGAAGGACGGAGGAACAGGGCTGGGGCTGGCGATCTGCCTCCGAATCGTGGAGGACCATGGGGGCGCCATGGAGGCGACCAGCCAATTCGGCAGAGGGAGCAGCTTTCGGGTGCTGCTGCCCCTCGCGCGACAACCCGATCCTATTTCGCCCAGTGGTGAGCCTAGTCGAACCATCACTGGTGAGCTTGGTCGGACGGCCGGTGGTGAGCCCGGTCGAACCGGCGAAGGGCACGCCTGATGCTCGCGACCAGGAAGATCCTCGTGGTAGATGACGAGGAAACCATCCGCTGGGCCCTCAGTAAGGCGCTGGAACGCGACGGATACCGGGTCGTCATGGCGTCCGATGGGGATGAGGGCCTCAGGCGGGCCACAGAGGCCGGCATCGATCTCGTCCTCATGGATATCAAGATGCCGGGATCGGGCGGGCTGGAGATTCTCACGAAGCTCAAGGAGATTCGACCCAACCTGCCCGTCATCGTCATGACCGCATTCGGCACGCTCCAGGCGGCGGTGGAGGCGATGAAGCGCGGCGCATACGACTACGTCACCAAGCCGTTCGACTTCGGAGAGCTCTCGATCATTATCCGGCGGGCATTCGAAGTCCGCGATCTGACCGATCAGTTGGCGCGAATGGAGGCCGGTGCTGGACCGGTGTTTGACTTCGGAGGGGTCGTCGGGCTTTGTCCGGCCATGCAGCAGATCTTCAAGATGGTCGGAAAAGTCGCGGCGAGCGACTTGACAATCTTGATCAAAGGGGAGAGCGGAACCGGCAAGGAGCTGCTGGCGAAGGCGATTCACTATAATAGCCGCCGCCTCGCGCGGCCGTTCGTCGCCGTCAATTGTGCCGCCATCCCCCGGGACCTGCTCGAGAGCGAGCTGTTCGGCCACGAGAAAGGCGCTTTCACCGGGGCCAGCGCGCTGCGCCGCGGGAAGTTCGAGCTGGCCGACGGGGGGACGCTCTTCCTCGATGAGATCGGGGACATGGACCTCGGGCTTCAGGCCAAGATCCTGCGTGTCCTGCAGGAGCGGCAGTTCGAGCGCGTGGGGGGTGAACGGCCGCTCTCCGCCGACGTCAGGGTCATCGCTGCGACGAACCAGGACCTGGAGGCCGCGGTCGTTCGAAAGAGCTTCCGGGAGGATCTGTATTACCGATTGAACGTGGTGACAATCACGCTGCCACCGCTCAGGGAGCGAACGGAAGACATCCCGCTCCTCGTTGACCACTTCCTGCGGGTGTTCGCCGAGGAGCAGGGGGGCGACGCGAAGACGGTCTCGCCGGAGGCACTGGAGCTGATCCTCGCCTACAACTGGCCCGGGAATGTCCGGGAGCTGGAGAACGCGGTGAAACGCGCATGCGTCCTTGCGGCGACCTCTCTGATCCTGCCCGAGCACCTGCCGGCGGCTCTGACGCGAGCAGGGGAGTCGGGGGTGGCCCCCGGTTCGACCTTCGAGCGAACGCTGCACAAAGGGATCGGGGCGGAGCTTCATCGCCTCAAGCAAGAGAAGGACGG
>Ga0187893_10011567_pt1 | contig 12781 bp, 14 predicted proteins | sample MA1701074metaG_FD_139574 | JGI IMG/M metagenome (GOLD analysis project Ga0187893, IMG submission 139574) | White microbial mat communities from a basaltic lava cave in the Kipuka Kanohina Cave System on the Island of Hawaii, USA - MA170107-4 metaG ...
GAAAGACCGAGCAGCTCAGTCTCAAGTGGCAGGACGTGAACTTCGGGCAGAGAGTCATCACGGTGAGAGACTCGAAGCCTGGGAAAGCAAGGCACATTCCGATGAACCAGGTAGTCTTGGATACGCTCCAACGCCTGCCGCGCATGATTAGCAATGCTTATGTGTTCTACGGAGCTTTGGAAGGAGAGCGGCTCAAGGATCTCCCAAAGGCGTGGGAGGAATGTCTGGAAAAGGCAGGTATCGCGGACTTCCACTGGCATGACTTGCGCCACAGCTTTGCGAGCCGGCTTGTCATGCGCGGAATTGATCTGTACACCGTCAAGGAACTTCTGGGTCACCAGAGCATTGAGATGACTCAGAGGTACGCTCATCTGGCCCCGGGACACTTGCATAAGGCTGTGGAAGTTCTCAGCAGAGGAAAAACACAACTAGCACCAGAAGTCGCACCAAGGAGGAAAGCTGGAATCAGGAGAGCTCGTAAGTTGTTGAAAGGAATGGTAGGCCTGGAGGGAGTCGAACCCCCGACCAACGGTTTAGGAAACCGCTGCTCTATCCTTCTGAGCTACAGGCCCCAAAGGACTTACTTGCTGCGCATTATACTACTGGGGGGACTCTTGGGGGGCTCCTTTATCGTTTCGGTGTTTTTCCACTTTGGCTCTCCAAGCCTTTCTCAGTGCTCATTTCATCGCCAGTCTAGCACTTACAAGGAATCCGCGAAACAAGAACACTCCACCAAATCACCAAAGTGTTTCTCTGAAAGACCGCTGCCCTCCGCAAGCCGCAAGGGCCATTCGTGCTCCAGGGGCTGACCTTGCCAGTCTAGCACTTACAAAGAATCCGCGAGACACGAGGCCGATCAGGGACAACCGTTGTCGATAGCTGCCCTTGTCTTCAACCCTTTCGCCTTAGGCTTGTTCGTCGAGTTCATTTGAGGAGTTTCCTTCTTTGGTTTTCCATTCCTTGAGTCCGTTGGCGCTGCCGCCTCCGACGACCGCTGCGGCCGCGCTGGGGCTGGTGAACTCTGCGTCTTTCGTGAACTGGCAAAAACCGTCCTTCTGCGCGAGCGTGCCATCGGCGATTAGCTTGTTGCGGAGCGCGACAATGTAGGGCCACTTCTTTGCGGACTCGTGCTCATGCAGGACCGCCGTAGAACCTTGCAAAACCATGAAGCCATCCGGAGTGAGATGACCGTGTGCCTCAGCGCCTTCATGCGATAGAAGAGCATCCCCCCAGACTGTTGCTTTGCCGCCAGTTGTGCAACGGGGATGAGCAGGTAGGTGATGCGGGCTTTTGGCGCTTGATAATCCTGCGCCCTAGGGTAAGGAATAGCTCCTAGTTCGACCCGCAGACTAAGCCAAGTAGTAAAAATGCCGTTGTGAGAAATGGCACTACTCTCCCTCTCGCATGGACCCAGAGAATTGTGTAGGATTGATAGATCCTAATAGTCCAAAGATCTAGCCACGCAATGATTGACTGGAGAAAACTCAAATTCCCAGATGAGAACGCGAATGCCGACGAGTTGCATGCAATCTTGAGCGACTTTCTGCGAGAAGGCCTAGACGGGACAGAAGCAGAGGAGCAGAAACGTCGCCATTTAATCTTGAAGCGACTGGAATTAAATCGACGCAACTGGAGTGCGATGGCCGCGGTGATTCAGTTAGAGATTGCAAAGGATGCCGAAGAGTTGAGTCGACTTTGCTGGAATATTCCGTTGCGGCGAAACCATCGCAGAGGGCTTGATGATCGTCGCCGGCTTACTCGGAGACGCAAATCAACCAGCCTATAGCCCCTAGCAGCTTTCTTCCTTCTATGCTCTGGAACCAAGATCGAAGAGGAGCTATTTAAGTCAATGCAGCTGACTGATGGGATCAGATTAGGAGCTTTTTGTCGAACGGTTGAGGGAAGCCGACACTTGCTTCAAGGCCTCTGGAGCCTCGTGGCCCGGCACCCCAAGCTGGAGGAAGTCCCCTATCTTCAACGCCAAGTCTGGAATCTAGCGCCAAGGAAATATTCAATGGCTACTAAGCTTGATAAGAGTTTGAAGAGGGAACTCGAAGTGAACGGTGAGCTTTACATGCTAACGATCTCGCCCGAAGGCCTGAAGCTGGTACCGAAGGGTAAGCGGAAAGGTCACGAGCTCACATGGAAGGATCTCACTAGCGGACAGGCGGCGCTTGCAGTGGCATTGAATGCCTCGCTCGAGCACGCGCGACGCTAACCTTCACGCGTTGGATCGACCTGGGTATCCGCTGACGAATGAATTCCAGCCAAGCATCTTCGATAGCCCAAACACACGTAATTTCCAGTCACCTGTAGCCAATGCGCTACACCTGAACAACGCTTTCGTCCGACTACGTTTCCGCACCGATTGAGAGTCTGAACTTCCGCGTTCGCCTTTTGTGGAGACCTGCATGATAGTTCCCAGTTTTCCTTACGCCCAGCGTCCCGCCCTTCGTTCTAAACCTTGGCAGGACCGGCTATCGGATGAAATTCTTTCCCAGCGCTCTTCACCTTCCAGTCTGTGTAGAACTTCCACTGACCGACTACTGCCTTAGTCCGAACGCAAACTTCCCGCAGCGACCACATTCCCATCGGCCTCCCCGGGAGTGCTCGATGTCATATCGGGAAGGAAGCCAATTATGACCAATGATCCAGCAGAAAATCCGCTTCAATGGCTTCATCGGGTCGTTGCTTCAGCGGCAACAAGGGGGTTGATCGCGTAAGGCGATCGCATCAATGCTATTTCGAAGGTTTTGTTATCTCTCGGTGGAGTTCTTTTATTCCGTCCTCAAGGACAACCGCAATTTTCCGATTCTTTCCTAGGAGGATCGCGGATGCCATTTGCAATAATCGTTCAGTCTTCCTCGGGCCATTGGGCCGTTTCTCTCGATGAGGCGACTGCAACCTCTTCATGATCATTGTCTCCGGATAATGGTTTTGAAATGGGTAGATGTATTTTTACCAGCACCGTTTGTGCGCCGTTCAAGTGAGTGGAGATTCTCATGATCTGCCCGAACATCGAATGGCTTTCATTGTCATGATTCAATTCGACTGGCGCACCCTCTGCAACGGGACGCCACATGAAAAGGTGTACTTGATCGTCAGCAACGGACACTAACAGTGCACTCTCGACGAAGGATGCGCCAAAAAGATCTGTGCCTCGAACCTTGATGTCTACTTGCTTAGGCGCCATTTTTGCCCCTGTGTTGAAAACTTCGAACCGTAAATGGAGAAACATAATCAACTTTTCTGCCAAATGACGTACGCAACTTGGCTCGACGATAAACTCTTTTGCCAAAATAGCTTAAGTGAGTATTGCTACTCCAAGTAAGATCAGAAATGTGGAAACAAATTCCACAAAGACATCCACTCTCTGAGAGATTTGGTAACTTGGAACCACGAATAGTTTGGTTTTACTGCGTGAGGTTCCTTTTGGGACTTCTAGGTTGGAATGGCAGTTTTCAACTCGCCTAGTGCATCGAGGGAAGAACCTTCCTGGACGGCTTGATATGCTCGTACAGCGTGAAGTCCTGGAAGCGTGTAGCCGTCCACTCTGCAAAGCTGGGCGAGGTGGTGGCTGGGGGTTGGACTCGTAGTTTTTTTGGGACAACTACTTTCCAGATGAGAGTCAAAAGCAAGACGGCGCCGATCTAGAGCCATGGCCTTGAAGCAGGCGATAATCGGACACCTGTGGCAAAACAGGCTGTCTTGCTCGCCCTCCGCGCCACGAGAGTTACGCAGCCCACAATCTCAGCGGCTAGCGACGTGCAGACGAAATCCAAATGGCTTCGGTGACCACTATTGACCCGGCTTGGTCCGGCAATTTCTTGAGCAATGAAAGCAGATCTTCAGGATCGAACATTCTGGTTAGCCCTTCGTAATCGATCGTGATGACGCTCACGTTCGGGTCTTGGGATTGATCCAGTCGAAATTCCCGCAAGCTCGTGACTGTGACGTTCAGCCTGATAAGCTCGTTTCTTATTTCTTCCTCAATCCCCATTCTTGACACCTTTCAACTACGGCGCGCCGCCTCGTCAATCTTCCAGAATTCCAGCGTTTCGGCTTCGAGGTCCTGACGGATCGCACGAGTTTGTGTCGGTTGCGCTTGGGCGGGACTGGCTCAACCATTACTTCACGCACGGGAAGCGGGGCTTGAGTCTAGGAAAACTTGGTTGGTTCCATCCCAGTACCACGAAACCGCATCTTAACCTTTGTGAGACGGGCAAGACTGCAAAGCCAGTCTGAAAAGAGATTCACATGTGGATACAAATCCTTCTCCATTACTCCCTCGGCTTGACTTTGCTTTGTCTGTCGGCGCTCTTTTGGCCCTTTGGTCGGAGAAGGAATAGGGAAGCAGCAAACTCCTCTAAAACTCAGGGTTAGTCTGTTTCTGATGGCATCGAAGATCGGCGCCTCGTCTTGGGCATCGAGTTTGCTTAGGTAGTTTGTGTTTGGATTGAAAGGACAAGTATGGGAAGCCCTGTAACTCTCCTCCAAGATGCACGTGGTGATCTTTGGTATAAACATTTCAGAATAGACACGATATGCCTCGACGAAGCACACCGGATTGGCTATCTCCACGGTGTCGATGTCGCTGAGGACTCTTGGGTGGTAGTCTCAATTAGTGACAAACCAATTATTAAGTCTAAGCCCTCTATAAGTAACGCGGGTGAAACTCGATTTTTTCCTGCCGCTCGTAGGTCTTGTTCTTGATCTTGAGCCAATGGGAAGTCACACGCGGCCCCTCGACATACAGCTTTTCGCATCGTTGGCGACGATGCCTTCGAGGCCAAGGGCGAGTGCACCGGCGAACGAACTTAAACCTTGCTCCACTTCATCACAGGCAAGCCACGGCGCAACTACCGCGGCGTGCGGAAACTCGACGGGACAAAAACGATCGTGAAGCTCGACGACTACGTCCAATACACCGACCGCACCATTCTCTACATTGAGAAAAAACCTAGGTAACACCGGACAGCCGTTCAACGCGTACATGAAAAATACTGCGATCCTAGGTGATCGCGCTTAATCGTTCGATCAACGGGGTTACGATGCCAACCTTGACGCTAAGCTGTTCTCGTTGTTCAGCGTTGATGCCGAGGTTTGGGAGGACCTTCTTGGCGGTCTCGTACGCCTGTGTTGCCGCGAGTGCCTGTACCTTTGCCTCGGACAAGTGCCCCGTTGCGCAGAGCGACCATGCGCGCTTGGCGAACGTCTTGCTCAGGTCGAGTTCGTTGTTGAGGAAGTCAAACCCATTGTTTGTCGCACCCGATCGGAGCAATCGTGCCGTGTCGAGCAATTCTTGTGCTTCCTTGTCTGCCATTGTCTTTCCCTCACTTCAGTACCCACCCATTGGCATGCATCGCTACACTCCTCCACGTGACTCACCACGGCGAGGCTATGAGCGATCCCCTTTGCGTCGCCAAGGCTGAGACGACGGTGGCCCACGGTCGTCGCGTGTCCGGTGTGCCTCGGGAAGGGGGAAATCCTAGTAAGGCTTCCAGTTCGCAGCCGCAACGGTGCAACGGCTCTGGACGGGGCCACCCCACGTGCCCTTTTTTTTCTTGTCAAGGATGGTCCGCCGACTTTGTTCACTTTGCTCCGGCGCGGGCTGGCGCTTCGCTAAGCCTGTTTGACTTCCATCATCCGAGAGCTCCAGCAAATCCACCCTAGCCAGCCCTGACGCTCAGCAGCTCGGCGACTGACTACTTCTGGCCTCTCTGCAGTTCCCCTCATCACCCAAGCCCGCCCCAAAGTACCGAGGCCATTTGATCTGATCCCTCTGTCCCTTCAAACCACAATCCATCCTCTTCGATGTGGGTACTGCAGCTGCGAATTGCCGCCATCGCGCGGCACTCACCTATGTAGAAATTTTCAGGAACCCATAGGCAGGTGAAGTCGTCCCAATTCTTCACGCGCATCAGAAGTCTCTGGCGCCCGGAAGGCACTGTATTGGGCCCTTCCAAGGCCCCTGACCTGGTGCCTACGGAAAGAATTTCCCTCCTAAAAACTAGGAATATTCCTAACGTTCCTCAGATTTTCCCGCGATAAGCTGGGGAAAAGCCCTTCCAGACACGGATGCTGGAACCTGATTTTCACGGAGCAAACCAACAGATGGCGAATCTTTCTGCTGGAAATAATATGGCGACAGAATTGGCTATCTCTTTGAAACCCACTACTAAGAGGGTAGTTTTCAAGACTCCGAGCTCAGAATCCGAACGAAGACCTGCATTCCGTGATGGAAGATCTTCAGCAGCAGAGGCGTCTTCTGGACGAAACTGTTTGAAACACATCGACAACTGAGACAACGCAATGAGATCAAAACAATCGAAACCGATTGCTGGCTTCTGTCGGCAGTGCCACTCAGATGTTCAGCTGGCAAATAGAATCTATTTCTGTCGGTGTGGCCGCACCAGTGACGAGTCATACGACTTCCCACCAAGTTGGGTATTCAAACCGAGCCAGATCGCGGTCTACAAAGTGGCTCGGGCCGCCTCTGGGCAATCTGGGCAGATCGGCTGAACCTCTTCACCCCCTCAGGCTGCTGACGGTCGTGGCAAACAGCCGGGCTTCATCAGTTTCAAAACGAGACATCTTTGGAATCGGCTTTTAGAAAATATTGAGGTTAATCCTGGGTGGGCGTTGGTTTAGAGCGAAGCTCTCAAGGTCAAATCCCTGCCTTTAGATCGGCCCATGTTTCTTGAAATAAAGCCTTCCTGAGTCTCTCCCTTGCGTTGCGATGCAGGGGGAGATTCACCTCTCTCCGGAAATGCCCCCGCTGTTTCAGCTTCAGACCTTTCCTGCATCGTGACTCGCGGGAATTAGGCGAGTGCTCCGGTCAAAAGTGAACGGTTGTAAAACACGGCGTGTCGCAGAATTCAGCAATGATCTGCGAACGCTGCCAGAACTACATGACGGAGGACAGTATTTTCTGCGCGAAGTGTGGCGCGAAAATAGAAGTAGATCGAAACCGAGTGTGGCTGTGGATCATCGCCATCTCGGTATTTGGGTTGATGACCTTAACATTTGTGGTCTATTGAACCACATACTCTCACCCGCCTGCATTGACTCTCAACGCCCTCTTCCTGACCGTCGAGAAAATTGATTCCAGGTGAGGTAGGATTGCAGCTATGGTGAAGAAAGAGCAAAGCGGGGCGATTGAAGTATCTTGAAACGTCAATACATGGTGTGCGGATCGACTGCCACGTAACACCCGTGACGATCTGAGGGCCCGCTAGCCGAGCTTCGAGTAGAACTATTTGTTCTTCCTTTTCTTGCCCGTTAAGAGCTCCCCTAGCTAGAGCATCACTGAGCCCCTTGGTCCGGGGATCACTACCCACAGCCTTTTCTAGTTCCGACTCTATGGCTCCGCCGACCATCCCTCCAACGTCGGGCACAAACTTCGGGTCGGATGTAGTACCCTGGACCATGAATGGAATGCGGGCATTGTTGGATCCGCGGCCGGTGATACTTCCCACCGCAGAGGCTAGGCCACTCTGAGTGTTCAGCGTGGCCACCGTCTTTAGGTTCAGTGCACTGCTAGAGCTTATCGTTCCGCCTCCATTCAGTTGACCAATTGCCGGCATCACCAGTTCGAGGTCGGTGGAGTGGATGCCCTCCGGAGTCACGCGCACGTTGGTCGTCAGTTTCTGAATGGCAGTAGAGTCACGACTTTTCTGAATGCCAGAGAAAGCAGAGAGCGCCGCCATCTTCGAAGCTGTGTCGAAGCCGGCAAGCGTGGCATTGAACAGGCCGAGGGTGCCAGTAATCATCAGCTTGTCGACAGGGCCTTGGATGTTTAGCTGGGTGCTGAGAGTCCCCGCCTGCAGCGAAGAACCTTTCGGGAGAATGACTCCGACAGCTGGGAGTGCCGCCTGCAGATCTTGAACTGGTAGGTTCTGGCCGTCCAGCTTCATATTGAGCACCGCGGACTCGCCGCGCCGGTCGAAGGTGCCGGAGAGATGGAAAACTGCGGTACCGATCTTTACGATTCCCTCATTGAGTAAGCCCGCGTTCTTAGGCAAATCGTAGTCGATGTTAAAATTCACGTCCGCCGGCACACCGGAGGCAGTTCCGCCCTTCACCAATTGCAGCTTTCTCACATTTACGCTTCCCTGGGCGCGCACGAGTCCGTCGTTGGATTGTAATGTGTTGGCGATGTCCATGATGCCCGCGAGGCCTGCGCCAGAGTCCACAAAGCCTGTTTTGATAGGTCGAGACCGCTGATGGTTACTTTCATGTCAAGCGGGCTGAGCGAAGAATCTCCCTGGTGAATGGGTCCCACGCTGCCTTCCGCATTGAAGTGGCCACCGCCCGGTAGGTTGCCGGTTAGCATCACTGGGAATTGAGACTTCAACGAGAGATTGGTGGCTTCCAGGTCCACGTTGTCGTAGACGTTCCTCTTATCAGCCACGGCGGAACCAATCGTGACGCGACCTTTTTCAAGTTTTAGTTTGGCGACCGTAAACTCCGGTGAGGCGCTACCACTCGCAGCGGCCGACCGGCCACTCGGACTAGTGGCCGGCGTAGGCGGCGGACTTGCCCCGGTAGCCAGCGTGGAAAAATTCCATTGCGCCTGCCTGTTGCGCAGCAGGATGACCTCCGGGTTTTCGATGGTGACTCCCGTGATCTTCAAGTTCTTCGATGTGATCAGCGGCCACAGCTCGACGCTGACTTTGAGGGATCTGGCCATGAGAAACGGCGATTTGTTGAAGCTGGGATCCTCGGAGATCGAAAAAGTCTCGGCGGCAAGGGCACCGGAAAGAATTGCAAGGCTGAGATTCCCGACCTCTACCTTGCGACCCAGCGCCAACGAGAGATGCCGCTCCAAGGCGGGCCTAAAAACGTTAACACTGATGAAGAACGGAAGTGCGATGAGGATGAGGACCAAAATACCGACGGCGACGGCAATGTAGCGGAGTTTTCCTTTCACGACTAGACCTGCCAAGAAAGACAACGGACGGGACCACGTGGGAGCAATACTATAACACGGATCGAACCGCAGGTCGGTGAGAGCGCCGAACGGCACCAGCAAAACCGGCGGGAACGTTTCCAGGCCTTGCAGGCCGCCTTTGGCGGAGCGGAGATCTCTGGTTTTTTGTGCTGCACATTCTCACCCATCAGGCGTACGACAAGGGAGAGTGGAAACAATGAGTGGAGCATTGGTTCTGGATGAAGAAACACAGTCGCTTGAGGCGGGTGATTGAGACCGAGCAGGAACACGAGCGTTACTCGAACAGGTCCGAGAATTGATGGAACGAGATGACGAGGAACTCTCTGCGAGGAAGCCCGGCTACTGGATTTGCTGGTTGGTCTAATCGAGCAATATGAGGAAAAGCACCATGTGGTGAGAAGGGTTAAGCCTCGTCAAGGTAGAAAGGCAGAAAGACCTGTTCCACAAAATCAGCGAAAGTAACATTGTTCCGACGGTGTCGGCCAGTGAAGGTTCAGTGGGGCCAAAATCGAAGCAACCATGGGCTTTCGCTGGACATCGAGCTCTGAAAGAAACAGGCAAATCAGTCGAGATTCAAACCGAGAGGACCGTTCAGCGATGATATCGAGGAAATTCCTGTTAGCAGTATTGGTCGGCGCCTTTCTTTGTTCTCGTCATAGCTTCGCTGCTGAAGAGGCTCCGTCCTCAGGTGTTCGTTACGAGGTGCGCTGTCCTTTCTGGTATTCGTCGACTATGGAGGGAGAAAGCGTGTTGTTCGTCCGAGGCGATGGCGACGACTCAGCTACGGCATCGCTACTGTTCCAGCCCACGCGGATCTTGCAGGTGTCCAGTTCATCCGGCGAGGTCATCTACACAGAGGGACGGGATCTCACCTGGAACTTGGACACCAAGGAGATCAAGTTGCCACACGGATCCCGCATCGTCTTTAAGACGCCTAAGGACCTTCGCCGGCCTGCCAACTCGCAACGCTATGCCCTAACACACCGGGACGGGGAGGGTGAGATCCTCTTTGGCAGCGGGCATGAGTATCATGACATGCAAACGGTGGTGACGTACGAACATGCTCGTGGCGCGTGGACGGGGACCGTACCGTCGTACGCCGGCGGTCAGCTGCCGCGCACGATCAAGAAGCTCTCAGCGAAGAAATCGCTCACGGTTGCGCTCCTGGGTGACAGCATTTCTGCTGGCTGCAACGCCTCCGGCTGGGCCAAGACACCTCCGTTCCAGCCACCCTACCAAGACCTCTTCGTCAGGAATCTGGAAGCCAGCCATAAGGCAAGGGTGATTCTGAAGAACTTTGCCGTCGGCGGCACGGACACAGGGGGAGGAGTCGCGTCCATTGGGGAAGTGATCAAGGCTGCCCCGGACTTGGTGATTGTGGCCTTTGGCATGAACGATTCGGCCCGACGTCCAGCGCAAGAATTCCGGGCCAACACGCAGCGTATGGTGGATGCTGTTCAAAAAGCCCATCCAAGCTGCGAATTCATCCTCGTCGCCGGGATGGTGGGGAACGCTGACTGGACAGCTTTGCGCCAGGAGCTGTTTCCGCAATACCGGGACGCGCTGGCCGACTTGACACGTCCGGGTGTAGCCCTGGCAGATCTGACATCGATCTGGATCGAACTGCTGAAGCACAAGAGATATTGGGATCTAACGGGTAACGGCGTTAACCATCCAAACGACTTCGGCCGCCGAATTTACGTCCAGGTTCTGTCATCCATGCTGATCCAATTTTCTTGCGGACAGAAATGAATCTTGACATCGCCTTGGCAGCATTGCGGTCCCAAGCCCTACATAGTTCACCTACCTTCTTTCTTTTGTGTGCTACCAGACCAACTCAGACGCGCGGTTGCTTGTCAACACTGAGGTTGCTCATAGCCCTGACTGCAGCGGAGCTTGAAATCTCAAAATCCCAATCAGTAGGAACCTGGACGCAATTCCAAGCAGGTATCTGAGCACTTCCCCAGAGCGAGACCAGGCCACCATCAAGAACTTGTCCACATTAGTGCCCAAGCCTTTTCGACGCGTTGAAGGCGTCGGTGGCGGTTTGGGCACAGCTACAGTCGTTGGCAAGAGTTCTTTGCTGATTCCTTATCCTCAGTTCAGCAGGTGCGAATCTGGTTCAGACGCAGCAAAAAGACTCAGCTAAGCTGCTCACGAAAAAGAATCCCTCAACACCGAAAACGCATTTCGGCAATCTCCGGGAGCTCTTTCCTATAGCGCGCAGGTCCCCCACCATGCCCCAAGGCAGCCCTACTTTCTTTGAAAAACCATCTTGACAATCTTTAATCTATAAATAATTATTGGTCGGCTCTCAAGTTCCAATTCGACCTTTTCGCAAAAAACGGAGGAATGAATGCTGAAGCGTGTTTGCTCGGGTATCGCTGGAGTTTGGTTTGTTTACTTCGGATTAATCGGGATGTTCAGTTTCACTCAAGGCTCTAAGAAGCCGCAGGCCGGCAGCGTTCTAGTTTCCTCTGGCTCTAATGTGGAAGTGCCCGAAGCGACCTTTTTCGCGTTCGATGCGCAGTCAGTGCCGTTTCGCAGAAATCTGCACCTAACGATGGTTCCCGCCGCCAAGTATCCCTCACCTGTCTTGACGCGTGGCCCTCAAGGATCGTTCGATGAAATCCGGGCAGAGTATTACGGCACCGTGATTCGAATCGGTGACAAGTATCGGATGTGGTACGTCGGCTATGGTTTCGAGAATCTGAACACGAGGACCACTGAAGGAATCTCAGCCCACTTGGGCTATGCCGAAAGCGCCGATGGCATTCATTGGATAAAGCCAAACCTTGGGCTAGTCGGCTATCACGGCAACAAAGCAAACAATCTGGTCGCCATCGAACCCGAGGACTACACGAAGTGGTATCCAGACCGGAATGTCCACGTGCTCTATGAGCCCGAAGACCCGGATCCAAGCCGTCGGTACAAGATGATGTTGTATGTCCCTTATGAAGGGGGCGGCGACACAATGGTCCCACTGCTCAGCGCAGATGGGCTTCGTTGGCGCTATGCGCTCCCAGTGAATCTAACGGACGGGCCGAAACCGAGGTTTAAGCAATCATCAATCGCAATGCCTGCAGAGCACTTGGAAGGCGGCAGCTTGGTCAAAGTGGGAGGCCTCTACTATGAGAACGGCCAGAACCTGAATCTGCCAGACGGTACACGAACAGGGCGAGTGATGAGTACTTTCTGGTCTCCGGATTTTGTTCATTGGCACGCGGAGAAGGCTCTCTCGTTCGTTCGCTGGGGATACGACTTTGCCAAGCCGGAGGCCTATGGCGTAAATGAGCGGTTCAGACCCCTTGGCGAACAGGTTCACGAGGGCGCGGCGCTTTGGAATCGCGGAAACGTCTTAGTCGGCATTTACGGGTTATGGGAAGGAGCGAAGGAATGGAAAGACAGAACCATCAACTTGGGAATCATAACCAGTGTTGACGCGATCCATTTCACTGAACCGGAACCTAACTTTCGATTTGCCAGACGGGGTGACCCTGGACAATGGGACTCTGGTGGCCTTCTGCAGGGCCAGGGATTCGAAAGCATCGGAGAGAAGACCTACATCTGGTACGGCAGTTGGGACCTGACTGCTTCCCAAACAGCTGAATATAGCCGCGAGAAGGACTATCTACCTCATGGTGACATCGGCCTTTTTACGTTGCGTCGCGACGGGTTCGGGTATTTGTCTGTGCTGGATCCGAAGAGCGCAAAACCCAAAGAGACTTTTGGAACCGGGCAAGGCAGCCTGATAACCGCTCCATTTCGAGTGAACCAGACTGCTGCGAGCGTTTCTTTGAATGTAGAGCTCCGGCGTGGTGAATTGAC
>Ga0187893_10011568_pt1 | contig 12780 bp, 7 predicted proteins | sample MA1701074metaG_FD_139574 | JGI IMG/M metagenome (GOLD analysis project Ga0187893, IMG submission 139574) | White microbial mat communities from a basaltic lava cave in the Kipuka Kanohina Cave System on the Island of Hawaii, USA - MA170107-4 metaG ...
GATATCAAACGAAACGAAGCAGTGGCTTGCGTTGCGCTGGCAACCATGAGGGGAAGGGGGTTGCTGGCGCTGGTGGAAACGCCCGAGGCGGTGAAAACCGTCCAGTAGTCAAACACATACCCGCTGGCTGGCGTGGCTTGAGAACTGACCATGCTGCCCCCATTATACGTCCCGGACGTTGGGCTCACCACGCCTCCGGCAACAGGGCTGGCCATGCCTGTGACCGTATATGGTCCGCCCGATACGTAGGTGGCCACCAGCGTCGCATTCGATCCCGGCGCATAATACAGATGCGTCGCCGTCCCGCCATCCGACCAGTTCGCAAAGTTATACTGCACCCCGCCCTGGTTCTGATTCAACGCCGCCGCCACCAGGTGCCCGGTCCCGGAAAGCCACTGGTAGGTACACGGGGTCCCGCACCAGGCGTTATCCACCGTCAGCGACAACCCCGGCGGAGAAGTTGTAATCGTTTGCGTCGTCCTGGCAATACTCGCCGTCCGTGTGCTCATAATATACGGCGTCTCGGCCGGTGGGGGAGACACGCATCCCGAGATCACACCGTGCTTGGTGGTTTGCGTATAGGACTGGCCGGCCCCAACCGTAAAGCTGCTCGATTGCAGCACCGCATTGTTCGCATTGCCGAGCCGCAAATCCAGCACGGACGGAGCCGGCGGCGCTGGCCCGCTCACCTGCCTCCACACATACGTCATCCACAGCGAGGGCCACGACGGGGCGCTCCAATATCCCGTGCTCCCATAGGCGTACACGTTGTTGGCATCGAGCGCCACAAACTGATTTTCCGTTTGCAGATTTTGCGTTCCCGCCTGCTCGCACGTCATCGTGAAACCCGCCGCCGGGTTGTAGGGCGCCGTGACTCCCGGCAGGTTCCCGGCATTCGGAAGCTGCGAGGGATACAGCGCATTCATGATCAACCGCACTGCGTAAAACGCAAACCAGCCGCGGCTGACCTGCGTCGCCGGGCAAAAGCTGCCGTACCAGCAGCCAGGCGGGACCGCGTCGTTTCCGATCAACTCATATGCCTTCTGCACGAATGGGAAAAACCAGTCGCCCGGCTGGACATCGGAAAACAACGGGTTGCAATTGTAGTGCTGAAGCGTCCCCGGTTGCGCATTGCAATCCATACTCACAACAGAGCCCAAATCCTTCACCATCCTTGCGCGGATGGCGAACGTCGCGATCTGCGCGTAATTCAGCGGATCATCGGGACAATAGTTGCCGTTCCCGCACCCAAGCGTGATCCCCAACTCGGCCATTTTCTGTATGTACACATATTGGGGATGCGAACCCGGCACATCGGTGAAATACTGCGGCGGGTAGGAATACGGATAGCCCTCATGGTTGCCGGTCATCGCGGAATAGATTGAGCGGACGATCAGAACCGAAGCCTGGCCTCGCGTAAGCGTCCCAAACGGCGCATCCTCCGGACAAAACAACGAGGGAACGAACGAGCACCCGTTCGTGATGAACCGGATACGCATAAGGTTCACGTGGTTGTAGTATGGCTTCCAGTTCGAAACGTCGTCGAAAAACGGCGCCGTCTGCGCCAAGCCGGACCCGCCGCCACAAAGTAAAAAGAAGGCCAGAGTTCTGCGCATCGCCGATTGCTCCTGTTAGCGGACGCGGATACCATTGCGGTAGGGCCCGTTGATGTAGCCGCGCAATGAAACCCAGGCCTCCGCTTGCAGCACTTGTTGCAACTGCGTCATCCCACGATTCACCGCATCCTGGCGTCGCAACTCGAGTTGCCGCAACACCACCGGGAGCGGGTGCTGTTCCATTCGCGCCCGGGCGTTGGCATGCGCGATCTGCTCCTGATCGATAGCGCGCAACTCCCTCCCGATGCCATTCGATACCACCGTCAGTTGCTGGTGATCGGCTTCCTTGAGACCAAATGCCGAAGCGGCCTTGCGGTTGAGGTCGGCGGCCTCCGCCGCGCTTCTGCCGCTGGTCCGCGCAGTCAACCAATCGCTGAACGACGAATGAAATTGGAAGAACTGCCGATACAATGCGGGAGAATCCGCTGGCAGCCGGTTCACCAGTAAATCTTGCTGAGCATGGCCGATGCAAGCGATTGTTTCGCTTGTTTCAAGGCGAGGCCAAGCCAGCCGGAACCAGCTAGAATAGGCTGCATGTTTCGCCGCAGCCTGATTGCCTTTCTCTTTTTCCTCGGTTGTCTGCGCGCAGCCGAACTGCGCACCGGGGCAATCGAACGCATCGTCGAGTCGACACGCAAGTCCTGGGAAGTGCCCGGGCTTGCCGTCGCCATTGTGCAGGGCGACGAAGTCGTCTTCATCAAAGGTTTCGGCGTCAGGAAACTGGGGAGCGAAGCCCCGGTGACTCCGGACACGCGGTTCGCTATCGGTTCCACGTCCAAAGCGTTCACCACGGCCGGAATGGGCGTGCTGGTCGACGACGGCAAGATGCAATGGGACGACCCGGTCCACAAGCACGTGCCGTTCTTTCGCCTCTCCGATCCGCTGGCCGATGCCAACGTCACTATGCGGGATCTGGTGTGCCATCGCACCGGATTGTCGCGTCACGATCTGCTCTGGTACGGTTCGCCATGGAGCGGCGAGGAAATCATTCGCCGTGTCGGCTTTGTCGCGCTGACCAAACCGTTCCGGTCGGCGTATCAGTATCAGAACATCATGTTCCTGACCGCCGGGTACGCGATCGGGCGCATCAGCGGAACGAGTTGGGAGGAGTTTACGCGCGCACGGATTCTGACGCCGCTCGGCATGAGCAATTCGGATTTTTCCACCAAAGATGCCGTAAAAGCCGCCGACTATTCCTCCCCGCACGAAAAATCGGCGGGGAAAGTGAAAGAAGTGCCGTGGCGGAATATCGACAACGTGGCGCCGGCGGGCTCGATTAACTCTTCGGTTCGCGACTTGACGCGCTGGGTGCGCATGCAACTCAATGGCGGCAGCTTTGAGGGCCGGCGAATCCTGAAACCGGACACGCTGCGTGAGATGCACACTCCACAAATGGCGATGCGGCTCGACGATCCGAACTCGCGCGCGCTGAATTCGGAAACGAATATGATCGCTTACGGTCTGGGCTGGACGATACAGGATTATCGCGGCAAACACATGGTCTCGCACGGAGGCGCCATTGACGGATTCCGGGCGCAGATCACGCTGCTGCCGCAATCGAAACATGGAATCGTGATTCTCTCCAACCTGGGCCGGATCAATATGGCCGAAGCGTTGCGCGCGCAAATCGCCGATGAGCTGCTCGGCCTGCCGCCCAAGGATTGGAACAAACTTTATCTGGAAGTGGCCGCAAAGCAGGAAGCGGATAACAAGCGCCGCAGGGAAGAGCGCGAGAGCAAGCGGCATAAGAACACGCGCCCCTCGCGCGATCCGGCCGCCTATGCCGGAGTGTACCAGCACCCCGGCTACGGGGAAGCGTCGGTGTCCGCGATCAACGGCATCCTGCATTTGAAGTGGAGGAATTGGAACGTCCCCTTGGAACATTTCCACTTCGATACGTTTCAGGGCAGAATTGAGGGGCCGTTGGAGAACACGATGATCGAGTTCCGGCTCGATTCACGCGGCGATGTGTCCGGGATGAAATTCGCGGACCAGGAGTTTGAGAGGAAGCGGCAATGAGATGCATCGTTCTGGTTGTATTCGGCGCTTTGGCGGCTGCCGGGCAGGATTCCTCGCTGGCACGGCTTCAGCGCGAGATGGAACGGCTGGGGAAGGTCTCGGGCGGGGTCACCGGCGCGACGGCGATCCATATCGAGACGGGCCGACGCGTATCGGTGAACGCGGCGGAGCAATTCCCCATGGCGAGCACCGTGAAAGTGCCTCTGGCGGTCGAGCTGCTTAGCCGTGTGGATGAAGGAAAAGAGCGGCTGGACCGCATGATCCCCTTCGAGCAAAAGGATCTGCATCCGGGCAGCGGCACGCTGACGGACTTGTTTGGCCGGCCTGGCCTCTCGCTGAGCATCGCAAACCTGCTCGAGCTGATGCTGCTGATTTCGGACAATTCCGCTACCGACGTGCTGCTGCGTGAAGTGGGCGGCGCCGCTCCGGTCAATCAACGCATGAGGGCATTGGGAATCGCCGGACTGCGGGCAGACCGGTCGACGGCGCGGTTGATCGCCGATGCCGTGGGCTGGAAGCTGCCGGCGGAGGCGGAATGGACGCCGCAAGTGTTCGCGGACGCTTCCAGAGCGGTGGGAGCGGACACGCGAAACGCGGCCCGGCGCGCCTTCTATGAAGATCTCCGCGACACGTCGACTCCGGAGGCCATGGCCAACCTGCTGGCGCGAATTCACCGCAAAGAGCTGCATAAGCCGGCAACGGCGGAGTTGCTGCTCGATATTCTGCGGCGCTGCCGCACCGGCCAGGCTCGCCTCAAAGGCCTGCTGCCGGCCGGTACGGTTGTCGCGCATAAGACCGGCACCATTGCAACGTCGGCCAACGACGTCGGAATCGTGACGCTTCCCGATGGCGCCGGCCATGTCGCTCTGGCCGTGTTCGTAAAAAAGGCGGATCAAGCGGCCCAGGCCGAGCGCGCGATCGCGGAAATCGCCCGCGCCACACACGATTATTTTCTCTTTCATCCGGAGGGCATTGTGAATTACGAAAAGATGGCGGCGCGCATTGTCGCTTCCCTGGCGCCCGAGCGTGGGGAAAAAGTCTTGCTCCGGCCTGACCCCGGCTATTTTGAAGCATTGCTCGATCCATTGCGCAGGCGGCTGGCCGAAGCAGGCGCCGTTGAGACGCGCTCGCTCGATCAGGCCGATATCTACCTTTGGCTGCCGCTGCGCCCTGGTGGTCCGGGCCTGCCGCCGGCCGAGCGCCTGGCGCTTACCCGCTGGACCGACCAGGGTGGAAAGCGCCGGCAAGTGCATTTTCATTGGGGCGAAGGCAGCGTCGAGGCCGATGGTTACTTCGGACAACATTCCGAAGCGCTCGATGCCGTATACATGGACGCCCTCGACATCGACTACCGGGCGCTTTCAGAGGCCCAGAATCGCGCCATCGAGCGGTTGAAGGCGGGTGAGGTTCGCGTTCGCACGCTGGCCGGAACCGATATCCGTTTCCGCACCGGCGGGCGGCCCTTCAACAAGCAGGATGGCGACGCCAGCGGCCGCCGCGTTAGCGAGTCCAAGATGCGCATCGACCGGGATATTGAGTTGCCCGCGGGCGTGGTCCGCGTGGCGCCGCTTGAGGAAACCGTTAACGGCGTCATTGTCATCCCCCAGGGGCGGTTCAGTGGCGAAACAGCGCGCGACGTCAAACTCCATTTCCGCAAAGGCCGCCTTGTGAAAGTGGAAGCAGGGGAAAATCTGGCCGCCGTTGAAAAGATGCTGGGCGAGGGCGGGGAAGCGGCCCGCCGGTTTCGGGAGTTCGCTTGGGGATTCAATCCGAAGCTGAAGCCTGCGCCAGGGTCGCGCATACTTCCCTACTACGGTTATGGAGAAGGAGTAGTACGCCTCAGCCTGGGAGATAACGAAGAGCTGGGGGGAGCGGTTCGAGGTGGTTTCGCGCGCTGGTTTTTCTTTCCGGATGCTGTAGTTGATTTAACTGCACACCAAAAATAGCTGATCGTTTTCAAGCCTGTACCGATGAGACTATTTGCGCTCCCGGAGCGCAAGGGCAAACCATGCTTGAAGGCGAGCGGAACCGCAGAATCCTGGTTGTGGACGATAACGCGGCCATTCACGAGGACTTCCGCAAGGTTCTGTGCGGTTCCGGCGCCGGGGAACTGGACGCGTTTGAGGCGCTGCTATTTGGAGAAGCCGCCCAGATTCCGGTGCGAAACAGATTCGAGATCGAGTCGGCCTATCAGGGGCAAACCGGATTGGAGAAGGTTCGGAGCGCGATTCAGGCTTCACGGCCCTATGCGATGGCCTTTGTCGATGTTCGCATGCCGCCCGGATGGGACGGGGTAGAGACGGCGGCGCGGCTCTGGGAATGCGCTCCGGATCTGCAGGTAGTCATTTGCACTGCGTTCTCCGACTACAGTTGGGATGAAATGCTGGCCCGGCTGCCCTATCCGGACCAGGTGTTAATTCTCAAAAAGCCCTTCGACAATGTGGAGGTTCTACAGTTGGCGACGGCGCTGACGGAAAAATGGCATCTGGTGCAAATTGCCAAAGCGCGGGTCGGAGACCTGGAGCGAAGCGTTGCCGCGCGAACGGCGCAGCTTGAAGCCGAAATCGCGGAGCGCAAGCTTACCGAAGCGGCGTTGCGGGAGGCCAAACTGGCGGCCGAGGCGGCCAATCTGACCAAGAGCGCCTTTCTGGCCAACATGAGCCACGAAATACGGACCCCGATGAACGGAATTGTCGGGGTGTTCGATCTGCTTTCGCTTGGCTGCCTTTCCTCGGAGCATCGCGAGATGGTGCAGATTGGCAAGAACAGCTCGGAAGCCCTGCTGTTGATTCTCAACGACATTCTGGACTTTTCCAAGATTGAGGCCGGCAAGATGCGAATCGAGGCTGCCGATTTCGACCTGCTGACTCTTGTGGAGTCCGTCGCCGGGATGGTGTCGCACCTGGCGGCATCAAAAGGCGTCGATCTGCTGACCCAGGTGGATCCGGAAGCACCGGCCCGGCTTTCAGCAGACGCAGGCAGGCTTCGCCAGGTGCTGCTCAATCTGCTGGGAAATGCCCTCAAGTTCACTTCCGAAGGCGAGGTTCGGCTGGAGGTCAACGTCGAAGCCCTTCAGGAAACCGGCGCGCGGCTGCGGTTTGCGATTCATGATACGGGGATCGGAATATCCTCCGGGCATCAGGCGGAATTGTTTCAGCCGTTTTCGCAGGTGCACAACACAAGCACTCGCAGATACGGCGGCACCGGGCTGGGGCTGGCGATCTCGCGGCGGCTGGTGGAACTGATGGGAGGCCGCATTGGTGTCGATAGCGAGCCCGGGCGCGGATCGACATTCTGGTTTGAGCTTTCCCTGGCAATTGTTCCGGGTGGTGAAAAGCCGCAAGCCCGGCTTCAGCAACAGCGGATACTGATCGTCGGCAACCGCTCTAATCAGCTTCAGAATCTGAAAAACAATCTGACCAGGTGGGGCGCGGCAACCGGGGTCGCCGAAAGCGGGGCGATCGCCTTGTCGGTGCTCTCCCGGGCGATAGAAGAAGGTGAAAAGCCGTACGACGCGGTGATCGTCGATTCGCTCTTAGCTGACATGTCCGGCCTGGATTGGGTGACTATGGTTCGTCAGGCCGCCATGTACGACAGCACGCAGCTGATCCTGATGGTTACCCCTAACGAGTTGCAGGCGTCCTCGGCACATTTTTCCGGGTTCCATGCACTCACCAAGCCGATTCGGCTGGGACAGCTTCGAGACTATTTAGTCCGCGCAACGCCGGTGCAACTGGCGTCGGCTGTCAACCGTGTTCCCGGCTTTGCAGCGCGCACCGGGCCTTCTTCGAGCATCCTTCTGGTGGAAGATAACGCCATCAACGGGAAGATCGCCCTGAGTCAATTGAGCCGGCTTGGCTACAGCGTGGATATCGCCGCCAACGGCGCGGAGGCGGTGGAGGCGTTTCGCAAGAATTCCTATCCGATCATTCTCATGGATTGCCAGATGCCGGGAATGGATGGCTGGGAAGCCTCGCGCCTCATCCGCCAGATGCAGACCTCGCCGGTGCGCATTGTTGCCATGACGGCCAGCGTGATGGAGGAAGACAGGCAGCGCTGCCGAGCCGCGGGTATGGACGATTATGTCTCAAAACCGGTCTGCCTGAACCAGTTGGAAGATACACTCCAGCGCAACTGGACCGCTCTTGAAAAGGAAACCCCGGTAGCCATAAGCAAACAGGAGGCGTTTCATGATGAATGTCGCAACCGCCGAAAACCAAAACCAAACGAACGCTGAACTCCGGCAGCGTCTCGACGAGGTAAATCAAGCGCTCCATCGGGAGCAGCAAGCCCGAATTGCGGCCGAAAAAATGTTTCGCGATTGCCAGGCTTTCTACCATTCGCTTGCCGAATCCTTGCCGGTGCGTGTTTTCCGCAAAGATCTGGAAGGCCGCTTTACCTACGTCAATGAGAAGTTTTGCCAGATGCTGGGGCATTCGCGGGAACACGTGCTCGGCGCCACCGATTACGATTTCGCGCCGCCGCACCTGGCGGAAAAATTCCTTGCCGACGACCGCATGGTCATGGAAAAGGACGAAGTTTTCCAATGCATTGAAGAACACAATCCCGATGAGGCCGGTCGAAAAACGTTCTTGCTTACGGCCAAGGCTCCTCTTTGCGATGGAGACGGAATCCTGGCGGGGTTGCAGGGAGTCATCATGGACATCAGCGACCTGAAGCGGGCCGAGGAGAAATCCGAGCAGCTGCACCGTCAGCTTATGCTGGCATCGCGGCAGGCCGGAATGGCCGAGGTCGCCACCGGAGTGCTCCATAATGTCGGCAACGTTCTCAACAGCGTGAATGTTTCCGCGAACCTGATAGCTGAAAGGATCCACCGCTCCAAAGTGGCAAGCCTTGAAAAACTGGCGGCCATGTTGCGTGAGAATGAGGTGGATTGGGCCGTTTTCGCGGCTAACGATCCCAGAGGGAAGCAGTTGCCCGCATACCTGATCACCTTATCCGGACATCTGGCTCAAGAACGGGATGAGTTGCTCAAAGAACTGCAGGGGCTGCGTAAGAACGTCGATCACGTCAAGGAAATCGTCGCTATGCAGCAGAACTACGCAAAGCTTGCCGGCGTTTGTGAGAGTGTCAAGCTGTACGAACTGCTCGAAGACGCCATCCAGTTGAACGCTGGCGCCTTGACGCGCCACCGCGTGCACATAGTCAGGGAATACGAGGATGTGCCGGAGATTTTGGTGGATCGCCACAAGGTATTGCAGATCTTTATCAACTTGATCAGTAATGCCAAATATGCCTGCGAAGACTCCGATCAGGCCGAAAAGCGTCTGACCGTCCGGATCCGGCGAAAGAACCAGCAGATGGCAGACATTGAATTCTCCGATAATGGCCTCGGCATTGCCGCCGGGAATCTGACGCGTATCTTCTCCCACGGCTTCACGACCCGCAAGAACGGACACGGCTTCGGTTTGCACAGCGCCGCTACGGCCGCCGTCGAAATGGGTGGCTCTATTCGCGTCCATAGCGACGGTATAGGCCACGGCGCCACATTCATTGTCGAGCTGCCCTGCCGGTCCTGCGGCCCGGGCGGCAACATTCGAGAGTAAGCTCTCCGGGCAGAATCCATCCCACAACCTCGAATTGTGTATACAATTCAATCAACGGCGGCCAGGCTTGAACGTTTGCCGCCCGTTGGGAGGTTCTGCTTGAGCGCTACGTATCGTTTCACGGTTAACGGCCAATCGCGCAGAGTAACCACGGAACCCGGCCGGTCCCTGCTCGAAGTGCTTCGGGAAGATCTGCGCCTTACCGGAACCAAGTATGGTTGCGGCGAAGGCCAATGCCGCGCCTGTACGGTCTTGCTGGACGGCAAGCCGGTCACATCCTGTTTGACGCCGGTTCGCGCCGCGGCCGGCAAGACGATCGTAACTGTTGAAGGCCTGGAGACGAAGGGTGTCCTTCATCCCGTGCAGCAGGCCTTTATCGATGAAGGGGCGATGCAGTGCGGATACTGTGTTCCGGGAATGATTCTCAGCACAGTCGCATTGCTGAAGCGGCACGCCCGGCCGGCGGAGGAACAAATCGTGGAAGCGTTGAACGGCAACCTCTGCCGCTGCTGCGGCTATCCGCGCATTCTGGCGGCAGTGCGACGGGCGGCTGGAACGCCGGCCGCGCCTTCCGAAGGAGGATCCCTTGCCAGAAAAGATTGAAAACGTCGGAGCTTTCGAGCCGGAACGTCATGAGCTTACAGAGGCTCCAGCGTACCAGTTCGCGCTGGGGCGGAGAGAATTCATCGGGCTGGGCGCGGGGCTGCTTATTGTGGCGGTGCAACCCGGCGCTTACGGACAGCGCGGCCCTTCCCCGAACAGCACGCTTGGCGCGCGCCTCCATATCGGCGAAGACGGGTTGATTACGATCCTGACGGGGAAAGTCGAAGTAGGACAGTGCTCGCGGACGGAATTAACCATGGCGGCAGCCGAGGAATTGCGTGTACCTCTGACGAGCATTCGCATGACGATGGCGGATACGGACCTTGTCCCCAATGACGGCATCACCGCGGGAAGCCGCACCACGCCATCCACCGTGCCCGCGGTGCGCCGGGCCGCCGCAGTGGCGCGGCAATTGCTGTCGGCAACGGGCAGCCGCACATACGCCGATCTGGCGCGATCCGCCGATTTGGTTGCCGCATACAAACAATCTCTGCCGCAAGACGCCGCGGTAACGGCCGTCAGAGACTGGAGCGTGCTTGGTGTTTCGCGCCACAGATTGGACGGGCGGGCGATCGTTACCGGCGCGCATCGCTTCCCGTCCGATATCGAGCGGCCGAACATGCTGTATGGCTGTGTGCTGCGAGCGCCCTCCTACGGCGCCAGCCTGGTTTCCGCCGACCTGACTCCGGCCGAAAAAATGACGGGGGTTGTTTCCGTGAAAGAGAGCGGCTTTGTGGGCTTTGCCGCGCCAACTTCCTGGCAGGCGAGAAAGGCCGCCGAAGCAGTCGCCGCGACGGCGCGATGGGAAACGCCGCCGCATGTTTCAAGCGGCCGCCTGTTCGAGCATCTCAAAGAAAGCTCCGCGCGCCAGAGTGGAAGGCAGCCCCGCATCGATGCCAAGGGTTCTCTTGAGCAAGGCTTCACGCAAGCCGCAAAGAAGCTGAGCGCGGCGTACCAGGTGGCCTACATTCAGCATGCGCCCATGGAGCCGCGCGCCGCCGTCGCCGAGTGGAACGATGGACGGCTTACCGTGTGGACCGGCACGCAGAATCCGTTTGGCGTGCGGGATCAGTTGGTTCAGGCATTTCGCCTTACCTCTGACAAGGTGCGCGTGATCGTGCCAGATACCGGAGGCGGCTTCGGCGGGAAACACACGGGCGAAACCGCCATTGAGGCGGCGCGGCTGGCCAAGCAGGCCGGACGGCCGGTTTCGCTCGGCTGGTCGCGCGCCGAAGAGTTCTCCTGGGCCTATTTCCGTCCGGCGGGCTTGTTTGAAATCGAGGCGGGCCTCGACGCAAGCGGCCTCATCACCGCCTGGGACTTCGCCAATTACAATGCGGGCACCGCGGCGATCCAATCTCCCTACCGCACGGCCAACACAAGGACGCGATTCCTCTATTGCGACTCACCGCTTCGGGAGGGATCCTATCGCGGCATCGCCGCGACGGCGAACACTTTCGCTCGCGAATGTTTTATTGATGAGCTGGCGCAGGCGGCTTCCTCCGATCCGCTCGAGTTTCGCCTGCGAAATCTCGACAACCAGCGAATGAAGGATGTTCTGGCCGCCGTCACCCGGAAATTCGACTGGGCCGGGAGAAGCAAAGCCCGCGGTCCTTCGCGAGGTATCGGCCTCGCTTGCGGCACGGAAAAAGGCTCCTACGTGGCGGCGTGCGTGGAAGTGGAGCTCAATCGCGACAAGAGCGATTTCAAAGTGATCGAGTTCGCCATGGCGTTTGAATGCGGCGCCATTCTGAACCCGGCCAATCTTGAAGCGCAGGTGGAGGGCAGCATCATCCAGGGGCTGGGCGCCGCGCTCACCGAAGAAATTCAATTCGAGAACGGGCGTTTGAAAAACGGGAGCTTTGCCAAATACCGCGTGCCGCGGTTCCGCGATGTGCCGCACTTAGAGATCGTGCTGCTCGACCGGAAGGATCTGACGCCGGCCGGAGCCGGTGAGACGCCGATAATCGCCGTTGCCCCGGCGATCGCCAACGCCGTCAGCCAGGCCGGTGGAGGGCGCTCGCGGTCGATGCCGGTGCGGGTAGTGAAGAGCTGATTATTGCCGGATCGTGAGCAGGGGACCCGCGGGCCAGGGGCCGTCGAAGCGCTTTTTTCTCCCATCGGGCCAGAGCACAACAATCGCTTTGGCCTTGCTTCCGCCTAAACCGAAATGAACCCTGCGATCGCTGGCGCTCAGGTAGCTCGCGTCGGTGCGGACGCGCCCCCACAGTGTCCGGCCGTTTTCCAACTCCAGGCTAACCACCGTGCCTGACGTGTTCCGTGTGTCCGCTTCCAGCCGCACCACGAGCCCCGGCTTCGAATCGGCGATGCGATTGAGCAGCAGCCGCGCCGGTCCGTTGTTGTTGCTCACCAGAATGTCGATATCGCCGTCGTTGTCGATATCGCCAAAAGCGGCGCCGCGGCTGACTTCAGCCAGATTCATGGCGGCGCCGGCGCGCGCGGTTACGTCTTCGAATCGTTTTCCGGCATCATTGCGCAGAAGCGCGTTCTTCTGCCGGAACGGATGATTCTCGCCGCGCAGCTCCTCCATTCGCGTCACGGCGCCGTTGGCGATAAACAGATCGAGAAAGCCGTCGTGGTCGAAATCAAACCACGCTGTCCCGAAGCCGGTGAAGGGGTAGGTGGCCGGGCGCAGTCCCGTGACAAGCGACACGTCCTGAAAAAGCAACGGCCCGTCGCGGCGGAATAACGTGGCGCCTTCTCTGGTCAGGTTCACGACGATCAAATCCTCGTCGCCATCGTTGTCATAATCGCCCGCCGACACACCCATTCCCGCCTTTGCCAGCCCGTCATCGCTGTAGGCGACTCCGGACGTCAATCCTTGCTCCTGAAACGTCCCATCCCTTTGATTCACCCAAAGGAGATTAGCCGCGGTATCGTTTGCCACGAACAGGTCCGGCCATCCGTCGCCGTTGGCATCAGTGACAGTGACGCCAAGCCCGGGCCCGCGGGCC
>Ga0187893_10011569_pt1 | contig 12779 bp, 5 predicted proteins | sample MA1701074metaG_FD_139574 | JGI IMG/M metagenome (GOLD analysis project Ga0187893, IMG submission 139574) | White microbial mat communities from a basaltic lava cave in the Kipuka Kanohina Cave System on the Island of Hawaii, USA - MA170107-4 metaG ...
GAAGCCAGCAGCGCCTGCGTGAGCACCGCTTCCACCGTGGCGTTCCGCAAAAAGTCGAACACCAGATCGAGCGGAAAGGAATGCTGCTCGGTGAGCGAAATAACCAGGCCGTTGTCCGTTGCGGCGGCCTGCAATTCGATGTTGAAACTGCGGCAGAATCGTTTGCGCAAGGCGAGGCCCCAGGCACGCGTGATGCGCGCTCCAAACGGAGCGTGGAGCACGAGCTGCATGCCGCCCGATTCGTCGAAGAACCGTTCAGCCACGACGGTGCGGCAGGAAGGAACCGCGCCAAGCGCGGCGCGCCCGGCCGCTACATACTCGATGGCTTGCGCGCTTGCCCTGGAATCAAGCCCGCACTCGGCTGCAAGAAAACCTGCTGCCTCAAGGCCGCTTCCGGCAATGTCCTCGCGCAACCGGGCTACGTGTTGAGAAAGCTCGATGGTGCGGCCGGGGGCCTCACCGCGCCAGAAGGGGATGGTGGGCGAAGCTCCGTGGGCGTCATCGACGCGCACGCGCCCGCGTTCAATGCGGCGAACGCGCCAGGAGTTTGCGCCCAGCGCAAAGATATCTCCAACGCTGCTTTCGACCGCAAAATCTTCGTCCACGGTACCGACGTTAACACCGTCCGGCTCGGCGACCACGGCGTAGGCGGTGTTGTCCGGAATCGCGCCGCCACAGGTGATGGCCGCTAAACGCGCTCCGCGCCTTCCTCGTACGCGGCGATTGATGGCGTCGTGGTGCAGATACGCTCCGCTGCGCCCGCGCGCCGTCGCGATGCCTTCGGAGAGCATCTTCAAAACCTCGTCGAAGCGCGCGCGTGTGAGCGATTCATAGGACCACGCGCCGCGCGCGAAATCATACAATTCGTCTTCGCCCCACTCCTGGCTGGCGCAGGCGGCAACCATTTGCTGAGCGAGAATGTCGAGCGGGGCGCGCGGCTTGAGGAACCGGTCCAAATCGCCCTGCCGCGCGGCGCGCACTACGGCGGCGCATTCAATCAGCTCATCGCGTGTGGTGGCAAAGAGCTGGCACTTGGGCATTGCTCCGATCCAATGGCCGGACCTGCCGGCGCGCTGCAGCGCGACGGCAATCGAGCGCGGCGATCCGATCTGGCACGCCAGGTCGACGGCGCCGATGTCGATGCCCAATTCGAGCGAAGCCGTGGCGACGACGGCGCGTAGCTCACCCCGCTTCAGCCGGTCCTCGACGCTCAGCCGCAATTTGCGCGACAGACTCCCATGATGCGGCAGCACGCGATCCTCACCCAGCCGCCCCGCCAGGTGATGCGCCACCCGCTCCGACAGCCGCCGCGTACTGACAAAGATCAGCGTGGTGCGATGAGATAGAGCGAGTTCGGCCAGCCGGTCGTAGATTTCGGCCCACATTTCCGTGCTGGCGACCGCGCCCAGCTCGTCGCGCGGCACCTCGACGGCTAGATCCATCGTGCGCCTTTCACCGGCCCGCACGATGGTGGTCCGCGGCCCGAGAAAGCCCGCGATCTCCTCGACTGGCTTGATGGTCGCCGACAGCCCGACACGCTGCGGGCGTGTGCCGCCGTTCTCTTGAACCAGAGCGTCCAGCCGCGCCAGCGTCAGCGCCAGGTGCGAGCCGCGCTTATCGCCGGCCACTGCGTGGATTTCGTCGACGATCACGGTGGAAGCCGTTGCCAGGTTCCGCCGCGCGCTCTCAGTGGTCAGCAGGATGTAGAGAGATTCCGGCGTGGTGACAAGAATGTGAGGCGGCCGCTTTCGCATACGCGCGCGCTCTGACGCCGCCGTATCGCCGGTTCGTACTGCCGCCCGGATCTCATCGAGCGCGACGCCATGCTTCCCGGCCAGCGCGCGGATCTGCTCCAGGGGCAGCTCGAGGTTCTTGTGGACGTCGTTGCTGAGCGCTTTGAGCGGAGAAACGTAGATGACGGAGGTGCGAGCGTCCAGCCGCCGTTCGCGCGCCCGCCGGACCAGATCGTCGAGGGATAAGAGAAATGCAGCCAGCGTCTTGCCGGATCCGGTAGGCGCCGTGATCAGCACATCTTTCCCAGAGCGGATCTGGGGCCAGCCGAGCAACTGCGGTTCGGTAGGCCGCTCGAAGCGCTGCTGGAACCATTCGCGCACGAGTGGATCAAATGCATCCATCGACATCAGAATAGCGAAATGTGGCGAAATCTATTTGCCCGGTGCAATTGCCAGGCGTTGCTCTCCGCTCAATAACGGACCTCAGCCAGTTCCACTCTTGCTACCCAGCGAACCTCGCTGCCCGCCGCGGAGCGGGCCAGCAGGCGCAGCCGGTCACCGCCTTCAGCCGAGACCTGGAAGCCCGCTGAGTCCTTGAGCGTGTCGGTTCTCGCCTGCACCGTAACTTCACCCTGGTTTCGATTTGCCACGCCCGCAATCTCGAACGCCGCTACTTGCGTTCCACTCGCCGTCCTTCCCACGATGAGAGCCTTGAAAACAACGGAAGAGGAGGTCATGATCTCCAGTGGCTTGTCCCCCGCCAGACGCAGTTCCGCAGGCTCGCTGTTCGCGCTGAGGGCGCGCGCCGTCACCACACTCGTCTGCGCGTCGCCCGGCTCACGGAATGCGCCCGCCGAAAGCGCATCCTCCCCCGCGCGGCGCGCCCGTGCCTGCAAACCCTGCGCGCGTGAGTAGTCCGCCTCGGCCTGGCTATCGCGGCCGCCGGTCACCGATGAATAGGCGCCTTTTGCGATCGTATTCATCCCGCCTGACACATTCGCCCAATGACCGGCGGGATCGCTGAGGTGGTTGCGGTTGTCTCTGACCACAACGTTTTCCGGATTCTGCCATGCGCCCGGCGCGTTCACCATTACCACCTCTTTGCCCGTGACGTCATCGATGCGCACGTTGCCCGCCACCACTCCGTTGGTCGACCGGCGCCAGCAATGAACCGCCCGCCCGCCGCTCTTGATCACATTTCCGATCACTTCATATTGATCCAACTGGAAGTTCGGCTCAATCGAAGTCGTGGCCGTTTCCATATAGTTGAAGTTGCAGCGCACCTTTCTCAACCATCCCCGGTGCGACGGATGCCCCAACAGATAGCCGCTGCCGCGTGGATTGATGGTGCGGGTGTGGTGAATGGAGATGTTCCCGGCATCGAAGGACTCTCCGGGCGTGGTCGCGCCCCCTTGCAGAAACTGCCCCGTGTGCTCTCCGTAAAGCATCACGGAGCGCATGGTGTTTGTCATCGTGATGCCCTCGATCTCCACATCACGAACGCGGCCGTGCACAAGAATGGTGGCATTGATGTTCTTTACCAGGCCGCTTGGTTCGACATTGTTCCGGCTGTTCAGATCAATCGTTCCTTTTCCAAAAATGCGCACGCCCTCTATATAGCTGGCCTGCGTTCCATGCCCGATTCGAATGCCATAGGCTTCCGGTCCATCGTAGGAAAGAAACCAAAGGCTCCCCAGGCTGTGGCCGCTGGTACGCTCGAACTTGATCTGAACGCCATGGCTGAGCGCCTGCCACTGCCCTGTTATGGGCACTTTGGAGTGCTGAAAATCAAACGTCCCGCCGCTTCCCCAGGTGAAGGTGTCAGCCGCGCCGCCCTTGCCCTCGGAATCGATACGGATTGTGTAGATGGCCGCCCCAAGGCCAAGGTCGTAGTCGCCTCCAACCGAGAGATCGTCATAAGTCTTGGGCGCGCCGTGATCGGTGGTGATCTCCGCGCTTTTCTCCAAGCGCGTCACGTGGTCGGCGAGTTTAAGGGTCGCCCCCGCCTGCAACTCAATGTCGATCGATCTGTCGACATAAAGCAGCGATCGATGTTTCTTTAGCCCGTGCTGATGCAAGCCGGGAAGAAAAACGAGCCGGTCGCCCGGATTGGCGCGGTCGAGGATAGCCTGCGGGTCATCACCCGGTTTGACGTTATGCACCCGCACTTCTCCAAAAAGAGAAGCGGCCAATAGAATAGGCAGGTATCTCACCACCCGAAAAAGTCCCGGTTCGCGCAGACGTGTGATTTTCATTTCGCCGTCCATCCTCCATCAATCGGAATCGCCGCGCCCGTCAGGTAGCGGCTCTCATCGCTGGCCAGGTAAACCGCCAGCGCGGCGATCTCCTCCGGTGTCCCCATTCGTCCCACCGGCTGGCGGGCATGCAGCGCGGCAATAGTGCCCTCCACGTCATCGCCAAAGTACTTGTCGACGTAGCCGCGGATCATGGGAGAGTCCACTGTGCCCGGGCATATGGCATTGGCGCGGATCCCCTGCGCCGCGTAGTCTATCGCTATCGCCCGCGTGAGCGCGAGCACGGCGCCTTTACTCGCGCAATAGGCCAACCGCCGCTCCACCGCAATCAGAGAAGCTACCGATGCCAGATTCAGTATGTTGCCTTCGCCGCGCGAGAGCATCCCGTCAATCGCCGCCCGGCAACATAGATACGTTCCCCGCGCGTTTACACTTTGCACCTGGTCGTAATCCTCGGGAACCGTTTCGTGCAGCTTCCCCACGTGCATGATGCCCGCGCAGTTCACTAATATGTCAAGCGGTCCGGTTTTTCTGAACGCCGCCTGAACCGATGTCCAGTCCGATACGTCCATCGCCACATAGTCCGGCTCATCTCCATTGGGCGCCAGGTCGCCGGCAATCACCCGGCAGCCCTCCGCCCGAAACGCTTTAGTAATGGACAAACCGATTCCCGATCGGCCCCCGGTTACGAGGGCCGTTTTTCCGAAGAGACGCGAAGCCATGAATCTCTTCTAGAAAACGTACTTCAGTCCAAACTGAATGATGCGTGGGGATCCCGCGCTGGTAATCCGGCCAAACTGCGCCGATTGCAGATTCGTGTTAGGCAGCCCGAGATTGGCGCGATTGAAGAGGTTGAAAAATTCAGCACGGAACTGAATCGTGTGTCTTTCCCGAATGGGAATCTGCTTGAACAATCCCCAATCGGCGTTGTAACTTCCCGGTCCACGAAGAATGTTCCGGCCGGCATTTCCAAACGTGCCCTCAGTTTGAAGCCGGAAGGCAGAGGGATTAAACCAGCGAAGAATCTGTTCGTTCTTCGAGCGGTCCACCTCGATTCGCCATTCACCAACAACGTCGGGCCGGTCCGCCCCATTAGCCGACAGCGATTGATCGATGCCGGCGACCGCCGAGAAGGTAAGTCCCGAGTAAGCGCTGAATATTCCGTTGTTCTGCCAGCCGCCGAAGATGGCGCGCAAAACCAGGGGAGCGGTGCTCAGCCTGGGCAGATCCCAGAGATAAGAGACAACGAAGGCGTGCGTGCGGTCGGAATCGGAAAGTCCCCGGTCACTGTTCCAGTTGTTCGGATTGTTGATTACGGCCGTATTGGCGCTAGAAGCGTTCACCGCCGAATCGATGCTCTTTGACCACGTATACGATCCCGTGAAACTCCAACTCTTGCTGAAGCGCCTCTCCAGTGTGAACACAGCCCCGTGGTAGGTGCTGTTGGCCACCGACTTCATGATCCTGACGGCGCCAAAGTCAGGCCAGAACGGCCGCCTCTGGTTGAAATTTGCCCGAGTGGACTGGCCTGGAATAAAGATCCCCGTATTTTCGTTATAAACCAGCGGAAGGCGGGTGCCTTTGGAGCCCTGGTAGGTGGCGCGAATCAGATTGGCGCTGCCAAACAGTTGCCGCTCCATTGTGACGTTCCATTGCTGGATGTAAGCATTATTAAAATCGAGATCCATCGCGTTCCATGCCAGCGGACGCGGGATCGCCACGTTGGGCGGTTTTGGCGACTCGCCGGGGAATGGGGAGGTGCGCCCGGCAAATGGATCGGCCGTGCTGGCCGGAAACGGGAAGCTGATGGCGGTGGCGAACATCGGCAGGTTCGCCGGCTGCTGCACTTGCTCGGTGGGAAGCAGCGAATCATAAAAAATGCCGTATCCTAACCGGACGCTCATCTTCCCATCCCCAAGCGGATCCATGGCCAGACCCAGGCGCGGAGACAGACGGAAGTTACGGCGCTTGGCCAGCGGCGCCTGCACGCCTTCATCGCCAAAGAAGATCATCCCTCGGGGAGCATTGGTGAATATTCGTGACTGCTGCCCCGGGGCGAAGTAGGCTGCTTGCGGAATCGCGAGCCACTGATCCTCCCAAGGCCGGAATGGTTCAAAACGCAAGCCGGCGTTGAGTGTTATCCGGCGGCTGATCCTGTAGTCGTCCTGCAGATAGGCCACCCAGTCGGTCTGCCGCACCTGTACCCGGAAGCCGTCAGACTGCTGGAAATCCGCGGGCCGCCCGAGCAGCGCGTCCGCGGCCCCGTCTCCGGTCACTTGAGCGAACCCGAACCGGCCGTTTCCATTCACGTTGACATGTGGCAGATTGAACTGCCGCCGAATCGTGTCAACCCCGAACTTGACCGTATGCTTCGTGCGTGTCCAGGTGGCCGCCCCTTTGTACTGGAAGTTGTTCCTGACAAGTGTCGTGTCCCCGAACAGGTTGATCGAGAAGTATCCAGGCACATTGTTGAGAATGAAGTCGCGGCTCCCTGCCGCTGGCGTGACCCGGACTCCAAGATCGGACCATGTGAATGGCGCCACCTCCCCGCGTATGCCCCAGGAGCGGTTGAATGTCGTACTGAACTCCCCAATCAGATTCGGAGTGAAGATCCTTGAGTAATTCAGCGTTGCGTTGGTTGCGATTTGGATCAGGGAATTTGTGAAGCTGATAATGTTGCCGGGAACTCCCAGATTGGGCGTCGTATTGTCCTCCCGGAAGATGCGGCCGAAAATTCGATTGCGATCGTTGAAGATGTGATCGGCGCGCAGGCTCCATTCTCCGTTGTCGGAGTAGTTCGGGCGCGCGTAGCGCAGCAGACCGGTTGGGTCGTCCGTTGTGGGCACCCCTTGCGAGAGAAAGCGCTGGAAAACAGGATCGAGGCGGGCTTGAGGGATGCGGTTGCCCGGAAACGGCGTATTGCCGGCCGTTGGATCGCGGATCACGATCAGAGCGTTCCGCGCGTCGAAGACGTTGGAGTAGTCGCCTTGCCGCTGGCCGGTGCGCAGCACCTGCGTCACCAGGTTGGCCGGCGCTGAGCGGATCGGAGTCTTCTGGAATCCCCCGAAAAAAAAGGTCTTGTTCCTTCCGTTGTAAAGTTTCGGAATCAGCAGCGGGCCGCCAAAAGTGGCGCCGTACTGATTGCGCTTCAGCCCATCGTGGCCTGGCGCGAAAAAGTTCCGGGCGTTGAGCTTATGATTTCGCAGAAACTCAAACAGTGTGCCGTGGAAATCGTTGGCTCCGGAGCGGGTCACGACGTTCAACACGCCTCCGGCCCGCCCGCCAAACTCGGCCGAGTAGCTGTTGGTCTGAACGCTGAACTCTTGCAGCAAATCGGGATTGGGAAAGGAGTTCGCAACGCTGCGATAGGTGTCCATATTGTCCCCGCCATCCATGACGTAGTTCAGTCCGTTGGAACGGCTGCCGCTTACCGAAGCGAAAACCTGGTCGGCGGGCTGAAAAGAACCGCCGACATCGGAGCGGATAGGCAGCACACCCGGCGTCAGCACCGCCAGTTGCAAAGCGTTGCGCCCGTTCAGCGGAAGGTCCACCATGCGCCTTGCGTCCACAACGTTGCGCAGCACCGCGTCCTGCGTGTTCACGATGGCCCCTTGTCCGGATACTTGCACCACTTCCGTGATCGCGCCGATCTTCAGCGTCACGTCTACCCTGATCCGCTCATCCACCTGAAGCAGGATGCCGGACTGGCTGTAGCGCTGGAATCCGGCGGCCTCTATCTCCAACAGGTAGTCGCCAGGCGGCAGAGGCGTGAGCAGGTAGGCTCCCCGGGCATCGCTCTGCGTGGTGCGCGCCGCCGTGGTCCGCGCATCGCGCAGAGTTACCCGCGCGCCGGGAACGCCGGCGCCGGTTGGATCGAGCACGGCGCCCGACAAGGACCCGCTGCCTTGCGCGAAGCCGAGTTGGGCAAGTAGGAGAGAGAAAACAACTTTCTGCATTGTGGAATTCATTTCTAAGACCCTGCCAAATCCTATCCCGGCCGGTTCCGCTTGTCAATAGAAACGATTTCCACATTGTAGAATTGTGCGCTATGCTGGTCCTGGTATGCCGCCTCCCGCCTCCAGACCCGCCAAACCAAAACCCATGTCCTCCACGCTCAAGTGCCTGGCGGCGTTCGAACTGCTGTCCGGGGAACCCTACGAGATGTCTCTCAATGACATCGCCGCCAGGCTACATCACCCGCTTTCCTCTACTCATCGTGCATTGGCCACGCTGATCACGGCCGGCTTCGCCGAGCAGGATCCCGCTTCCCGCCGCTACCGGCTGGCCGGTAAAGCCCTTTGGGCTGGAACTGCCTACCTCCGTAATTCTCCGGCTTACCGGGCCGCCTTCCTGGTCATGCAGGAGATGGCGCGTAACTGCTCCGGTCTGGTCCACCTGGGGGCTCTTGACGGGAACTGGGTTCTTTATCTCCACACAGTCGGCAACCCGAGCCGTCTTTATCTGTACGCAGACACCGGCGAGCGCCGTCCATTGCATGCGACTGGTTTGGGCAAGGCAATGCTGGCTTGGCAGCCGTCCGGCACGGTGGACAAGTTATTGAGCCAAAAACTAGAGCGGTTCACGAAAAACACCCTTGCAACAGCCGACGCGCTTCGCGAAGATCTGCGCCTTACGAGGAAGCGCGGCTACGCCGTCGACGATGAGGAAGGCGTGGCCGGACTGCGTTGCGTGGCCGCCCCGGTGTTTGATCAGGCCGGGGTGAGCGTAGCCGCTCTCAGTATCAGCGCCCCGGCCACCATACACACTCCCTCCGCGATCAAGGTCGCCGCCCGCCAGGTGCGCGAGGCAGCCATGAAAGTGTCCGTCCAGATTGGCTATCGCCCCGCTTCCAGCAACATGTTGTCCTTGCTTGGCGCGTAAGCCAGCCAGACTTGATGCATTCCCAGAATTTCCCCTTTTAGGTGGTGAGCCGGGCGGGACTCGAACCCGCGACCCTCTGCTTAAAAGGCAGATGCTCTACCGCCTGAGCTACCGGCCCTTGGTGGGGGAAAAAACGAGGCGTTACCTTTGCCAGGATAACACGCATTGGCACAAGGGCGGAACTAATGTATGTTGTCTTTATCATGACGTTTCGGCTATTTCTTATTCTCGGGGCGTTTACGCTGCATGCTCAGATCAACTCCGGGACCATTGTCGGCATCGTGAATGACGCTTCCGGTCTCGTCATTTCCGGCGCCAGCGTTCAGGCGATCAGCGAGCGTACCGGTGACCTTCGGGCCACCGAATCGAACGACGTGGGCCGCTTCAGCCTGCCCGCCCTTCCCACCGGCGTTTATACCCTGCGCGTTGCCGCCAAGGGTTTTCAGACCCTCGAGCGGAAGGGCATCGTGCTCACCTCGAACGAGTATCTTTCGGCCGGAACCCTTACCCTTCAGATCGGCAGCGCCGCGGAGAAGATCACGGTGACCGCGGAAACCGCGACGGTGCAGACCGCCTCCGCTGAGGTCTCCGCTCTCATTGAAAGCAAGCAACTCAATATGCTGTTGACGCGCGGTCGCGACGTGGTTTCCCTGCTTCGCGTGCTTCCCGGCGTCTCGCAAAACGTCGATCCGATCGCGCTTGGCGGAGAAATCGGTTCCAGTACGCCGAATATCGCGGGCCTTCGCAACAATGACAACACGATATCGGTGGACGGCCAGGTCTCAAGCGACGCTGACAATGTGAACGTCCACATCAGCTCGATTGCCATTGATTCGATCGAGGAAGTGAAGGTGCTCACTAGCAGTTATCAGGCCGAGTATGGCCGCAATGCGGGCGCGCAGGTGAGCATGGTTTCCAAGTCCGGAACACGCGACTTCCACGGGACGCTGAGCTGGTTCAAGCGGCACGAGCAGTTCAACGCGAACAACTTCTTCAATAACCTGAACGGCCTTCGAAAACCTTTGTACCGCTACAACAACTTCACGGGAACCATCGGCGGTCCGATTTACATTCCGAACAAATTCAACACGGACCGCAATAAGCTGTTCTTCTTTTTCACCCACGACGAATGGCGGGCCTTTGAGCCGCAGGGAGCGCAGCGCACGAGCATGCCCACGGATCTGGAACGGCGCGGCGATTTTTCGCAGTCCGGTGTCACCATCTTCGACCCGCTCACCCAGCAGCCTATGGCCGGCAATCTCATTCCGGCCAACCGCATCAACGGACTGGGCCGCTCCATCCTCAACATCTTCCCGGCCCCGAATTTCCTTGACCGCGCCATCAGCCGCGGCGCTTACAACTACCAGTTCCAGGAGTCGCGCCAGACGCCGAAGCGGCTGGAACAACTGAAAGGGGATTGGAATGTGAGCGACAAGGACCGCATCGCGCTGCGTTGGCGCAAATGGCGGCAGGATTCGCGCGGTTACACCGCTATTGCAGGCTTCGGCGGTTCCAATTTCGACCTGCTGAGCCATCAGTACGCCAAGACCGAGGACAGCGGCCTGGTGAATTATACGCGGACGATCACTCCTGCCATCGTGAATGAGTTGAGCTTCACAATTCGCAAAATCGGAGAGATCGGGCCGCCGGTATCGGCGGAGGAATTGAAGAGAGTGCAACGGGAGCCGCGTGGATTGAGCGGTCTACGGCAACTCTACCCCGAAGCGAATCCGTTTAACGTAGTCCCATCGATGACCTTTGCGGGAATTCAGGGTCCGCCCTCGATCAGCTACGACAACCGCTTCCCCATCGATGCCGGCGACACTCGCTGGTCGTTGGCCGACAACCTTTCCTGGACGCGGTCGAATCACCTGATCAAAGCCGGGTTCTATTACGAATTCAATATCAGCGATGAAGGAATCTCGGCGAACTGCTTCTCGGGATGCATCAACTTCAATGCGGACCGCAACAACTTCCTCGACTCCAACCATCCCTACGCCAACGCGCTGTTCGGCGTCTACCGCCAGTACAGCGAGTCGAGTAACCGCAACTTTCGGGGCGGGGAAAACTGGCTGTTTGAATGGTTCGCTCAGGATTCCTGGAAGGCATCGAGAAAGCTGACCGTGGAGATCGGAATGCGCTTTAGCCTGTTCAGCCCCTGGTTCCCGAGAGAAGGTCAGAAAGCCGCCGCGTTTGCATTGGGCCGGTTCGACCCTTCCAGGACCGTTTCGCTCTACCGGCCCGCTACCAGCGGCGGCCGGCGCGTGGCGCAAAATCCGCTCACCGGCGCTTTCTCGCCGGCCGTTCTGATCGGAGCCATCGTGCCGAACTCCGGCGATCCCTTCAACGGGATGGTTGTGTCCGGCGATTCGAGTTTCCCGAACGGCTGGCAGAATCATCCACCAGTGCAACTGGGACCGCGTTTTGGATTTGCATATGACGTGTTCGGGAACGGCAGGACAGCGGTTCGCGGGGGCTTCGGCATCACGCGCCAGACGCAAATCAATTCGGCCTGGGCGAATTCCAACATTAACGCGGTTCCTCCGGTAATCACCCAGCCCACCATTTTCTACTCCAATTTCGAAGGGCTTCTCACCTCCCGGGGCGACCTGTTCCCTCCAGGTAACGTCCGCATGTTCGAGTTGGACTATAAACCGGCCAGCGTTTTGAATTTCTCTCTGGGCATTCAACAGAACCTTGGATTCGATACCGTTCTTGGAGTCGCCTACGTCGGCAACGTAGGCAAGCATCTGCCGCAGACCAGGAATCTCAATACGCTTCCCTACGGCGCCAGATTCCAGCCTCAGTTCTCCGATCCCACTAACGCCGGCCGCCCCTTGCCCGACACCTTCATTTCGCCTTTCAGGGGATATCAAGGCATCAGCCTTTTGCAGAATTCGGGGATTTCCAATTACAACTCGCTCCAGGTCACCGCGAATCGCCGCTTCAGACAGGGTGTGCAGTTCGGCCTGGCCTACACCTGGTCGAAGGCGATGAACTTCACCGACGGTCTGGGAGATGTGCCGATGTTCCAGGATGCGCGCGTGTGGCGATATGGCAAGGCCGGTTTCGACCAGACCCACATTCTCGTAGTGAACTATGTGTGGGACCTTCCCAAAATGAGCAAGGTATGGTCGAACCCGCTCACCAGAACGGTGATGGACAATTGGCAGGCGGCGGGCTTTACTACTCTCGCCAGCGGCTTTCCCTCAGGCGTCAGCTTCATCACCACGGATAACGCCGATATCGCCGGCGGCGGAGACGGCGTGCGCGTGAACATTAAAGGGAATCCCTTGCTGGCGCGCGGCCAACGCTCCTTTGAACGCTGGTTCAACCCAGCCATGTTCGCCCGCCCGGCCGTCAACGATGCCGGAAATTCACCCAAGGACGTCTTCCGACTTCCTGGTATCAACAACTGGGATATTTCGCTTTTCAAGAACTTCCCGTTCAAGAGTGAAAAACATCAGATCCAGTTCCGCACCGAACTCTATAACGCTTTCAATCACACGCAGTTTTCCGCCGTGGATTCGCAGGCGCGCTTCGACCCAGCCGGGAACCAGACCAACGCACGCATGGGGCAAGTCACCGGCGCCCGGTCGGCACGCGTGATCCAGTTCGCTCTCGCTTACAGGTTCTAGCGCGGTTGCTCCTGCCGCTCAGCGCAGGATGCCGTCCTTGTGCAATTTGGCGACCATCGCCGCGTGCGAGCTGACGTTGAGTTTGGCGAACATGCGCCGCACATAGGTGCACACCGTCCAAGCACTGATCTCCAGGACGTCAGCGATCACTTTGTTCGGATAGCCCGCGGCAACCATGCGGGCAATCTCCTGCTCGCGCGGGCTCAGATCGGCGTGGGTTTTCGCTCGAACCGGTTGGCGGATCAGAATGTAGCGGTCTCCGTCCATCTCCA
>Ga0187893_10011570_pt1 | contig 12779 bp, 11 predicted proteins | sample MA1701074metaG_FD_139574 | JGI IMG/M metagenome (GOLD analysis project Ga0187893, IMG submission 139574) | White microbial mat communities from a basaltic lava cave in the Kipuka Kanohina Cave System on the Island of Hawaii, USA - MA170107-4 metaG ...
ACTGGTCGGATTATGGGCCAGCGGGATCAACCTCGATGAACTGGTGGCGACCCCCGATGTATTCAACTCCAAGCACGATATTTGTCTCCGGCTCGCCTGGCAGCCCGTCGCGGGAACGGCAGACCCAATGCGCATCTGCTCGGAGTGGATCAATCCATCCGATCCGTCTGGCAAGACTCATCAGCTGCAAAGGGAGATCAAGTTTCGGCAAGGGCCTGACGGCGGGCAGTATTATGTAGATCAGGGGGAGCATGCCGACTATCGGTTGCTCATATTGGTGCTGGTTGTCGTGGCAGTCGTTGCGTTAGGGTTGGTGGCGAAATGGTATTTGGTCAGCCGGTATCGGCTGCGTCTCGAATCTGCCGCCGGCAACGGGGCGTCACTTGTCCATTAAATTGAACTGAAGTCAACGCGAAGGAGAGGGCAGCGTGGCAAAGAAATACGTGTACTATTTCGGTGACGGCGTGGCCGAAGGAACCTTCAACATGAAGGAACTCCTTGGCGGGAAGGGCGCCGGACTTGCCGAAATGACGAATCTTGGCATCTCCGTTCCGCCCGGCTTCACGATTTCCACCGAGGCCTGCGTTGAATATTACAAGAATGGGAAACAGTATCCTCCCGGCATGTGGGATGCTGCGTTGAAATCGCTGAAACGGGTCGAGCGATCAATGGGTATGGGGTTCGGCGATCCCGAGCGGCCGCTGCTAGTGTCGGTCCGGTCCGGCGCCAGGGCCTCCATGCCAGGCATGATGGACACGGTGTTGAATGTCGGTCTGACGACCAAGACGGTCGAGGGGTTGGCGGCGAAAACACGCAATGATCGGTTTGCCCAGGACAGCTATCGACGCTTTGTGTCGATGTACGGCAGCATCGTCATGGGCGTGCCGCGCGAACATTTCGAAGCGATCCTCAAGCACAAAAAGGCCGAGGTGGGTGTGGCGCACGAGACACATCTCGATGCGCGGCATCTCCGGGAGTTGGTGTCCAGCTTTAAGGCGCTTATCAAAGAAGAGACGAAGAAAGAGTTCCCCGATGAGCCGCTTGAACAGCTTCGCTTAGCCGTCAACGCCGTCTTTTCCTCCTGGTTCGGGGCACGAGCCGTCACCTATCGGCGTCTCTACGGGATTCCCGACTCCTGGGGCACGGCCATCAATGTGGTGGCGATGGTTTTTGGCAACATGGGGGAGACAAGCGGCACCGGTGTGGCGTTCACGCGCGATCCGGCCACCGGTGATAAGAACTTTTTCGGTGAGTGCTTAATGAATGCCCAAGGCGAAGATGTTGTGGCTGGCATCAGGACACCGCTTCCGGTGAGTGCACTCGCGAAGAACGTGCCGGAGGCCTACAAGGAACTGGAGCATACCTACAAGAAGCTCGAAAGACATTACCGGGACATGCTCGATTTGGAATTCACGATCCAAGAGGGCAAGCTCTACATGCTTCAAACCCGGGTCGGCAAACGGACCGGGATCGCTGCCGTGAAGATTGCGGTGGACATGGTCAGAGAAGGTCTCATCTCAAAGCGGGAAGCGGTGCAGCGTATTGGGCCGGAACAATTGTCGCAATATCTCTACCCGATTTTCGATATGAAAGAAGAGTCGAAGTCCAATCCGTTGGGCAAAGGGCTTCCAGCCGGTCCCGGGGCGGCAGCCGGCAAGATCGCGCTCACGCCCGATCGTGCCGTGACGATGAGGGCGGCTGGAACCCGCGTGGTGTTGGTCAGGCAGGAAACCAGCCCGGACGACATTCACGGGATGAACGCTGCGGCGGGATTCTTGACGGCGCGGGGCGGGATGACCTCCCACGCCGCAGTGGTCGCCAGGCAAATGGGCAAGGTTTGCGTAGCCGGCTGTGAGTCAGTGGAAGTCCTGGATGCCCAGTCCGTTCGCATCGGGGCCAAAGTGTTCCGCGAGGGAGACTATCTTTCGATCAATGGTTCAACCGGCAATGTATATGAGGGGGACCTTCCTGTTGTCGAATCTGAAATCATTCAAGTCATCCAGGGAAAGCTGGATGGGAAGAAGTCGGACAAGTATCAGCGCTTCGCGATGATTTTGTCATGGGCCGACCGCGTGCGGACGCTTCGCGTCCGTGCCAATGCGGATGTGCCGGATCAAGCGAAAATCGCGCGTGGCTTCGGCGCGGAAGGGATTGGACTCTGCCGGACGGAGCATATGTTCTTTGCCGAGGATCGCATCCCGATTATGCAGAAGATGATCTTGGCGCGGACGAAAGAAGAGCGGGAAAAATTTCTCGATCAACTCCTGCCGCTGCAAAAAAAGGATTTCATCGGGCTGTATCGCGAGATGGCGGGCTATCCGGTCACCATTCGTCTGCTCGATCCGCCGTTGCACGAATTTCTGCCGAAGCGTGAAGAGTTGATGGTGGAGATCGCGCAGTTGGAGCTGACCGGGCGCGACGGAGCCAGGCTCGAAGAAAAGCGCCGGTTGCTGGCCCGCGTCGAGGAACTCCACGAGTTCAATCCCATGCTCGGGTTACGTGGCTGCCGGCTCGGGATTACGATGCCGGAGATTACCCGCATGCAGGCCCGGGCCATCATGGAGGCCGCGTGCGAGTTGGCCAAGGAAGGGAAGAAGATCGTCCCGGAGATCATGATCCCGCTGGTGGGGATGGTTTCCGAAATGAAGGCGCAGAAAGATTTGATCCGTGAGGTCGCGCAGGAGACGATGAAGCGGTACAACGTGAAGTTCTCCTATCTCGTCGGCACGATGATCGAACTGCCGCGGGCTGCCGTGACGGCCGATCGCATTGCGACAGAAGCGGAGTTCTTCTCATTCGGGACAAACGATCTCACTCAGACGACGTTCGGTTTCTCACGCGACGATGCGGCGAAGTTCATCGATTTTTATCGAACCGCCAGCATTATGGAAGCGGATCCCTTCGCAGTGCTCGACCGAGAAGGAGTGGGAGCCTTGATGCGGCAGGCCATCGACGGAGGCCGGAAGGCCCGTCCGGGGATCAAGCTCGGCATCTGCGGTGAGCACGGCGGCGATCCCAGCTCCGTGGAGTTCTGTCATGAGCTTGGATTGGACTACGTGAGCTGTTCGCCCTATCGTGTCCCCATTGCGCGGCTTGCGGCGGCTCATGGGGCCTTGGCCGAAGCCGGATGGAGCGGTTCCCTCCCCACGAGCAAGGTGTCAGGGTCGCGTGCGAAGGCGAAGATGACAACGATGAAGACCACGAAGACGAAGTCGGCTCAGCGGCCTCGCAGCCGATCACGCATCACGCACAAGACACGGTGACTGCCACCACACCGCACCCCCACTTCATGACCCTGGCGCTCCGTCTCGCGGCGAAGGGCCGGGGCAAGACCAGCCCAAATCCCATGGTCGGTGCCCTCGTAGTCAAGAATGGCCGCATCGTGGGCCGCGGGTATCACCAGGGCCCCGGGCAACCTCACGCAGAAATTCTTGCGCTCAAGCAGGCAGGGCTACGTGCCAAGGGCGCGACGCTCTACGTCACACTCGAACCCTGTTGCCACCTCCTCAAACGAACTCCACCGTGCGTCCCGGCAGTGGTTCAATCCGGTGTGCGACAGGTGGTCGTGGCGATGACGGATCCCAATCCCATGGTCAAAGGACGAGGGATTGCTGCCCTACGTCGGGTCGGGATCACGGTGACGACGGGGATCGCACAGGAGGAAGCGGAGCAGTTGAATCGCGCGTATCTCCACTGGGTGACGATAGGCCGTCCCTATGTGATCCTGAAAGCCGGAATGACATTGGATGGAAAGGTGGCGACAGCAAAGGGGGAGTCTCGATGGATTACTGGTCCACGCGCGCGACAAGAGGCGCATCGATTCAGGAGCCAGGTGGATGCTGTGGTCGTCGGGGTCGGCACCGTGCTCAAAGATAATCCGACCCTGACGGCGCGACTCTCTGATCGCCCACTCACGCTGGCATCCCGGCAACCGTTGCGTGTCGTGCTCGATAGCCGACTCAGGACACCCTCGACGGCGATGGTCTGTGCTAAACAGGACCGAGCGAAGACGTTGATCGTGACCACGAGTCGTGCACCTCGGTCACGCCGCCGTCCCTTTGAGCAGGCAGGGGTTGAGGTCCTGTCCCTTTCGACGAAGAACGGGCGAGTCTCGCTTCCGGCGCTGATGACGATGCTGGGCAAGCGCGGGATCGCCTCTGCGCTCATTGAGGGAGGCAGCACTGTCAATGCTACGGCGCTACGGGAGAAACTGGTCAATCATGTGTTGCTTTATCTTGCACCGACTCTTATGGGAGGGCAGGATGCCAAGGCCATGATCGGCGGTCGCAGCCCGAAGCGCTTGGACCAAGCGCTCCCCTTACGTCATGTCACGGTCCGCCGCATCGGGAAAGATTTGGTTGTGGAAGGAGATTTGTGACGCGCCGGCTTCTCTCATGCGTCCTGGTTGTGATTCTTGCTGGCTTCGCCGACCGCGAAATGGACGCAGCTGCTGTCGCGCCTTCTGCTGAGATGAAAGCACAGGTCTTCGGCTACCTGGATAGTATGGATGCAGACGAAGCAGCCGGAATTCTAAAGTCAATTCTCTCCGATCCAAATGCCACAATCGACCAGACAATCGGGATCATTCAAACGGGGCGGGACTATGCCCTGCAGCCGATCGGAACCATTCCCGAGGAGGAACTCGATGTGCAGGGGGAAGCCTACGATTTGGCACTCTCCGTTCCCCTGACCTATCAGGTGGCGAAGGGTTATGGATTGGTCGTGTGCCTGCATGGTGCGGGGTTTACCGGTAAGGCCTATCTGGAGCGCTGGCAGGCTCGATTGGGCGAGGACTATGTGTTGGCCTGTCCAACCGCTCCGATGGGCGCCTGGTTCACGAGAGAAGCCGAGGAGCTAGTGCTGGCGACAATTCGTTCCGTCCAACGGCGCTACCATATCGATCCTGACCGGATTTTTCTCACCGGCATGTCCAATGGCGGGATCGGCGCCTGGGTGATCGGCATGCACGATGCGCCGATGTTCGCCGGCATTGCACCGATGGCTGGAGGCCTCGACCGCGTGCTGATGCCGTTTCTGGCCAACCTCCGCTCCACGCCGATCTATATCATTCACGGATCCAAAGATCAGGTGATGCCGGTGGAATTCAGCCGCGCGATTACGGAAGAATTAACCAGGCTAGGCTATCCCTTTGTTTATCGAGAACACAATCGTGAGCATCCCATGGCGGGCGGGCACTACTTTCCCAGGGAGGAATTGCCTGCGCTGGTGACCTGGCTCAATGCTCAACGGCGCAATGCCTTGCCGACGAGCGTGACGGTGGTGCGTGAGGCGAGTCATTTTCAATCGTTTGGATGGGTACGCATCGACGCGACCGATGTCATTGCCTCGTTCTCCGAAGATCTGGTCAGCAAGCGAGACGACCGAATCAAACGCCAAGAATATGCCAGATTGGACGTGTCCATCGTGGCGCCGAATCGCATTGAAGTCCACGCGGATCGAGTCCAACGCTACAGCCTCTTTTTGAACGAACAGCTCGTTGATTCCTCCAAACCGCTTGTCGTACTCACCAATGGGCAGGTGTCCTTCGACGGTCCCGTGACGCCGTCGCTTGAGACATTGTTGCGGCAGGCGCGCGTGCGACAAGATTCCCGGCAACTCTTTCCGATCCATCTCGCCATCCAGGTTCGGAAGCAGCCGTCATGATCTCCGGGTGCCTCTGCTCGCGGAGAGCCGGCGCACTGTCTTTGCTCATAGCGATCGGGCTGAGTACGACTATCCTCTCAGGCCAGGCACAGTCGGAGACTTGCTCCTTGCCGTTCGAGCATGCCGGGGTAACCTTTGCGATTGAAAAAGTCGATCCCGACTGGGCCTGCCGACTGCAAGACATTGTCGGTCACTACACAATCACGACCAAAGTCGGCCCGATCCGAGCCGGTTTGCCAGAATCACTATATCGCGACTTGCTGGATCGTCCGCCTCTGGCAGCGGCCTTGATCAATCGCCTGGGCCTTGGTTTGTATAAATCGGAGGTGAGAGGCCCAGGTCGTTTCTGGGGCAACGATGGCGAGGGAACTGGGGGGATCGTACAACTCGTCTCCCAGAGCCGTACCGCTCGGATCTATTATCTCGAAGGATCGCACGAGAGTCGGTTGCTTCCGAATATCACCGGCAAGGCGGTCGTGTTTCTGAAGATGGATTCGGTGAAAGACGTCGATGGGATGGAAGCAATGGACAGTACCACGGTCTCCTACGCAAGGTTGGACAATCGCCTCCTCTCGGGAGTGGTCGCCTTGCTGCGCCCGTTTATCGGGAGGACCGTGAAAAGAAAGTTGAGCAAAGGAGTGGAGACCGTTAATCGATTGAGCATCATCATGCGGCAAGATCCTGACCGTGTGCTGTTTGAAGCCATGGCCCCGCCTACCTTACCGGACGAAGATGTTGCCTTTGTGAAGCAGGCGCTGGAAAATCTGCCGCATCCTAGCGGCGCGACTCCATCCAGGACGGCTTCACCATGACGACATCGCGCAGTTTTACATTGCTCTGTACCGTCGGCGTGTTCTGCTTTATCAGCTACAACATGGTCCGGATGCCGGTGTTGGCGCTATTCGCACAATCCCTGGGGGCTGGTCCTGAACGGATCGGGCTCATCGTGTCGGTCTCCACCCTGACCGGGGTGTTCCTCAAGCTGCCCTCAGGCGCGCTGTCCGATATCTACGGTCGGCGGTTCCTGCTTCAGATCGGGGTGGTGGCGTTCGGACTTCCGCCGTTTGTGTACCCCTGGGTGACAGATCTTGATGTACTGACCGCCTTGCGCTTCTTCCATGGGCTGGCCACAGCCATCTTCGCACCGAGTGCGCTGGCGACCGTGGCCGATCTCTATCGAGAACGGCGAGGCTCCGCGCTCGGCACGTACACGGCCTCGACGCAATGCGGTGCGTTGCTCGGGCCGTTCATCGGCGGCTATCTGATCTACGTGTCGGGCTTCTCCGCCGTCTTCGTCACCGCCGGCATTTTCGGCTGCATCGCCATTGCCATTTTCTATAGCCTGCGCCTCACGCCGCCTCCCCCTCGTATTCAGGAGAAGGGGATGGCTCCGTTGATGGCGGAGATGTGGAAGGGCTTCAGGGTGGTCGCGAAGAATCGCAAAGTCCTCATTACCAGCTCCACCGACGCAGCGAAGATGATTGCGAACGGGGCTTTGATGGCATTCCTCCCGCTCTATGGTGTCTCGGCGGGATTGAACACAGGAGAGGTCGGGCTGCTATTTACGGTTCAGGCTCTCACATCGCTCGTCTCCAAGCCGATTATGGGCCGAGTGTCCGATAGCGTCGGACGTCAGCCGCTCATCATCATGGGCCTCGTGATCTGCGCGGCGACCTTTGTCTGTATTCCACAGGTGTCGATGTTCTGGCTGTTATTGTTGCTCTCGGCGGGCTTCGGGTTCGGCGAGGCCGTCGTCTCCTCGTCGTCCTCCGCCCTGGTCGCGGACAGTTCCGAGTTCAAGGCGCTCGGGGCGGGGATGGGCATGCAGGGGACGATCGGGGACATCGGCCATGCCGGCGGGCCGCTTCTGGCAGGCGTTCTGATCGCGAACCTGAACTATGCCAACGCCTTTGCCATCATCGCCGGCCTGCAACTCGTCGCGGCGGCGGTGTTCTGGATAACGATGAGACGGACGTAGGGCTGCTGCCATATATGCTATATAATGGACCCATGATGAACGCCATCGAGGCAGAGAATATCGTCATTGGCGTACTGGCCAGCATCGGTGTGATCGTCCTGCTCGTGATGTTTGTTTATGTGGTTCGGCAAATGTTCAGTCAGAAAGGGGAATAGGCTCCGTGCGTGAGCTTCTCCAGGATATTCAAAATGGCCTCCGGCAAGGCCGCAGCGAGCGGCTAGCCGAGGCGTACTGTCGTTAAGTACGTTGAGGCTGGGCGAGAAGCGAGAACGAAGCTGGGGGCCTTTTTCAATATCCTGCTATGTTTACAGGCATCGTCGAAGAATTGGGCGCCGTCATCTCGATCGACAGGACCCTCGTTGGAACGAGGATGACGATTCTCGCCTCAGCTGTGATGGGTGACCTCGAAATCGGGGACAGCATCAGTGTCAACGGCGCCTGTCTGACCGTGGTGAGCAAGACCGACCACAATTTCTCCGTGGAGGTCTCCCCTGAAACGCTGTCCGTGACCACGCTCGGGCAGTTCACCGCCGGCGCACCGCTGAATCTAGAACGTGCGATGAAGCTCAACGAACGGCTCGGCGGGCATCTCGTGGCTGGTCACGTAGACGGCGTCGGTACGATTCGCAACCGCCAACAGGATGGGAACGCCATCCTGTTCACGATCGAAGCCCCTCCGGAGATTCTGCGCCACTGTATCGTGAAAGGGTCTGTCACCGTTGACGGCATCAGTCTGACGATCAACCAGGTAACAGATCGTGGGTTCTCCGTCTCGATTATTCCGCACACGGCGAAGGTCACGACCCTGGGTCTCAAGCAGGTCGGCGATCAGGTCAATCTCGAATCTGACCTGGTCGGGAAATACGTCGAACGTCTGCTCCAGGAACGGGGACAGATTCCCGCCAAACCCACCCCGGTCATTGACAAAGACTTTCTCCAAAAACGCGGACTCCTCTGACAGAATGCTGAAAAGGGGGGCGGGTAGCCTGGTCGTCCTCCTGCTCGCGGAACAAAGGAGGGGATGGAGCCTGATGATCTCCTGTGCTCGCGCAACGCGCGGTCGCGGACTCCCCTCGTTGGACGCGCGCAGTGGGAGATCAATCAGCCCCCATCCCTGAAGAGAGAACGAGCAAGCTTGGAGGGATCATCCCAGCCACCCCTTATAAAGTGATAGTTTGTTGCGGCCTTGCTGAGCGGACTTTTTGAGCATCCTATTTGGTATTCTGCTCTTGCTATCAATATCTACCGGTCACGCTCCAGGATAGACGGCGTTCAGGATGGCAGATAAACCCGCTTCGCCCAAGCGTCTAACTGTGGATCGGCTGTTCTCGAAGCTTGGCATTGCTTCCCGTGGGACGAGCCAGGAGTGGATCAGTGCAGGGCGAGTCCGCATCAATGGGCGAATCGTGCGCGATCCGGCCACGTGGGTCTTGTGGCCGAACGATTCTGTCTCGATCGATGACCAACCGATTCAAGATTCGATCAAACGATTTTTCCTCTTTCATAAACCCAAAGGCGTCATCACGACTCATAGTGACGAAAAGGGCCGTAAGACGATCTTTGATGTGCTGCCCGTGGACTTGGGATACCTGCATGCCGTCGGGAGACTCGATCAGGCGACCAGCGGCCTCCTCCTGCTCACCAACGATTCGGTCCTGTCGAGCTATCTCACCGACCCGGCAAATAAAGTGATGAGAACCTATCTGATCACCGTGCGAGGAGAATTCACCGAGTCCCAAGCCGCGGAGGCTGTAGCCGGCGTGGTCGATCGTGCTGATCGCCTCCAGTGCCATACCGTGAAGATTCAAAAGAGCTCCGGCCGCGAATCACATCTGGAAGTGGTCTTGATCCAGGGGAAAAATCGTGAAATCCGGAGACTGTTGAAGGCCTTGGGGCATGAAGTGACCAGGCTCAGGCGAATTCAATACGGTCCCTTCAAACTGGAAGATCTCCCGTCCGGCGCATGGCGCGAAATCCCAATCGAAGACGTGAGGAAATCGCTCCGACTGTAACCAACTTGTTTTGGTCTATTTGGTTTCTTTAGTTTATTTGGTTGAACCGGAGTAGCCGGATAAATCAGAGAAACTAGCCCGGTCATTCCTTAATTCCAAGAGCTGCGGAATGCGAGTGTATTGGAAATGGGTGATTAAATCACTCCCAAGTTTGGTGCTGGGGGTGCTCATGTTGCTTTCGACCGTCACCCCACGGCAAGCCCGTTCCAATGTAGAAGCCTGGTTCAACTATTTCGGTATTGAGGACGTGCCATCATGGTTAACGGATAAGTCCACGGATACATGGATATTTTGGATTGCGTTTGTGGGTTTCTGTGCATGGGCGATTCACTTATATGTGAGAACAAATGTAAGAAATGGCAAACTGTCCATGATCATTCGTGAGGGAGAACCCTGGGTGGAGGTGAATCCAAGCGTGGATCAGTCGCAGGCAACGCCCATCAGCGGATCGCTGTACATCTATCGTATCGCATTGGTCAACAGCGATGATGCGACCATAAGAAATGTAGAAGTGAAACTGACTTCCCTGGAGAAGAAGCCGGAGAATTTCCATGGCACTGGCAATCATCTTAAACTGAGACATGACCGGGCCGGGGCCACGAACTGTAACGTGTATCCCACTAAGGATGCGCAATTCATGGATGCCATGTTTGTTGATATATTCAGATTTTTTTTAGGTCCTGAAGGATATTCGTTCCTGAGCGTCACTTCGTTGCCAGAGGATAGTAATCGCCACATTCCAGTAGACAAATATGAAGTGAAAATTATTGCGACAAGTGAAAGTGGCGAAATGGCAGTAGCCGACATGGCATTCATTCCGCGCCCTGATCAAATCCCGGAATTCAGATTACTCAAGACGCAATCATTTCCTGGACGATGAATTGTTAATTGTCATCGGTATAGAAGTTGATGTAAGGGAAGGGCGGAGAGGGTTATGGGTTGATTCGTCTGAACTCTCCAAAAGCCCTACTGTGAAACGCGCGACTCATCGGTTGGTTCTCCTCTGATCTTGAGGAAACCTTGGCTAGACTTGGTCTGAATGAGCCTCAGCCGGCTGGAGCAGGATAGTGGAAGCAGCTTCCTAAGCCGTTTGACGTACATGCAATTCATATCGTGGCCCTCAAGTTTTCAACAGGTTACAGCGTCCGACTGAGGCATCTCCGCGCTGTGCTAGATTTGTGCTAACCTCCCGACCCTTTTACAACGGTTTGAGAGCGAATCGGAAAGGCTTGTAATGTCTATCGGGAAGCCACGCGTGCTGATTCTGGGTGGTGGGTTCGGCGGTATGTATGCCGCGTTGGAATTCGATCGAGCGCTTGAGCAGGGAGCCGACTTGGACGTCACCCTCGTCAACCGCGACAACTTTTTCCTCTTCACCCCGATGCTGCACGAAGTTGCCGCGAGCGACCTCGATATCACCAATATCGTCAGCCCGATCCGCAAACTGTTGCGTCGCGTGACGTTCTTCCACGGCAACATCGAATCCATCGATCTCGTACATCATCGAGTCGGCTTGTCGCACGGGCACGAGGAACATTGCCATTCGCTGTCGTACGACCACTTGGTGTTGGCCCTCGGGTCGACCACGAACTTCTTCAACATCCCCGGCTTGGCCGAGCGCGCGCTCACGATGAAATCGCTGGATGACGCGATTTTCCTGCGCAACCGCCTGATCGCAAATCTGGAAGAGGCGGATTTTGAATGTGCGGCGCCGCTGCGCGCGCCCTTACTGAATTTCGTCGTGGCCGGAGGGGGGTTCGCCGGGGTCGAAACCATCGCCGCCATGAATGACTTTCTGCGGGAGGCGGTGCGGTTCTTTCCCCATCTGCGGGAAGACATGCTGCGGATCATCCTGGTCAATGCGGGGACGATCATCTTGCCGGAACTCGGGGAGAAACTCGGCACCTATGCACAGCGCAAACTCATGGAACAACGGGTGGAGATCCATTCGAACTGTAAAGTCACGGCCGTGACAGACCGCGACGTCACGCTCAGCGATGGGACAACGGTGACGACCAATACGCTGGTCTGGACCGCCGGCATCTGTCCGAACGCCCTCTTGGACACACTGCCCTGCACGAAAATGCAGGGCCGGCTCCTCGTCAACGAGTCCTTGGAAGTTCGCGACTGGGGCGGTGTCTGGGCCTTGGGCGACTGTGCGTACGTGCCGGACCGCAAAACCGGAAAGTGCCATCCGCTGACCGCGCAACACGCGCTGCGCGAAGGGCGGGTGGCGGCACAGAACGTTCTGGCCACCATTTCCGGCTACCGGAAGAAGCCGTTCCTATACACGACGATCGGGCGACTGGCCCCCATCGGGAAGCGGACCGGCGTCGCCAATATTCTCGGTGTGAACTTTTCCGGCTTCTTGGCCTGGTGGCTGTGGCGGACGATTTACTTGCTGAAACTGCCTCGATTCGAAAAGAAAGTCCTCGTAGCCTTGGACTGGACGCTCGATTTGCTATTTTCGAAGGATCTTGTCCACTTCAGAACCACTCGCCCCTCCACTCTGTCACAGGCGGAAGACGAACCAGAAAAGCAAGCCAGTCCAGCCTTAGTCGGCGCCGGCATCGAGCACGTGAAATAATTGCAAGAACAGTAGTCATGCCTGACCCTAAATTCCGTTCGCAATCCGTCCCTCGTAACTACGTTGTTAATGATTTACTCAAACGGTCTGCCAAAGTAGGACAGCAACAGTAGCGCCGCTAGATAAACGCTTACCAACGCTTGCAAGCCAGAAAACATTCTGGCCCATCTTGTAGCCTTAATGTCATATTCTGTGTGTGTCAGCAATCTAAGCCAACGCCCAAAATCAATTTCTCTAAACTTGATATTAAATGTGCTCATTAGGCTAAAGAGAAGAGAAACCCGGAAGAGAGCCCATTCTTGCTTAACAAGGGAGCATAGATAGGCCCCATTCGATGAGGCCGTGATAGGTTGGAGTTGGATCGGGAATGACGTTGGTCCCCTTTCGAGACAACTCTTAACCAGAGCAGAGGGCTTCTGACGTTGGTCCCCTTTCGAGACAACTCTTAACCAGAGCAGAGGGCTTCTTCAACGATCTGTTGTCCCTGACGTTGTACGACAAACTCGTCCGGGGTCAGGTGCCCGAGCGAGCTATGGGG
>Ga0187893_10011571_pt1 | contig 12778 bp, 13 predicted proteins | sample MA1701074metaG_FD_139574 | JGI IMG/M metagenome (GOLD analysis project Ga0187893, IMG submission 139574) | White microbial mat communities from a basaltic lava cave in the Kipuka Kanohina Cave System on the Island of Hawaii, USA - MA170107-4 metaG ...
GAGTTCGTCTTCGGCGAGGGGGCCATCCGCGGAATCGCGAGCGACCTCAACCGCGATGGGATCCCCTCGGCCCGACGCGGGCCGTGGAGCGGCGCTGCGGTCTCGGGGATCCTCGACAACCCCAAGTACACCGGCTTCCAGGTCTGGAACCGAAGGAGGCGGAAGACCGGCGGCAACCGGACGAATCCCGAGACGGAGTGGATATGGTCGAAGACGCCGGCTCACCCGGCGATCATCCCCCTGGAACTCTGGAAGGCCGCGCAGGGCATGCGGCGCCGACCCGAGACCGACTGGCGTCGCCGACCGAAATCGGGCCGGCCCGCCAAGCCCCTCAGGGGGATGGTTTTCTGCCACTGCGCCCGCCGGATGGCCGCGGTTCAGAGGGCTCGCCTGACCAAAGAGTCCGTCTGGTACTGGGAGTGCCCGAGCTGCAAGGGACGCATCCGGGACGATCGCCTCCAGACCGAGGTCGTTGGGGTCCTGGATCGGGAGCTCCTCCGTTCGGACCGCCTAGCGGCTCTAGAGCGACACCAGCAGGCCCTCCTGCGGGTCCGTCGCAAAGAGGCCCTCCGGACTCGGACACGGCTCGAGTCGCGGTTGGCCAATGTCAAGTCGGATCAGCATGCGCAGTTGCGCAGCGTCGCCGCCGGGATCGACCCGGTCCTGGTCAAGGAGGTCGTGGATGACCTCCAACGGGAGGAGCGAGAGATCCGGGACCAGCTTCGAGGCACCGAGGCTCCGAGCGAGGCTGTCCGGGCCCTCGCGGCGATCCGGAGGCTGCGGGAGCACGCAAGCGATCTCCGAGCGGTGCTGAGACAGGGCGATCCAGAGGACCAGCGGAAGATCTTCAGGCGAACGATCCGCTCGGTGACGTGGCTCCCCGAGGAGGAGCGCCTGGAGCTTCGGCTCGTGCTGCCGGAGGCCGAGGATGAGCCGGCCGAAGGGCGTGTGGATTCTGTCCGTGCCCGGGGTGGGACTCGAACCCACACGTCCCTCTCGGGACAAGCGCTTTTAAGGCGCGTCCGTCTACCGTTCCGGCACCCGGGCATCCGGCAGCGTATCGCGCTCCTACTCCTGCGCGATCGTGACCTTCTCGATGTACACGGCCTCCGCCGGCGCCTGCGCGCCGATGTCCCCGGCGGCCGCCGCCTCCGGATCTTGGACCGGGAGCCCCTGGATCAGCTCGAGCACGTCCATGCCCTCGATGACCCGGCCGAAGATCGTGTAGCTCGGAGGGAGCCCGGAGGCGCCGGGCCCCGTCACGAAGAAGAACTGGCTCCCCCCCGTGTCGGGCCCGGCGTTCGCCATCGCGAGCAAGCCGGCCTCATAGATCTCGTCGCCCGTCAGCTCGTCCGGGATCGAGTAGCCGGGCCCCCCGTCCCCCCTGCCCGTCGGATCTCCGCCCTGCACGACGTCGAGCGAGGTGTCGAGCCGGTGGAACCGTTGCCCGTCGAAGTACTTCTGCTGCGCGAGGAAGACGAACGAGTTCACGGTCTCGGGCGCCCGGTCGGCGAGCAGTCGGACCACGACCGTGCCGCACGAGGTCTGGATCTCGACGACCGGGATGTCGCCACGCTCGACGACCTCGGCGGGCGAGGAGAACTGGGGCTTGGGTCGGAGCGCGGTCCTCGGCTGGGCGGCGCCGCACGCGACCTGCTCGGGCCCGGGCTCGGGCTGCACCGTTCCGGTCTGGGCGCCGGGTTCGTCGGAGCCGGTGGGACCCGAGGATGCCGTGGGCCCGGTCGGTGCCGAGGCCGCGGGCGGCGGCTCGTCCCCGCCGGTGAAGGCGAGGAAGACCGCAAGCGAGCCGACGAGGGCGACGACGAGGGCGATCGCGATCGTGGTGGTCTGCCGCCGGCGCTGGCGTTGCCGACGCTCGGCCTGGCGACGCGCGTGTTGCTTGGCGAGCTGACGGTTTCGAGCGCTCTTCGGCACGGCCGCTCAGGTTATCGAACGGCTCGGACCGCGGACCCGGCCGACTACGAGCAGGACAGCATCTCCAGCAGAAGGCCGTCGAGGATGTCGGTCTCGGACACGAGCGTCTCCTCGAACCCGAGGCGGCCCATCACCTCGACGAGGATCGTCGCCCCGGCGACGATCACATCGGCACGACCGGGCGCCATCACGGGAAGCGCGGCCCGCTCGGACGTCGACATGCTCGCGAGCTCGGCGAGCACCCGTTCGGCGTTCGAGCGGGACAGGCGGGTCCGATGGATCCGTTCGGGGTCGTAGAAGGGCAGGCCGAGCGCGATCGCCTGCACGGTCGTCGAGGTCCCTGCGACGGCGACGAGGGTGCGGGCATCTGCGAACGGGATAGCGGCCCGCGCGCCCTCGAGCAGCGGGCCCACCGCTTCCCGCAGCGCCTCGAGCTCGCCGGCGTCCGGCGGATCGCTGCGGACGAAGCGCTCGGTCAGGCGGACGCTCCCCATCTGCATGGACACCGCGGCGGCAGGGCCGTGGGTCCCGATGACGCACTCCGTCGAACCACCGCCGATGTCGAGCACGAGGAAGGGTGCATACGCCTCGGGAACCTCCTCCTGCAGACCGCTCGTCGCGCCGAGGAACGAGAGCCGCGCCTCGTGCTCGCCCGTGACGACCTCGAGCTCGGACCCGGTGACCTCGCGGACCCGGCGCGCGAGCTCGTCCCGGTTCGAGGCGTCACGGACCGCCGACGTCGCCGCAACCCGGATGGTCGTTGCATGCAGCGCACGCGAGCGGCGGGCGTATCGCTCGATGACGCGCATCGTGCGTTCGAGCGCATCGGCTGCGATCGCCCCGGTCTCGTCGACGCCCGCTCCGAGCCTCGTGATCACCATGTCGCGCGCGAGGTCCTCGAACCCCTCGGCGCGTTGTTCGGCCACCAGCAGCCGCGTCGAGTTCGTGCCCTGATCGATGGCGGCCAGCCGTCCGGCGCGCTCCTCGTGGATCGGTTCGACGCGTTCCGCGACCCACGCGCCTACCACGTCGTCGCCGCCGGTGAGGTGGTTCGCGTAGTGCGCGTGCAGGCACTTGAGTCCCGTGCGCGTGCCACCGACGCCCCCGAAGGACTCGGCGCCCGCATGGCCCCGCGCGCGCTCTCGCGCGTACTCGGCATGCGCTCGAGCGATGGCATCGGCGAACGGCGGATCTGCCTGCGCCCGATCTCCCAGTCGCGCGATCCAGCCGTCCGCCTCGAGCGTCGAGACCGCCCGGACGGCGTCGGGACACGTCAGCCAGAACAGGGTCGGGAACGGCGCGCCGTCCGGGCCCCACGGCGCGTTGCGCGTGACCAGCGGATGCCGGCCCGAACATCGCGCGACCACCGTGAACGGGACGAGCGGCTCCCGACCGAGTTGCTCGGCGACGATGCGGCGGTCCGACCCGCGGAGCTCGCCCACGCGGGGCGCTACTTGCGCTTGTGCTCGATGGACCGCTTGTAGTCCACCTGACGCTCCTCGCTGGAGCGCATGAACTTCTTCAGCATGGACTCGAAGCCCGGGTCCGACCCGCGGCGCTGGCGCGTGGGCGCCGGATCCTGGAGCGCCTTGATCGACAGGTCGATCTTGCCGTCCTCCTTGATGGCGATGACCTTCGCCTGGACGACGTCGTTCTCACGCAGGTGCTCGTGGACATCCTTGACGTAGTTCCGGTCGATCTCGGAGATGTGCACGAGCCCGACCTTGCCACCCTCCAGCGTCAGGAAGGCGCCGTACGGGGTGATGCGGCTCACGGTCCCGTCGATGACCGCACCGACCTCGAGCTCTGCCAGGATCTCCACCTCCGCCACTCCCGGCGAGCCGCCGGGGGGTCAGTGTCCCATCGGCTCATTCGGGCCGTCAATCCGAAGGCTCCACGGTTCGACGACCGGAGACGGCGCATGCTGCGCCCGTAGGCTTGGACGCCTCGGAAGGAGGGATCCAGATGAACGACGACGATCGGTGGGCGGGGAGCGGAGCGGGGTTCGGATCCGACCGGAACGTGTCGAGCTCGCTCGTGGGCATCGTCCGGGGGCACGACGTGCAGGTCAGCGGTTCGGCCACGGCCCTGGCGGCCGCGAACGGAACCCTCTTCCTGGAGCACGGTGGTTGCGGCGTCGTGGTGGCCAACGGCCCCGCGTCGATCCGGTTCGGCGGGTGCGGTCCGCTCGTGGCGAACGGGGACGTCTCGATCGAGTACGGCGGAGCGCAGACCGTCCTCGCGGCCGGCGGAGCCGACATCCGAAGCGGTGGGTTCGTCGGGCTCCTCGCGTCGCCGCGGGTCACCGTCGAGGGCGGCGGACGCGTGCTGCTCGGAACGCGGCAGGCGATCGCGTTCGGCGCGGCCGCCGGAGTCGCCTTCGCGTTGCTGTCGCGGCTGCTCCGCCGCTGAGGCGGGTCTGACGCACGAGGGGACGCTCAGCAGGCGTCGATGCTCGGCAGTCCCCCGGGCGTCACGAAGACCACCTCGCCGGGAAGCACCATGCCCAGGCATGCCCGAGCCAGGCGCTCCAGCTCGACGGGATCGTCCAGCTTCGAGATCTGGGCGCGAAGGCCCGCGTTCTGCTCCTCGAGCTCGGTCGCCCGTCGTTCGAGCTCGTCGATCCGGCTCCGCTCCCCCAGGTACTGACGCGCGGGCACGGCGGCCATGAAGGCCAGCACCAACAGGACGACCAGCAGGACCGCTGCGCGCCCGGTGAGCCGAGGTCGCTCGCGCGGGATCCGAGGGCGGCGAGCGGTCGTCTGCGAGCCGCTCATCCGCCGCGCCTTCGGATCGCCGACGCCCCCGCGTAGCGAGCCTGCTCCCCGAGCTCTTCCTCGATGCGCAGGAGCCGGTTGTACTTGGCCGTGCGTTCGCTCCTGTTCGACGCACCGGCCTTGATCTGCCCGGCGTTGGTCGCGACCGCGATGTCCGAGATCGTGGTGTCCTCGGTCTCGCCCGAACGATGGCTGACGATCTGACCGTAGCCGCTGCGGGCGGCGAGCTCGATCGTGTCGAGCGTCTCGGTGAGGGTGCCGATCTGGTTCGGCTTGACCAGGATGGCGGTGGCGACGCCTTCCCGGATCCCCCTGGCCAGTCGATCGAGGTTCGTCACGAACAGGTCGTCGCCGACGAGCTGGCACCGAGATCCGAGCTCGGAGGTGAGCAGGGCCCACCCCTCCCAGTCGTCCTCGGCCAGCGGATCCTCCAGCGAGACGATCGGGTATCCGTCGAGGAGCGAGCGCCAGTAGGCGACCATGTCGGCGGCCGACCGATCGGTGCCGCCGAACCGATAGACGCCCTCGCGGTAGAGCTCGCTGCACGCGGGGTCGAGCGCGAGCGCGACCTCGTCGCCCGGCTCGAGCCCCGCCGTCTCGATCGCGGCGACGAGCAGATCGACCGCCTCGTCCGCGGTCGGGATCTCGGGGGCGAAGCCGCCCTCGTCGCCGACGCCCGTCGACAGGCCCTTGGAACGCAACTCCGCCCTCAGCGCCGCGTAGATCTCGCTGCCCCAGCGGATCGCCTCGGACAGCGACGCCGCCCCGACGGGCGCGAGCATGAACTCCTGCAGCTCGAGCGCGTTGTCGGCGTGTGCGCCGCCGTTGATGACGTTCAGGAGCGGGACCGGCAGGACGTGAGCGTTCGGCCCGCCGAGCGCCCGGTACAGGGGCAGCCCGAGCGAGTCGGCGGCCGCGTGGGCGACGGCGAGCGACACGCCGAGGGTGGCGTTCGCGCCGAGGTTCGAGCGGTCGGCCGATCCATCGAGCTCGAGCACCCTGCGGTCCACCTCGCGCTGGTCGAGCGCATCCAGACCGATGAGCGCCGGCGCGATGACCTCGGTGACGTTCGCGACGGCTTGCAGGACGCCCTTGCCGCCGAACCGCTTCGGATCCCCGTCGCGGAGCTCGACCGCCTCGTGCTCGCCGGTGGACGCCCCGCTCGGGACGGCCGCCCGCCCGAACGCTCCATCCACGAGCGCCACATCGACCTCGACGGTCGGGTTGCCGCGCGAATCGAGGATCTCGCGAGCCTGAACGGCCTCGATCAGGGACATGGGTCCAACATTTTACGTCCCGTCCTCGGCTCGCCCGCGGAGGTTCGGAGACGTTTCAGACCGGTTTCGAGCCGGTCGACACGACGACGTCCTCGCGATCCTCGAAGACCGAGGGTTCGGCCGCGGACAGGCGCTCGCGGACCCGCGCGATGCACGCGGTTCGGGCCCGATCGTCGATGAGGCGCACGCGACGCGCGCTCGACCCGACCCGCGTCCGCTCGTCGATGAAGCCATCGAGGTCGGTGGTGTGGACGAACGGGATGCGCCGAGCGGCGACGCGCTCGAAGCCGGCGTCCTCGAGGAGCGCCTGCATCTTCTCCGGCGTGTTGGTGAGATCGGCTGCGACGGGGCCGCCGACCGGGTCGGGCGGAGCGCCGTGCTCGTCCATCTCCTCGTTCCAGACGTCGAACGCGGGGTAGACCTCGTCATCGCCCCACGTGGCGATCCCGACGACGCCGCCGGGGCGAAGCGTCCGGGCGACCTCCCCGAGGGCGGCGCCGGGATCGGGCAGGTGGAACAACATGAATGCGAGCACCGCGACGTCGAAGGAGCCCGCGGCGAACGCCAACGCCCGGGCGTCCATCACCGACCGCGGGAAGCTCCGCGGCGCCCTCGAGAGCATGCCCTGCGCGCGATCGACCCCCACGACCGTCGCGGAGGGAGCCGCTGAGCGCAGATCGGCGAGCAGCGTCCCGACACCGGAGCCGAGATCCAACACCCGCGTTGCATCTCGAAGGGGCAGATCGGCCAGGAGCTGCCTCGCGTACGGGTTCAGGACGGGCGCCCAGAGCTCCTCGTACGCCTCGGCCGTCGACGAGTAGGCGGCCGCGAGGGTGCTCGTCGAGCGATCATCGGCCTTCGTCATCGTCCGGCGGGCGAGCCTACACTCCGCCCGTGGACGCCGAGCCCGCGCGTTGCTGCTTCGACGACTGGGTCGACCACTGGTCGAAGCAGATCGCCAAGAACGAGACCGTCGCCGGGGTCACCGCCCCGCTCCTCGAGGCGCTTGAGGGCGTTGGCCTGCGCGGCCGGACGGTGCTGGACATCGGGTGCGGCATCGGCGACCTGCTCCTCGCCGCGCTCGACCGTGGCGCGGCGCAGGCGACCGGGTTCGACCTGTCGCCCAAGGCGATCGAGGAGGCGCGGCGCCTCGCGCAGGGGCGAGGACTGGCCGAACGCGCGATGTTCGACGTCGGCGACGGCTCGCAGGTCGAGCTCCCCGACGCCGACGTCGTCGTCCTCAACCGCGTGATCTGCTGCTATCCCAACGCGGATGCGCTGCTCGAGCGCTCACTCGCGGCGGCCGGCGACGTGTACGCGTTCACGGCCCCCGTCTCGAAGGGCCTCCTCGGGTGGGGCAACCGTGCGTGGTCGAAGACCGGGAACGCGTGGTTCCGGCTCCGAGCCAAGCGCTACGCTGGGTTCCAGACCTTCATCCACGATCTCGAACGCGTGGACGAGCGTGTCCGTGCGGCGGGGTTCCGCCGGGTCCACCGCGAGCGACGCCGCGTCGCGTGGCAGCTCGCCGTCTACTCGAGGTGACGCAGGGAGCCGACCACCCATCCCGGCGTTCGCTCGTCGTTGCGATCGCGATGCTCGCCGCCGTCGCCGTCCTCGCCGTTCTGGTCGAGATCGACCGTGGATCACCCCCGGCGCTCGGGGGGATCGATCGCTCGTGGCGCGAGCTCACACTCGACGCTCCGAGCTGGCTCGGGTCCGCGAGCCGCGTGCTGAAGGTCCTCGGCTCCGGTGCGGTGATGGTGCCGCTCCGCATCGCGGTCGCGATCTGGCTCCTCGCGCGACGGCGCCGGCACGACCTCGCCGCGTGGCTGCTCGCGTGGGCGCTCGCCGATGCGATCACGTTCGTGCTGAAGCCGTGGGTCGGCCGGCTCAGGCCCGACGGAGCGGACGCCGCCTCGTTCCCGTCCGCGCACGCGAAGACCGCGGCGCAGGTCGCGATCGGGCTGGTCCTCCTCCGGCCGAGCCCGTGTCGATCTCGTGCGGGCGGGTGGTTGCTCGCCGTCGCGTGGATCGTGGCGATCGCCCTCTCGCGGACCGTCCTCGACGAGCATTGGCTCTCGGACGTCGCCGCAGGCTCGCTGCTCGGCGCGGGATGCGCGATCGGTGTCGCCACCATCGTGCAGCGCCGCAGCGAGATGCGCCCCCGGGCGTCAACGTGTTGACGCACGGGGCGACGCACGAGCGATGATCTCCTCGACCACTGGGCCCTTGGCGTCCGCATAGTCCTGGACGTACTTCCAGTCCTTCTGTGCCAACCCTTGCTTCGCCCGTCCGTACAGGTCGCGGTCTGTCGGGTTCCGCCGCAGCCGGTCCCGGAACGTGAGCATCCGCTCGATCTCGGGGCAGCCGTTCGAGAACACGTGGAGATGCACGCTCGTGTCGGGCCCCTCGAACATCCGATGCTCGTACCAGCGCGGCTCGCGGATCCGAAGCACATAGCCTTCGCCTTCGAGCGCGGGTGCGTACGACGGCTCGTCGGCCGCGTCGGCCACCACCAGCAGGACGTCGATGACCGGTTTGGCGACGAGGCCCGGCACCGCGGTCGATCCGACGTGCTCGATCGCGAGCGCGTGCGCCCCGAGCGCCCTCCGGATACGGCGCTCTTCACGGGCGAACAGCGTGGGCCAAGCAGCGTCGTAGTCCAGGAGCTCGATCGGGCCGTCGTGCACCCGTGGTTCCCCCACCGTCGCAGCTCGGATCTCTTCCTCGGTGGTCATCGGTCGCGGCTCAGTTGCTCCGCGCGGCGCGGAAGAGCTCGCGAACCTCGGTCTCGGACATCGCCTCCACATCGAGGCCGCGTTCGTCGGCGAGCGCCTTGAAGCGTTCGTATCGTTCCGCGAACCCACGGATCGTCCGCCGGAGCGCGCTCTCGGCGTCGACGCCGAGCTTGCGAGCGACCGAGACGGTCGCGAAGAGCACGTCCCCGAGCTCCTCCTCCGCGTTCGCCGCGTCGGTGTGCTCCGCGAGCTCGTCGACCTCCTCCCGAAGCGCCGCGACCGCCGAATCGACCGACCGCCACTCGAACCCCCAGCCGGCCGCCCGCCGCTGCACCTTCGCCGCGCGGGCGAGCGCGGGAAGCGCTTCGGGGATGTCATCCTCGAGCGCCTGCGCCCCCTTCTCCTCCGCCTTGATCCGCTCCCAGTTCACGAGGACCTCATCGGCGCCCTCGACCTCGACCTCCCCGAACACGTGGGGATGGCGCCGGATCAGTTTCTCCACGGTTCCCCGGGCCACGTCGTCCACGTCCCACACGCCGTCGTCGGCGGCCATCTGCGCGTGGAAGACCACCTGCAGGAGCACGTCGCCGAGCTCGTCGCGCAGACGATCCCGATCGCCGGCATCGATCGCATCGAGCGTCTCGTAGGTCTCCTCGAGCAGGTGGCGCGCGAGCGAGGCGTGCGTCTGCTCGGCGTCCCACGGGCATCCACCGGGACCGCGGAGCCGCGCCATCACCCGGACCAGGTCCAGCAGTCGATCGCCGTGCTCCGATGACGGGACCGGGCCCTTCGGGACGTGCGTCGAGACGTCGTCGCCCGGCGTCACGGCTCGGGGAGCGACGTCGAGCCGGACGGCTCGTCGGCGGTGCTTCGGACCGCGAGCACCTGCCCGGTCGACGGATCGAGCCGCCCGAACCGCGGGTTCACCTCGATGCCCGTGACCTCGAGCTGTTCCAGGAGCCACGCCTCGAAGACCGGCACGACCTGCGCGGCGCGCAGCTGTTCGCGCGCGTCCTCGAACGGAGCGACGTCTCGGCGCACGAGACGGATGACGTGCCAGCCGAACTGCGACTGGACCGGATCTGAGATCTCGCCCGGCTCCAACGCCAGCGCGCCCTGCACGAACTCGGGAACGAACGTCGTGCGGAACTCGGCCTCGGCGAACGCACCCAGCGCCCCGCCGTTCGCTGAGGAACCCTGATCGGTCGAGACCCTTCTCGCGACCCGCGCGAACGTCTGCGGTGTGATCGTGGCGGCGATCCGCTCGGCCTCGGCCTGGTCGGCGAGCAGGATGTGGGCGACCTCGACGGTCGTGAACGTCTCGAGCTGCGCGTCGTACGCCGCTCGCAGGGCATCCTCGTCCAGGCGCTCGTCGACCACCGCCTGTTGGACGACGTTCACGAGCAGCAACCGCTCCGCCAGCACGACCACATCGGCGCGCGTCAGCCCGGCGCCCTCGAGCTGCGCGACCAACCCGTCCGGACCTCCAAGACCATCCTCGAGCTGCGCCATCGCACGCTCGACCTCCGACGGATCGACCACGAGGTCGTGCTCGACGGCGTAGACCTTCGCGAGCTCCTCGCGGATGTCGCTGGTGAGCGTGAAGCGAGCACACGCCGCGCCGGGTGACTCCCCTCCCACCGGAGACCCGCACGAAGCTCCCGAGATGCGGGTGAGGAACTCGAACAGCTCGATGTCGTGCTCGAGCTCCTGGACGGTGACGACCTCATCCCCGATCAGCACGGCGTTCGATCCGGTCCTCGCGCAACCCACGAGGAAGAGCGCGACGATCGGAACGAACACGAGCATGCGGGAACGACGGCGGAGCGGGGTCATGTCGGCATCGTAGCAACGTCGGTCGCATCGGCCGTCGCTCGTAGCAACGCGCGTTCGACCCACTCGGGGAGGTCGGGACCGGCGGCGCGCCCGAGATCGAGGTTGAGCGTCGCGGTGGTCCGGTGGTAGTCGGCCTCGAGGACCCTGCTCGCGAGCTCGATCTCGAGCGCCTCGGAGAGCACCAAGGGTTTCACGCGGACCTGTTGGCGGTAGGTCGAGACCTCATCGACGCCGAGCCGACCGCAGGTGAGCCGGAGCGAGGCGACGGCGAACAGGGTCTCGACCTCGGCCGGGGGCTGGCCGTACCGGTCGACGGTCTCCACGCGCACGCGCTCGAGCATCTCATGGTCGCCGGCCGAGCCGATCCGCCGGTACAGGTCCAGCCGCAGCGCCTCCTGCTCGAGCCACCCGGGTGGCACGAACGCATGCACGGGCAGATCGATCCGGATCTCCTTCTCCTCGGGGAGCGGCTCGCCCTTCAGCTCGGCGACCGACTCCTGGAGCAGCCGCGCGTACGTGTCGAACCCGACCGCCGCGATGTGTCCGTGCTGTTCGGCGCCGAGCACGTTGCCCGCACCCCGGATCTCGAGATCCCGGAGCGCGATCTGGAAGCCGCTGCCGAGCGCCTGGTGCCGCGCGATCGTCGTGAGCCGTTCGTGCGCCTCCTCTGTGAGCTCGCGCTGCGGCGGGAAGAAGAAGTAGGCGAACGCCCGCTCGTGCGAGCGCCCCACCCGGCCGCGCAGCTGATACATCTGCGACAGGCCGAGCAGCTGCGCCGAGTCCACGACGAGCGTGTTCGCGTTGGGGACGTCCAGACCCGATTCGATGATCACGGTCGAGACCAGGACGTCGGCCTCGCGGTCCCAGAACCGGATCATCCGCCGCTCGAGCGCGTCCTCGTCCAGCTGCCCGTGCGCGACGACGATCCGCGCGTCGGGCACCTGCTCCTGGAGCCAGGCCGCCTGCCGGTCGATCGTCGCGACCCGGTTGTGGACCCAGAACACCTGTCCCTCTCGGAGCAGCTCGCGACGCACGGCCCCGAGCGCCAGGCCCTCGTCGTATTGGCCGACGTAGGTGAGCACCGGCTGTCGGTCCTCGGGCGGCGTGTCCACGGTGGACAGGTCGCGGATGCCGGTGATCGCCATCTCGAGCGTGCGCGGGATCGGGGTGGCCGACATCGTGAGGACGTCCACCTGCGCTCGGAGCTTCTTGAGCCGTTCCTTGTGCGCGACGCCGAAGCGCTGCTCCTCGTCCACGACGACCAGACCGAGATCCTTGAACGCGACGTCCCTGGACAGCAGCCGATGCGTCCCGATCACGACGTCGATCGCACCGCGCGCGAGATCGTCGACGATCCGGGCCTGCTCGGCCTTCGAGACGAACCGCGACAGCATCGCGAGCTTCACGGGGAACGGCGCGTAGCGCTCGGAGAACGTGATGAGGTGCTGCTCGGCCAGGAGCGTCGTGGGCACGAGCACCGCGACCTGCTTGCCCTCCATCACCGCCTTGAACGCGGCCCGCACCGCGATCTCGGTCTTGCCGAACCCGACGTCGCCGCAGATCAGGCGGTCCATCGGTCGTGGCCGCAGGAGATCGGCCTTCACCTCGTCGATCGCCGTCTGCTGGTCGCCCGTCTCCGCGTGCGGGAACGCGTCCTCGAGCTCCATCTGCCACGGGGTGTCGGGTCCATAGGGTGATCGCTCGACCGACGTCCGGACCGAGTACAGGCGTACGAGCTCGCCCGCCATGTCCTTGACCGCGCGTTTGACCCGCGTCGTGGTGCGCGCCCAGTCCCCGGACCCCAGCCGAGACAGGCGAGGCGACTCGCCGCCGGTGTAGCGAGCGACCATCCCCACCTGATCGGTCGGCACCGACAATCGATCGCCGGCTCCATACTCGAGCACCATATAGTCGCGCTCGGAGCCACCGATCGCGCGTCGAGAGATCCCGACGTAGCGCCCCACGCCGTGCACCCGATGGACCGCGAAGTCGCCAGGTACGAGCTCCTCGGCGACCGCGTCGGTCCGCCGGCTCGCGAGCCTCGGCGCCTCGCGCGTGTGCCGGCGCGAGCCGAACAGGTCCTCCTCGGTCGCGACCGCGAGCCGGCCGGCGGGGAACACGAAGCCGTTCTCGAGCGCCGCCTCCGTCGCCTCAGCCTGCGGCAACGCAACGAACTCGCGGACGCGCTCGAGCGAACCGTGCCCTCGTGCCGCCA
>Ga0187893_10011572_pt1 | contig 12776 bp, 8 predicted proteins | sample MA1701074metaG_FD_139574 | JGI IMG/M metagenome (GOLD analysis project Ga0187893, IMG submission 139574) | White microbial mat communities from a basaltic lava cave in the Kipuka Kanohina Cave System on the Island of Hawaii, USA - MA170107-4 metaG ...
ACGCCCCTGCAGTCCGTAAAATTGTGCGTGACGCGAGGACTCGCGAGTTTCGCTTCTCGTCCGTGATTCTGGGAGTCGTGAACAGTACACCGTTCAAAATGAGGAGGTCGCTATGACAGTGACGAAGAAAGCAATGCCGCGCCGTACGTTCCTCCGAGGCATGGGGGTGACCATCGCGCTGCCGTTGTTGGACGCCATGATACCGGCGGCGACCCCTCTGGCCAAGACCGCGGCCAACCCAGTACGTCGTCTGGGTTTCGTTTTCATGCCGATGGGATCCGATATCACCCGCTGGACTCCCCCTGGCGACAAGACTCTCGACGAGCTTTCCCCCACCCTCAGCTCACTGGCCCCGGTCAAGCAGTACGTCACGGCGATCAGCAATCTGGAGCTACAGAACGCGTATCCCGGAACGCACGCCACCTCTAACGCGGCCTTTCTGAGTGCCGCGAAGGCGAAACCGACGGAAAGTTCGGACTACTACCTGGGGACGACAGCCGATCAAATCGCTGCCAAGCAGATCGGTCAGGAAACGCAACTGCCGTCGCTCGAAATGTCGATGGACCTGATGCAGACAGTGGGCCAGTGCGACAATGGTTATGCTTGCGTCTATCAGAACAATCTCTCCTGGTCGTCTCCAACCACGCCGCTTCCCTCCGAAGCGCATCCGCGGATCGTCTTTGAAAGCTTGTTCGGAGAAGGCGGCAGCGCGGCAGACCGCCAGGCCGCGTTGCGGAAAAGGGCCAGCCTGCTCGACTGGTTCAATGAGGATATCGCTCAGCTGCAGCGAAAACTCGGCCCAGCCGATCGCGCCAGGGTGAGCCAGTATCTTGAAACGGTGCGGGAAGTGGAGCGCCGTATTCAAAGGGCCGAGGCCGATGCCAAGGATAACCCGCTGCCGGACCTGGATCGACCGGTGGGCGTGCCCGCCTCCTACGCGGACCATGCTCGATTGATGTTCGATCTCCAGGTGTTGGCCCTGCAAGGCGATGTCACCCGCGTGATTACCTTCCAGCTGGCGCGTGAAACCAGCAACCGAACTTATCCTGAGATCGGCGTTTCTGATCCGCACCATCCTCTCTCGCATCACGGCAACGATCCGGAAAAGATTGCGCGGATGGCCAAGATCAATCAGTTTCATGTGTCCTTGTTTGCCGAGTTTCTCGGGAAGTTGAAGGCCACACCTGAGGGAAACGGCTCGCTGCTGGACCATTCGCTCTACCTTTACGGGAGCGGCATGGGGAATCCCAATGTGCATGACCACAGGAACCTGCCGATTCTGGTTGCGGGTGGCGCAGCGGGGGGAATGAAAGGCGGCCGCCACATCAAGTTTGAGAAACCAACGCCTTTGGCGAATCTTCACCTGACACTGCTCGACAAAGTCGGCGTCCGGCTCGATTCGTTCGCCGACAGCCAGGGCAAGGTCGACGAACTCTTCGCACCACTCACTGTCTGAGGGGCTTTTTTCTCCCCCTTGCGAAGCGCATAAGGGGGAGACTAAGAGGGGGTCTTATCCCATCCCGTGCGACCCCCTGCTGCGGAAAACGCAGCGTCCCCCTTGAATAAGGGGGACAAACTAGAAATCCGGCGGAAGCCCAGGTTTCCACTCACAAAACAATGACACTCCGCACGGCAATGAATATAGGTTCAGTCGGATTGGTGGCTCTCCTTGCGGTATGCAGCCAAGCTGCTCCAACCCAGTCGCCGCTGGCGGACGCCGCAGAAAAGATGGATCGTGCGGCCGTTCGAAGCCTGCTCAAAAATAAGGTGGACGTGAACGCACACCAGGTCGATGGCATGACGGCCTTGCATTGGGCGGCCTATCAGGACGACACGGAAACCGGCAAGCTTCTGCTGGATGCGGGCGCCAATGTCAAAGCAGAGAATCGTTACGGGGTAACGCCGCTCTCTCTCGCTTGTCAGAATGGAAACACGGCTCTCGTCGAGCTGTTGCTGAGCGCAGGTGCCGACCCGAACACCACGCTCCGTGGTCGGGAGACGGTGTTGATGACGGCAGCACGCACCGGGAGAACCGGGCCCGTCAAAGCCTTGCTTGTACGAGGCGCTAAGGTAGATCTGAAGGAACAGCACGGGCAGACGGCGTTAATGTGGGCTGCGGCGGAGGGACATGCCGGAGTGGTTGAGTTGTTGATCGAAGCGGGGGCGGATTTTCGAACGCCGCTCGCTGATTCCGGATTCACGCCGATGTTCTTTGCGGTCAGGGATGGCCACTTGAACGTCGTGAGTGCCCTGTTGAAGGCGGGAATCGATGTCAACGAAGCCATGCAACCCCGCAAGAGCTCAGGCAAGGGCCCCAGGAAAGGAATGAGCCCGCTCATCCTGGCGGTCGAAAACGGGCATTTTGAGTTGGCGGAAGCATTGCTGGAAGCAGGCGCCGATCCCAATGACCAGCGTTCTGGGTTCACCGCGCTCCACACGCTCACATGGGTGCGCAAACCAAACCGTGGTGACGGCGACGACGGGGATCCGCCTCCCATTGGCTCCGGAAATCTCAGCAGTCTCCAATTGGTCAGGAAGCTGGTGCAGCATGGAGCGGACGTCAACGCACGACTCAAGAGCGGGAAGTCGGGCCGAGGCCTGCTGAGTCGAGTCGGCGCGACACCTTTCCTTCTGGCCGCTGTGACCGACGACGCTGCGCTCATGCGTCTCCTGGTCGAGCTGGGCGCCGATCCGTTGCTTAGCAATGAACATCACTGCACGCCGTTGATGGCAGCGGCCGGTGTTGGAACGATTGCTCCCCTCGAAGAAGCTGGAACAGAGCCGGAAGCGCTCGAAGCGGTACAGCTCGCCTTGGATCTCGGCGCCGACATCAATGCCGTGGACGACAACGGTGAAACCGCCATGCACGGTGCGGCCTACAAGAGCCTGCCGAAAGTTGTGCAGCTCCTTGCTGACAAGGGCGCCAAAATCGAAGTTTGGAATCGCAAGAACAAATACGGTTGGACACCGCTGGAAATCGCCGAGGGTTACCGTGTGGGAAATTTCAAACCTTCAGCCGAAACCATCGCAGCGATTCATCGCGTGATGCGGGCCGCCGGAGTCACGCCACCTGTCAAATCGAGTCCACCCGAGGTGGACCTTCGCGAGAAGTATCCAGCCGACGCAGGGAAAAAGCTTGGGCTCGGCGAACGATTCTAGAAACAATCATTAATTTGGTAGATTGACTCGCTTTTCAATTCAGCGGACTTCTTCCTTGACGACACTCTCGGCCCTTCGAGCAAGGCGTTGGTGGAGAAAAACAGGCCCCAAGTTTTTCCGGGCCCAGTGGCGAAGAGTTTGGCTGGGATGCGTCCTCGGCGGTCTGGTAGCTATCGGCTTCCACGTTCTGCTGGTTGACTCTCGCGCTGCTCCTTTTCTCCTCCAGCAATGGTCAACACTGTCTCAGCACACGACCTTCGACGGGTTTCGAGCGTATGGGCGCGAACTGGTCGCTCTAGGCACGGGTCTAGCTGCTCTCGTCGCTTTGTCCGTTTCCATGCAAATTGCTAGTTATATCCGCTCCTGGTGGGCTGGCATAACTAGCGTTACCACCGTTATTGCAGCTTGCGGGACCATTGGCTTGATCCAGTATGAAGCCCAATACCCCAAGAGAACAATCGCGGCTGCTTTCGTGTCTTTGGCAATAGTTCTTGGTACGGAGTGCTGGCGCCAACTCTCTGAGCCTCACAAAGCATCGAAGCGTCAACTCAAACTCAATGTTCCAGTAGGCACTGGTAACGTTTCGGTTGAGAAGCGATGGCAAGCACCCAGCAGCGATGATCCAATTGCAACTTGGGACGAGGATCTTGTTGGCAGGGCAGCGGTTGTAGAACTGCTCGCAGAACACACCTTTAGTACCCGGACTCCTATTATTGCCCTCCACGGAAGTCTTGGTGATGGCAAGAGCTCTGTGCTGAACCTCTTGAGGAAAGCTGTCGAAGGCAAGGCCATCGTTGTCTCCTTCAGTGCATGGTTGCCTGGCTCCGAAGCAACGTTCGCAACGGACCTCTTTAGGGATATTGCAAATGAATGTAGGAAGTACGTTCATGTTCCGCAACTGCGAAAACGCCTTCTTACCTATGCGCGAACAGTGAGTGGCTCTGTGGCCTTTTTGAAGGGGCTCAGAGAAGTCCTCCCTGTGGGATCTCAAAGGGAGGAAGTGGAAGAGCTGCGGCAAGTATTTTCGCGTGTCCCATTGCCGATTCTCGTTCTGCTCGACGAAATCGACCGGATGCAAAAGGAAGAACTGGTTGTTCTCTTGAAGATCCTACGTGGAGCGTCATCGATCCCAAACGTTACGTTTGTGTGTGCTTTCAGCGAGGAAGAGATCAAGCGCGAGCTCTCCAAGGATGGCAAGCTGTCGTACGACTACTTGGAGAAGTTTTTCCCAGTTTCTGTGAACCTTTCACCTCCTAATCCGGAGATACTGGGGACCTTGTTCCAGGACCGATTGAAGAGAGTTTTTGCCGAGCAGAATTGGTTCAGAACAGAGGAAGGTGCGAGCGACTTTGCCAAGGGCCTAGGACGAATTTGGGAAGATTCTCTTTCGCGCGTGTGTACGAATTTCAGAAAAGCAGGGCTGTTGTTGAACGATATCCTCACTTCCGCTCGACCGATTACAGCAGAGGTCAATCCGCTCGATCTAACCGCGATCGAGGCGACTAGGCGATTCTATCCTGAAATCTATCATCTCGTTCGAACCAACCCCGGATCTCTTACATATGCCCAGAATTCTTGGGCGAAAGGACAGTATCTTCCGGAAGATGTGAGGAAGAAAGAGAGTAAGAATTTTTTCGAAGCCCTGGATAAGGTAATCGCTGAATCGAAAGATCCAAAGGCAATTCAATCACTTCTCAGTTGGCTATTTCCGGAATATGCGAGTGCGAACGAGGAGAGAACCTTCTTCTATTCGTTTGAGCGACCAACAAGCGAGGAGATTGCGGAAGACGACAAGAGAGTTTGCAGTCCCGATTACTTCCCGATCTACTTCCGAGCGGCTCTTCCAGAGGCAATGTTCAGCAACGCCGAGCTTGAACGGATCGTTTCTGATCTGAATGGATCCCAGACCGAGACTGGGGCCAAAGAAGTTTTCGACTGCACACTTCACTCCATTCCGCCGAAGCACCCGAAGCGTGAAGATTTCCTGTGGAAGCTTAGTCGTAGAATGGACCGTCTGAGCGATGGCACTGCGGAACAACTTGCGTACGCTGTTGCTGATCGAGCCGCTGATTACATGTATGACGTGATGAATCTCGGCGAAGCCTCGCGGGCGCTAAACCTTGTATTCGCTGCTGCGCAGAAGGTGGCCGGTACTCCTGATGTCCAGCGGGTGTTGGAAGGAGCCATGAAGCGCAGTTCGGATGACACATTTGCGAAACGAATCTTGGAGTACACTGACCAGAAACGTAACAGGATACTGACTGATTTTTCGCACGTGGACGTCGATAAACTCAAGCAGAAGTTCATCGACAGGATGCGGCTTCGGTACGGCGCTGATAGGGATTTCATAAACACCAATATTGTCCAATGTGACCGGCACGCATTTTGGTTGTGGGTCAAGAACTCTCCACAGGATCGTGAGAATGCACAAGGGTTTTGGCGTAGGTACATCTCCGGTAGCCGAAAGCGGCTCGCGCAAGTTATTAACGTCATTTATCCAGGCGGCGTTGTATGGAGTGAGAATCCCATTCCGATCCTAGATGAACTGTTCCCGACGGCCGAGTTTGCTCCTTTTCTCGACAAGCTTCCGCGAGACGAAGCGCTGGATGATGTCGAAGAAAAGGCAATTGCCCGAATGCAGGAGCTACTCAAGGAGGGCAAATACCATCAACCATAGGTAACAATCGTGGGCTGCGGACATCCCTTTAGGTAACTCTGCTCTTGTAACCGGCTATATTCCTTAGGATCGCGTGACTCGAAGTCGGTGCCCCGGGGTGGACCTTCGTGAAGAATATCGGGCCGACGGAGGCAAAGAGTCTGGGCACTCGACGTAGTGCATCACTCATGGAGTTTAGTGCCCTTCTAATTGTCGACTTTCTCTGGTCGGACGAGACTATTCAGAATGCGCCTGACTAGTATTCACATCTTCTCCTTTGCGGCTCTACTCCTGACCCTTTCCTCGCTCGCTTCCTCTCAGGAGCTGAAACCCGGCTCCGTGAACCGCAATCGCGCCGAGCGTGTTGAGTGGTTCCGCGACGCGGGATTTGGCCTGTTCATCCACTGGAGTTTCGACAGCCAACTGGGGCCTACCATCAGTCACTCGATGGTCGGAGCTTCTGAGGCTTACCTGCAGCGCTTCATCAACGAGCTGCCCAGAAGCTTCAACCCGAAGCGATTCGACCCTCGCGATTGGGCCGTTCTGGCCAGGTTGGCTGGAATGAAGTATGTCGTGTTCACCACCAAGCATCACTCCGGCTTCTGCATGTTTCCGACCGCGTCGACTCCGTTCAACATCATGAACACGCCGTTCGGCCGGGATGCCACCGCGGAGATTGTCACGGCGTTTCGGGAGCAGGGCATTGCGATTGGTTTTTACTATTCTCCCGACGACTTCTATTGGCTTCACCGCGAGGGAAAGCAACTGGACCGCCATCGTCCCGAAGTGGAACCTGCCAACAACCCCGGACTGCTGAAGTACGACCAGTTGCAGATTCGAGAGTTGCTCGCACACTACGGTCCGATTGACGTGCTGTTCTTTGATGGTCCTTCGGAAGGCTTGAAGGAACTCGCCTGGGACCTGCAGCCAAACCTGCTGGTCACGCGTGGGGCGATGGAAACGCCGGAGCAATACATTCCGGGTGTGCCCCTCGACGGTTCTTGGGAAGCCTGCCTGACGATGGGCACGTCGTGGCAGTACAAGCCGACCAACGAACTCTACAAGTCGGGAACAGAGCTGATCCAGATACTCATTGAAACGCGCGCCAAAGGTGGGAACCTGTTGTTGAATGTTGGCCCTAAACCGAACGGCGAGCTTCCTGTCGAACAGGAAGACCGGCTGCGTGAGATCGCACTCTGGAATTTTGTGAACGGGGAATCTGTCGACGGAGTTCGGCCCTGGGTAGTCACGAACGAGAAGGACATCTGGTTCACCCGTCGCAAGAATGAAGACACGGTGTATGCCTTCGTGGCGATCCAGCCGGCCTGGAAACTGGGTGAATGGAAGACCTTCACGCTTCGGTCTGTGGAAGCGACTCAGCAGACCGTGGTGAGTGTGCTGGGACAGAACGACAAGGTGCTGGAGTACCGCCCGGAAGTTATTCCGCAGACAAAATGGCGCCAGACCGAGAGAGTCCTGGAGATCACAGCCATGCACGCACAGCGCTTGTACGACGATCGCAGATGGCCAAATCCAGTGGTTCTCAAGATGACTCGCGTCAAGCCTGCCATGGAACCGCCGCAGGTCATCACCACAAACGCTACGTGGGATCGGACTGCCAAGGTCGCCATGCTTCAAGGCGAATTGAAGAATCTGGGCAAGGCGGAAGCGGTAGACGTGGGGTTTCAGTACAGGCGAAAGAAGGGCCTGACGGATCTTTACGAGAAGACAGAACCCTGGATCGATGCACCGTCGGTGAAGCGGAACACGCCTGGAGGTTACTCAGCACGAGTCCCCGGATTGACGCCAGGTGAGGCTTACGAGTTTCGAGCGTTGGTCAAGCATCCGCTGATCACCATTTACGGCAAAGATACATCGTTTGAAGCGAAATGAAGGGTTACCCTTTCTTGAAAAATAAGCTCCTCTCAGCTGAGGAGGGGATGTGGCGCGTAGCGACAGCGGTCGCGTAGCGCCACTGGGGTGGTGGGAGTCCCTGCGATCCCGGTACTGATTTGGCTTTTCCGCTACTGTTCGAAACACCCCGGCCCTGGCCTGTGGCCGCGTCTCCCCTCCTTAAGCAAGGAGGGAGCTTTAGTGGCGAGTTTCGCGCAGGAACCAGCTTGAGGAACTGCAGCGGACACGCATCTTCCGTTGCCTTGCTCCTGAAAAGGCAAGACGTCTATGAAAATAACCGCCCTGGAGATGGAGCGTTATGAGGTGAACACCATGCCCTTTCGCTGGCGCGACGGTTTAGTTGGCAGCCCCGGGGGGCGTAGCGAAGTGGGAGTCTTGCGTGTTCGGACCGATGCGAACATCGACGGGCTAGTCTGGCCGCTGGATTTAGGCATTTCGGACCAATTGCTACAGCGATGCGCTTCAATGTTCATCGGGGCGGATCCACTCATGCGAGAACGCTGCTGGATGGATCTTTGGGAGCGCGACCGCATTGAGGAATTTCCCATCTATTTCCTGGGTTGTCTGGACGCTGCATTGTGGGATATCGCAGCGAAAGCAGCTGGTGTCCCAGCCTACAAACTCCTGGGAGGGCATAAGACGCGGGCGAAAGCGTACGCCAGTACCGTCACAATGGGCACCTTTGACGAGTACTTGGGTCTGGCCGACCGATGTTTAGCGAAGGGGTACAAAGCCATCAAACTTCATGTTTGGGGACGCGTTAAGGATGACATTGAACTGGTGAAGCGGATGCGCCAGCACGTGGGGCCGGAAATCGAGCTGATGCTCGATGGCAGCGGCGGTTACACCTTGGATGAATCAATTCGGATGGGACGTGCCATGGAGGAGGCGGACTATCTATGGCTGGAGGAACCCATGCGAGAGTTTAATCTCTTTGCCTACGAAAGAATTTGCCAGACTCTGGACATTCCGATCCTGGGTGCCGAGTGCACTGATGGAGCCCATTTCAACGCCGCAGAGTGGTTGCGGCACGGCGCTTGCGATCGGTTGAGAACGAGCTGGTTTTATAAAGCAGGCTTCACCGGCGCTTTGAAAGTGGCTCACCTGGCAGAATCGTTTCAGGTGCAAGCAGACGTCCACGGGTGCGGACAAGGGTCGCTGCACCTTGTTTGTGCGCTTCCCAACTCGCATTACTACGAAAGCCTGGTGCCGGAGGAGTGTCTCGGCGACGCTACCCTGGACGGGCACATCCTTCCGGATCGTGACGGCTGGGTCTATCCCACCGAGCGCCAAGGCTTCGGGTGGGAGCCGAATCCCGAAAAGCGTGTGATGTAAGATCCGCTAATGAGACGGCTTTCACAAAAGATCGCGATTGTGACTGGGGCGGGCTCAGGTATCGGCCGCGCGACCGCGCAACTCTTCGCGGTGGAGGGGGCTGCCGTTGTTCTGGCCGACTGGAATCTGTCCACGGCGATGGAAACGCAGGCGCTCATCGGGTCGGAAGAGAGTCGAATCATGCCGCTCGCTTGTGATATCTCCCAAGAGGAGGACATCAGGCGTCTGGCATTGGAAACCGAGGCGCGGTTCGGCCGGATCGATATTCTGGTGAACAATGCGGCGGCGTTTCACTACAGAGGTGCCCACGAAGCAGATGCACAAGACTGGCAAAGGAGTTTGGCGACCAATGTGGTTGGTACGTCTCTCTGCTCGCGGGTGGTAGGCGAGCGAATGCGCGCGTCCGGGGGAGGGGCGATTGTGAATGTGGCTTCAATCAACGGATTTCAGGCCGAAGAAGGATACGCTACCTACTGCAGCAGCAAAGCGGCCTTGTTGATGCTCACTCGTTGCATGGCGATCGATTTCGGTCCTTGGAATATCCGGGTTAATTCCGTAAGCCCAGGCCCGGTGAATACGCCGGCGCTGCAACGCGAGCTCGAGCGACTTCGTGTGAATCCGGCAGAGTTTGAACGTCAGGTGTTTCAAAAACAATGCCTTCAGAGAATTCTTCAACCTATGGATGTAGCACGGACCATCCTCTTTCTGACAAGTGAAGACGCCGCCGCGATTACCGGCGCCGATCTTGTCGTGGATGGCGGCTATTCCGCACGCAGCTGAGTTTCAGGGGCCGCTGGAACGTTGCGGAGCGAGCGACAATCATCGCCTCCTCTGAGCAAGAGCGATTTCAGGTATCCCAAGAAGTATCTTCAAGGAACCCTCAAGAATCCTCGAGATTGACCCTGTTTGTGCAGTGGAGAGATGCATATCATCATGAAAAAGGTCACACGCCGCCAGTGTCTAAAGACGGCTCCACTTAGCCTCGCTTCGATGGTCATCGGAAAGTCTTTGAGAGCGGATGAAAAGCGTCCGCGTCAGAAGTCTCCCGCTGCCAAGGCTGCTTCCGGTGCAGGCGGGCTTTGCCTGAACGAGGACAATAGCCACTATTTCTTCACCCGAGCCGGCAAGAAGTTAGACGTGGAGACCGTGGCCTCTTGGGTGGATCAATACGCCGAGACACAGGTGCGAGAGCTGATCCTTAACGTCAACTGCATGAGAACAAGCTATGCAAGCCAGGTTTGGGATCCAATCTGGAGAGGCTATGATCCTCTCGCTGGTGACGATCAACCTCTTCTCGCCAGCACGCCAGTCGAATCGCGCAAGGGTGCCAGGAACTGGATTCACACGGCCTGGCAACTTCATAAGGATGGTATCGATGTCTACAATATCTGGATCCGCCGGGCACGACAGCACAGACTTTCTCCTTGGATTTCGATACGCATGAACGACGTCCACAACGTGGATGATGAGCGTAGTTTTATCCACAGTGAGTTCTGGAGGGAGAATCCTCAACTGCGTCGCGTGCCGTATCGGTTCTCAGAATGGACAGATCGAGCGTTCGACTACGGACAAAAGGAAGTGCGCGACCATCACATGAAACTGGTGCGTGAACTCGTGGAGCGGTATGACTTTGACGGCTTGGAGCTTGACTGGATGCGTTTCGGATTCCACTTCCGGCCAGGACAGGAACGGCGCGGAGCTGAACTCCTTACAGAGTTCACTGCCGAAGTGCGGCGCTTGCTTGACTCTTGGGAAAAAAAGCGAGGTCACCCCATCAAGCTCGGCGCCCGCGTGCCCTCAAGGCCGCATACAGCTCTCGGTTTGGGCTATGACGCAGTGGGCTGGGCGCGTAGCGGCCTGATCGACCTGCTGGTCGTGACACCCTTCTGGGCCACCGCAGAGACCGACATCCCGATCGAGCTATGGAAGGAACTTCTGCGCGGAACGCCGGTGCTACTCGGAGCCGGGTTGGAAGTCTTGCTGAGGACACATCCCGAATCGAAGCTGTATCAGATGAACACTCTCGAAACGGCGCGTGGCGCGGCGGCTTCGCTGCTGGATCGGGGTGCTGACCGCATTTATCTATTCAACTACATGGACTCGCAAACGGCGATGGACGATCTGCACAACTATCCCACGCTGCTCCGTGAAGCGGGTCGTGCGGAAAGCTTGGCCGGCAAGCCACGTCGTCACATCTTAACCTTTGCTGACACCTGGGCACCCGGAGAGCCACGGGCTGTGACGCTGCCGGCAGAGTGCGTCGCCGGGAAGTGGCAAGCCTTCCGGCTGGCTACCGGACCCGTGCCGACATCAGGGAGTGTCAGCGCACGCCTCGGGGTCGAAGGCACTTCCGATACCGAGATCAAGTCCTGGGATTTTCGAGTAAATGGAGAGGCCTGCCGCTTCATTGGCAAAGCCGAACTTGAGAAACCGCGACCTGAAGCGCCGGTCTTTGAGTTCGAAATTCCGCAAAAGGTACTGAATCGTGGCTACAACGTCATCGAAATCTGTCCCAAGATTAAGAGCCGAGTTGTTTGGGTTGAAATCGCAATGAAGTCGTCGCCTGTCTAGGTGCACAGCTACCGCATCGCCGGACATTTTCTACTTCGCGCAAACCATGGCTCCTTTGGGTAAGCTCGCTTCGGCTTTCCCGGGGACTCGCGGACAGTTGCGGGAGTGGCCTAGTTCACCTGCTAACGGACCCGGTAGCACTTGTGGCCAACTCGATTGCCAGAACCCCGAGCGAGTTCCAAGCGTCGCCAGGAACCACCTGCTGTTCCAATAGGAACTGTAGCCCTATAGTTTGCAAATTTGCTTGCCTAGGTAAATGATCGAAAGTCCGCCGCCTGGAAGCAGCCTCGCGACACGCCTTTGATTCCCGAAAGGTCGGCGCCAGCGCGTAGTCCGGCATGTTCGAATCCCTGTCACCCAACAAACGATGATACGTCTCGAGTAACGCCGTGGCGTTTACTGATCCGCTCCAACGGCTGCGTTTCTCCGGAAAGATCCCCTTGCCTGAATCGGTCTTCAGGAATTGAGGACGAGTTTTCCGCAGTTGGCGTTCTCAATGGTGCATAGAAAGTTCGTCCCTGACATTTTTCTTTGCGGGCAATCTGTCTGGACATGAGATCCTCAGTGGAACGTTTAGGTATGGCACCCCTCAAGGTTACTTCCGTTGACTTGTCACCAATCTGCGATGCTCAGCGGCAGAAAGGGAACAAGTACCATCTGGAGTTTAGCTATCGTGACGCTGCAAATCGCTCTTCTTCTGGCCATCATCGCGCTTGCCCTCGTTTTCTTTGCTTTCGAGTGGATTTCAGCCGATGTCACTGCCCTAGGTGTTTTGCTCCTGCTCATTTTGACCGGCTTGGTTCCAGCAAATAGAGCCTTCAGCGGGTTTGGAAGTGACACAGTCATGCTAATCCTGGGGTTGCTGATCATGACCGCCGCCTTGCAGCGGACTGGCGTGGTCGATATCGCAGGCCGGTTTATTCTCAGAGCAGCCGGCGGACATCCAACTCGCCTTGTCGTAGCGATCATGGTTGCCACGGCCGTGCTCTCGGCCTTCATCAGCAATACGGCCGCCACGGCTTTCTTTCTGCCCGTTGCGATAGGAGCTGCTGCAAAGGCGCGGATCAGTGCCTCCAGTCTCCTGATGCCTTTGGCGTTCTCTTCGATCCTGACCAGTTCCGTTTCACTGATTAGCACCTCG
>Ga0187893_10011573_pt1 | contig 12775 bp, 9 predicted proteins | sample MA1701074metaG_FD_139574 | JGI IMG/M metagenome (GOLD analysis project Ga0187893, IMG submission 139574) | White microbial mat communities from a basaltic lava cave in the Kipuka Kanohina Cave System on the Island of Hawaii, USA - MA170107-4 metaG ...
AAGCGGCGGGCCGATGAGCCGAGCTATCGCGACCTCCTGGCCAGCCGCAGCGCCGAAGAGCAGGAGCGGGAGAAGACCCGGATCCGGGTGAACGAATTCATCTCGGTCTCCGAGCTGGCCGAACAGATGAAGATCCCCGCGACCCAGATCGTCCAGTTCGCCTTCAAGGAGCTGGGCTTGATGGTGACGGTGAACCAGCGGCTCGACTTCGATCAGATCGAGTTGATTGCCTCCGAGTTCGGCTTCCAGGCCGTGCGGGAAGACGAATACGCCGCCGAGCCGGCCACCGCAGCGGTCGTGGAGAACGCCGCCGACCTCCAGGGGCGCCCGCCGGTGGTGACGATCATGGGCCATGTCGATCATGGCAAAACGTCGCTGCTCGACTACGTCCGGAAAGCCAACGTGGTCGCGGGTGAGGCGGGCGGCATCACCCAGCATATCGGCGCGTACCATGTCACTCTCGCGGGCGACCACGCCATCACCTTCCTCGACACCCCCGGTCACGAGGCGTTCACCGCAATGCGGGCGCGGGGCGCGCAGGTCACCGACATCGTGATCCTGGTGATCGCGGCCGATGACCAGGTCATGCCCCAGACTGTCGAGGCCATCAGTCACGCCCGCAACGCCGGCGTCCCGATGGTGGTCGCGATCAACAAGGTGGACCTGCCGACCGCCAACGTGGCGAAGGTGAAGCAGGATCTGCTGCAACACAACGTGGTGCTGGAGGAATTTGGCGGCACCGTGCTGTCGGGCCAGATCTCCGCCAAGAAAGGCACCGGCATCGACGAGCTGCTCGAGAAGGTGTTGCTTCAGGCGGAAATCCTCGACCTCAAGGCAAACCCGCAGGGCCCGGCGCACGGCGCCGTCCTGGAGGCGACGCTCGATCCGGGGAAGGGCCCCCTGGCCACCATCCTGGTGCAGCGGGGCACGCTCCGCCAGGGCGACAACTTCATCTGCGGAAAGTTCTCCGGCAGGGTCCGGGCGCTGAGCGACGAGCGTGGGAAGCCGGTCAAGGAGGCCGGTCCGTCGATCCCGGTGCAGGTGCTTGGCTTCGAAGGCGTCCCTGCCGCGGGCGACACGTTCCTCGTGGTGGCGGATGCCAATGAAGCACGGGAGATCGCTCAAAAACGGCAGCGGCTCGAGCGAGAAGCGCAGAATCGGCGGGGACTGCGGGGCGGGACGTTGGAAGACTTCAGCCGGGCGCTCAAAGAGGGCCAGGTCAGCCAGCTCAAGATCATCATCAAGGCGGATCAGGGCGGCCCCGCCGAGGCGTTGGCCGATGCGCTGGCCCAGCTCACGACGGCGGAGGTCCGGGTCGAGGTGGTGCACCGCGGCGTCGGCGCCATCACCGAAAGCGACGTGCTGCTGGCCAAGGCCGCCGGGGCCATCGTGCTGGGCTTCCACGTGCGGCCCGACGCGAACGCCCGCACCACCGCAGAGCGCGAAGGGGTCGACGTCCGGAGCTACCGGATCATCTACGAAGCGGTCGAGGACGTCCGGGCGGCGCTGGAAGGGCTGCTCAAGCCGGAGGAGCGGGAACAGGTCCTGGGGGACGCCGAAGTGCTGCAGCTCTTCAAGGTCAGCAAGGTGGGTACCATCGCCGGGTGCGTGGTGCGCACCGGAGCGATCCAGCGGACCGCGAAGGTACGCATCGTTCGGGACGGGACGCTGATCTACACCGGCAACCTGGGCAGCCTCAAGCGGTTCAAGGACGATGTGAAGGAGGTCCGCGAGGGACTGGAGTGCGGTATCGGCATCGAGAACTTCAACGATCTCAAGGTCGGCGACCGGATCGAGGCCTTCCGCATCGAAGAGGTGAAGCGGACGCTGCAACCCGCCGCCGGCGCAGCGGGTTAGGCGCGTCGTGGGGAAGGGGTCGGGAGGCCGCCGGGCCGGGGGGACCCGACGCCGGCCCGAGCAGGTGGCCGAGATCGTCCGCCAGGTGGTGGCCGAGGCCCTCGCGCGCGAGGTGGAAGACCCCCGGATCGGGCTCGTCACGATGACCCGGGTCGAGGTGAGCGGAGACTTGTCGCACGCCCGGATCTTCGTCGCCGTTCACGGAGGGGGCGCCGGGGACGAGGCCTCCCAGGCCCTCGCAGGGCTGCACAGCGCGGCGGGGTTCCTCCGCAGCAAGGTGGCGCGGGCCCTCGCCACCCGGACGACCCCCGAGTTGCATTTCGAGCTCGATGAGGGAGCCTCCTACGCGGCCCGCATCAACGCAGTCCTCGCCGAGCTTCGAGAGGAAGGAAAGGAAGGCTGAGGTGGGTGGGCCAGGGGTTGGGGGGGGCGCGCTGCTGGTGGACAAACCGTCCGGCCCGACCTCCCACGACGTCGTGGCTCGAGCTCGCCGGACCTTCCATACTCGCGCGGTCGGGCACACCGGCACCCTCGACCCCTTTGCCAGCGGTCTCCTCATGCTGGTCCTCGGGAATGCCACGCGGCTGGCGCGGTGGGCCGAGCGACGACGGAAAACGTATCGCGCGGTTGCCCGGCTGGGGCAGACTACCACGACCGATGACCGGACCGGGGAGGTGCTCGCGGAGCATACCGGGCCACACTGGCCGACGCGTGAGGAGGTGGAGCTGGCACTGGCAGGGCTGGTTGGAGCCCAGGATCAGCAGCCCCCTGCGTTTTCGGCCAAGCGGATCGACGGGGTGCGGAGCTACCGCCTGGCCCGCAAACGATCGCCGGTTTCGCCGGCTGCGGCGCCCGTGATGGTCCACGGGCTCGACTTGGTTGAGTACCGGGTGCCGTTCCTGACGTTCGTAGCGGAGGTCGGCCCTGGGACCTATCTGCGCGCGATCGCCCGCGACCTGGGCCTCGCGCTGGAAGTCGGTGCCCATCTGACCGAGCTTCGGCGCGAAAGGATCGGGTCGTGGCGGGTGGAAGAGGCCTTCCCGCTCGCGGAGCTCCGAGCGGAGACGCCGTTGCTCCCGGCCGAGTTGTTGGTGGCGGACCTTCCCCGGGTGGAGCTTACCCCGGACGAAGTCCGCGCGGTGCGGCACGGACGCGACGTCGTGCGCGAACCAGCAGGGGAAGGTGAGGGAGCGGAGGCGGCGCTCGTTGGGGAACACGGCCTGGTGGGCATCGGGCGGCGCGCCGGTGCAGGATGGCATCCCGCCGTCGTGCTTCACGACGCGGTGACGACCCATCCATGAGCGCGCCGTCGAGCGTGGTGACGGTGGGCTCGTTTGATGGGGTGCATCTCGGCCATCAGGCACTGATCCGGGAAGTCTGCCGCCGCGCCCGGGCCAGGCAACTTGCTGCGGTGCTGGTGACGTTCGAGCCGCATCCGACGGCGATCCTTGCGCCGGAACGCCCGGTGCCGCGTCTCACAGTGGGCGGCGAACGGCTGGAGATTCTGGCGGAGCTTGGTCTCGACCGGGTGCACGTGGTCCGGTTCGATGGCACCCTGGCGACCCGCAGCGCGGAGGCCTTCGCGCGTGACGTGCTGGTGAGCCGGTGGGGAGTGCAGGAGCTGGTCGTGGGCCCGGACGCAGGGTTCGGCCGGGATCGCGGTGGCGACACCACCACCCTTCCGGGCCTCGGGGCGCGGCTGGGATTCGAGGTCACGGTGGTGGACCCGGTCCGCGACGCGAATGGGGACGCTATCTCCAGCTCGAGGATCCGGGACGTTGTGAGGTCCGGAGCGCTGGATCGGGCCGCGACCTGGCTCGGGCGGCCCTATCGGCTGAGTGGGCAGGTGATTCGCGGAGCAGGACGGGGGGGCACGATCGGGATTCATACGATCAACCTCGACGGGCCGGCGCCGGACAAGGTGCTTCCTCCCGACGGAGTTTACGCAGCCTGGGTGGAATGGGGCGGTGGTACGGCGGGGGCCATGCTCAACCAGGGCCCGCGGCCGACCGTAGGAGATACGCGGCGTTCGGTCGAGGCGCACCTGTTCGGATTTGCCAGCGACCTCTACGACCGCACGGTTCGGATCGAGTGGGTGACGCGACTGCGGGACATTCGGCGGTTCGAGTCGCTGGACGCCCTGAAGAGGCAGTTGGTCCAGGACCGGGACCAGGCGATGGCGGCACTCAGCCGACACGCCGAGACTTCAACGGCGCGCCCGATCGCGGCGCGATGAGCTGACGATGTTCGGAACCATTCGTAATCGACTGATCCTGATCGGCATCCTCGTAGTGGTGGCGATCCTCAACCTGATCCCGCGGGAGATCACCATCCGCGAGCGAGCCCCGAACGGGGTCATGCGGGATCTCAAGGTGACGCGGGTCCCGATCAAGTACGGTCTGGATCTGCAAGGCGGAATGCACCTCGCTCTCGAGCTGGACCAGTCCACGAAGGTGTCGGCAAACCCGGCGCTGGACATCGAGCGTGCGGTGCAGGTGCTGCGGAAGCGGACCGATGAATTCGGCGTAACCGAGCCGCTGGTGCAACAGACCGGTTCCGACCGGATCGTGGTCGAGCTCGCGGGAGTGACGGATCCTGGCCGCGCCAAGGGCATTGTGCAGAAGGCGGCCTTCCTCGAATTCCGGATCACCGATAAAACGTCGGCGCTCGAGCGCACCCTGCCCGCGATGGACCGGGCCTTGCGCACCATGGGCGTCCGGGCGGCGCCCGGCGCGCCGGGGGCACCGCGGCGATCCGCCGTGGAGCAACTGCTAGGTGGGGATACCACCAAGAAGGCGGACAGCACGGGAGCGACCGCGGACTCGGCCATTGCGACCGACGGGGTGCTCTCCTCCCAGATTCAATCGGCCGGGGCGGTCATTCCCGGATCGTTCACCATGCCCGGTGAATTCGCCGTGGCGGAGACGGCGTTTCCCAGGGTCGACAGTATGCTCCACCTGCCCGAGATCCGGGCTCTGTGGCCTCGGAATGTGGAGATGCTGTGGTCGGCGGATCCGACTTCGGTCGGAGTCAATCAGTTTCGGCTGCTCTATGTCCTGGAGGACCGCCCGCTGGTCACCGGGGAAAGCCTGGTCAATGCGCAGGCGTCGATCGACCCCCTGACCAACGGACCCATCGTGCAATTCGAGTTGGACCGCGCCGGAGGCCGGCGGTTCGGGGCGGGGACCGGCTCCCACGTCGGCGATTACATGGCCATCATCCTGGACAACCGGGTCCAGGGCCGGCCTCCGGTCATTCAGTCCCGCATCGATCGCAACGGCCAGATCACGCTGGGGAATCGGTCCCTGGTGGAGGCGGAAGACCTGGCCCGTACCCTCCGCGCCGGTGCGTTGCCGGTGCCGCTCAAGATCGTGGAGGAGCGCCAGGTCGGTGCTTCGCTGGGAGCCGACTCGGTGCGGGGCGGCATCACGGCGGGCATGGTGGGAACCCTGCTGGTCATCCTGATCATGGTCGGGTATTACGCGCTCGGCGGGCTCCTGGCGATCGGCGCGCTCGGGTTCTACGCGCTCTTTTCGTTGGGCGGGCTCGCGTTGATGGAGGCGACGCTCACTCTTCCCGGCATTGCAGGGCTCATCCTGTCCGTCGGTATCGCGGTCGATGCCAACGTCCTGATCTTCGAGCGCATCCGGGAAGAAGTGGCGAAAGGCAAGACGGTTCGGCTCGCGGTGGATGAAGGCTTCAAGCACGCGATGCCCGCGATCATCGATTCCAACCTCGCGACGGTGCTGACCGCGCTTTTTCTCTTTCAGTTCGGCACCGGCCCGGTCCGCGGGTTCGCCGTCACGCTGATTCTCGGCATTTTCGCATCGTTGGTGACGGCCGTGTTCGTCACCCGCACCTTCTACATGCTCTGGCTGAAGCGGAAAGGGGAGAAGGCGCGGCTCAGTCTTGGCAAGCTCCGCCTGTTCAAGGATGCGAAGTACGATTTCATCGGTCTGCGCAAGTATGCGTACTGGGTCACCGGGATCATGCTGGCCATCGGGCTGACATTCACCCTGATCCGAGGCCTCAACTACAGCACTGAGTTCACCGGCGGAACCCTGATGCAGGTCAAAACGCAGAATCGGGTGGATGTCGCGGTTATCCGGTCAGGGCTCGCAGCCCGAGGGCTGCACGGGGCCGAAATCCAGCGATTCGGTGCGCCCGATGAGTACGTGGTGCGCGCCCGCGCGGCGAATGCCGATCCGAACGACACCCAGGCGACGTCCGCCGAGGTCCGCGCCGCTCTGACTGCCGTGCTGGGGGAGGGCGCGTATACCGTACTGCGCACCGAGGCAGTCGGCCCCAAGGTCGGCGCCGAGCTTCGGCAGCGCGCCTTTCTCGCGATCTTCCTCTCGTTCTTCGCGGTCCTCGGCTATCTGGCCTATCGGTTCGAATGGCGCTTCGGAATGGCGGCCGTCGCCGCCACCGCGCACGATATCATCCTGACGCTCGGATTCATCGGGGTGGCCCGTCTCGAGGTGAGCCTGGTGGTGGTGGCCGGGATCCTCACGATGGTCGGCTATTCCCTCAACGACACCATCATCATTTTCGACCGGGTGCGGGAAGACCTCAAGAAATATCCCAAGGATACCTTCGTGCAGGTCCTCAACCGCGCCATCAACGAGACGTTGCCCCGTAGCGTCCTGACCCACGGGACCACTCTGGCAACGCTCCTGGCCCTCACCATTTTCGGGGGCGAGGTGATTCGCCCGTTCGCGCTGGTGATGTTCTTCGGGGTGTTCACCGGGACCTTCTCCTCGATCTACATCGCGTCGCCGGTGCTCCTCTACATCGAGACCCGGTGGCCCGGGGCGCATGCCCGTGGGGTTCGCGCAATGGCCGAGGGGAGTGGCGGTCCGGGTGGCTCCCGGTCCCCCGTTCCGGCGGGACGCAAAGCGTAGCGGTGCTGGTCGATACCCACTGTCATCTCGGCGACGCCGCCTTCCGGGGCGACCTCGCCGAGACGGTGGATCGGGCGGAGGCGGCGGGGGTGGGACACGTCGTGGTGATCGGAGAATCGCAGGCCGCGGCTGAACGGGCGATCGCGCTGGCTGCCGGGGATCCCAGGCTTTCGGCGACTGTGGGAATTCATCCCCACGTGGCGAGCACGTGGACCGAGGCGGCGGCGGAGTGGGTGACCGAGCGGGTCCACGATGCGCGAGTTGTGGCAGCGGGCGAGATGGGGCTCGACTACCACTACGACAACTCGCCGCGGGACCGCCAACGCGTTGCCTTCGAGGCTCAGTTGGCGGTGGCCGCCAAGGCGGGAAAGCCGGCCGTGATCCACGCCCGCGATGCAGACGACGACGTCGCGGCGATCCTGCGCAACCACCCGGCGACCGTCGCGATTCTCCATTCGTGGAGCAGTGGGGACGCATTGCTGCAGGCCGGGCTCGCGTTGGGGCACTACTTCTCCTTCAGCGGGATGGTGACCTTCCGCAACTGGAGGTCCGACGACGCGATCCGGCGGATTCCACGGGATCGGGTGCTGGTGGAAACCGACGCGCCCTACCTTGCGCCGGTGCCGTATCGGGGCAAGCGGAATGAGCCGGCCCACGTCGTGGAGGTGGCCAAACGGCTGGCCATCGTGTTGGGGATGACGGTCGAGGAAACCGCGCGGGTTACGACGGAGAACGCCGTTCGCGTCTTCGGCGCACGGGTAGGGGGGACCCCCGGCGCCGGCCCGCGAACGAGAGAGGCATCATGACCGGGGTGACAGAGAGGGCTGTGAAGCCAGTTCCCAGCGACATCGACATCGCCCAGGCCGCCCGGCCGCGTCCCATCCAGGACGTCGCCGCAGAGCTGGGGCTCGGTCCCCACGAAATCCTCCCCTACGGCAACACGAAGGCCAAGATCACCCTGGCCGCATGCAGGTCCCGGAAGCCGCGGGGCCGTCTGGTGCTGGTCACCGGCATCAATCCGACGCCGGCCGGAGAGGGAAAGTCCACGGTCACAGTCGGGCTCACGCAGGCGCTTCGCCGGATGGGGAAAAACGCGCTCCTGTGCATCCGGGAGCCGTCGCTCGGTCCAGTGTTCGGAGTAAAGGGAGGAGCCGCAGGGGGCGGGTATGCGCAGGTGGTCCCGATGGACGAAATCAATCTCCATTTCACCGGAGATTTCCATGCCATCACCTCGGCGCACAATCTGCTCTCCGCGATGCTCGACAACCACCTGCATCAGGGGAACCCGCTCGGGATCGATCCGCGGCGAATCAGCTGGCCCCGAACGATCGACATGAACGACCGCGCCCTCCGGCAGATTGTCGTGGGGCTCGGTGGGCTCAGCGGGGGGCCGACCCGCGAGGATCGCTTCGTCATCGTGCCGGGCAGCGAAATCATGGCGATTCTCTGCCTCGCCTCGGGTCTCGAGGACCTGGAGGCCCGGCTGGGGCGGATCATCGTCGCCCTGACCCGGGATCGAAAGCCGGTGACCGCCGCCGATCTCAGGGCTCATGGAGCGATGACGCTGCTGCTCCGGGATGCCATCCTGCCGAATCTGGTGCAGACGCTCGAAGGGGGTCCGGCGCTGGTGCACGGCGGACCGTTCGGAAACATCGCGCACGGCTGCAATTCCATCATGGCCACGCGGCTGGGTCTCTGCCTCGCCGACCTGGTCCTGACCGAGGCGGGGTTCGGCGCCGACCTGGGCGCGGAAAAGTTCTTCGACATCAAGTGCCGGCTGGGTGGGCTCAGTCCGGAGGCGGCGGTGGTGGTGGCCACGGTCCGGGCGCTCAAGATGCATGGCGGCGTCAAGAAGGAGGCCCTGGGCACACCGGACGTCGCGGCGCTCGAGCGGGGAATGACCAACCTGGCCGCCCACGTGCGGAATCTCGAGAAGTTCGGTGTTCCGGTCATCGTGGCACTCAATCGATTCGTGTCGGACTCGGCGGAAGAGCTCGACGCGGTGCTGCAGGCTGCGAAGCGTTGGGGAGTTCGCGCGGCCGTGTCGGATGTCTGGTCCAGCGGTGGGGCAGGCGGGGAGGCCGTTGCCGCCGAGCTGCTCGCGGCACTGAACGAGGGGAAAGGGAAGTTCACACCGCTGTATGACAGCGCCCTCCCGATCAAGCGGAAAATCGAGGCGATCGCGACGGAGATATACGGTGCGTCGGGGGTGGACTATTTGACGCCGGCAGATCGCGCCATTGCTCAGTGTGAAGCGATGGGGCTCGGGAACACGCCCATCTGTATTGCCAAGACCCAATACTCCTTCAGCGACGATCCCACGAAGCTCGGCCGCCCCGAGGGATTCCGGATCACGATCCGCGACGCGTATCCGTCGGCCGGGGCCGGGTTCGTGGTGGCGCTGGCGGGCGAGATCATGACCATGCCCGGACTTTCCAAGACGCCGTCCGCCGAGGCAATCCGGGTTCATCCTGACGGCCGGATCGAGGGATTGTTCTAATGGAGATCGGATTCGTAGCGACCGACGGGGCGCCGAAGGCGATCGGGCCGTACAGCCAGGCCGTCACGTACGGTGACCTGCTTTATTCCGCGGGACAGATCGCCCTCGACCCTGCGACCATGGAGATCGTGACGGGCGGCATCTCCGAGCAGACCCAGCAGGTACTGAGTAACCTGGAAGCCGTCCTGAAGGCCGCTGGGTCGGACTTCTCCCGGGTGCTCAAGACCACGGTCTTCCTGAGCGACATGGCCAATTTTGCCGCGATGAACGAGGTCTACTCCAGACGGTTCGGATCGCACCGGCCGGCACGCAGCACCGTGGCCGCGGCGGGTCTGCCGAGGAACGTCCTGGTCGAAATCGAGGTGGTGGCGGTTCGCGGAAAGCCGTAAGCTCCAACGGGAGTGGGGGGAGGGGGGGGCGGATCGGGCCTGGTGGTCCGGCCGGTCTTCAAAACCGCGACGGAGACGCCTTCGGCAGCTCCGGTAGGTTCGATTCCTACACGCTCCCGCCACCTGGCTCCGGTAGACAGACAACGGCCACCTGGGCGCGTGCCCCCGGTGGCCGTCCTGTCCAGGGCCATCACGATCCCGGGATGATGGAAAGCGTTCTTGCGGAGAAGGTGTTGGAGTAGCTTGAGTAACCTGCCGAGTTCCACGCTCTCACCCGAAAGAGGTAGGTTGTCCCTGCCGCAAGGCCGGTCGCTGCGTGCGTTGTGACATTCGCATCGGTTTGTCCGAGCTGCTGCCAGCCATTGTTGCATGCGGGCAGGCCTGTAACGATCACCGCGACGCACGATTCGATGTAGAACCTGCCCTCGTTGCTCGAGTTGTCTTTCCAGCTCAGGTTGATCTTGCCAGGCGAGACCGCCGCAGCCGTGAGGTTGGACGGAGCGGTCGGGGGCACATCCAGCGTGATGCCGGCAATCCGATTCGACCAGCCTGAGCCACCGCCGGTGACCGCTATGGCCTTGACTTGGAACTGGTATTGGGTTGACGGATTGAGCCCGGTCACGATGAACGTTGCGGTGCTCCCGGCAACTCGGATCGAGCATACCTCGGGAGTACCGGAACAGACTTCGACATGGAACACCGACTCGTTGCTCGAGTTGTCGGTCCACGTCAGCTCGATCAAGTTGGCGGTCCGACCGGTCACTCGGAGATCAGACGGTTCCCGCGCGGCAAACGTCTTTGCACTCTTGACCGCGGAATACCCCGAGAACCCTGCGCTGTTCTCGGCCCGAACCCGATAGGTGTAGGTCGTCCCAATGTCCAAACCAACATCCTGATAGCCGGGCACCCCTGCGCCGGTCCGGTCGTGGTCCGCGAACGAGGTGCATCCGGAACCGATGCAGCGCTCGATGATATAGCCGGTCTCGTTATTTCCGCTGGGGACAGTCCACGACAAATCGATTCGCCCACTCGAAACCGCGGTGGCGGTGAGGGACAATGGTGCCTGGGGTGGGGCGATGGGGGTGGTGACGAACGCCAGATTCGACCAGGGTGAGTACCCACCTGCATTCACCGCCCGGACCCGATACGTGAACGAAGTGGACTGCAGCGCGACGGCATCCAGGTAGCTGGAGGCGTTCGGGTCCCAAACCGGCCAGGGCGAGGCACCGAAGCTGGTGCAACCAGCACCCGTGCAGCGCTGGACCTCGAACCGGGTGACGTTGGAGGATTGGTTGGACCAGGTCAACAGGACCTTGGTCGGGGAGGTCGCGGTAGCCCTGAGGTCCACGGGAGCCTCCGGAGCGGCGACCTGCCTCACGACGAGGGTGACCGTGATGGACCTGGCTTCGACTGCACCATTGCTCGAAGACACGGTGACCGTCGCGGTGTAGGTCCCGATTCCCGGGTTTGGGGTGATCCTCAGGGTGAGGACACCCGGGGCGGTCGGAGCGCTCATGGTTGCGGAGAGCCAGTCCGCCGAGGTCGCGTAGGCGACGGTGACGCCCAGCGTACCGAGGGACCCGGTGCCAGACTGAGAAACGCCGACGTCGACGGGCACCGGCTCGGCACCTCCGACCGTCTGTTCAAAAGTCACAGCCGAGGTGTTCAAGACGATGCTCGGAGCTTCAGGTGGGGGCGGGGGCGGGGCGACGGGAAGTCCCTGGTCCGGCCCGGGGCAAGCAGCCAGGGCCAGCAAAGCAACGGGGCACAGCCAGGTGCTCGACTTCACGGGACAGCTCCTGAAGGGGGGTATGTCCTGGAAGCGGAAAACCGGCCCCAGACCTATCATTGCTTCCATGTCGGATGCATCCGCCCAGCGTGATACCGTCGCCCGGCTGATTGACCAGGCCCGCGGGGGCAATCGCGAGGCGTTGGATCACCTGTTTCCGCTGGTGTACGCCGAGCTCCATGCGATCGCGAGCCGGGAAATGCGGGGCGAGCGCCCCGGCCATACCCTGCAGCCCACCGCCCTGGTCAACGAGGCCTATCTCCGGCTTCTGGGCGGGAAGGCATCTCCTTCCTGGCGGGACCGAACCCATTTCCTGAGCACGGCGGCGAGGGCGATGCGGAATGTCCTGGTGGATCACGCGCGGGCCAGGAACTCCCAGAAACGGGGTTCGGGCTTGCGGGTCACCCTTGAAGAGGGGCTCGCCGGCCAGGAAGACGGGCTGGTGGACTTTCTGATTCTCGAGGACACCCTGACTCAGCTGGCGGAAGCGGAGCCCAGGTGGGCTCAGGTGGTGGAGCTTCGCTTCTTTGGCGGCCTCGAGATGGAAGAAATCGCCGAGATGCTCGGTGTATCGACGATCACCGTGAGCCGGGACTGGCGATTCGCCAGAGCGTGGCTTGCTGAAAAGTTGGGGGAAGCGGGGAGCGGTGGTGGCAGTGAATCCGGGTGAGCGTCTCCGGCTCATCCGTGGGTTGTTCGATGACGTCCTGGATCTCCCTCCCGCGGAACGAACCGCCAGGCTGAGCTCGGTCGAGCCGTCCCTCCGATCCGCCGTCGAAAAACTTCTCGAGTCGTCTGCGAACGCGGGGGAGCTGGCTCCCATCTCCGCCAAGGGAGGAGGGACGCCCGTGGCCGGGCACCAGCTGGGTAATTATCGCCTGGTGCGGGTCATCGGGACGGGAGGGATGGCGAGCATCTTCGAGGCTCGCCGAACCTCCGACGGAGCCCGAGTCGCCATCAAGGTGATCCGGGTGGGCCTGGTCCGTGATGTGACGCTTCGCCGGTTCCGGCAGGAGCAATGGATTCTGGACAGCCTGGCTCACCCGAACATTGCGACCCTCGTGGATACCGGGGTCCGCCCCGACGGCCGGCCGTTCCTGGTCATGGAGTACATCGAGGGAGAGCCGATCACCGCGTGGTGTGACGCGAGCGGCCTTGGACTCGCGCAGAGGATCGCGCTGTTCCGCCAGGTGTGCGGCGCGGTCGACCATGTGCACGGGCAGGGGATCCTTCACCGGGACCTCAAGCCGGCCAACATCCTCGTGGCAAACGGCTCCGTGAAGCTCCTCGATTTTGGGATCGCGAAGCTGTTGCAGGAGGAGCCCGCGTTGGAGGC
>Ga0187893_10011574_pt1 | contig 12774 bp, 11 predicted proteins | sample MA1701074metaG_FD_139574 | JGI IMG/M metagenome (GOLD analysis project Ga0187893, IMG submission 139574) | White microbial mat communities from a basaltic lava cave in the Kipuka Kanohina Cave System on the Island of Hawaii, USA - MA170107-4 metaG ...
GAACCCGTCGCCGCGGTACCACGTGCCGTCGTCGCCGAGCATCATCACGTCGACGGCGAGACGCGCGGCCTCGAGCGTCAGGAGGCAGTACTGAAACGGCCGGACCGCGGGGCCGCCGAACTCATCCCTGTACTTCGGCGTCCTGACGTCGACGGCCGTCTTCGGCGCGCCGCCGCCGCCGGCGACGACGTAGTGCACGCCGCCGATGAGGAACCGTTCGTAGTTGTGCACGTGGCCGTTGAAGACGGAGCGCAGCTTCGGGCACGCGGCGAATCGCGGGAGGAAGTGCTCGCGCGACCTGGCGTCCGGCTTGTGGACGACGGAGTTCGTGTAGAGCGGGTGGTGGAAGACGGCCAGGACGGTCGCGATCGACGCGTCCGCGCCCGCGTCGGCCAGCGTCCGCTCCAGCCAGTCGTTCTGCCGGCGGACCTCGTCCGGGTAGAGCTTGTCGAAGTTCGAGTCGAGCATCACGAAGAGGAGGCGGTCGTAGCGGAGCGCGTACCAGTGGCGGCGCTCGAGGCGCGGGAAGCGCGAGTGGATGTGCTCCATCGCCTCGCCCGGATCGAGCCAGTACTCGTGGTTGCCGAACGACATGAAGATCGGGACTCCGGCGCGCTTGAGCGGGGCGGTCATGACGTCCCACTCCTCGTCCCACTGCGTGCCGCTGGAGCCGCGTCCGACGAGATCGCCGCTGTGGATGATGAAGTCCGGACGCTCGGTCACGAGGCGGTCGGCCACGAGCTGGCGCTCCTTGTCGAAGTGCGTCTCGCGGATGAGCGGCTCGCCGACGACGGCGCGGCGGGTGTCGCCGTAGACGACGAAGCGGCCGGTCGCGCGCGGCGTCTCGAGCGTGAAGCCGTCGGGGGCGGGCGGGCGCGAGGTGCAGGAGGCGTTGATGACGACGGCGAAGAAGGCGAGGCAGGCGAGTCCCCCCGCTCCCGCGCGCGCGCGTTTCATGGCGCTGAGAATGATCTGTGGACCGTGCGGGAACCGTCAAGTAGTCTTAGCCCCGCGTCGAGGGACGAAGCATGAGCGATTCGATCGAAGCCCTCCTCAAGGAGAACCGCACGTTCAAGCCGCCCGCGGCGTTCGTGAAACAGGCGAACGTGCGCGACGCGAAGGTCTACCGCCAGAAGCCGCTCAAGTTCTGGGAGGACCGCGCGAAGGAGCTCGTGTGGTCCAGGAAGTGGTCGACGGTGCTCGACTGGCGGCTGCCGTTCGCGAAGTGGTTCGTCGGCGGAAAGCTGAACGTCTCCGTGAACTGCATCGACCGTCACGTCGCGGGCGGCCGTCGCAACAAGGCGGCGCTCGTGTGGGAGGGGGAGCCGGGCGACGAGCGCGTGCTCACCTACGCGGACCTCCTGCGGCACGTGTGCCGGTTCGCGAACGGCCTCAAGGCGCTCGGCGTGAAGCGGGGCGACCGCGTGACGCTCTATCTGCCGATGGTCCCGGAGCTGGCGATCGCGATGCTCGCGTGCGCGCGGATCGGCGCGGTGCATTCGGTCGTTTTCGGCGGCTTCAGTGCCGATGCGCTGCGCGACCGCATCAACGACTCGAAGTCGAAGATCGTGGTGACGTCCGACGGCGGATGGCGGCGCGGCCAGATCGTGCCGCTCAAGAAGAACACGGATGACGCGATCGTCGGCGCGGACTGCGTCGAGAAGGTGATTGTCCTCAAGCGCACGGGCCAGGCGACCGACTGGAAGGACGGGCGCGACGTGTGGTGGGACGACGTCGTGAAGGACCAGCCGCTCGCGTGCGAGCCGGAGGCGATGGACTCGGAGGACATGCTGTACCTCCTCTATACCAGCGGCTCGACGGGCAAGCCGAAGGGCATCAAGCACACGACGGGCGGGTATCTCGTCGGCGTGACGGCCACGACGAAGTGGATCTTCGACCTCAAGGAGGACGACGTCTTCTGGTGCACGGCGGACATCGGCTGGGTGACCGGGCACAGCTACGTCGTCTACGGGCCGCTCGCGAACGGCGCGACCGTGCTCATGTACGAGGGCGCGCCCGACTGGCCCGCGAAGGACCGCTTCTGGTCGATCGTCGCGAAGTACCGCGCGAGCATCTTCTACACGGCGCCGACGGCGATTCGCGCGTTCATGAAGTGGGGCGACGAGCTTCCGAAGAAGCACGACCTCTCGAGCCTGCGGCTGCTGGGGTCCGTCGGCGAGCCGATCAATCCGGAGGCGTGGGTCTGGTACCACCAGGTGATCGGCGGCGGGCGCTGCCCGGTCGTCGATACGTGGTGGCAGACCGAGACCGGTCACATCATGATCACGCCGCTGCCGGGGATCACGACGCTCAAGCCCGGTTCCGCGACGCGGCCGTTCCCGGGGATCGACGCGGACGTGGTGGACGACCAGGGGAAGAGCGTCGACAGCGGGTACCTCGTCATCAAGTCGCCGTGGCCCGGCATGCTGCGCGGGATCTACGGCGACGACGAGCGCTACAAGCAGGTCTACTGGTCGCGCTACCCGAAGTGGTACTTCGCGGGCGACGGCGCGAAGCGCGACAAGGACGGGTGCTTCTGGCTGCTCGGGCGCGTGGACGACGTGCTCAAGGTGAGCGGGCACCGGCTCTCGACGATGGAGATCGAGAGCGCGCTCGTCGACCACAAGGCGGTCGCGGAGGCGGCGGTCATCGGCAAGCACCACGAGATCAAGGAGAACGCGGTCGTGGCGTTCGTGTCGCTGCGCGCGGGGCATGAGTCGAGCGACGGTCTCTCGAAGGAGATCAAGGAGCACGTCGTGAAGAAGATCGGGTCGCTCGCGCGGCCGGACGACGTGATCTTCACGGCGGAGCTCCCGAAGACGCGGTCGGGGAAGATCATGCGGCGGCTGCTCCGCGACATCGCGGAGGGACGGGCGCTCGGGGACACGACGACGCTGGCGGATGCCGGCGTCGTGCGCAGCTTGAAAGACAAGTACGAGGGGACGGAGTGACTCGAATCACGGAGATCACTTCGCGAACCACGCCTTCGACGTAGCGTCGGTCTGCAGGAACTTGAGGAGCTGTTCGGCGACTTTCGCGCGGCCGGAGTCGCTCGGGTGCGTGCCGTCGCGGCCGAGGTCCTCGGGCTTCCAGACGAGGCCGTCCTTGCGGCCCGCGGTGCCGTCGGCCCAGAGGTACGGGCCCCAGAGGAGGACGGGGGCCCTCGCCTCGGGCTTCTTGATCTGCTCCTGGATGAGTCCGCGCACGGCGAACGCGCCTTCGTAGGCGTACGGCTCCGGATTGAGGCCGCCGGTGGCGTTCCCCGCGTAGATGCGGCTGGAGAGGTAGACGAGGCGGAGGTTGGGGAAGCGTTCGCGCGCGACCCTCACGATCGCGGCCAGGTGTTCCTGGAGTTTCTTCGCGTGGGCGGGAAAGGCGCCGTCGCGCGCGGGGCCGGCCACGGCCTGCTTGATCCACGCGACCTGGACCTGCTTCGCGGTGACGCCGGCCGCCTTGAGGCGCTCGTCGAGGACGCTCCACGTGCGCATGTCGGCGGACGTCCACTTCGGCGCGTCCTGGCCGCCCTGTGCGGCGTCGACGAGGACGACGGCGGGCGCGGTCTTGTCGCGCGCGAGCTGCACGAAGCGCGAGAACTCCTGGGTGGTGTTCGACATGCCGATCGCGACGAACGCGATCTTCCCGCCGGCGGCGGGCTGGCCGTCGGCATCGAGCGGCTTGACGAGGGCGGCGGCGGCCGCGGCGGCCTCGGCGTGCGGCTTGGGCGGCTCGTTCCTGCCGTCGCCGTAGAGACCGCCCGCCTCGCCCTTGTAGTTCTGTCCGGCCGGCATGTCGCAGAGCGGGACGAGGCCGGTCTTCTCCTTCGGGGTCTGCTGCTGGAGCAGGAGCAGGAGCGCCAGGGTCGAGACCGTCTTCATGGGTCCTCCGTCCTTCGCATGGATTCGATCATGCGCGCGAGGCCGCGCTTCACGTGGCGCACGGCCGGGCGCGAGAGGCCCGCTCCCAGGATTCCGTTGATGCGCTTGAGCGCCGTCCTGCACCTCGGGCGGAGCGACCGCCCGAGCGCGGTGAGGCGGACGCGCACCGCGCGGCCGTCGTCCGGGTCGCGGCGGAGCTCGACCACGCCCGTGCGCTTCATGCGCTGGAGGAGCACGGTGATCGTGGGGAGCGAGAGCCTCGTGCGGCGCGCGATGTCGCGGATGATGCACGTCTCCTCCTCGAAGAGCGTGAAGAGGACGTGGCCCATGCCCGGGCTGATGTGGCGGTCGAGCCGGAGGTCGCGGAGCGTCCGCTCGAGGAGCGACTTGTAGTTGTAGTACGCCCGCCCGATGTAGAAGCTCAGCTCCTCGAGCGCCGTCGTGTTCATTAGGTACCTAAGTATCGAACGCGCGGGGCGCGCGGAAGTTGCGCGGGATCGCGGAAGTGGTTCAATGGGGCGCGTGGAGATCGCGCTGGAGGTCCTGAGGAGCCGGGCGCACGTCGTCGCGGGGCGGGTCGCGCTCTGGACGGCGATCGGGCTCGTCGCGGGGCTCGCGCTGTCGGTGCTCGTGCTGGTCGTCGCGGGGAAGCTCGGGGCGTGGCGGCTCGCGTGGAAGCACGGCGTGTGGCTGCGCGCGGTGAACGCGCTCTGGCTCGTCGGCGCGTTCGCCGTGCTGGCGTCGATGATCGGCTGCTGCGAGGGGTCGCTGCGCGGCGTCGAGACGGCCGTGCGGGAGAGCCAGTTCCGGACGGAGCTGCTGGCGCGCGCGGGCGAGGCGAGCGCCGTCGGGATCGCGTGGACGGACCTCTTCCTCGCGAACCTCGAGGCGAAGCGCGACGGGCCGCTCAGCGACGAGCAGTCGAAGCGCGTCGAGGCGTTCGCGAAGGGGGAGGCGGAGCTCGACGTGAAGGCGTTCCTGGCGCGGCTCGACCGGAGCGAGGGCGCGCTGGTCGAGAAGGGCGTCGTCGAGGCCAGGAAGCGCATGAAGCTGCCGGAGAGCCGGCTCGCGGAGTGGCTCGTCGAGACGTCGCTCGCGTACCTGGTGCGCAAGGCGGTGCGGGAGAAGGCGGCGGGGGCGTTCCGGGAGCAGGGCGCGGACGTGGCCGGGTTCCTGTCGACGCTCCCGGACGCCGCGAGGGCGGCGGGCGATCCGGACACGATCACCGCGAAGGAGCTCGGCGACCACATCGTGGAGCGCGCGCTCATCCCGGGCATCCTGGGGCCGACGCGCAAGTACTTCCGCGGGACGCAGGTGACGTACGCGCTCGGGATGGCGGGCGCGCTCCTGCTGTCGCTGCTCGCATTCTGGATCGCGAGGAGGATCGAGCGGTCCCGCCTTCGCGGAGCACCGGCGGCCCCGGCCGCCTGACGGCTCCGGCGGGCAGGCGCGGGTGACGCCGCCTATCGCCCCAGGACCTGCGGACGCTCGATGAGCCGGACCTCGTCGAGGTTCATCTCCAGGGGCGCCTGGTCGGCGCTCGCGATGGCCGCGTGCGCGATGCGGTCCCACGACGGCTGGCCCATCTGCTCGAAGAGGTGCAGCGGCAGCTTCACGTTCGTCCAGCGCGTCTCCGAGAGCGCCGCCTGGAAGTAGAAGCAGTTCTGCGAGTCGCCGACGCTGAACGTGAACGCGACCCCTTCGCCGCCCGAGCGCTGCGCCCAGAAGCTGATCTCGGTGTAGCCGGACCAGTCGCCGGGCACGTCGAGGAGGATCACGCGCGCGCCCGTGCCGGGGAGCGCGATCTTCGCGTACCCGCCGCGCACGAAGTGCTCGGCCGGGAGGACGAACTGGATCGTCGCGCCCGCGTCCGCGCGGCAGAACTGGCGGATCTCGAGCGGCGAGTCGAAGCCGTAGGCGAGCCGGCCGGCGGGGTCGCGCAGCCCGAGCAGGAGCCTGCGCATGCGGCCCGCCAGGTGCGCGTCGTCGCATCCGAGCAGAGCGTGGAAGCAGACCTCGCGCGCCTCGCGATGCATCCCCTGCGCGGCGAGCTTGATCGCCGCCTGGAGGAGGCCGTTGTTCTGCTCCTCTTTCCGGCAGCGGTTGAGCTCCTTGACGAGGAGCTCGCACTCCTCGCGGGCGGCGGGGGTGAGGTGCTTCTGGTGCTCGCGCACGACGTCGAAGATCCCCTCGGCGACGGTCCAGCGGCCGGTGGCGATCTCGCGCGCGGCCATGCGCTTCAGGCGGTCGAGGGTCTCCTGGATGCGGTCCGAGACGGAATCGCTGACGACGTTGACCTTCGAGAGCGTCTCGAGGGCGCGCACGTAGTCGCCGTCCGCGAGGAACTTGTCCGCGAGGTACTTGTGGGGTTCCTTCCCGCTCATGGCTTCCTCGACGAGGCCGGCCGCGCGCGGCCCTCCTGCCACTGGCGGAGGAACCCGATCTCCTCGCGCATGGTCACGGAAAGCGGCACGCTCTTCTTCATAACCTCGAGGACGAGCTCGGTGTTGTGCTCTTTGCCGTCCGCGAACGCCTGCTCGACCGATTCCTTGCAGGCCGCCTCGATGTCCGCACCGGTGTACCCCTCGGAACCCGCCGCCAGCTTATCAAGATCGTACTTCGTGGGGTCCTTCTTTCGCTTGGCCAGGTGGATCGCCGCGATCTCCCTGCGCTCGGGCACGGTCGGGAGGTCGACGTAGAAGATCTCGTCGAAGCGGCCCTTGCGCAGGAACTCGGGCGGGAGCCTCTTGACCTGATTCGCCGTCGCGACGACGAACACCGTCGCTTTCTTCTCCTGCATCCACGTCAGGAAGGTCGACAGCACGCGCGCGGTCACGCCCGCGTCGACGGAGTCGCTCGCGCCCAGGCCGCTGAAGCCCTTCTCGATCTCGTCGATCCAGAGGATGGACGGCGCCAGGGACTCCGACAGCCGGATGGCGCCGCGCATGTTCTCCTCGCTCGCGCCGATCCACTTCGAGAAGACGCGCCCGACGTCGAAGCGGAGGAGCGGGAGCTGCCAGAAGCTCGAGATCGCCTTCGCCGTGAGGCTCTTCCCGCAGCCGGGCACGCCGATCATGAGGACGCCGCGCGGCGCGTCGACGCCGGCCGCCCGCGCTTCCGCGGTGAACGCGCGCGTTTTCACGCGGAGCCAGTCCTTCAGGAGATCGAGGCCGCCGACGTGGTCCAGCGTCTCCGCGGGCGGGTAGAACTCGAGCGCGCCCGACTTCTTCACGATCTGGCCCTTCTCGTGGAGGATGCCGGAGAGGTCGTGCGTGTCGAGCGTGTTGTCCTTGAAGGCGACCTTGCGGATCGCGTGCTCCGCCTCGTCGAGCGTGAGGCCCTGGAGCGAGCGGACGACGTTCTCGATCTCGCGGTCGCCGAGCTTGACGCTGATGCCGACCATGCGGAAGTCCGTGTCGTCCTTGCCGCCGGAATCGGTGACGGTCTCGGACTGGAGCTTGGGGATGACCTTCGTCTTCACGTGTTCGACGAGTTCGTTGTAGCAGGGGACCGGGAACTCGACGACGGTGGTCGCCTTCTCGAGCTCGCCGGGCAGGACGAGGTGCGGCGCGAGGATGACGAGCGAGCGGTCGGAGCCCGCGATGGCCTCCAGCACGTCGCGCATCTTGCGGATGACCACGTATGACCCGTCGACGTCCTCGCGGAGGAACGTGTGGAAGTCGCAGAGGACGGAGACGGAGCTCGCGGGAGCCTTCGCGACGGAGTCGAGCGCGGCGGTGGCCACCTGGGTGGGGACGCCGTCGGCCTTCTCGCCGCCGAAGCCCTTCGTGGAAGTCCAGACGCGGATCGTGCGGCTGAGGCGCTGCGCGACGCGGGTGAGCGCGTCGAGGACGCGGCGCTCCTCGTGCGAGGTGACGTAGAGGAGGGGGTACCCGGACTTCAGGTAGAGCTCGATCTCGTTGCAGGTGTCGTCGATGGCCTTCTTCGAGGAGGGCGCGAAGAATTCGTGCCTGCACTTGGGGCACGCGAGGAGCCGGCCCTCCTGCTCGGTCGAGACGGCGACCTTGTTGCCGCAGTCGCACTGGTAGTCGGCCATGGGATCGTGCGATTACTGTAGCAGAGAAGACGCCGTTGGTGATCGGGCGTTACCTTCTCCGACGTCCGGCCACGGGCGGGACGTCCTGCGATGCCTCCAGCGGCTTCGCCGCGCGCCGCGGGCCGAGCTACTCGTCTTCTTCCATCCTCAACTCCGGGATCGCGCGCGCGAGCACCTTGAGCTGCGCCGGGAGGAGAACCGCGAGCGTCGCGTCCTCGACCGTGCGGACCGTGGCGTCGCACGGCTCCGCGTCCGGGTTGATCGCGCCGAACGTGTGGCCGGGGCCGTGGCGGCCGGGGCCGACGCGGACCGCGCCCGCGACGATCATGAACAGCGCGCCCGGCCGCTCGCCCTTGCGCACGATGGTGGTCGCGCCGTGGACGGTCGCGAGGCCGAAGAACGGGAGGATCTTCGCGTACTTCGCCGGCGGGAGCGTGCAGAAGACGGCGCTCTTCGCGATCGCGCCGAGCACGAGGTGCGCCTCCTCGGGCCGCGCCGCGCGCAGGGGAAGGTCGCCGGTGGGCAGCGTGATCTTCGGCATCGGGACGGCTTCCACTATAATTGACGCCATGTTCGAGAAGGTCACGAATGACGTGATCGACCGCCTGCGCGCCATCGCGGGCGCGGAGCACGTCGCCGTCGACGAGATCGAGAAGTACGGCCACGACGAGACGGAGGACTTCTGGTTCCCGCCCGAGGTCGTCGTGCGGCCGCGCACCGTCGAGGAGGTGTCGCGCGTCCTGCGGCTGGCGACCGAGCGGCGGATCCCGGTGACGCCCCAGGCGGCGCGGACGAGCCTCTCGGGAGGCGCGCTGCCGGTGCACGGCGGGATCGCGCTCTCCGTCGAGCGCATGAACCGGATCCTGGAGATCGACGCGGAGAACCTCTTCGTCGTGACGGAGCCGGGCGTGGTCACGCAGACCCTCCAGGAGGAGGTGGAGAAGCGGGGGCTGTTCTACGGCCCGGACCCGGCCAGCCGCGGCTCGTGCATGATCGGCGGGAACATCGCGCACAACGCGGGCGGGCCGCGCGCGCTCAAGTACGGCGTCACCAAGGACTGGGTCTACGGGCTCGAGGTGGTGCTCCCGAACGGGGACGTCATCCGCACCGGCGGGAAACTGCTCAAGAACGTGACCGGGTACAACCTGACCCAGCTCCTCGTCGGGAGCGAGGGGACGCTCGGGATCGTCACGCAGGCGACGCTCAAGCTCATCCCGAGGCCGAGATTCAACAAGACGATGCTGGCGCCGTTCCCGAGCGTGGTCGCGGCGGCGACGGCCGTCACGAGGATCTTCGCCGCGCAGATCATCCCGTGCGCGTGCGAGTACATGGAGAAAAGCGCCGTCGAGGCTGCCGAGCGCCGTCGCGGCTCGAAGTTCCCGGGGAGCGACGGGGCGGCGGCGATGCTCCTCGTCGAGGTGGACGGCAGCGACGAGGCCCTCTGCGAGCGCGAGCTCGAGAAAATCGCGGAGCTCTGTCTCGCGGCGGGCGCGCCGGACGTCTTCCCCGCGACCGATCCGGAGAAGCGCGCGACGATCTGGGCGATGCGGCGCTCGATCGGCGAGGCGGTGAAGTCGATGTCGGCGTACCGCGAGGAGGACACGGTCGTGCCGCGCGTCAGCCTGCCCGCGCTCGTGGAGGCGATCCACGACGTGTCACGGAAGCACGGCCTCCGCGCGATCAGCTACGGACACATCGGGGACGGCAACATCCACGTCAACCTGCTCAAGATGGGGCTCTCGGACGACGAGTGGACGCGCAGGCTGGAGCCGGCGGTGAGGGAGCTCTTCGCGCGGACGCTCGCGCTGGGCGGACAGATCACGGGCGAGCACGGCGTCGGATTCGTGCAGCGGAACTTCCTTCGCATGGCGTATCCGCCGCACCAGATCGAGCTCCTGCGGTCCCTGAAGCGGGCGTTCGACCCGGCGGGGATCCTGAACCCGGGGAAGGTGCTGCCGGACGAGGCGGGGGAGTCGATCGCGGAGCGGCACCGCAAGCGCGCGACGGTCCCGTGAAGACCCGCACGCTCGGGAGGACGGGGCTCGCGGTCTCCGAGATCGGCTTCGGCGCGTGGGCGATCGGTGGCGACGCGTACGGGCCGACGGACGACGCGACGTCGCTCGCGGCGCTGCGGCGCGCGGTCGAGCGGGGCGTCACCTTCTTCGACACGGCGGACGTGTACGGGAAAGGCCGCAGCGAAGAGCTGGTCGGGAAGGCCGTCGGGCGCGAGAACGTGGTCGTCGCGACGAAGGTCGGCTGGGACGGGTCGGGCGCCGAGCGCGTGCAGAACTTCGCCCCGGAGTACATCCGCCGGGCGTGCGAAGCGTCGCTCCGGCGACTCGGGCGCATCGATCTCTACCAGCTCCACAACCCGCCGCCGGAGGCGATGCGCGCGGCCGTCGCCGTGCTGCGCGAGCTCCAGCGCGAGGGGAAGGTCCGATTCGTCGGTGCGTCTCTCGCGACGGCGGCGGACGCGGGCGCGGCGATCGAGGCGGGCGTCGAAACGATCCAGCTCGTCTACAGCTATCTCGACCGCGCCGCGGAGCGCGCGATCGACGGCGCGAGCGTGGGCGTCATCGCGCGCGAGCCGCTGGCGCGCGGACTGCTGACCGGCAAGTTCTCGGCCGCGACGACCTTCCCGGCCGGCGACGTGCGCTCGAAGTGGAAGGACTGGACGCGCCGGATCGCGCTGGTGGACGAGTTCCGGTCGCTCGCGCGGCCCGACCTGCCGCTCGGGCGGGCGGCGCTGAAATTCGTACTGGCGCACCCGGCGGTCTCCGTCGCGATCCCCGGAGCGAAGACGCCCGCCCAGGTGGACGAGAACGCGGCGGCGTCCGATGGGGCGTACGATCTGGACGGGGACGTCTTCGAGGGCGGAGGAGGTGACGCATGAGACGCCTCGCGTTTGTCCTGCTCCTGGTGGCGGCCTGCTCGAAACCGCCACCGGCGATCATCCTCGCGACGACGACGAGCGTGCAGGATTCGGGACTGCTCGACGAGCTGCTGCCGGCGTTCGAGAAGAAGCACGGCGTGCGCGTGAAGCCGGTCGCGGTCGGGTCCGGCGAGGCGCTCGCGATGGCGCGGCGCGGGGCGGCGGACGTCGTGCTCGCCCACTCGCCCGCCGCGGAGCAGAAACTCGTCGAGGAGGGCTTCGCGGTCGACCGCCGCACGATCATGACGAACACGTTCCTCGTCGTCGGGCCCGCGGACGACCCCGCCGCGGTGCGCGAGGCGAGGGACCCGAGGGACGCGTTCGCGCGCATCGTCGGACGGACGTTCGTGTCGCGCGGCGACAAGTCGGGCACGCATACGAAGGAGCTGTCGCTCTGGCCCGCTGCGCCCTCCGGCGCGTGGTACGTCGAATCGGGCAGCGGCATGGGCGAGACGCTCCTCCTGGCGGACCAGAAGTCGGCGTACACGCTCAGCGACATCGCGACGTATCTCGCGATGAAGCCGCGCCTCAAGCTCGAGGTGCTGTTCGAGAAGGGGAACGACCTCGTGAACCGCTACTCGGTGATGCGCGTCAAGGGCGGGTCGCCGGAGGGCTCGAAGTTCGTGGAGTGGATGTCGACCGAGGCGCTCCCGCTCGTCGCGGACTTCGGGAAGGCGAAGTACGGTCGCGCGCTCTTCATCCCGGAGTCGCGATGAGCGAGACGCTCGAGATCACGCTGCGGTCGATCGCGGTGTCGGGGCTCGCGACGCTCGTCGCGGCGGTGCCCGGCGTGCCGGCCGGGCTGACGCTGGCGCTCTCGACGGGACGGGCGGCGCGCGCGGGCCTGGTGCTCGCGAACGCGGGCATGGCCTTGCCGCCGGTCCTCGTCGGGCTCGTGGTGGCGCTCGTGCTCTGGCGCGGCGGGCCGCTCGGCGGGCTCGGACTCATCTACACGCCCGCGGCGATGGTCGCGGCGCAGGCGATCATCGCGTTCCCGCTGGTCGTCGCGCTGACGGCGGCGGCGGTGCGCGCGCTGGAGCCTGATCTCTGGACGCAGACGATGGCGCTCGGCGCCACGCGGGCGCAGGCGGCGCGCCTCCTTCTCCGCGAAGCGCGGGGCGGGCTGCTCGCGGCGGTGCTCGCCGGCTTCGGCGCCGCGCTCTCCGAGGTCGGCGCGGTCATGATGGTCGGCGGCAACATCGCGGGGCAGACGCGCGTGCTCACGACGTCCGTGCTGCAGGCGACGCGGATGGGCGAGTTCGAGCGCGCGCTCGGCCTCGGCGCGGTGCTCCTCGGACTCTCCGTCGCCGTGTCGTGCTGTGTTACGATCGCGCAGGGAAAACCATGGCGGCGCAGACCGGCACGCTGAAGCCGTTCGTCGACGTCGCGGGGCTCCGGTTCCGCTACGACGAGGGGTGGTCGCTCCGCGCGGACGCCTTCACGCTGGCGCGGGGCGAAACGGTCGGGATCGTCGGCCCCAACGGCGCCGGCAAGAGCACGTTCCTGAAACTGCTCGCGGGGCTCGAGACGCCGCAGGAGGGCGAGGTGCGCCTCGACGGCGCGCCCGTCGACCGCCGGCGCATCGGCTTCGTCTTCCAGCGGCCGGTCGTCTATCGCGGCACGGCGCTCGAGAACGTCGCGATCGGCCTGCGCCTCCGCGGCCGGGCCGACGCGCGCGCGATCGCGATCGAGTGGATGGAGCGGCTCGAAATCGCGCGCTTCGCGGAAGCCGACGCGCGCACGCTCTCGGGCGGGCAGGCGCAGCGGATGGCGCTGGCGCGGGCGCTGGCGACGGACCCGGAGCTCCTGCTCCTCGACGAGCCGTTCGCGAACCTCGACGCCGTCGCGCGCCGCCGGTGGCGGGAGGAGCTCGCGCGCCACGCGGCCGGAAGGGCGACGGTCGTGGTGTC
>Ga0187893_10011575_pt1 | contig 12774 bp, 10 predicted proteins | sample MA1701074metaG_FD_139574 | JGI IMG/M metagenome (GOLD analysis project Ga0187893, IMG submission 139574) | White microbial mat communities from a basaltic lava cave in the Kipuka Kanohina Cave System on the Island of Hawaii, USA - MA170107-4 metaG ...
GCCAAGAGTAGTCCGAGTGCATAAACTCTAATTTTGATATAATAAAGGCAGCTAAGGAGCAGGAAAAACCCGACATTTCAACTTAGCTAGAAAACCCGACATTTCTACTTTGCCCTAACATATGGATTCTCGATCAGCGGCACTCTCGGCTCTTCTCGACTGGCAGGAGAAAAAAATTTTTCTCTGGGACAGCTTGCAGCGTCTCAAGGAAGCGGCCTCTATAGAGGGTCGCGACCTCAATTTTGCCTACGAACTTTCTTGTGGCACCATGCGACAACTTCGCCTCTTGGATGCTTACGCCTCACTCTTATGCGAAAAAATGCCAAAAAAACCTATCGAGCGCTGGCTTTTGCGCCTGGGGCTCTACCAGCGTCTCTTTTGTCAAAATATCCCTGAGCATGCGATCGTGCATAGCATGGTAGAGCTGGCCAAAAAGAAGGCCCACGCAAGTTTTGCCTCCTTTCTCAACGCCCTTTTGCGAAAACCACTCATCCAGCTCCCTAAAATCCACTCCTACACCGACTACTTTATCGAAGCACTCGAAAGACACTATGGCAAGGAACGGGCCGAAGAGCTCTTAGATCGCGGAAATGTTCCCACTCCCGTAGCCACTCACACCTACGGTGAGGCAACCTATACCCAAAACCCAACCCAGGTTGAGCTTTTAAGTGTGCAAGCCAACAGATTGGCCTTTAGTCCCACAAAGATTTTGGATCTCTGTGCCGCACCCGGAGGAAAAACGCTCCTTTTGCACCGCCTCTTTCCCAAAGCAAAACTTGTCGCCAACGACATCGCCCCCAAAAAAATGGCGCTTTTACAAGAGAATTTTGCAAAGTGTTCCTGCCCGGCAGAAATTAGCTGTCAGGATGGGACAAGCTTCCAATGGGAAGAGCCATTTGATCTCATCGTCGTCGATGCTCCCTGCTCAAATAGCGGCGTGCTCTACAAATGTCCTGAAGCAAGATGGAGAATTGATCAAGAAGAAATTGCAAAGCTCAACGCCACCCAACTCGCCCTCCTTCAGGGCGCAAGGCGTAACCTCGCACCTTATGGCGTCATCTGGTATCAAACCTGTAGCATCCTGCCCGAAGAAAATGAAGAACTTGTCCAAAAAAGTGGCCTGCAAGTAGTAGGCGCTCCCATCTTGCAACTTCCCGACAGCCTCGGCCACGAGGGAGGCTTCTCGTGCTCTCTCCAAAATCACCCCTAAAAGCTATCCAGAAGCCGCTCTAAGCAAAAATTAATTTTTAAAATTGACAAAAACAACCCATTTGAAAAATAGAAGGGGAAATAAGCGCAAAATAACGATAAAGAGATATTAGGCCATGTCAATTCTTGCCGATACTGTTCGAACGCCCACTTCCTTTGATGATAAAAGAAATTCAAAAATTGACTCACTTGTCGATATGTCAAAAGTATGCAGCGTGATTTTGGGTGGAGGCCAAGGCACAAGGCTCTATCCTCTCACTAAGCGCAACTGCAAACCGGCAATTTTATTTGGCGGCCGCTTCCGTCTCGTGGATGTCCCCCTTTCCAACGCGCTCAACTCGCACATCCACAAAAACTACATCGTGACCCAATTTTTGTCTGCCTCCCTGCACCAGCACATATTTCACACCTACCGCATCGAATCCTTCTCTCAAGGCTTCATCGAAATCTTGGGTGCCGAACAAAAACCTGAAAAGACCGTCTGGTTTAAGGGCACTGCCGACGCCATACGCCAAAATTTGGAATATTTAATCGAAACGCCGGCCGAATACTTCTTAATCCTCTCAGGCGATCAGCTCTATCACATGGACTTTCAGAAGATGGTGCTTTTGGCCAAACAAAAAGATGTCGATCTGCTCGTCGCTACGCTGCCGGTCAACAGAAAAGATGCCAAGCGCATGGGCATCATGAAGGTCAACGAAGACAACGACATCATTGACTTTTACGAAAAGCCCCAAGACGATGCTGTTTTAGATCGCTTAGTCACCCCGCCTTCTGTCTGCGAAAAGATGGGGCTCGATGCCAAGACCGACCGCTGCTTTTTAGGTTCGATGGGAATCTATCTCTTCAAGCGCTCCTGCCTCTTTAAGCTCTTGATGGAAGATATGCGCGATGACTTTGGCAAGCACCTAATCCCAACTAAGGTGAAGATGGGAAGTATCGCCGCATTTCCTCACGATGGTTACTGGGAAGACATTGGCACTATCGAATCGTTTTATGACGCCAATATTGCGCTCACCCACAAAAATCCCCCCTTTAATCTCTACGATGAATCGCATCCGATCATGACTTCAAGCTCCTTTTTGCCAGGAGCGCGCGTCTACAACAGCAGTGTCAAAGATTCGATCATCTGCGATGGAAGTTTTGTAGAAGCTGATGAGGTCTCAAACAGCATCCTTGGCCAGCGCACCATCATTAAAAAAGGGGCTGTGATCCGCGACTCCTACCTCATGGGAAATGACTTTTATCACTTCCCTTTGAGCGACAACGGCCTGCCAGATCGGCTCGTCATCGAAGAAAATTGCATCATCAAAAATGCCATCATCGACAAAAATGTCTACATAGGCAAAGACGCGCAGCTGGTAAACAAAAACCAACTGCGAGAGTATGATGGACCAGGCATTTTCATTCGCGATGGCATCATCGTCGTCTCGAGAGGTGCTGCCATCCCGCCCGGATTTGTTTTGTAACTTTCGCCCCTTTCTATTAAATTCTCATACCTTACCTAGGGAATTGTATGGCAATTTGGGCAATTGGCGATCTACATCTTTCATTTGGAATCAAGGGCAAAGAGATGTCTGTGTTTGGTCCTGATTGGGACAAGCACTACGAAAAGATCGAGGCCGATTGGGAGGCAAACGTAAAAGCTGACGATCTCGTCTTGATCCCAGGCGATATTTCATGGGCCATGCGCCTTGAAGAGGCCAAAGCCGATCTCGACTGGATCGATGCACGCCCTGGCACCAAGCTCTTTATTCGCGGAAATCACGACTACTGGTGTCAAGCACCCACCAAAGTGCGCCAAGTGCTTCCTCCCTCAGTGCACCTCATCTGGTCTGATGCCTATCTTTGGAACGACGTAGCCATCTGTGGTACAAGACTTTGGGATAGTCCTGAATTTGATTTTGGCCCTTATATCGAGATGAAAAAGCCAGTAAAAGAGGGGACCAAAGAAGAAAGTCCCGAAGAGAGCGAAAAGGTCTTTCGCCGCGAGGTAGGACGCCTGGAAACAAGCTTAAAGCTCTTAGACCCCAAAGCCCGCCTCAAGATCGCCATGCTGCACTATCCCCCAATCAGTGCCGATCTCCAAGAAAGCATCGTCTCAAAGCTATTAGAGGCCGCCAACATCAATATCTGCGTCTTCGGTCATCTGCACAGCCTCCGACCAAACCAGACGCTCTTTGGCACAAAAAATGGCATCACCTACCACCTCACCTCCTGCGACTGGCTCAACTTCAAACTTCTTAAAATTGCTTAATATTTTGTCTGTTTGAGGAGGAGAAGGTCGGTATCGTCGGCTGAGATAGGGCCTTGGCGATTGGCTGCTTTGCGCTGGGATAAGATTTGGTCGAAAAGATCGGAGAGGGCTTGATCGTTGCGGTTGGCAAAATATTCGCGACTAATAGACAAAAGCTCTTGCAGCTCATCTTCTTCGTGGATTAACGAGAGGGCATGCTGCAGCACCTCAGAAAAGAGCTCATGATCTGGCAAGCTGACCAAAAAGGCGAGGATATCTAAGCTAAAGTCTACATCTGGCTCATGTTTGGTTTTGCGATGGAGCGATCGCACAAGTTCATGACCCCTTGATATGTCTTTTGCACCGATGAGTCTTGCATGCAAAAGATCAAACCATTTTTTATCGGGCATAAAGGGATAAAACTGCTCTAAAAGCTCATACGCATAGGCATTCTCTTTTGCCTCGATGAGCTCACTTACATAGTCCATCAAAAAGGCTTGAAAGTCGTTGGCAAGGTATTCTGAAATGGCCTCAAAAGCATCAATTGCATCTATGCCGTTGTCCACATTTTCGACAAGCACGCCATGAAAGGCAGTTAGGGCATCTTCTAGGAGCTCTCCATTAGTCACATTGCGAAAGTCATACAAAAAGATCTGGTAGTCAAGCTCGTCGCAGATGAGCGAAATTGAGAGCTTTTCAGGAACCAGCCTTCTCCAAAGTTCAAAAAGAATTAGGTAGATTTTGTCAGAGTGCTCGGCTGTCAGTTCTTGATCGGCTACGAGCGCATCAAATAGCTCTTCGGGCGTGTCATAGGCATCGACAAAGGCGATAAAGCTTGCAGGATCGAACACTATATGTGCTTTTTGAAGGCGCATAAAGAGCTCTTCGAGCAGAAGCGTGCGGTAGTCCTCGACTTTCCAGGTTTCGACAGCAAAAGAGGGATTTTGCAAAAAACTAATTCGTAAAGAATTGTAAAGGGCTTTAGGGGCTATTTCCATACTATTTCCAGATTATTCATTCCACTAGTGTACAAAGTCGAGTTCAAATGATACGAGCAAATTCTTTTGAAAGATAGCCCTCTTCTCCAGAGGGAAGTCTGACGCGCATCCAATGGCCCTCTTTTTCGACTGACAATACCTCGACCTTTGTGCCCGATAGTGCAGGATTGCCGATGGTGGCATACTGCGTGCCTGCATCGCGGCGTATGGCTACAGAGCGCACAACTATCGCCTCAGGAGTTGTTAGGTAATCGCCCCACACAAGGCTCAAAAATAAAATGCCCGCTATTGACAAAAAGAGAATTGCCACCTTCTTTAAGACAAGCTGTGGAAGCCAAAGATTTACAGAAAGAAGCGCAAAGACAATGAAAAGAAAGATCAAGACAGTAATCGCCTTTTCGTTATGCGAAAGCTTGTAATGGATAAAAAGGGGATAGCGCTGGATAAAGGATGGGCTCTCTTCTTGAAGACCTGCTTTTTTCAAAGCAATTTGCAAGTTGTTATGTATCATATCGCTTCTAGGATCTTCCTTAAGCGCCCTGTAGTAGTACAAAATGGCATAGCCATATTCATTGAGTTGAAAATAGGTATTGGCAATATTAAAAAGGAGTATTGCTGATGGCGCCTCTGACTCCATCTGCAGATAGAGGTTCAAGGCATCATTGTACGCTTCCTTTCGCGATTCTGGATCGGGCGCAAGCTCCGCCTCTTTGTATTTGATGTAGGCCTTATCACTTTGGGCAAAGAGAGCCATGGGCAAAAGAACAAAAAGGAGTGATATGCTTGCTAATATTTTTGCAATCATTATTTCAACCGATAGTAAAGTTGTGTCGCCTCGTCAATGATCTGTTTGATCTCAACTTGAGTCTCTAGACCCATAAATCGCTTCTCTTCAATCGAGAGAAGCAAGCTGCGAATTTCTGCCTGAATTCCCTCATTTTCGAGCTCCTCTGCATGTTGCACAAGCTCTTTTGTTATTCCCGCCTCATAAAGGCGCAAAAGAAGCGCTTTGGCGATAAGTTTGCAGCATTCATCGGGATTGCCTTTTTGCTTGATAGCCTCCAAGATGAGGTCGCGACTATGTCCTGCCTTCTCTTTGCTTTCGCGCGCCATTTTTTTAAATATCTGTTGCGCAGCAAGTATCGCTGCCAAAAAGATAGCCGCAAAGACCAGCAAGATGGTCTGTAAATGTCTTGTTCTCATGCTCGATTCATCGAGAATGAGATTGCCCTGGATCTCGATTGGCCAAACAGGCGGCGGCATGCCCTCGAGATTGGGTTCGATCTTTTCTGGTTTGATTGCTTGTCGCACAGCAATCGCTATCGAGTCAGAGTGTCTTACCACGTAGGTTTGAGAAATGGGATCAAAACTGGAAAACTCTATCGCTGGAATAACCTTAAGACCCGCCACAAGGGGCCGAATATCGACGAGAAAGACTTTTGTATTTTCTTTTGTCTCGCCAGCAGGTTCGATATCGCTCATGCGAAAGTCTTTAAAGCCCTTTTGCTTGGAAAGATCGGGGAAATTGACCGTATCAAAATCGCCACTTCCGGTCACTGCAATCTCTAAGGTGATTTTCTCACCGGTAGCAACTGACGTGCTCCCTTTTGGTCGTACGCGCCAATAGAAGACTCCAATGGCCCCATTAAACGACTTGGGCATGTTGTCAGCAGGAAATGGCAACACCTTCACAACAATCGCAGGCGCTTGTGCTTGAATGAGCGTTGGAGAATAGACCTGATTGCCAAAGGCATCTACTCCATAGACATAGCCTTCAATCATAGAAATTCCCGAATGGTAGGTACCAGGCTCTTGAGCCACCGCCTTTTGCGAGATGATTTGCACCGTATTTGAGCCTTGAGGAAGCGTCTCAATTTTTGGCGCGCCCACAGTACGAAACCCCTTCATTTCAAGCAACGGCAGCTTCTCTTTGACCAGCTGAATGGGACTGCGAAAGGAGATCATGTACTGAAAAGTAATTTTCTGGCCGGGATAGTAGGGCCCCTTTTCTGCGATGCGCGCATCAAGTTGCAGCTCATCTGACACTTGCGCCCCAACCACCTCAAAAGTCACCATAGGGGATCTGGCAACGCCATCTCCCACTTTTACGCTAATCTCAGGCAAAAGATAAAGGCCTCTGGGCTTGCCTGGAATGGTAAATTGATACTTGGTAACGACGAGCGTCTCTCTATCAACAGCCGCCTTTCCCGCCGGATAATTTTCGGAAATTTTTTTGACATTTAAGGGCTTACCCTCGAGCGTAAAGCTCTTTTCATCGATCTGTTGCCACGCCAGATGGGTAATCGTGATGCGTCCGACAATTTCTTCGTTGTTATAGCTTGCTGGAATTTCAACTGTGACCTTCGCAGGTAAGTTGAGCGCTGCCGCAAAACAAGAAGACAAGGCAACTAAAATGTAAAAAAAGAGGGAGCTCTTTAAGCCCTTTACCATGGTTTTGGTCCCTTCACCTTAAAATTTCTGGTGTAAGCGAAGCGCTTTGTTTTGCATCTGCATAGAAAGATCTTTGTTTTGTGTCAATTCACTACTTTGTTCGGACAAACTTTCTGACTGTAAACTAGGGAGCGAAAATTTCCTCTCCTTTTTAAAACATCCGTCCAAAGTCTATAATATGCGAAAAAAAGCCTGCATCCTCTACTGCTTCTGTGACGCCATTGACGTGAATGAGGACTGGACGCACAGAAAACCCCCGTGGAAGTACCATGCGTTTCATCTTTTCTTCTACTTCCTGGATTACTGAGGGGCCGATCTCATTTTTAGAAAACTTGATTTCGCAAAGATAAAGCGTGTTAAATTTTGTCTGGATAAGTAGATCTATCTGGCAACCGCGCTTTGCCTTTGTCTTTGTTTGAAAATAGGGATTGTCGTATTCGATCTCGTTTAGATCAAGCCCAAGGAGGCTGTAAAGGAGGGGTCTATTATTCAGAACAAGGTTTTCAAATTGAAGCCCCATGATGGTATACCACTCAGGGACTTCTATGGAGCCAGATTTACGGATAATCTCTCGCTTGGGCTCGATATAGCGAAGATAAAATCGGAGAAAGTTATCACGGAGACGGAACCTGCTTTGCTTTGCCGCTTTTTTTGTTTTGAGGTTCCAGGTGTAGTCACGAGCAAGATAGCCAGTACTTACGAGCTCCTCTAGATACTCAGAAGTGGTACCACTTGGCGTTTGACCAAGTCCTTGGAAAATTTCCATTTCTGTTGCTGGCTGCAAAGTTACTTGCTCGATAATACTCCTGTAGATTGCCTTTCTTTTGGAAAAAAGATCCGAAAATATGCGATCAAACTCGTTATACAAAAGTCCCTCACGGCGAAACGCTAAACGCTGAATATTCTCTTCTGCAGATAGCTCCGGACGTATAAGCTCTAGATAGAGCGGCACGCCTCCCGTTACTGAAAGGACCTTGAACTTCTCGTAGGCAGAAAGTTGGTTTTCGTATGTGCCCCAGAAAAGCGAGCACTGCTTCAACGGCAGCTCCTCAAGTGTCATATCGAGCGCGATGCGCCCAAAAAAGCCTGTACTGCTCAATATATTCTCCTCAATCCAGCCTGCCATGGAGCCGCTCAAAATCAAGATCAGCTGTGGATTTTTACTGAACGCCGCATCCCAGGCGGTCTTGAGTTTTGGTAAAAATGTGGCATCTTTAGATCCCATCCAGTTGATCTCATCAAAGACAATCAGCACCTGACCTGTATTTGTATGCATTGATAGATGACCAAAAAGATCATCCCAGTCTTCGGCTGCTAGGCCTCCAAGCCCTATTTGTTTCTCAAGCTGTTTGGCAAAATGCCTTCTTTGGTCTTCAGCTGTGATTTTTTCTTCAGGCGCTAAGCCAAAGAAATACAGCGTTCGTAAAGCTTTAGAAAACTCCTCAATCAAACGTGACTTGCCTATACGGCGTCTGCCTTTGATCACAAGAAGCGATGCACTTCTTGCTGTGAGAAACTCACGCAAGATCCCAAGCTCTCGCTGTCTGCCAATAAATAGCCTCTCTGCACCTTTTGCCATGCTATCCTCCAACAAATGCCATCATAGCATATTGCTGCAATAAATTAAAGAATATCATTTTCTTGCAGAATTTATAAAGCGCAAAACTCTGCAAGAAACTATGTTTATGCATTTTGATGCATAGAAAATGGCATTTTGCGCCAATCAAGCAAGTGCTATTTTCGAAAGACCCTATGTCGAAGCTGTCATCAGCCACTTACCTGCCGAGCTACAAACAAGAATTCGTGAATACCAACCTCCTCAATAGTGAGATTGGCACTCTTTACCATGGTTTTGGTCCTGTCACTTGCGACTCTACTTTCACTTCTAAACCTCGATCTTGCTTTGCCATCTCTTGCAGAAGGCGGATCGAATTTTCTGGTGTCAAGCGAAGCGCTTTGTTTTGCATCTGCATAGAAAGATCTTCGTTTTGTGTCAATTCACCACTTTGTTCGGACAAACTTTCTGACTGTAAACTATGAAGAATCTGGCTGGCCTTTTCCAGAAGCCCGAGTACCTGTTGCATGATGGAAAGCTCGCGAACTTGTCCGATCACGCCCCGCTTTACCTGCTCCATAATTTCTTGCACTTGTTTGATCTTAGGCCCCCTTTTGGGCAGGCGCGCAAGATCGCTTGCGACCGTATTGGCAAGCTCATACTGCATCCAAGAAATCTCTTCTAAGAGTTGGGTAATGCCAATCTCACCTGAAAAGCGCACAAGTCCCATCGTTTTTTTCTGAAAGTCAACTCCAAAGTCCACATTGTGGGTGATGCTTTCGATCGTGCCCTGTCGTTTGACAAGCTTTTCTTTTAGCCAGCTGAGATCTAAAGAGAGTTTGTAGTAGTCAAGCTGCGCTCTTTTTGGATCGGAAAACCAGGAGATCCTTTTGGCAAGATCTTGTCGCACATCTTTGATCGACTTTGCCGTTTCATTTTCCAAAAGATGATACAGCAGCTGAAAATCGGTACGAGCGACAAACTGTAAAGAGGCCGCGGGATTAGGCACCAATAGTGCCGGCAGCTCCTCTTGAAGGGTATCGATGAGATAGGATATGGCCCCACTGGGATCGGCTAAATACCAGCTCTGCATGAGATCTTGAAAAAGAAGTATTGGTGACTCTTCATGCTTCATGAGAAGAAGTGCCTCCCGAGCTTTAGGCATTCCCATAGCCTCAAGCCGATCGCTTAACGCTTGAAGTGTCTTTTCAAGAGAATTTCGCGCGATATTTTTTGCCCCATGAAGCAGTAAAGCTTGCTCCAAAAAGGTCTCCTTTTCGTCAGCAGATAGAATTTTCCAATAGGAGATATCGTCTAAAGCGACTATTACGCTAGGTTCTGTTCCTGCTCGATCAAGTCGTCGGTTCAATGCTTGCAAGAGGGCTTTTTTAGATTGATCTTGTGTGTCATCGACAATCACATCAAGAAATCTTTGGTACAAACCCAGTTCATCTTGCCATACATCTTGCCAAAAGAGCAGTAAGGGACTCGTTTTTTCGGTCAACGAATAGTAGGCAGCTACTTCAAGTCTATTATCTAATATCACCTGTATATCGCGATTTAGAGCCTTGCCCTGCACAATTAAAACAAAATGTAAAAGCTCTTGTAGGCTTACAAGTAGCTCAAGCGGCTCATCATCAATTATTGCTTGCTTCATCTCTTGATATAGTGTACGAAGCACCTTTTGCAAATACTCATGCCTCATTTGCTCGCTCTCTTTTGCTGGCGCCTGCAGATAAAGGAGTAGCCGCTCAAGATAAAGCGATAATGTTGGCATCGCATCAGTATTGAAATAGTCAAGATACAGTTTACTTTCCTGCGAGCTTTCCCGCTCTGCTGTCACAAGCTTCATCACCCACTGCCGTTTGGTATATAAGAGCTCTGAAAAACGATCTAAAAATTGGCTTTTGGCCATCTGTTCGAGTGCAAAAATATCCCGCACTGTTGCAAAGGCAAGTTGCGTTTGAGAAAGCTCTTCCAAAAGGCGTCGACGAATAAGTGTCGAATCGGCTTGGATGCTCTCAGAAAACTGCTCGATGTATTCTGTCGCAGAATAAAGCGCATTTTGAAAGGAATCGATCATCTCCTGTTGTAAGAGCAGTTGGCCTGCTACAACTTTACTGATTTCTCCTGAGACGTATCGCATAGAAGAGATGGCTCCATTGTAGGCAATTTGTGCCGCAAGGAGCGGACTTACTATTTTTACTTCCCGATAGGTCCCTTCATCGATCTGGGCAAGGCTTAAAAGGGCCTCCCAGAAATTTGCCTCTTGAGCATAAAGCGTAGATAGGTTGTACAAAACAGCAGCTTTTTCTATAGGCGATAAAGGCTTTTGTAAAAGGTCTACAAGGGTAATTTTGGCTAAATCTGGGCGCATCGCTTGCGAAAATTCAATCGAGCGATCGATTGCTTGACTCACCTCATTTTGGGCAAATAAGGAGGTTGTGCAAAATAGCAAAAAGAAAAATACTCTCCCATTCATATTGCCACGCGCCTCTCATATTCGGGCAAGCAAACGCCAGCCAAAAGAAGCAAAAAAGAGGCACATAGCAACAGGCGCATATCGCCACTTATGGTTTCTGTACTTTCTTGCACTTGCAATGGCGCCAATTCATCACCTTTACCTACGGCAACTTCTGCCAAGATATTATCCTCAATCTCACTAAAGGGAACATCCAACTCACGAAAATAGTGACCACCTCCAACCTTTGCCATTTTTTCAAGCAGCTCTGAATTGCTTTTGGAAATCACCGGCTTTCCCTGATAGGTCATATTTGGAACGACAGTACCAGCAGGACTTCCCAAACCAACTATATTCCAGGTAAGCTGAAGAGAGGCCGTTTCGGCGATGTGATTGAGAAGAGTCTTTTCTGCCTGCCTACGGGCATTGTCATCTAAATCCAAAAAGCCGGTATCTTCACCATCGGTCAAAAGCACTAAAAGTACTGATTTATGGTAGCTTGATCCCGCATATTTGGCCTGGATGGCATCGACCATCGAAAGAAGATCGGTGCCACTACTTTGCGTTTCATTGATTTCAGTGGAATCGAGCAGAATACGAAAGAAGAGATAGTCGAGTGTATCGGGCACCAAAATCCTGGAGTTTCCCGCAAAGGCCATAAGAGAAATGTTAATGCCTCCCAAATTTTCGATTGTCGCTTCAATCAATTCCTTGGCCCGAACAAAGCGAGATGTACCAACAGAGCTATCTTTTGCCGTCATGGAGGCCGATACATCCAGGATAAAGGCAATTTCATCTACTTTTGGTCGCTCGCCTCCTGCCGGAGGCTTACTTTCTGAGTGCTCTAGAGTCACTGTGGGCTGCATAAAGCTCATGCTCAAAAGCACCCAACTGGACACTAAACATACTGTACGTACAAAGTAGGAAAACCAGCTTCTTTTAGGAAAATTTGGGGGTAAATTATCGATCTTGAGATACTCAGAGAGAATGCGCCTCCGATAGCTTTGAAGAAGCCAATACAGCAAGATAATGACAAAGGCAAAGAGGACAAGCAAGATCATGGGGCACTTCTTCCTATCGTGGTTTCCAAACAGACAGCAAGGCCAAAAGCAATGAGGGCAAAGGCCACAAAAAAGTGCGCTATCGGCGCCTCCTTGGTGCTTTTTTTGGTGATGACTGTTTCAGGGGCAAGCGTGCTTTTTTCCATCGAATCTATCACTCGCAATATCTCCTCAACAGGCATATAAGCGTCTGCCAAAAAGAGATCGCCGCCACTTGCCCGCATGAGCGCTCTCATTTCGTTTACATCTCTTGCAAATTCCTTTTTCGCAAGTATCGGGTCAATCCCCACATAAAAGACGCGAATTCCATTGTCTTTGGCGTAATTGATCGCCTCTTCAGGTGGCATGAAGCGAAAGGGATTTTCTTTGTCGTTGGGATTAGGACTTTGTAGTCCATCTGTGATAATGATGATGGCTTGATTGGCTATATTGTAGGCGCTTTTATGCTGCTGTTCTTGGCGTTTGGCAAAATGTTCTGTCGCTACGATGATGTTCACAGCTTTAAATATGGCATAGCCAATCGCCGTGCCATTGCGCACATCCTCTTTGACCGGCTCAATCGACTTGAGGCGCGCAGCAATTTCCTCTCTATTCAACGTGAGCGGGCAGAGAATTTCTGGGACTCTTGCAAAGGCCAAAAGGCCAATTAAGTCATTTTTTCTTCCAGGGAGGTTGAGTCCCTTACTGCCTTCTACAAATTGGAGTATGGCCTGCTTGGCCAGATCAATCTTGCCTGTCTTCACACTTTGCCCATCCAGACTCACTATGTAGATATTTTCGTCCAGCGACCCCGATTGATCGAC
>Ga0187893_10011576_pt1 | contig 12772 bp, 6 predicted proteins | sample MA1701074metaG_FD_139574 | JGI IMG/M metagenome (GOLD analysis project Ga0187893, IMG submission 139574) | White microbial mat communities from a basaltic lava cave in the Kipuka Kanohina Cave System on the Island of Hawaii, USA - MA170107-4 metaG ...
GCTCGTGAGCCAGTAGGGCATCGGCGGCTTCCCTGAGCACTTGGAACGCAATGCCGGATCGCTCTGCAATGTCCAGGAGCGAGTGCTGGCCATCAGACACAGGTTGAAAATCCAGAGGAACGCCATTTGCCTGGTGCCGGCGTCTTTGTGGCCCCCGATCGCCTTGTACAAACCCCTCTCTTGCCGAGTTGGGGCTCGCATTTTGGGTTCCGGTTCACATAGGTCTTGTTGTGCTCCAGGGCTTCGAAGACCGATAGGCAGGTGGCGTAGGACTGAGTCAAGTACTGCGGCCGGACGAAGTCCAGATCATCCGCGGAGGTGTGATACTCCGGAAACTGTCCGTGCCGCGAACGCATTAAGCAACCGACGGCGAGGTTGAACCCCGGAGAACAATACTGACGTTCGTCAACCTCTGGCGAAGCAAGATCCCAATATTCGGGACAAAACATAGAAAACAAACTATACCTACATTACAAAATGAGGGGACCTCTGAGGCTTCGCCCTATCGACAGTGGACACGATATCAATGGGCAAACTCAACTCGGACGCGTCGAACACACCCAACTCCAAAAGAAATGCGTCGATGACATTTGCTGCAAGTTCATGCCCTTTTGTGTTCCAATGGGGATCATGAGGGAACACTACGCGAGTTACGCTCGATTCAAAATGCGAATCGAGCGGAAGGTATGGAATCGTCTCCCTTGCAGCAATCCCCTGCAAGAATCTTCGCTTCTCTGCGCTCATCGGAACGCTTACAAGCACTAATACGGAACCATTCTTCTTGCAGACATCAACCATGCCCTTGATCAGGTGGTAAGTCACGTTGTGCATTCTTTGTTTGTCCCCCGAGTCCGTGTCGCGATCCCCCGTTTTACCACCCACTAATGACCTAAACAGGCGGAGAAAAGCATCCTTGCCGGAATAGAGGCTCGGTCCAAGATAGGTCCTTCCGAGGAAAAACCTGCGAAGTCGCTGGTTGATGGTTGCTTTCGGAACAGGCACATTCTGCAGCTTCAGCTGTCCGTTTTCAATGACGAAAAGAGGCTTGAAATACCAGTGTTCCTGAGTGTGAATATTGCTCGCAAAATCGTTCTCATAGAATAGCAGTAAAACTACATCCGGTTTGAAAGCTATCCCTCGCTCTTTAAGAAGAAGGAACTCCTGATCGGTACCATAGCCGCTCACTGAAGCGTTGATGATTTCCCAATCAGGGTGAGCATTTTCCAGAATCTCGCTAAACCGCTCGTGGTGCTCTACACCAAATCCCCATGCAAATGAATCACCGAGAACAAGCATTCTTCGTTTCCCGGTTCGTTCCATGGAGTACTCATTATCGCGCATCCCCTGGGAGTTGATGACAACCTCCACTGAAAAGTCGGGATGGTTGAAGCGTCCTCGCTGACTAGGCGCATGCGCCCATCCCAACAACTCATCGTAAGTCCAGAACTTTACCCGCTCTTCTGTAGCAGGCGCCCATCCAGGAAAGAGGACCCGTGCCGTAAGCTCCATCAAGATGCTCGCCGCCACGCACCCGAAAAGTGCAAAGAGCGACAAAGTGAATTTGGGATGCCGGTGAAACCAGTACTTTTGTCCCGTTAATGCAGTCACTTCCTTCTGCTCCTCCTCTTCTTGAGGTTGGCTAACGAATGAATGGACTCCCCCTAACTCGGGGCATCGGATGTGCCGGAGTGGAAATCGTTGTCATTCCAAGCGTGAGACGGGGAGCCGTCATGAAGGTTGCTAAGGATAAGAGCTTCAACATAGGCCTGACTGCCCTCGAGAAGCCATTACTATACCGGCTGCGATTAGCACGATGCCAAGCCACTGGTTTATGCCCAAGCGCTCTCCGAACAGGCTGTTGCCGGCGATGAGCGAAGCCGACTCGGGCGTAGGCTGGATAGACCAGAGAGACTGACAGACAATCCAAGGACTTGGCGAACAGAAATGTATGGTCAAGATAGCATAGACATGCCGCGATGAACCATGGCGAGAACACGAGCAAGATCAACGAACCCCCTCTGCGACCACGCGCGATTGCTTAAGCAACAGGCCGGCTACGCTGTTGATGAACGCCGCGAATAATACGATAAACCATGCATTCATGGGTCTAGGTCACCTTGATGGTTGCAAGAAAGAGGCGCTCGGCGCCGGAGATACGGGCAAACTTTTCGACCTGGGGATCGTCTAGGCGACTCGCTCGAGTACGATGCGGCGCTGGAGCGCGAAGATCTGCGGCGCGAGCGCAACCAGCCCATCGTCGAACCATTTCAAGGTCTGAAGCAACCAACGCGGTAACGGGATGAAGAATGTTTTAGCGGTGACGCCGCCGCTCGCCAGATACGCTAACACCTCACCATACCCTCGATCAGTAATTCGGAAGAAGGGGATTTCCCGATGGAAGCGATCCTCATCGTCGAAGAGCATGTTGGGGACCGCGTTGTTCCCCGACCAAAGATCGCTGGCGTCGTTGACCGGCATCGTCCGGTCGAACACATCGACATCGTAAGAATAGCCCTCGATCCGCATGAGATGCAGCATGACACGCATCAGCAGCGAACAGTTCACGTCCTGGATCAGCATTCGCCCGCCCACCTTAAGGATGCGCCGCATTTCCCTAAAGAAAATCTTCGGGAATGGTACATGATGAATCATGTTCGAGGCGACAACGAAGTCAAGGGAACTATCCTCGAAAGGCGTGTTGAGAGCATCGACGTGTTTAACGTCTAGCCACTCGTAATCCGCGTAATCAGTGAGTAAATACGATTTAGCCTGCAATATATCCTTGCCATATCCTTGGCCACAGCCGACCTCGATACCGCAGCTCTTATCCGGATCGATAAACTTCTGCATCCAGAGAAAGCGATGGTTCAATAAGAAGACGAGGTTCGGATTAACTCCGTCGTAGAACAACTTGCGAGCGTATTCGACATTGCCCTCATTTTTCATGCGGTTTTCTTTGTGGCTCGGGAGGTAGCGCGATCCGAGCAGGACGGGCCGTGGTTGAGCAATGGACATCGATTTACACTCCTTCGTGGATGCGCCGGACGCGCTCAGTGAGGGTGATGCCGACCGGAAAAGCGGTTGACATCCTCGATCATTCTGCCGACACGCTGAGTGGTCCGAAGATAGACGTCTTCCATCAGAATATGGGCGAATTCGCCATTTCGCCCCACACTGTACAAACCTTTGATACCGGAGTCGCGTGAGAAGCTCTTCCGTTCTTCCTCGTAGGCACGAAGGTAGACAGGATAAGCAATCTTAGTACGCAGTACGCGAGCGCCACTATAGCGTGACTTAATGTCGGGCACGAGCGACTGGAGCTGGTCGAGGCAGTTCGCGGCGAGCGCGTCGTCACCCGCATTCCAAAGCTGATCCCCCACATGACAGCCAATGTCGGCGGTGAAATAGGTCTGGCCCTCGGGAGCTGTCCAAGGCAGGGAGATGGGCGGCTCCTGCACGCGGAAGAAATCATACTGTTTCTCCGGAAACCACACTGCCACGTTAGGCATCAGGCTCCGACCATTGAGGAATAAATTGACGAAGATCATGTTGCTGTAGCGGAACTCCTTCAAGTACTCGAGGCGGTCCGTACCGGAGATCAGTCTCGGCAGAACGTTAACTGGTGCTGTACTGACGACCGCAGCGGCGGGTTGGGTCTGCCCATTCACATCAACACCGACGACAGCATCATTCTCCACGTGAATCTTCTGGACAGGTGATTCGAGCCTGACATTGCCGTCGACACCGTTCAGCAGGTGCTCGCAAATCATCGCGATCCCACCTGTCGGGTAGGCATGCCAGACGCTCGCCTTCTCTGGCAGGTCCTGGCAGTAGCCGATAGCGACGGCCTTGCGCGAGAGACGCCCAGCGATCCGAAGCATCACCGTCTGCAAGACATTGGGCAACTTATTGCTGATCGCTGGCGACAGCCCCGTAGCTGCGACGCCTGTCAGTTTCTCCATGAGCGGAATCGCGACCTCGCGGGCGAGTTCGGGACCAAGGGTCGCTTCGGCCCATGCCGCAGCATCCATCGCGGCTGCAGCGGGTGAGCCGATCAAGCGCTGCTTGAGCGCGCTAAAGCTGAATTTCGGGACGGCTAAGAGGCCGAATGGATAGCTGTAGACCTTGCTCCCGAGGACCACGCTTTCACCGAAGTATTCAACATCGCGGCATCGCGCGTCGATACCGAGCGTCTGCGCCAACCGGTTCGTGATGAGATGGGTGCCAAAGTCGTAGCTGTAACCTTCGACATCCTTGAAGGTGGAGGCGAGGCCGGCGATGTTTTTCGATGCTTCGTACAACGTAAATGGGATCTGCGCTGCAGCGAGCTGTCGTGCGGCAAGTAGACCGGCGTAACCGCCGCCGATGACGACAATAGGATGCTGCTTCATGAAAAGATAACCTCTATTAATAGTTCCAGTAGCTGAACTGACCTGCCACGCACCCTGGGCGCCTTCCGTGCCGATCGCCACCCCGCCGAGCGCGCGCAGTGCCTGCGGTCCGCACCTCAACTCGCTCCTCCGACTTCCACGAACCGCGTCGACCCACGTCTTGCGATGGCCCTGTACTCACGACACCCGCTCGCCGAGTTCGAGCTGACTCCCGAGCCGCAGAGGAACGGAGCCATTATGCATGAGTTAACCCGCTGCATTGCCAACATGTTATCGAGTCGGAGCGCGGATGCCAAGCAGATCTACAGGGCTACGGAGGCGGCTTGACAAGCCTCCTGCGGGGGCGTCGGTGTCCGTTTGGAGGGTGGTCCGCGCCCCTGCCATAGTATAGCTACCCGAACCCCTTGCGCAGAAAGTTCTTCGCGTAATCGGTGATGATTCCGGCAACCCCACGGGCGAGGACCGCATCGAGCGCCGCGACGAAGATATCGATCTGCTCGCGCGTAACGATGAGCGGGGGCTCGAGCCGGATCACGTTGCGGTTGTACTCGGTGAAGGCCACCAGGATGTTGTGGTCCTTGAGCAGCAGGCTGCCGACGAAGCCGCACAGGCTACCGCGCAGTTTGTCGTCGAGGACGGAGACGATGCGGCGCAGGCCGAGTGGCAGGGTCTGGCTGAAGTCTTGGAATTCAACTCCGACCATGAGTCCCTGACCACGCACCTCCTTGAGGACCTGTGGGTACCTGCTGTGTAGCCTCCGCAGCCGCTCCAAGAGGTAGGCGCCTTGCGCGGCGCTGTTGTCGATGAGCCCTTCATCGTAGAGGACGTTCAGGGCCTCGATCGCAGTGCAGCAGGTCTCCCCCATTCCGCCGAAGGTGGCGGGCCCATGGATGAGGGCGGTCTTGGGCGTCCCATAGGCCGCCATGTACAGCGGGCGCCGGGCGATCATGGCGCCGATGGCCGCCTTGCCGCCCCCGAGCGACTTGGCCAGGGTAACGATGTCCGGCACCACCCCTTCGTGCTCGAACGCAAAGAAGCGGCCGGTTCGTCCGACGCCGCATTGCACCTCGTCGGCGATCCAAAGCACGTTGTAGCGATCGCACAGCCGGCGGACCCCCTTCCAGTAGCCGGGGGGTGCGAGGACGACCCCGGCGCCGCCCTGCACCGTCTCCAGGATCACGATGCCGATCGAGCAGTCGCGCTGGAGCACCGCTTCCAGTGCAGGTGCGTCACCGAAGGGGATGCGGACACGGTTATCCAAGAGCCGGAAGGTCGACTGGTAGAAGTCCGAATCGGTGACCGACAGAGCCCCGCGCGACTTACCGTGAAAGGAACGCTCGGCATAGACGACCGTGGAACGCCCCGGTCCCTGGACCTTCTCGGCCACCTTGAGCGCCGCCTCGACGGCCTCGGAGCCCGCGGAGCCTAGAAACACCATGTCTAGGTCCCCTGGTGCGATGGCGGCGAGGTTCTTGGCCAAGGCACTGGCGTACTGCGACATGAAGGCTATGGCGATCTCGTGGCGCTTCTCCTCCTGAAATCGCTTGCGCGCCGCCAGGATGTGCGGGTGGTTGTGCCCGAGCGCGAGTGACCCGAATCCCCCGAAGAAGTCTAGTATCTTGCGGCCGCGTTTATCAGTGTAATACATACCTTCGGCGCTCTCGACGACGACCTCATTGAACCCCAAGAGCTTGAGGAAATGCATCTGGCCCGGGTTCAAATGGTTGCGAAATAGCTCGGTGGTCTCTGCCACGCTCAGCTTTTTGGCGTCCTCGACGGTCAACAGCTCGGGTTTGACGATCGCCTTCCGGCCGCCTCGCGCTTGCACATCGTTACTGGTTTCTCGCGTTGCAGTCATGCTCATGGCTTGCGTAGCGGGGATGGTTGGCCCGCACCTCCGATTTGAATTGCCCAAGTTTGAATTGTCCAGTATTACAGGTGATAAACGTTGTTGCGATCGGACCCCGAGACGGCGCGAGAGGTCCGAGCTCATGCGGCCGCGCGGGTCTACCTCGTCCAGCACGGCGCGGAAGCGATCGAGCCTGGGATACATGGCCCGGAACAGCTCCCCTGGCAGACAGGCGTCCTTGGCGAGGTAGACGCGCCCGCCACAGTCGAGCGTTATCCGCCCGAGACGGGCGATAAGTCCCTCGGTCCCCGAGCGCCTGGGGAGGTCGAGCGCCAGCGTGTAGCCGCGCATCGGGAACGACAGCAACCCCGGGCCCTCGCCGCCGAGGGTCTTGAGCACGGCCAGGAACGAGGCCGCGCGAGCGCGCGCGACCTCCTCCAAGAGGCACCGGATGGCCCGGGGGCTCTCGACCTCGGGCACCACGCATTGGAACTGGTAGAAACCCGGCCGGCCGTAAAGGCGATTCCAGTCCAGGATGGCATCGAGCGGATAGAGGAATTGTTCGATCAGGCGATCGATCTGACGGCCTGCCGGCGGCACCCGGCGATAGTACAGGGCATTGAAGGCGCGCACGGTCCATGGGTTGAGGGCGGCGGAGGGGAGGTCGAAGGGCACGCCCAGGCGCCGCGGTGGTGGCCTCGATAGCGTGGCCTCGGAGTGCTCCGCGGTCTCGAGAATGCCGCGGCCCAGGCGTGCGCCTCCGGCCAATGCGTCGATCCAAGCCACCGAATAGGTGCAGCGCGCGCGTGCGGTCTCGAAGGCCGCGAAGAAGGCTTCCAAGTCAGGGATCCGTTGCTCTTCGACCCGGACGGCGTTCGCGGGTACACGCCGTAGGGTAAAGCAGACCGCGAGCATGATGCCGGTGAGCCCCAGGCCGCCGATCGTGGCGTTTAACCACTCGGGCCGATCCTTGGGTGAGAGGCGCACGGTGTCCGCGCAAGGCAGCAGCAGATCGATCCAGCGGACATGGTCCCCGAAGCCCCCGGCGACGTCGTGGTTCTTGCCGTGGACGTCATTAGCCACGGCCCCGCCGATGGTGACGAAGCCCGTGCCGGGGCTCACCGGTACGGCAAAGCCGCAGGGCAGGAATTCGCGCAGGAGCTTGTGAAAGGTGACGCCCGGTTCGCAGACCACCTCCCCATTGGCGGCATCGAATGATAGGATCCGATTCAGCTGTGTGGTGAGGATGACCCGACCATGGCTATTGAGGGCCATATCGCCATAGCTGCGACCGCCCCCAAAGGCGATCACCGTGCCGTCTCCCACGGACCGCAGGGCGTCGATAGCCTCGGCGCGTGTCTCCGGCAACGCTACCGCTGCCCAGACACGGCTGACCCGACCCCAGCCGTGCAGCTCAACTGCCCTGTGCATCATCTCTTGGGTGTACTCGAGGCGCTCGCTCCTGGGTGGTCGGTCCTCGCCACGGCTAGGTCGCGAAGCACAGGGTCAACAGTCCGGCGATACCGCCTCCAGCTCTTCCGCGAACCCGGCGAGGACGACCACATCGAGGATCAAGAGCGCAGGCCGGCTTCAACGTAGGCGACGCGCAGCTTGAGCTTGCGGGGGCCCAGGGCCCTTGATCTCGGGCCGCTCGCGACGGTTTTATCGCTAGCTCCGAGCGCCCCACAGTACGATGGCCATGCATACGCCTGTGAGCCAGCTCACACGGTCCTTGATCGCAAAAACCAAGGGGTCATCGTGCATCTGACCACGCCCCGCAAGGAGCCAGGCTCGGCTTATCCAGTAAAGCAGCAACGGGCACAGGAGCCACAGTACCTGGGGGTGGGCATAGTTGGCCACGACTTGCGGGCTATCTATGTAGAGCGCCAGCACCAGGACGGACATATAGCCGCTGGCGGTACCGAGACCAGTGAGGGTTTGCATATCAACGGTGGTGTAGTCCCGCCCCATCAGGGACAGTTGCCTGCTTTCCTGCATGACCAGCAGCTCGGAATAACGTTTGATCACGGCTAAGCTCAGAAAAATAAACATGGAGAACGCAAGTAACCAGAAAGACAGAACGATCTGTGTGGCGGTCGCGCCAGCGATGACTCTGAGCGTATAGAGTCCCGCCAACAGCAGGATGTCCGCGACCATTTTACTTTTCAACCAAAACGAATAAGCCAGCGTGGCGAGGTAATATCCGAGCAGCATCTGCAAGAACTCCCAAGACAACGCCGCGGCCACGACGAGGGAGACCGTGAGCAGCGCTGGAATTAAGAGCGTTCCAACCTTGACCGAGATGCTGCCGGCGGCAAATGGCCTTTGCCGTTTCCGCGGGTGCTTGCGATCGGCGGAGAGATCGAGAAGGTCGTTTAGCAGGTAGGCGCTGGCGGCGCAAAGACTGAACGAGACAAAAGCGAGCGCTGCCTTCAGGAGGAGCGCCGTATCGTCCATCTGGTGAGCAAAAACCATGGGGACGAATACAAGTAGGTTCTTCAGCCACTGCTGGACGCGCATGGCACGGAGGTATGCGCGTGGGCGGCCAGGATGCCCGTCGAAGACGCGCTCGACCTCGACAACCCGTCGAGCCATCAGCGTGACGCCCACCTCGGGGCTTACGATGATCCCCTTGTGCGCGTTCGCCCACACCTTCAGATCGGCGCGCGAATTGCCCGCATAATCGAAGTTTTTTTCGCCGTATAGATCCCGCAAGCATGCGAGTTTCCTCGCTTCGGACAGGTTCACGCGCGCATCACTAGCCAATACGGAGCTGAACAGACCGAGGTATCTTGCAATGCTCTCGGCGAAACGGCGATTCGCCGCTGTCACCAGGACCAGGGGACGTCGCCTGCGGTGTTCTTCTCTCAGGTACTCGAGAAGCCGGCCGTGATAGGGCAGCAGGTGCACGGGTAGCTCGACGCGTCTTGCGACTTGCTCCTTGAGGTTGGCCTTGCCCCGCACCAGCCATATGGGAATCAGAAGGATGTATAACAGGTTGCGCCGCAGCAGCACAAATACAGACTCGAACAAGAGATCGGTCCGGATGAGCGTACCGTCGAGATCGACACAGAGGGGAATCGGCTTCCTCTTTTCTTGGTCGCTCTCTGGTTCTGCATGCTGCTGCCGAGATGGTTCCATGTTGTTTGTCAAAACGTGTGCTTGATTGACGAGCCCACGAATGCGCTCCCGGCCGAGTCCGCGTTGTCCAGCGCCTCAGCAGAAACAAGCTGGAGCCTTCGAACGGGGTGTGCCGAGAACAGCCTGCGTCCCGGTCAGGGCCCCGAAGCGCGTCTCAGCGAACGCCCCTGTGAATCGGGGAGCTTAGTCTCACCTCCAACGCCTCTAGGCAGTTCCCGAATACCGCACCGAGACTGTCGGATCTCAGGGTGGCAGAAGCAACGCAGGTGCTCGAGCCAGGATAACACCCATTGCCGTCGGGGGACGTAAGCAAGCGCCAAGCGACCTACCGGGATCGCGGCCGATTCTCGCGCCGTTCAATTGTAAGCGATCACCCGGCGGAGTGTCACCGAGCTATCCGGCGCCCGCTTGCGGGGGACCGCGACCCAAACGGCGGCGTCGCGCTGCCGTAGTCGAGGAGCCTCGACCGTGATTGGCCCGCGCCAGGCTTGTTAATGTTTATGTGGGAGCGGATGACCTCGGCGGTAGATGCGGCTCAATGCCAAGTGGGGCTGAGGCGTAGGGCTGCAGTTTCCCACCCTTTGGGTCGGTTTTGGGGCGGCTTATCCACCTTAAATTCATCGAAAAGTGGTCTTGACAATAGGGGCCACCTTAGGGTACACCTCACGAGACGGGTATCGAAACAGGCGGGGCTTGACGCGCCCATGATTGCATCTGTGGTTTCCTGCCCCTACCTTGGGCGTGTACTAAACTGGTGACGTGCGCCCATCGCCGTGCCCCACTTTAATCGGGCGGGCTGCTCCTCCATCTCCTGTCTGCGTCGGGAGAGCCGGCTTTACCTAATGCAATTATTTCGATACCGGGAAAAAGAATGGCCGCCTGCGCCATAAGTTCTTTTCATATCAGCTGCTTACGTCTTACACTTGCTTTCTTGCGCCCACAGATTCTGCGAAGGAACCGGAGAAATAGGTCATGCATATATTGCTAGCAGCGAGGAAAGAAAATCTTCCAACGATACTCGCGGCGTTATCGATCACTATCGCGAGTACGGCCGCAGCCGCATGGCTCTTAGGGCCAGAACTAGTAAAGGCAGCGTATCAAGTTTCTCTATTCAGGTCATTGGTTTTCGTGCGCAAAGAACTCACACTCGACCAGTATATCGTGGCCTTCAATGCCATGATTCAAGTTGCCGCTTTTTTTGGTCTTCTCACCGCCGTAGCTCTACTACATACGGCCGTAGTTTTCTCGAGACCTTCATCAGAGCGAAGTACGGTTAGAGAGCTCAATTACTCGGATGCCACAGCATTACAACGGGTCGGTATACCGGTCGTATATACAGCTACCTTTATAGCAGGTTGCTACCTTCTGATCGTCAAGCCTGGTGGCACCTATACCACCCTCATGGTCGACGATCTGTTTGGCTTTCTGGACGGTGCCTATCGTTTAGCGTACGGCCAAGTTCCGCATCTAGACTTCCACACACCCCTTGGGGCATTGGCATTCTTTCTTCCCTATTGTGGCCTAAAGATTTCCGGTACCTTTGCAGGTTCGATGGAAATTGCTTCCTTCATCGCTGCGTCCTTCTTGCTGCTCGCCGCTCTTCAGGTGCTCTGTAGTCGCTATGCAACGGGCCCAGCCGTCCTGACACTGCTATACGCAGTGCTGATCATTGTAGTGCCTATGAACGTGGGTGAGCAACCTGACAAGCTTAGCCACGCTATGTTTTATAACCGCTATGGATGGATCGGACTTACTGTGCTGTTTCTATATTTCATCGAGCCGCGGCAGCAGAGCAAACTTCTGGCACTGATGGATGTGACGAGCATCGCTGCAACGCTGCTTTTTCTGTTCTATCTCAAGATAACTTTCTTTCTGGTAGGACTGGCCTTCCTGCCTATCATGGCGCTCGTGTCCCGCTATAACCGCAGAGTAGCTCTAGGTGCGTTGGCGTTGTTATCAGCCGTCATAATCGCATTTGAGTTGGTCTTTGGCTTTACTGCAGCCTACGTGCGAGACATCACGATGCAGGTCGAATCCAGCTCCTCGGTTCTCGGCAGCGCACTCTACCATCTTGCAATGAATTTTACGCAGTGTCTCATGATCGTACTGGCTGCCGGATGGGTCTTTTGGCACCGCCCACTCACGATTGTCGAGCTAGCATTTGTAGGATTCGTACTGGCCTCAGGCATTGTGATGCTAAATTACAACGCTAAGTCTCGCGATATTGTTCACCTGCTGGCAGTCCTTCTGTGGGCACATGAAACGCTATCTCGCTTCAGGCTTTCGGACGAAGGAGCGTTTGCCCAGACTCCACCGTACGTTCCGGCTTCAGGCGTCATTTTCGCCGTCTTACTGATCTTTGTTGCTGAACCCATGGTTGCGCGCGCTTGGGGGATGGCTAAGTCTCTGGAGGGAATGAACCAAGTTGAGGCTACCGATCTCCCACCGGCTCTCAGGGGGATTAGGGTCGGTGGACCACCCTCGTTGTTGGGCGAGGCCCTAAAAGCAGAAGATCGTCTTGAGCTGTTTAACAAGTTCCGCGAGCCTGGTCCCAAGAGTCCTGCCGGCGGGATCGAGTATCTGGAAACGGTGGTGGACGGCAGCCAGCTGCTACAGAGAGTAGAAACGGCTGGCAGGAGCGCGATCGTCCTGGATTATACGAATCCGTTCACGTTCATCATGTCGATGAAGCCTCCGCGAGGAGACTATAACGTTTTCCATGCCCGAAGAAACATCAGTAGAGAAAACCACCTTCCAGCCGAACAACTATTCAATTCGGTGGACTACGTGCTATCACCCAAGGTGCCCGTATATGGACCGACGAAGAAGCTGTTGGAGGAACTCTATGGCCGGTACCTGCACGATCACTATCGACTCCGCGCGGAGAGCCGCTGCTGGGTGCTGTATACGCGGGAGGAAGAAGCATCCCTCCAGAAAAACGGACCACATCGGACACTCGGAGTTGGCCTCGCTGAACCGGACGGTCGCATTAGTAATGGCGCTGTTCTATTCTGAAGGCATGGACCGTACAGGAGCGGACCATCAACAAAGGAGAAGGACTGCTGAGTGGGTAGTGAATGATTGCGTGCTAGCGACCAGCCGCCGAGTACGGGGCGCCCGCCCGCGGATGCTCCTCGAGCAGATCGTGAGCCAGTAGGGCATCGGCGGCTTCCCTGAGCACTTGGAACGCAATGCCGGATCGCTCTGCAATGTCCAGGAGCGAGTGCTGGCCATCAGACAGGTTCAAAATCCAGAGGAACGCCATTTGCCTGGTGCCGGCGTCTTTGTGGCCCCCGATCGCCTTGTATAAACCCCTCTTGCCGAGTTGGGGCTCGCATTTTGGGTTCCGGTTCACATAGGTCTTGTTGTGCTCCAGGGCTTCGAAGACCGA
>Ga0187893_10011577_pt1 | contig 12771 bp, 7 predicted proteins | sample MA1701074metaG_FD_139574 | JGI IMG/M metagenome (GOLD analysis project Ga0187893, IMG submission 139574) | White microbial mat communities from a basaltic lava cave in the Kipuka Kanohina Cave System on the Island of Hawaii, USA - MA170107-4 metaG ...
ACACCGGCGGCATCGCCTGCTCCGTCTATCGATAGAAACGCCGCAGTCGATGCAAGTTCGGTTGACATGTTGCAGAATCTGTTCGCCAACCGAGCGCAGCCTGGGCATGTTAGTAGTTATTAGCGGTAAAGTAAAAGGGGCGCGCCATCTTGGAGACACAAATGTGTACACAAAAGTCTGTTGTACATATTTTGGGCCCCCGGAGGGTTTCACAAGATTCAGGATCAAGGGGACATCTGAGATGACTATCATAATATACTGTCAGATTGCGCGGCGAGCAATCGGCGGCGATTTTACGGCCGCCTTTACCCCGCGAAAACTGCAGCACACCGTTCGCGCTGCACGTTGTCTCCCGAGCTGGCAACACATTTAGCTCATTTTCCGAAAGATGAATCTTGGGTCTACTAGAAAATTTTGATCCCGATCACTTGTTTGGTTTCAGTGTCCGTCACCAGTTGCGGAAAGCAATATTCTCGTCATCATTATGCACCATAGCATAATCCCTATTGGTTTCATTGGTTTCATTGCTTTCATCGAGTGATTGCAGGCAATCTAACCATTTGTACTTCTGGTGTATCAAGCAGTTTGCGGTTTTGAGATGAGGAATACTAGACCGCCCTTTTCACAAAGTATGACGAGAAAAATGCAAGAGATCGCACAACTTTATCTATTCTCTGTCACTAAGGGGTTCCTGATGCGGAAAGCTCAACGCTGCGTATGCCAAGAAAAGAGTGTGAAGCAAAGCAAGGAAAGAAAACACCGTTTAGATTTCAGCGATGATCAGAAAGAGATATTGGATGTTGCAAGCTTTGCTAGCATGATGACTTGGTTGTGGTAAGCCTTATGCTGCTAATTCATTGCTGAGTCATACTCTGGGTCAACCCTGGCAAGCATAGCCGAGACACTCAATATTGCCGTTTAGCGATTTAGTGTATCAATTGAATCCTCAACCCTAGTGTCAAATAATGCGTCCAGCGGACGGTGAGAAACGCTGCGCTTCACAAGCATCAGCATGGAGGATCACTCTCGATGTTTGTAATTACAAAATACAACACATACAAACTATTATACCGAAAGCATGCCGTTATCAGATTTGCTGTTCCCAGACGTGGATATGAATCAAGTGATTTCATGATATCGAAGTGGTTGAGCATTGGGAATCTCAAGGCGGCAGCCCTAGCACTGCTGCTATTCGTTTACCCAATATTGGCTCTCTCAACTGCATCGATTCGCTATCTTGAGACGATACATAGGATCACGAATCAACAGACTTTCGACCAGTCCGTGTTTGGTTCAACCTCGGGAGATAGCACTGCTGTTCTTGGATTTTTCCTGTTGTTCCTAGCTGTCGCGTTTCGCTCAAGTGTTTTGAGAATAGCGATGATTATAGTCTTTGGTGCTGGCATCGGGACCTTCTTAGCTGGATATGAACAAATTCTGCTAATCGCGGGTCTGGCCACCCTTCCAATTCTCGCTGCCCTTTTGCTTGCTAGTGCACTCTCCAGGAATCGGAGATCTTTGTCAGCAACACAGCAAACTAAGTTCAGCTTGTCGGGATTTCAGCTTGACGGCAAGCGCGTGGCAGTACTATTCCTCACAATAATTATCATTCTGGAAATTGGCGCGCTTGCCAGATGGGTCGCCTACCCGATATTCCCATCAGAAATGTATGGAGACCCATCTTGGAAGATTGCAGAGCTTGAGTCAGCCCTCTTTCACGTTTTCGGCTTGCTTTCCCCGGTCATACTCCTATTACTGGCTTTTTCCTTCCTCTACAAGGACTACATTCGTTCGTTCATTCGCAAATTAAGCACTCATCAGGAAAACGAAGAAGATGCGATCCGACGCCAAGCGAAATCAGATATCAAGAGAGCTGGCAGTCATGAATTTGAGACCGAGCATGCCTTTTCTGGAAGCAATATCAGGACAGCCCCCGAGCAGGGCACTTCAGCTCTTATAATGGGTCGGTCGGCGAAGCTATCGCAAAAGCCGGCCGTTCCTCATATGGCCATCCTCATTGGTGCAATGATAATCTCGATAGTGATCACACTCTATCCTCACTTTCCGGGAGTAAACCAGTCGGGAACCGGTGTAAGCACGGACGAGCAGGCATACATCCGCTGGCTAGCTGAGGTCAGAAACTTTCAGTCACAAGGCTTAGCCACCACTTCACCTGAGGTGATTTCTACGGTCTTTACAGATGTATCCGACAGGCCTCTGAGTATCCTTTTGATGTTGGTTGTCAGCGACCTGACAGCACAGTCTGACGCCAATGTCGTGAGGTTTCTTCCAGTCTTCCTTGCCCCCGCTCTTGTTCTTACCAGCTACTGCTTTGTCAGGTATGGATATCCTATCCACGACCATGACCATAACGGCGTGCGAAAAAAAGAGAAAATTGCTGCTATTGTCGCGGTAACGGCAGCACTCTCACCGCAAATCGTTGTCGGAGTGTACGGAGGATTCTTGGCTAATTGGTTGGCATTGATTCCGGGCTTCCTAGCATTGCTTTTCGCGGCAAGAATTTCTGACTACGCGCCAAGAGTAAGGAACAATGGGAGCGGCTGGAAATGGGCAGCGATTCATCTGCTTTGTTTCTTTGCAACTCTTACCCTCACAATGCTCTTTCATGTATACACCTGGGGATTTGTAGTTCTGGTTTCTCTGATGTTTGCATTCTTTTCGTATTATTCTATGCGAAAATCGAATGCTGCTACTCGCGGTGATGCTCTTAAGATTATGGGAGTTCTTGTAGGCGTTATAGTAGTTAGTATTGCCACGGATGTCGCAAAATCTTCATACTTTTCGGTGACTTCAGGTTTTGCCAGAGATACCTTCTTGGCAGAAAGCAGCTTCCGTCTTGAGAACTTTAATTCCAAGTGGGAAACTATTGATTTTACTCTGACGAGCTACGTTGGGGGATATCTCTCGCATCCGGGCCTATTGCTGCTTGCTCTAATCTGGGTTTCCAAAGCAAATTATTTCAGAGCGTTTGACCGTCTGATTTTCTCGATTCTCTTCGTTCTCACCATACCGATACTCTTCGGGACGAGTGAAATTCAGGCAAGACTATTCTATCTTGTTCCTCTGTTCGTTCCTGCGGTCCTTGCTCTCTATGAACTTCAAGGGGAGAAAAGTACTGTCCTTAAGTTCGCGGTTGTGGCAATTGTTGCATCAATGGCAGTATACATTCTTAGAGCTATGGCAAATCTGTATCTTGTCTTACCTGAAGGTTACGAGCTCGATAAGCCGTTCCTCGCCCCATAGATTTTTGCAAGCCGGATTTCATGCACGCGACCTACTGGGTGAACCAATGACAGATTGCTAGATCATGGCAAATCATGTTACAAGAGTAATCAGGTGTAAATCCCTAACGGCCCGACTTTGTGGTCTCGTAAAGAAGCGCCATACTGTCAATAACATGCGATAATTCATACTTCGTACTAAACTCATCGAAGGCGTTTCCAGACATCTTACGTCGTTTGTCATTATCGGTGAATAGCTGGACAATCCTTTCTGCCCAGGCGGTGGCATCGAACGCAGGGATTACGAATCCAGAATAGTCGTTTTTCACTATGTCGGAAGGTGGTCTGACGTCTGATACCAAGACCGGCTTTTTGAGGGCAAAGCCTTCTATTATCGCAATGCCAAAGCCTTCTATAAGACTCGGAAATACCATAAAGTACGAACTCGCGATTAGTCTGACTTTTTCCGCTTCAGAGACTCTGCCAACAAACTCGATTGAATCTTTGATGTCCTCGGCTTCTTGCAGCAGGCTGCTTCTGTATGGACCATCACCTATTATGATCAATTTCGCGTTAGGAACAGACTTTATCACATTTCTAAACGCCTTTATCACAGTGTCGACATTCTTGTAATGAACAAGGCGTCCAACGAAGACTGCAGTGGGCTGCTGAAGTTCTTCATTATCGCTTTCTGTTGTATTTGCCATTTGTTCTATGCCATTCGGAATAACGACAATTTTTTCGGTATTTACGCCAAACGACGTAAGATCTTCTTTTGTTGTCTCGCTTACCGTATGAAAAGCTGAAACTTGTAGCTTCAGAATAAGATCTTCTACCAATTTGCTCATTAGTGGCGCATAGAACGGAAGGTTGCTTTCTTGTTTCGTCCTCCATTGCTTCCAGAAAGTCTTGTCTGACGCTTGGTAGACATCGTGGAATGTGACTATGTGTGGGACATGATACAGTCTCGAACAAGCATACCCCGCTAAAACGGGGACATATGTATTGGAATGTATGAGGTCTATGGCATTGCCTCCTTTCTTCTCCTCCGAGATTATTTGCCTACCTTTCCTGAATGCGTTCAAAAGATAGTCAAGGTTATGCCCTATAGTTGGAGGCAGTGTGCCTTTGTAGGAATACTCGGATCCCACTCTGTGAACGTGGATTCCCTCGACCTTTTCATAAGGCACCGTATCCGACAATCGCTGAGTTATGACATGAATATTATGTCCTCTTTTTGCGAACTCTCTAGCAAATAGGAAGAAAATATACTCCCCTCCTCCGAAGACATAGGGATGAAAGAGTTGAGTAAAATAAAGTAGGTTCAACGGCTTGATACGGTCACACCTCCCGTTTAATCATGATCTCGATCAAGGCTAGTGCTCAGAAATAGACCATCCGTAGCTTAGTTTATTGGTAAGTGGTCGTTTGTCTAGTTTACATACATTCTTTTTTATGCAAAGCATCATTTAGCGCCAACGTATGCAGAGCGGAAACTCGCTACTTAGCGAAAGTTGGTCGTATTACACGATTTCAGTGAAGCATTCTGTTCAAGCAATTACTCATGATGTTCAGTTTTCGGTTTGTTCAGACAGATGTAGTACAATGAGGCAAGCTTTGAGTAATATGGCAAGGTAGGAATTCACTCGATGAGCGTCATTAAAAGTGGAGTCTACGTATACTCCTCAAACTTATCGAATGTATTTCTCTCGTATCTATTCTGGGTAGTGGTGGCCGGTCTTACTGGGTCTGAAGGTCCTGGACTGATCGGCTATTTATCGAGTATAATAGCTTTCTCCACGATCGTTTCCACAGGAACACTTCTAGGTATGCCGATGAGCATCCAGAGACTTGTAGGAAAAGCGCTCGCGCAGAATGATAACTCTTTGGTTTCATCCTTATCGATAAGTGCTTTTTGCTTGGTGCTATTGTTGACGTCAGTTGCTGCCATTACTATTGTCCTACTGAATGAACCTATCATGTCAATTACAGGATTTTCGTGGGACCTACTGATCGTTTCACTAGTAATCGTTTTCGAACTCGTCACGTTTCAAATACTCTATAGTATTCTGTTGTCAATTGGTAGATCTAGATTCATTCTTCTTGGAACGCTGATGCAGGGAGTATCAAAGATAGTTATCATTATCTTTTTGCTCAATGGTTCCTACAACGTTAGCGCGCTCCTGATGAGTTTCGTTTTTTCTTATCTGATTGCGATTACCGTAATGTCCGCTCCTCTGATCAAGCAATTGCATGGGGCATTGAGGATGCGGATTCATCACGGGTGGAAAACGCTGATTCACGCAGGAATGTCTAATTGGGTTCCATCAATGGTTTCCGCGATTGGAGGTCAGTTATCTGTTCTCAGTGTATTCGGATATGTTGGTGCAGCCCAGGCCGGAGAATACTACATGGCATCTGCCATTTTCTCTGCTGTGGTAGGACTTCCGACTGCGATATTCTCTGCTGCGTTTCCCGTGATGAGTGGAATGACAGACGCAAGGAAAACGCTTAGCTGGAAAATCACGAAGTATAGTCTTCTAATATCTGCTCCTCTAGCCATATTGACAGGAGTATACGCGAATCAAATTCTAACCATGCTAAATCCTGCACTCGTGAACGCCGTGATCCCGCAACGGATTCTATTGATTGGAGTGGTTCCGGCGATAATTAATTACGGAATATACTATCTTCTTTACGCCACTGGTAATTACAAAAGTGTATTAGTGGCCGGACTCGTCGAAAATCTAAGTAGAGTCTCCCTTTATTTCATTCTTGTGCCCTCGTTGGGAGCGACAGGAGCGGCTATATCGTATATTAGCGGTTCTTTTCTTTCAATGATTTTTATGCTCCTTACCCAAAGGAAACGTTTCATATTATCTTGGAAAAGAGTCGTAGCAATCACTTCGATACCGGCTTCCAGTGGTCTTGCCATTTGGTTTCTCGCCGTAGACCCAATCATAGGAGTGCCAACTATTCTGTTAGCTTGTCTCTTTTTCTACCTTAGACTAGATGTAGCTAGGACCGATGAGATTCGTGGAATCGTTTTTTCATTAATGCCGTCCCACCTAGCGTCAAGAATCTTCCAACGATTGGAGAGGATAATATTGTTGGTTGGTAAATCTCAGCTCTTTGGTGACAACGATCGTATTTGAACCCACTGTATCGTCGATCGTCAAATTGAACTGTTGTGGAAAGAAGACTCACAAATGCATAAAAGTATCTTCGTATTATCAGCAAGAAGACATCATTTGCATATCCTACATTATGTACCAAATTTTTTAGTAGGACAGGCGGTAGGGAAATCTTCGTAGAAGGACTAACTCGTCAATTAAGTAAACTAGGTGTGGAACAAACTGTTGTAACGAATGCCACCAATATTCTTACAAGTTCTGAGGCTCCTGGTCGGATTGAACTCGTCTATAGAACAAGAATCTTTCCATCAAGCGCGTACATGATTCTCGACAGATTGAGCGGTTTGTTGTTAGACACCAAGTTTGATATTATCCATATTCACGGGTACGGAGAGTACGCTGCTGACCTTGCTTGTGTTCTCAAAAGACTTGGAAAACTCCGGACACCCATTCTACTTACAACGCACGGCGTTGCGGGCCTACGACATGCCCTAGGAGCTCTCAATTTCTCGCTCAAGTTTGGTGGAGCCGAGCGGCTCAGAAGGGCTCTACATCTTTTCTACGATGAATCCATGGGTAGGCTGGAAATGAAGACCTTTGACAAGGTTGTCGTTCTTTCCAATGAGGAAAAGACCTACTTGGGAAAGATAGGTTTGCGAGACAGCCGGACTGTAAGTATTCCTATAGCAGTAAACGATATTTTTCATAAAGCCACAACGCTTGCTCGTCAGGAGCATTTGTTGTATGTAGGGCGGATTGACAGACATAAGGGATTAAGCACACTAGTCCATGCAATAAAAGAGCTAAAGGATACCGGCCATTCAATGAAATGTGTAGTTATCGGTGAGGACTTTGGATACAAAACAGAGCTGGAGCACCTAGTAGAAACACTAGATCTCGGCGAACTCATTGAACTACGTGGGCCGGTGTCCCAAGAAGAGCTCATCCCACTTTATAGCTCTGCATTGGCTACCATCTTGCTATCTTCAGCTGAAGGCATGCCTACTAGCCTCATCGAATCCGTCGCGATGGGTATTCCATTTATTTCGACGCCAGTAGGAGGTATTTCGGAGCTTGCCTCAAACAGTAAAGCGGGGATTTTAGTCTCACCGGACGCACCTCAAGAAGTTGCCAGAGCGGTCACGAGAATCAATAATGACAAGTCGTTGTGGCATTCGATGTCATTAAGCGGCAAGGAATACGCTTCTGGTTTTGCCTGGACCAAAGTCGCAAACCAATATCTCAACCTGTATGAAGAGATGTCCGCAAAATGATGACTCGTTTGTTGATAACAAGGCGCGTCTTATCCTTAGACATAGAGTCCCCGATTTACGCTGTATGCGCCGCAGCGCTCTCTCGAACGGTCCCCCTGTTTTCCGATTCCCCGTTCTTGCAAACTTTATCATTGCTCCTCGCGCTCGTCCCAGTTCTGATTTTATCATACAAGATTGTTATTCGCCTAGAGAAGAAGAACGTTTTCTTGTTGTCATCACGCAGTGCACAACTGGCACTTTTTGGTTTGCTAGTTGTCCCAATAGTTTACATCCCCACGACACTTCTGAGTTACCTCGTCGACTATTATGTCATTGCAACTGTAGTACTGGTTATCTGTCTAAATGCATTCGGAGAAAAACTAGCGATCTCGAAGAGACTCGCAAACGCTTCAATGACATTCATTAGAAGCTCTCTCGAAGAAAGACAGGCTTACTTGCTCCTTTTACAGATCATCGTTCTAGCAATTGTTGGAACAACTTTGGACTCTACCGGCACTTGGATGACGCCGGTAGATTTTGACTATGCTAGAATCGGACTGTTGTCTACGGGGATACTGGTAACAGCATACCTTCTCGCAACTAATTCTAAGCTCAGATACGCTTCAGCAATCGTGACTGCCATGTTACTTTTTTGTCTACTCTCACTGCAAGGGGTTGTAAATTATGGAGGCGATAGTGGGATTTTTATCAGCACCACGAAGGGCCTGTTGGGGGGCAGCGATGCAGATTTTATTTCTCTTGATGATCGATGGCGCTTTGGAAGTCTTGCATTTCTCGGATATCCTAGCTTGACTGCATACTTATCACAGACCTCGCTGGTAAGCCCGGAATATGGGATATCTTTTGCAAATGCGTTGGCAATGATATATGTAACCTTAGGCGCTTTCGTTCTTAGCACACTGTTCGGAAAGAATCGTCTTGAAAGAAATATTATCTTTGGAGTTTATCTAATTGCCCTTCCTTCAACATTCTATTTCATTGCTAATAATTTTCGGTCAGTTTCTTTTCTTCTTCTTGTATTACCCCTTGTAATCCCATTGTTTCAAAATTTGCGATTCAGCAGTTCAGGTAAGGCGGCCTATCTGACTGCCATGTTTTCAGTTGCAGTCATTCACCCTTTGGCATTTGTTTTCTTTCCGGCAATGTCTGCAGTTCTATTCCGACACCTGAAATTGCCAGGAAGAATGATATTTGTCACTGTGATCGCTATTTTTGTTGCCATCGTTCTCGTTGTATCTCCTTCCTTTCTAAGAGCACTGTCTATCAGTCCTGAAGAACTCCCTGTCTTCTTGGTTTCCTTTGATGCCTTAGATGTATTTCGGGAGCCTTTTGCGTTCTTTCCTTCTGTTGATTGGCCTGCGAAGTTTACCTTCATGATTGCTTTGAGCGCGACTATCTTATTGACAATTATTGTTCTATTCAAGAAAATCGACAACGTGCCTAGGTGGCCTCTAGTTGGACTTTTGGCTACATTTTTCGCGTTGGCGATATTTGTTCATACGGAAAATTTTCCGATAATCCGATTAGGCATCGTGTTTGGTGGTATAGGAATAGCTCTCGGCTCTTGTTTGCTTGTCAGGCAGCTAACCCATCTTACAATTCGTGGGAGACTACTTACTACACGATCTGTGGTGCCAACGATCGTTTTAGGATCCGTCATAATGCTAGTGGTAACGAACGCTTATCCATGGGGCCGCCCCCTTCAATTGGATGCCATAGATGTAGACGAGTACCATTTATTGAAGAATTTCGTCGTTCAAGAACAGCCTAACTTTCAATCTTCTTTGGTTTTCGCACACATTGAAACGATGAGGTATCTTACCGGCGTTGACGGATCTATGCTTTATTATTCTGGATCGAAGCCATTTTCCTTCGATTTCACAGATCCAGCCACTGCTTCTACCTTCTATGATGCCTTTGCCAGGTCTGTAAGAGGTGACCTATCTGGAGTCTTCAAGACCAGCCTTGAAAAGGATGCTCAGAACGTCTACATTGTAGAGCTCTACAGATTCTTTCCGGCATCTAGAGACCACATTGACGAGAATGTGATAGTCAATAATGATGCCGGTCTAGTCCGTAAGGTTGAATTTGAAAAAGTGCAGCAAACTGGATGGAACCTAGACAAACATGGAGTTGATCATGCCCAAGTCTCTACTAGCCTGAACGGCATTACGACGTTGGCAGCTACATTTTCGAAGAACTATACGGCGGCCCTTTCAACAGTAATGTTCGACAAATCTGCTAAGGGAGTGGTGGTAGACGTATCATACTTCGACAGGATGACGCCAAGATTCTTTCTTGTGTCAGAAGATGGTTCTTATTTCGAAGTGAAGCATCAACCTGTCAATGGCACAAACGTCTTGATCTCTGGTACTGCGCAACCTAACAGTTCCATTCATGGGTTAAGAATATCATTGGATTCAGGAAGATGGGACCAGTTCGGGCAATCGAACGACTATCCCACCACGGCGATGATACGTATCAACAACATATACCTCACGAGATAGGATGATTCCATTGAAGGTAGCCATTATCGATTCCTATTTGAGCGTTGTTGATCTAGAGCTCTGCCGAACATTGATGAATGTTGGCATTGATGCACAGATAATCACCAGTAAGCGCTCGCATATCCAGTATAGGAATACCGGAATCCAGTTCAAAGATGACAGTCTAAGAATCACTACGTTGGATTCGCTGGAATCGCCAATCATGGGACTAAATCTCTATTTTCCGTTTCCTGTTTTGCATAACCTATTGTCTACGCTTGAAAAGGAGGCCCCTGAAGTCGTGCAGACAACTGAGCATGTTTCTTCTCCCTCTTTTTGGGTTAACGCGAAGAAGGGGAATTGGAATAGTGTCCTGATCGAGAGGGCGGGCGAATGGGACGGCATCGTCCCAAGATTCAAAATTCATAGTGCGCTAGCCAAAAAGCTCGTAATACCCAAGGTCGATGGGTTCGGTGCACTCAGTAGCTTCGCGGCCGACATCTTACGAGGGTTAGGATGCAAGAAAGAGATTGCTTCAATTCCCAATCCCGTCGATACTGACGCTTTTAATGTTCAGGTTCCTTGGTCTGAAAGGAAAAATGTAGTTCTTTATGTGGGCAGACTAACCAGAATAAAAATGGTTCACATCCTGATCGCAGCTATGCCGATTGTCCATGAAAAAGTACCCGATGCCGAACTATGGCTTATCGGAGACGGAGATGAGGAAGAAAATTACAAAAGGCTCGCCGCGGGCAAATCGTATATCAGATTTCTAGGAAGTAAAGCTCGCGGCGAATTGTCTCATTATTACAATCAGGCAAGGATGCTCGTTATGCTATCCAACAAGAAAATGACAGGCATTGGTGTTGCCACAGAGGAGGCTATGGCTTGTGGTGTGCCAATAGTTGGATCCAAGGGGATACCATTCGATGAAGATGAACATATCTTCTACTCTAGAACTGAGTTGACATCCGAGGACTTCGCAAACAACATTATCAGATGTCTGTCACAGGGCGAAAAACAATCCATAGCAGCGAGGGTCGTCGCTGAAAAGAAATACTCGTACAGTGCGGTAGGCACGAATTACAAGAAAATGCTAAATGGCATGGATCGAAACTAACTGGAGTAGGAAATGTCTAGTCTCGAATCGTTGCAAATCGACGCGCTAGATGTTGTCTGTATCTAAGATCTACCGCTTTCGCCGCTTCTACTATGCTAGTGGCACTTGAGAGTGTCTTCGATAATTCTAGAAGCATCTGACTATCCTTTGGAAGGCAATGCCCGCCTATCCCATCTAATGCTTCCAAAATCCGTATGTTCCATTTGGTATTCACCGCAGCTCTGAGCTCGGAAAAACTTACATTAAGATTGTCGCACATCATTCTTAGCTCTTCGGCGAATGCAATTTCGACAAAACGATATGCATTCTCTACGAGCTTCGAAAGCTCAGCAACCTCGATGGAAGATACAACGTGCACGGGAATCCCAAGTAATTCATTATAGAACAATCTTGCCTGCTGCGTACAGCAAGGTTCGCACCCACCAAGAACGCGCATTTGTTTCACACCGTGCTCCCGTTTTTCTCCCCTGTAGAATCTGTGAGGCACGTGCGCTACATGAAGTCTATGATTTAACATTTTCTTCACCTCATTGCTTGTTCCCTTTGAGACGGTGCTGTCAATGCAGACAAGAGCACCTTGTTTTCCCTCTCTTGATATGCGATAAGCGGTTTCATAGAGAGCCTTCAATTGAGGAGACATCATGTTAGAAGGGTTGTGCGTCGATACGCAAATTACATAGAAATCATACCCGTGGAAAGTAGTAGCTTTTTGCCGTATGACACCCTTTTTGAGCGCCCTTGATATTATCCCTTCATTGATGTCATGACCATCTACATTCATGCCTCTCGAAGTCATGTATTCGGCGTTGCTAAACCCTATTTCCCCTAAACCTATAACTAGAACGTCTTTACTGACCAATGCACCAAAAATGGTTCCGGTTGCGTTATTTACATACTAGTAAGGAGGAAGTCCTTACATAGTGCCGTGCCGTGCAAGAACAATCCCAGTCTACCGTGGCGCGATTGGTCTGGTCAATCGTCTAGTAACGTTCTCGCCGTCTTGAAAATACAGAGCCACATGTCCCATGTAAGCCTGCCAGTGTTGGTATTCTGCCTGCTCGGGTGGTATGAGGCAAATAGAGTTTTTCCGCCTCCAATGTCATGCCTGATTCCATGGGCAAATTTCAGTCTCCTGAGATTGGCCGCCTTGCAATAAGCATCGAACGCGATCCTGCCCAAAGCCAGCACGATCTCTACATTTTCAAGCATTCGTAGCTCTGTCATAAGGTATCGCGAGCAATTGGCCAGCTCTGATGGCAAGGGTTTGTTTGCAGGCGGCGCGCACCTGACAGCAGCAGTAACGTATGCGTCATTTAGAGCCAGCCCATCATCTCTTGACCTGCTTGTAGGAAGGCTCGCAAAGCCCGTCTCGTACATTGCTCTTGCAAGCCAGTCGCCTGAACTGTCGCCGGTGAACATCCTCCCTGTCCTGTTGCCTCCATGAGCCGCGGGAGCAAGGCCTACGATAAGCAGTCTAGCTCTTGTGTCGCCCCAGCCCGTCAGAGGGCGTGCCCA
>Ga0187893_10011578_pt1 | contig 12771 bp, 10 predicted proteins | sample MA1701074metaG_FD_139574 | JGI IMG/M metagenome (GOLD analysis project Ga0187893, IMG submission 139574) | White microbial mat communities from a basaltic lava cave in the Kipuka Kanohina Cave System on the Island of Hawaii, USA - MA170107-4 metaG ...
CGAAGTGCTGCGGGAAGACTACATTCGTACCGCCCGCGCGAAGGGCGTGGCGGTACGCGCTGTCCTGGCGCGCCATGCCCTGCGCAACGCTTTGATCCCGGTCGTCACCGTCCTGGGCCTTCAAACCGGACAGCTGCTCGGAGGCGCGGTCCTCACCGAGACGGTGTTCTCGTGGCCAGGCATCGGGCGGATGCTCGTGCGGGCCATCTTCGCCCGCGACTACGTCCTCCTGCAGGGTGGGGTGCTCGTGCTGGCGCTGACCTTCGTCGTGATCAACCTGATCGTCGATCTTTCGTACGCGTACCTCGATCCCCGAATCACGTACCGATGAATAGCGGCCGGCCGGCCGTCTACGTCTCGACCGCGGCCGCTATGTGGAGGCGGTTCCGGCGCAACCGCCTGGCGCTGGCGGGTTTGCTCATCGTAGGGCTGTTGGCCGCCGCGGCGGTCTTTGCCCCTGTGCTTGCGCCGGCCGATCCTTCCCGGCAGGTGTTGGAGGACAAACGCATGAGTCCGGGAGGGAAGTACTGGCTGGGCGCCGACGAGTTTGGCCGCGACATCACCAGCCGCCTGATGTACGGCAGCCGGATTGCCTTCGTCGTAGGCGTGGCCTCTGTTCTGATTGCGCTTGCCGCCGGTGCCAGCCTGGGAACGGTAGCCGGATTCCTGGGTGGGTACACCGACGAGCTCATCATGCGCGCGCTCGACGTGCTCCTCGCCTTTCCGTATCTGCTGCTGGCCATCGCCATTGTCAGCGCGTTGGGTCCGGGCCTCGGGAATACGATTCTCGCGGTCGGGATCTGGGCCACGCCTGGGTTCGCGCGCGTCATTCGCGGATCGGTACTCTCGATCAAGGAGCGCGAATACGTGCAGGCCGCCCGCGCCGTTGGGGCGAGCACGGGGCGTATCGTGCTGCGTCACATCCTGCCCAACTGCATCTCCATCGTCATTGTGTACTCCGCGCTGTACATGGCGAGCGCGATCTTACTGGAAGCGGCCCTCTCGTTCCTGGGGCTGGGCGTGCAACCCCCAACGCCATCGTGGGGCTTGATGGTGAGCACCGGCCGCGACTTCCTCGTGATTGCCCCGCACATCGCCACGTTTCCGGGGTTGGCCATCGCGCTGGCCGTGCTGGGATTCAACCTGCTGGGAGATGGGCTGCGCGACGCCCTCGATCCCAAGATGCGGTTCTAGCGGCTCGGCCCGCTTTCGTCCGGCGTCACTTCCTTGCGCGCGCTTCGCGGGTAGCCGTCTCGGCGCGGTCGGCTGCCTGCGCGAGCGCAAACCTGATGGCGTTGAGGTCACGGACGGCGCGGACGGCTAGGTGACGTGCGTCGTCGGTCCGCGTGCCGCCCTGCGGTGCCGCTGCCAGGGCATCGACGGCCGCCAGCAGCGGAACGCCGCTCGGCGTCACCGCGACATCGTGCCCGAACCGGCCCGAAGCCGTGTAGTCCACCGGGATCAGCAGACGTCCCAGCGCCATCAGCGCGGCGTTCACCTCACGCACCGCACGGCGGTCTGACGCCGCGCCCAGGCGCCGCGCATGCCGGCCGAGCGCTTCGGTGGCCTTCACCAACCGGGCCGCCTCGGCGATGGTCGGAGCGAGGTCCACCCCCCGGCGTCCGGCGCCGCGCCGGAGGGCGCGCAGGCGCGTGAGCCAGTCCCGTGCCGTCGCGTGATAGTCCAGCGGCAATACCGGTGCGGTGGCCAGCGCGTGAATGATCCCCAGGTAGATCTTGCAATCGCGCTCGAGCAGCAGGGGATCGATTTTGTCGGGCAGGTCCTCTGTGGTGTGCCACCACCATCCGAGACCGCCCGTGCGTCCGCCGCTGAAGGCGCTGAAGTCCCCGCTCGCATCGGGCGAATCCCCGCGCTGCTCGGAGATGTCCATCAACAGCGAAGGCACGCCGATTCCAAGAAAGGATTGGTCGCCCATCCGGCCCACGCGCGCGCCCTCGAACTTTCCGCCCCCCAGCGCGCGGACAACAGTGTCGATGACACCCCGCGTTTCCGGCATCGCATAACCATGCCGGTTGATGACCGCGCCGCGACCGCCCACCGAGTCCACGTTGACGTGCGCCACGCAGCGCGCATTCATCTCATCCCAGAAATGATCCGCGTACCAGGTTGACCCCGAATAGCGGCCATGCGAATGGCCGGACCAGAACGCGAACCGGATGCCGCGCCGGCGCCGCACGGGACGCATCAGACGGGCAACCTCGAGCATGGTGGCATTGGCCGTGCCGTTGTCCATCGCGCCCCGGTGCCAGGAATCCAGGTGGCCGGCGAACAGCACAAAGGTGTCGTCCGCCGCCCCGGGAAGATCGCCGAGGAGGATCGGCGTTTTCCGCCACCCGGTGTCCACGGACGCTGTGATGCGGAGGCGCGCATCGTTCGCCTTGACCGCTTCGCGCACGCGGGCGGCGTCTCTTCCGGCAACGGAGACAACGGGGATGCGGGGCAGATACTCGAGCGCCTCCGGCGGCGGGCTTCCCCATATGGTAGAGACAATCATCTCGTGCACGTAGGGGTCGTGATTGAGGAAGACCAGACCCGCGGCCCCGCTCGCCTGCCACGCCCGGACCTGTGCGGGGCTGGCGAGGCCCTCGAGGATCAGAATGTTTCGATCGGCGGGCGCGGCCATTCCATCCGGCTGGGCCTTTCCGGCATAGACGGCCCGTGCTTCCACGCCGTTGGACCCGGTGGATGCTGCGAACGAATGGGTGATGCAGGGCACGTCGGCGCTGCCGGCCGAATTGACGACCGCCAGCGACGCGGCGCCGGGGAGGCTGACGTACGCGTCGTGGAGAATCAGCCGCGTTCTGCATCCCGCCGCCAGCAATCGCCGGCGCGTGTACTTGAACGCTTCGAGCTCCTCCTCGGTGCCAGAGAGGCGGACCCATCGGGCGAGAGCCTCAACATCCTCCATCATCCGTCCCGCATTAACCGCGCGGTAGGGCGGGCTCGCTTGCTCGCGTCGCGCCATCGCTCTCCTCCTATCCCAACATCCAGCGCCCGCCGTCGACGCTGAGGGTTTGTCCCGTCACGTAGCTGGCGTCATCCGAAGCGAAGAACAACACCGCGAACGCGATGTCTTCCGGGCGGCCCAGGCGCTTGATCGCCAGCGCGTCGAAGAACCGGTCCTGGCCTTGGGTACCCAGAGCATCCCATTGCCGCTGGGATGCCGGGTTGGACAGCACGAAGCCCGGCGCAACGGAGTTGGCCGTGACGCCGAACGGACCGAGCTCGCGCGCGATCTGCCTGGTGAAACCGATCAGACCGGCCTTGGCACTGGCATATGCGGGGATACCCGTCTGGCTGTAGCTGCGGCCGGCCCCCGACGAGATGGTGATGATCCGGCCCCACCCGCGCGCTTTCATCGCGGGCGCGACCGCGCGCACAACGACGAAGGCGCCCTCGAGATTAACCGCGATGATCCTGTGCCAATCGCTCACGGCCACGTTTTCGACGGGCTGCCAGACCTGGCCGAGAACGCCGCCCGCGGAGTGAATCAGAATGTCCACCGCGCCGTGGCGCCCGACGATCTCTTCGACCACATGCTGCACGGCGGGCGGGTCGGTCACATCGACCGTGCGGCCTTCGGCGCTGCCGCCCGTCCCGGCCGCTGCCCGCCACTCCCGAACCGTTTCGGCGAGCTCGTCATTCAACACGTCGGACGCCCAGACTATTGCCCCGCGGTGCGCAAACGCCTTGCCGATCGCTCTGCCGATGCCGCGCGCGGCGCCGGTGACCAGCACGGTGCGGCCCGCGAAGGTGGCCGGCGGTGCGACCGCGCTAGACACGGACAGGCGGAGAGCCGTACGTGGCCGCGTCGAGCGCCGAGAGCGCGCGCAGATTGTCCCACGACATCTCGCGGCTGCCTGCCTCGATCTCGCCAATCATCCCACCGACGGTTTCGACGAGGGGAATCCGCAGGCCGTGGCGCACGGCGCGCGTCTTGAGCTCGCGGACGACGGCCTCGACTTCGGTCTTGCGCTTGCGGACCGCGAGGTCACGCCACACGCCGCTCTTCGCTTTCAGGGATTTTCGGTTGAAGGCGATGAGCGTCTCCAGGCTAGCCTCCAGCCGCTGCACGTCACGCCGCGGCGGGAACTCGAACGCCGAGGGCTCGAACCCATCGAATCCCTCTGGGCGCACGCCTTCCGCGGCCGCGACCGCGAGCACCTCGGCTGCCAGGTTGACCAGCGCCGGGCGCGCCTCCGCATGGGCCAGCACGTCGGCGATGGACGCATCCACCAAGGCCGTGGCTTTGAGCATCGCGGCGTAAGCGTGCTTGGCCCAGAGGTATCCCCAGATGTTTCCAGTGGCCGTCGTCCTCGGGAGAAACGCGGCCCGGAGCGCATCAACGAGCCCGGCCACCCGTTCGCTTGGCGCGCCGTCGAGTTCGCCAAGCACCAAGGCGCCGGAGCCGCCGTAGAGAATGCGGCCCGGCTCGTGGTAGTCGGCGCCAAAGTTCACGAAGGCGCCGATCGTGCGGCGGTCGCCGACGACCCCGGCGATTCGCTCCTCGTTGAAGCCGTTCTGCATAGAGACGATGGCGCCGTCGGGGGCCAGGTGCGGAGCGACCTGCCTCGTGGCGACGTCCGTGTGCATCGTCTTGACCGCAAGGAAGACTAGTTCGAGCGGGCCGCGCATGACGTCGGGGTTGAGCGCAGGCGCGCGCACCGTGAACGATCCCGCGCTCCCCTCGATCGTCAGGCCCCGCTCGTTGATCACCCGCACGTGGTCGGCGGCGGCATCCACGAACACGACGTCGTGGCCGGCGCGGACTAGGTGCGCGCCGATCGTGCCGCCGATGGCACCGGCTCCGACAATGGTGACCCGCAGCGAACTCATATGACGCTCCTGTATGGGTGATTCATCGCTGCGCACCGACCGGCGCAAGCGCAACGCGGCCGCGCGCCCCTTGGATATCGATCCGGGCGCCCAACGGCGCCGACATGTCCGTAAGGCTCGCGAGGATGCGCGCAGCATCCCGCGGCCCGGCGAGCTCCGGCTCGCCCTTGGCGTTGACGATCACCGGGATCAGCTCGACCGCACTCGGCCGGCCGGCTTCGAAGCTGATCACCGCGACGGCCGAGTCCTGATTGACCGGCGAGCGCAGGCTCCGCCAGCTGTACATTGGGTCGATTCGACGCAGCACCGGCTGCGCACCCACGTGCAGCGTGTGGAACAGGAAATTGCCCAGGCTGTAGAAAATCGGCCGGCCGTTGATGACTTCGATGCCGTGCAAGACATGCGGGTGATGGCCGACCACCGCATCCGCGCCGGCTTCGATGAGGGCCCGGGCGACCGGTCGCTGGTATTGGGCGATCGGGTCCTGCACTTGCGCCACCCAGCCATTGGGCACGCCCCAGTGGATGCCCACGATGCACACGTCGGCCGCGCGCTTGGCGGCGGTGACCGCGCGCGTGACGGCCTCGACGTCACCGGGCCAGGCGCGCGTCTCGACCACCGGTGCGATCCCAGGCGTCTCCTCCAGCGCCACGGCGTCCACCACGTACGAGGTCGTGACGCGGACCGGCGCGATGCCGGGTCGGTCCGGGGCGGCGCCGCTGCCGACCGGCAGCGTCGATGCGACGCCCACAAAGGCCACGCGCAGACCCGACGCGGTCAGAATTGCTGGCGCAAGCGCCGTTGCCAGGTCGCGGCCGGCCCCCACCGCCGCGACACCCGCCGCGGCCAGAGCCTCTAAGGTGTCGAACATTCCGTCAAGGCCGCAATCGGCCATGTGGTTGTTGGCGAGCGTCACAACGTCGACGCCCGCCGCGCTGAGGTCCCGTGCGAGCGCGGGATCGGTGCGAAAGGCGATGTGCTTGTCGGCGGGGGCCCCACGCGCCGTCAGGGGACATTCCAGATTCGCCATCACCAGATCGGTACTCGCGAAGAGCGTCCACACGGCGGCCGTGCCCGAAGGCACGGCGCTCGGGGAAACGCCCGCTCCCGCCGAGTCGTCCCGCACGATCGAGTGGTCCAGCATCAGGTCTCCGGTCAGGGCGACCGTTACCGCAGGTACACCCATCGCTTCACCATCCTCTCAGCGTTCGGCGAGGGTCGGATCGATCGCGTCGCGCAGGCCATCGCCGAACCAGTTGTAGCACAGCACGGTCATGAAGATCAGCAGGCCGGGATAGACCGCAAGGCCGGGTACGGTGCGCAGGTATCCGCGCGCGCCGCTCAGCATGTTTCCCCACGACGCGGCGGGCGGCTGCACGCCCAGCCCCAAAAAGCTCAGCGAAGACTCCAGCAGCACCGCAAAGGCGACGCCGAGTGTGGCCGCGACCGTGATCGAAGGAACCGATTGCGGCACGACGTGGCGCGCCAGGATTCTCAACGGGCTGCATCCCAGCGCGCGGGCCGCGAGGACGAACTCCAGCTCACGCGTGCGCAGCACCTCGGCGCGCACGACGCGCGCGACGGTCATCCACGAGGACAGCGCGATGACCAGGACAAGGTTGAGCACCGTCGCTCCGAGCAGCGCCAGCGCCATGAGCGCGACGAAGAACAGTGGCACCGAGAGCATCCCATCGGTGATCCGCATCAGGACCGCGTCCGTCGCCCCGCCGGCATAGCCGGCGGCGGCGCCGATGAGGATGCCCAGGACCATCGACGCGATCATGGACGTCAGGCCCACCGCGAGCGAGACCTGCCCGCCGACCAACAGCCGCGACAGAACGTCGCGGCCGAACTCGTCCGTGCCCAGCCAGTGCTCGATATTGGGGGCGGTCAGGCGTTTGGCCAGCTCCACCCGGTCGGGATCATGGGGGGCGATCCAGGGCGCCAGCAGGACGGCGACGTGGATGAGCACGAGCACGAGCAGCGCCGCGACCGCCAGGCGGTTCCGTCGAAAGCGCGCCAGTACCCGCTCCGTCGGCGTCCGCACTCTCGCCCGAGCGGCGGCGCTACTCGTAGCGGATGCGCGGGTCAATGTAGCCATAGATCAGATCCACGAGCAGACTGCTTGCCGCGACGACCAGTGAGATCACGAGCGTGATTCCCATGATCATCGGGTAATCTCGCTCGAACGCGGCGCGAACGGCCAGGCTCCCCATCCCCGGCCAGGCGAACACCGTCTCGGTGATTGCCGCCCCGCCCACCAACCGTGGGAGCTGGAGCCCGACGACCGTCACGATCGTGATCAGCGCATTGCGCAGCGCGTGACGGTAGAGTACCGAGCGCTCGCCCAGGCCTTTAGAACGAGCCGTGCGAACATAATCCGCCCGCAGCACCGCCATGGTGGAAGAGCGCGTGTACCGCGCGAACAGGGCCATGTTGGCCGCGCCGAGCACGACCGCGGGCAGGATCAGGTGTCGGGTGATGTCGAGCGCCGAACGCGCGCCCCCAATCGTGCGCATTCCACCGGGGGGCAGCCATCCCAACGCGATCGAAAAGACCACGATGAGCATCAACCCGAACCAGAACGTGGGGATCGAGATGCCGAAGAAGCACAAGAAGGTCACGGTGTGATCGAGCGCGGTGTACGGCCGCGCTGCCGACAGCACCCCCGCCGGAATGGCGACGACGAGCGAGAGCGCCAGCGCGGCGGCGGACAGCAGCAGCGTGTTCGGGAGCATCTGCCCAATGATTTCGAGGACCGGCAGCCCTGCCTGGTAGGAAATGCCGAGATTCCCTCGCACTACCTGGCCCAGCCAGCGGATGTACTGCACGTGGAGGGGACGGTCCAGCCCGAGAATGGCCCGCATGCGCGCGATGTCGTCGGGCCCCATGTTGCGGTCGAGCAGGATAGACGGCCCACCCGGTGCCTGCGTCACCAGCGTGAAGACCACGACGCTGATGATCAGCAGCAACGCGCCGGTCTGAACGATGCGATGCGCGAAGTACCGCAGCACTTACCGTCCGATGGTCACCCCCACCATGTGGGTCAACGCGTCGCGGTACCCGATCGCCGGCCACCCCTGAATGCGTCGGCTCAGGGCCTGGATCTCATGCGGGTAGACCAGGAAGATGACCGGCGCGTCCCAGGCCATGAACCGCTGGGCGCGTTCGTAGATCTTCGCCCGGGCTTTCTGATCGAACGTCGCGCGCCCTTCTTCCAGAAGCTTGTCCAGCTCGGGGTTGGCGTAGCCAAATTCGTTGAGCGTGCCGTCGCTGTGGTAGTAGCCGAGGATGTCTGCCTCCGGAGGCGTGATGTACCACAGCGTCCACGACTGCAACGGGTTGGGCTTGCTGCGGATGCGCGACAGCAAGGCGTTGAACTCGCTGATGCGAACCTCGGCATCGACCCCGACGTCCCGCCAGGCCTGCCGCACGACCACCGCGGTCTGCTCGCGGACCGGGTTGCCCCGATCGACGTCCAAGGCGATCTTCAACGGCTGACCGCCCTTGCGCCGGATCCCATCGGGCCCGGCCGTCCACCCGGCTTCTTCGAGCAGGCGCTGCGCTCGCGCTTTGTCGTAAGGGAACTGCTGAACCTTTTCCGTGTAGGCCCATGAGACCAAGGGGTTGATCGGTCCCGTTGCCATCCGGCCTTTGCCCAGGTAGATCTTCTCGAGGATGGCCTTGCGGTCCACCGCGTGGGTGAGGGCCTGCCGGACGCGACGGTCGGTGAAGGGCTCGACCTTGTTGTTGAACGCGACAAACGTGTAATTGACCTGCGGGGCATCGACGATCTGCGCGTTGCGGATGCGCGAGACAATGGGCACCTGGTGGGGCTCGATGATCATCAGGTCGAGCTGGCCCGTCTGGAACTGCGCCAACTGCTGCTCGATGTCGGCCACGACGCGAAAGACGATCGCGTCGAGTTTGGGCCGCCCGCCGAAGTAGCGGTCGTAGGCCACAAGCCGAACATGCGAGCCTATCACGGCCTCGCCGAACCGGAATGGCCCCGTCCCAATCGGGTTACGCAGGAAATCCACCGGATTGCGGATCTGATCGATCGTGTACCGGCCGAGGATGTGTTCCGGCAAGATGTTGGCCAGGTACCCCAACATGACCGGCAGCGTCGCGAATGGCACCCGGGTCACAATGCGGACCGTATAGTCGTCGACGATGTCCACCCGGCTGACATCGACCACGTTGGCGCGCTGGAAGAATGGCACCTGCGGGTTGAGCCACAGCCGCTCGATGGTGAACTTAACGTCGCGCGCGGTGAACGGCTGCCCGTCGTGCCATAAAACGTTCCGGCGGAGGTTGAAGGTCCAGGTCAGTTTGTCATCCGCCAGCGACCATCGCTCGGCCAGATCCCCGACCGGTGCTAGCGTCTTCGCATCGTATTTGACCAGGGTGCTGTACAGCACTTTGTTGACCAAGATGTTCGGCAGCCCCCCGATGATGGGCCACATCCGCGCGTTGTCGATTATCGGCAGGTTGAACGTGTTGGCCGGTCCCTGCGCCAGTGCGGGTGGCGTCTGGCTCGCCCCCGTTGCCACGAGGATCCCGGTGAGGGCGATCACGGCCCCCCGGAGAATCGAGTGCAGTGCGCGCGTTCGCATCTTTTTCACCTCCGGCCGAGTTCTATTGACGCAGACTCCAGCGCCTCTGTCGCGGTGCGCACCCCGAAGACCACCCTGTTGCGCCTGCGTACGAGCCGCGTGTGGAGCAGCCGCGACGCGTGAGCGTCGTCGGGGAGCGCGGCGAGGTCGCGCACCTCCTGCAGCGCCGGAAGGGGAAGCTGCGGGACGGCGGGATCGTGCTCGAAGGGCCGGCCGCTCGTGTACGCGAGCTGCACCAGCGCGCGCACAGCCGCCCGCTGAGCCCGGCTGACGATCGTTACACGAGCGCCGTCGGAGTGAGCGGAATCCGCGACGTCCGCGGCGACCTCGTCGAAGGCGGCGGCGGTCGTGTGCAATCGTTCCAGCGCCGCGCTCACCTCGGAAAGATCGAAGCGTCCGCCTACGGCGCGCGCCAGTTCGGCGGCCACCTCGCGCAACTCGGCCACGGCGCCGGCAACGCGGAGCGGGAGAACGTGCCCGGACGCCATGCGATGCGTTGCGAGCAGGTAGATCTTTGCATCCAGCATCAGGACATCGCGGGACACCTTGTCAATCGTGTCCGCCTCGGTGTGCCACCACCAGCCGAGACCAGAGCCGCCGACGGCCCATCGCTGCCCCTTCGGCCGCACCGACAGTCCCATGAACAACGTGGGGACGCCGGCGCCCCAGAAGGATTGATCCCCGGCGCGGACCGGACGTTCCCAGTCGACCTCCTGGCCGGTGAGCTCTTTGATGAGCGCCACGCCAAAGGCCGCGGCTTCGGCGCTCGCGGTTACCGGCGAGTACTCGGTCGCGCCCTCAACCCCGGGCGAGTCGCAATTGATGTGCAGCACGCAGTGCTCATAGAGATCGTGCCAGAACCGATCAGCATACCACGAAGATCCCGCGTAGCGGCCGGTCGAGTGCCCCGGCCAGAATGCGCAGCGGACGCCGCGGCGAAGGCGGTCACGGTGCGCGTGCATGAGGCGCGCGACTTCCATCGTGACGACATTTCCGGTAGCGTTGTCGGTCGCGCCCAGGTGCCACGAGTCCACGTGGCCCGAAAACAACACAAAGTCAGGCGTTGCGCCCGCGATCGTCGCGACGGGCAGGACGACCCGGCGCCAGCCGGTCTCGGTCCGGCTGTGCACCCGCAGGCGCACCGGTCCCCGATTCAGCGCGGCGCGCAGTGCTTCGCCGCTCGCGCGCGTGATGCTGAGAATGGGGATGCGCGGGAAAGCCCCCGAGGTCTCCGGCGTCGGCGCGCCCCACACGGGCGAGACGATTCCCTCGTGAATGACATCTTCATCGCTTGGCCACATATGGAGGTACGCGAGGGCGCCGCCCTCCTGCGCGGCCTGCATGTTGCGGCGGCTGCCCGCTTCGGACAGCACGATCCGGCCCGCGATCGCAGCGGTCTCCAACCGCCGGTGCGTCTCCGTATCGCGAAACAGATCGTGGCCGCCCGGAACGTAGACGACCTCTCCGGCAACGCCGTCGGGCGGCGTGTTGCCGGAAAATGCCCGCGTCTTTGCGAGTATTTCCGCGGGCAGACCGTCGCCTGAGAGCACGGCTATCGTACCGGCGTGCGGGTAGCTCAGGTAGGCGTCGAACTCGTGCGCTTCTACGTGGATGCCGTCGGCCCGGAGCGTCTGTGCGATGTAGTCCATTGCCCGGCGCTCGCCGTCGGTGCCGGAAGTTCGGTCGAAGCCGCAGAGGAACTCCAGGTCCCGCCACATGCGCGTGGCGTCGATTTCCGCCAGCAGCGCGCGTTCCGCTGATGAGAGCGCCAGCCCCGGGGCGGCCGTTGGCAGGGTCATTCGCGGCTTAGGACGCGGTCCGACTCACGGTCGTCGTCCTTCAACGCCCGCTGCGGCGTGGGGAACGCGACCTTCGAGTGCGTGAGGCGCGATCCGACGAGCGCCTCGGCCATGCGCACCGAGACACGCAGCGCGTTCACCACAGGCACCGGCAGCGCGTCCGCGAGCCGGTCGCCGAACACGTGGCTCAGGCTCGCGCACGCCAGGACCAGTGTGTCGGCGCCGTCCTGCTCGATGCAGCGATGGGCGACATCGAGGACCATTCGAAGGGTCTCGGGCCGGCCGGCCCGCAGGGTCATGACCGAGCAGTTCACCGGCCGCACAGACGCGCACCGCTCGGCGAGCCCGTGGTGACGCACAAGCGCGCGAGTCGGTCCAACGGTGCCGTCGACCGGTGAGAGCACCGAGAACCTATAGCCGAGCATGGCCGCGGCGTGCAGGGCCGCCTGTCCGGGACCGATCACCGGAATGCGCACCATCTCCCGCGCGGGTTCCACGCCGGGATCGCCCACGCATCCCGTAACGACGGCATCGTAGCCTCTGCGCTCCGCCTCCACGGCCATGGCCACTGTCCATGGGGCCAGAAGAGCCTCGTCATAGAGCGATTCAATCGTCTCCGGCCGCCCGACAGGTGGCGAAAAGTCGGCCAGGCGTTCGACGCTCACCCCCGCGCTGGCCGCCTCCTGGAGATACCGACGGCGCTCATCGCCGCCGAGATAACACAACCGCATGGGCACTCCCTCCCGAATAGTGCCGAAGTTCGCTTCAGCGACCGGCGCCCCCTGCGCACGCGCGGGCAGCGGTGGCATGGGTGGCTTGCGGGGCGAGTTGACGCCGAAAATCGCGGGTTGGTACACTACTTGAGCCTGCCGGGGTAGCTCAGATGGTAGAGCGGAGGCCTGAAGAGCCTCGCGTCGGCGGTTCGATTCCGTCCCCCGGCACCATACTTTACCCGCGTCCTGCTTGAGTTTCCTCGAACAAATACTTCCCGGTGTCTGTTCGATTCGAGACGTGTACCGTTTGGAATACCGCTTATCGGGAAGGTCCCGAGGTTCGAGGTCTTCAGGCCGCACCGGCATCACCGTCCTGACGAGCCTGCCGTTAACCTTGTCGATGCGGACGACGGGACCAAAGATGGTAACCGCACGCTTCCGTCTCGCCTCGGGAGACCACGCAAGGGTGCACATACGCCTCCTTGCCGGAGGCAACGCTCGTCTTCTGGGCCGCATTGCCGCAACTCGTCCGCCGCTGAGGCTCATGCGCTGCAACGATTGTGTGGCAGGAGGCTGAATCCGCGCGACGAATCACGCCTGATAACGTGGCGTGAGATGATAGACGACAGTGAAAGCCACGCCAGTAGCGGCGTGGCTTTCGGCTTTGTGCGCCCAGCATGGGCGCTGGCTTGGAGGTGCAAGTCCTCTCTGGGGGTGGTCGCCCCTTCAGTAGCCTACGGCAAGGGCATCGTCGCGAGGCGATGTCTGGAGGAAGCCCGGCGGGCA
>Ga0187893_10011579_pt1 | contig 12771 bp, 8 predicted proteins | sample MA1701074metaG_FD_139574 | JGI IMG/M metagenome (GOLD analysis project Ga0187893, IMG submission 139574) | White microbial mat communities from a basaltic lava cave in the Kipuka Kanohina Cave System on the Island of Hawaii, USA - MA170107-4 metaG ...
GGCCCGGCGGGCTGGGTCCCCGGCCCGATTCCGGTGCGCCCGGCCGCCGGAGACCCCGGGAGCACGAGGTGCAGGTTGGCGCCAGGCCGATAAACGTTGCCCCTAGGAGTTCCTATCCGCCGAACTCGATCTCCGCACCCGGAGGGAGGCGGCCGAGCCGCTCTGCTGGAACCACCATTGTGCGAGGATGGACGACGCCCCCGGGGGTCCCCAACCAGATCACCTGATCGGCGGCGGTCAGATAGAGCGACGTCGAAAGCCGAGCCAGCACCTGCGCTCGCCCGCGGGTCGCCGCCAGCGCTGCCTGAGCCTTCCAGCCGATGTGAGTGAGGGGGATTGTGACAAGGGGCACGCCCAGCACCCTACCACGCCTCTGGTAAGGTGATCGCGTGACCCCCCGCGTCTTCGTGCTGGCGGGCGCCGTCGTGCTCTCAGCGCTGGCCACCTCGGCGCCGGCTCGCGACCCGACCACGGACTTCTCGACGCGGCACTGGCGGCAGCCGCTGGCCGCGCAAGGGGTGCCGCCGGTCACCTTCTCCGCGCTCGAGAAGTCGCTCAATCCGGAGTCGTGGGGGACCTGCCACCCGCTGCAGTACGGCGACTGGCGCGCCAGCATTCACGCCGCCGCCAGCGGCCCCGGCACTGCGGGCCAGCTCGTGGAAATGTGGTCGTCCGATCCTGCATCGGCCTCCGGCTGCTATGCTTGTCACGCGCCGCTCGCCGAGCAGCGGCCTTTCATTCGCACAGCCTCGGGCTTCGACAAGAATCCCGACTACGATCCAATGTTGGCTGACAAAGGAGTCCCATGCGCGGCCTGCCACGTACGCGGCCACGAGCGCTTCGGACCGCCACGTCGTGACGGCTCGCTCGCCAGTTCGGCGCCGCGGGAGACCCTGCCCCATCACGGCGTGACGCGCACGCCGGCGTTCCTTGTCTCCGAGTTCTGTCGAAGCTGCCACCAGTTCGCGCCGAACGGGCCGGCGCTGAACGGCAAGCTCCTTCAGGACACCTACGCCGAGTGGCGGGCAAGCCCGTTCGCGCGCCAAGGGGTCCAGTGTCAGGACTGTCACATGCCCGATCGTCGCCATCAATGGCGGGGCATTCATGATCCGGACATGGTGCGATCGGGGTTGACCGTCACTGCGCGCACCGATGCCGCTCGCTACCGCCCGGGAAACTGGGCCTCGCTCGTTCTGACCGTCACCAGCACGCGGGTCGGCCACGCTTTCCCGACCTACGTCACGCCGCGGGTGATCATGCGCATCGAGCTGCTCGATGGCGACGGCCGGTTGGTCCCAGGCTCGCGCGTCGAGAAAATCATCGCGCGCGAGGTCTCCCTCGATCTCACGCGCGAGCTGTTCGACACGCGCCTGCAGCCCGGTCAGCGCGTCACCCTGGCCTATCGACCGCGACTCGACACGCCAGGCTTGCGAGCGCGCTTCAGCGTGGTCGTCGAGCCCGATGCCTTCTACGAGCGCTTCTTCGAGGTCCTTCTGCGCCAGGGGACGGGACGAGGCGAAAACCAGATTCGGGAGGCCCTCGACGCGGCGCGCCGCTCACCCTTCACGGTCTTCGCGCGCGACATCCCGCTGACGTGATGAGGCGGCGAGATCATGCGCATGCGTTCGGGCTGAGCAGTTACCGTAGGTAGAGCGCATCGGGGCACAGATCGACTCCCCCGATTCCACCTGGCCGTGGTTTACTGTAGGTCGACCGGTCACGCTCAGCGGGCGTTGAAGCGTGATGTTGGGTAGCGTCCGTCACTGAATGACCTGGTCCGCCCGTAACAACAGCGACTGCGGGATTGTCAGCCCAATCGCCTTTGCGGCTGTGAGATTTATGACCAGCTCGAGCTTCGTGGGCTGCTCAACAGGAAGGTCGGCGGGCTTGGCGCCTTTCAGGATTTTTGCCACGTAGGTGGCAGTGCGCCGCTCCAGGTCGAGAAAGTTTGTGCCATAGACCATGAGACCGCCGACCTCCGCGTACTCTGAGACAAATGACATCGTTGGGAGGCGCGTCTTCATTGCGAGCTCCGCGATCTGTTTTCGCTGATTCGTGAAGAGGGCGTCCCCGAGTATCAGGAGCGCGCCCGCCCGCTCCCTGATCATCGCCGCGAAGGCACTGTCGATCTCGGGGGGGATCCGCGCCTCCAGGGTCTGAAGCCGCACCCCCAACGCTCGAGCTGCGGCCTCCGCCTCTCGCAACATCTGTGCGCCGGCCGGATTGGTCGGATTCCTGATGAGGGCCACCCGAGAGACCTCGGGAACCATCTCCTTGAGCACTTGCAACTGCTTCCCGACCAGGTCGGGGCCCATCATCGTTGTCCCCGTGACGTTCCCTCCGGGGCGCGCCAGGCTGGGGATAAGTCCGCTGCCAACGGGATCATTAACAAGCGACATGACGATCGGGATCGTCCTGGTCGCTTGTTGGGCGGCCTGGGTAGCTGCCCCACTCACCGCGACGATGACGTCCACCTTCAAACTGACCAGATCAGCAGCGAGGGCGGGGTAGCGATCATACTTACCCTCGGCCCATCGGGACTCGATACCGATGTTCTGACCTTCCATATAGCCCAGCTCGCGCAGGCCTGAGCGGAAAGCCTCGAGACGGCGCTGTCTCATCGGGTCAGAGGGGGAACCCGGGTTTAGATACCCTACTCGGGGCACCTTTGCCGAGGACTGGGCGGCAGCCGTGCCGAACGCTGCGGCAAGAAGCAGAGGGACCACGGCGGTAGCGAGCCGGGTCGGGACGAGATTCACAACTGCCGGTCCCCAATGCGCGCTTTCCCGCAACCTGCCGCAATTCGGTGGATCGTCATTGTCGTCGTCGTCCGCCCGATCTGCCCAACTATAAGTCAGACGCCGAGGGCGGCGCCATCGGCACGGGGGTCGGAGCCGCCTACGAGGCCGTCTGGATCCAAGCGGATGATGTGGGCGTGGCCCATGAGGTCGCTCCAGGCCTCGACCACCCGCACTTCGTGGCCGCGCGCCGCCAGGGCGGCAACCACCCCGGGCTCGAAGCGCGCCTCGAGGCGAAGCGCCTTCGTTTCCTCGCCCCACGTGCGGCCGAGGAGCCAGCGTGGGGCCTCCACGGCGGCCTGGGGGCCGAGGCCGCGGTGGAGGATCCGCGTCAGCAGGGCCGCCTGCGTCTGCGGCTGGCCCTCGCCTCCCATGGTGCCGTACACGAGACGCGGCCGGCCGTCGACCAGATACATCGAGGGGATCAACGTGTGTGCCGTTCGCTTGCGCGGTGCCAGCCGGTTGGGATGGGTGGGATCGAGCGAGAAGAACGCACCCCGGTTCTGGAGCAGCACGCCGGTGTCGCCGGCCACGATGCCGGCGCCGAACTCGTGATAGAGGCTCTGGATCAGCGACACGGCATTGCCGTCTGCGTCGGCGGCCACGATAGCGACCGTGTCACCATCGGCGGCCTGGCCCGCACTCGCGAGCGTGGCGCGCTGGGAGATTCGACGTCGACGCTGAGCCAGGCGTTCTCCAGCGAGACAGCGTTCGACGGGAACCGGCTCCACGGTAGGGTCCGCGAGATAGCGGTCGCGGTCCTCGAAGGCGAGCTTGGTCGCCTCGACGATCAGGTGAACGTAGTCATCCTCGGGGAGGGTGGCCAGGTCGAACGGCTCGAGGAGGGCCAGGATGGCGAGTGCGGCAAAGCCCTGGGTGGGAGGAGGAAAGCTGGCTGCCTCGCCGCCGCGGTACGCAACGCGCAGCGGCTCGACCCAGTCGGCCCGGTGTGCGACAAGGTCCTCCATGGACAGTGGGCTGCCCGTGTCCTGAGCGGCTCGCACCAGCCGCCGCCCGAGATCACCGCGGTAGAACTCGTCGGCGCCGGCCTCGGCGATGCGCGTCAGTGTTCGCGCCAGATCGCGCTGGACGAAGCGCGCCTCTCTGAGTCGATCGGGATGAAAGAGCGGCCACAGGGTGCCCCGCACCTCGGCGGGAGCCGACTCGTTGAACAGCGACGGCACCGAGGCGGTGACACGGCGCTGACCCTCCGACGGGACGAACCCCTCGCTCGCGTGGTGGATGGCGGCCTCAAGCTGCATACGCCAGGCGAGGGATGATCCCATCCGCTCGACGCTGTAACGGTGCGCCTCCCACCAACCGGAGACCACCCCTGGCACGGTGAGGGCAGCGGGCCCGCCTCGTGCTGGGATGGCCGCGCCGTGCCGCGCGCGATAGGTCTCGAGGTCGGCCGCCGCCGCGGAGCGTCCGGCCGCGTTCAGCGCGAGCAGCATTCGGCGGCGCGCGTCGTAGATGAGCCAGAAGTTGTCCCCGCCGACCCCGTTCATATGCGGGTAGACGACGGCGATCGTGGTGGCGGCCGCCAGCGCCGCGTCGAGAGCGTTGCCGCCGCGCTCGAGAAGGTTGCGGCCGGCTTCGGAGGCGAGCCGATGGGGACTGGCCACGAGACCACGCAGGGCGCGCACCTCGGGCCAGCGGGTGGGCCTGCTCACGCGCTCATCATAGCGTCTCCTGCTGCTACGCGCCGCTGTCGCCTCGCCTGCTCCTATCGGAGGGCTCTCGCGTCCTGCTACTATCGGGCGATGCTGCTGACCACCATCGCCGGAAGTTTGCCCAAGCCGTCGTGGCTGGCAGAGCCCGAGCGACTGTGGGCCCCGTGGCGGCTGTCCGGCGACGACCTGACCGCCGCCCAGCGCGACGCGGTGCTCGTAGCGCTGAAGGAGCAGGAAGCGGCCGGCATCGACATCGTGACGGACGGTGAGCAGTCACGCCGGCACTTCGTTCATGGATTTCTGGAGAGACTTGACGGAATCGATTTCGGCCGGCGCGTCACCATCGGGATCCGTGCCGATCGTTACCGAGCGGAAGTGCCGACGGTGACGGGGGCCATCGCTCGACCCCGGCCGGTGCACGTGGACGAAGTACGCTGGGCGCGTGCTCACACGGAGCGACCTCTGAAGTTCACGTTGCCGGGGCCCATGACGATCGTGGACACCTTGGCCGATGAGCACTATCGAGACCGGGTAGCCCTGGCCATGGCGTTTGCGCGCGTCCTCAACCAGGAGGCCCGCGATCTGGTGGCGGCCGGGGTCGATGTTGTCCAGTTCGACGAGCCCGCCTTCAACGTGTACATGGACGACGTGGCCGCCTGGGGGCTCGAGGCCTTAGAGCGGGCGGCCGAGGGCCTCTCCTGCCGGACGGCCGTTCACATCTGCTACGGGTACGGGATCAAGGCCAACGTCGACTGGAAGCAGACCCTCGGCCGGGAGTGGCGCCAGTATGAACAGACTTTCCCACTTCTGGCGCGGAGCACGATCGATCAGATCTCGGTGGAGTGCGCGGGCTCGCGGGTGCCGCCCTCGCTGCTCGGCCTGCTCGCCGGCAAGGATGTCTTGGTCGGCGTGATCGACGTGGCCACCCTCGACGTCGAGAGCCCCGTCCAGGTCGCCGCTACCATTCGGGAGGCGCTGAGCTTCGTGCAGCCCGATCGGCTCTACCCCTGCACGAACTGTGGCATGGTGCCGCTACCGCGCGAGGTGGCTCGTGGCAAGCTCCGGGCTCTGGGCGAGGGCGCCCGATTCGCCCGTCGCGACCTCGAGCGTACCGCCCACCACCCGTAGCGAGACCATCGTGCGCGAGCGTGCGTGATGGACGGTGATCCGAAAGAGGTTGACGAGCAGTGGTGGTCTCCCGAGGGAGCATGTGTGCCCCTGGGTGCGCCCTTCCGTCCGGGTCTCGATCCGCTTCCCGAATACCAGGAAGTGTGGGCGGTGGTGAAAGATCGGTGGGGGCGTCCTGCCCATGGCGATCCGCGGGACGCGCTCCGGCGGGTCGCCACCCGGGTGCCGTGCCCCGGGCCCAACGAAGCCCTCGGCTATGTGCTCTATGCGGGGCTGACCTACAACACGATCTTTGCGGCCCGCGGCGTGCCGATCTCCGTCTTCGATCTCCACGACCAGGACCTGCATGTGCCGGGCAGCGGCGCCCTTGTTCTGGTGGCGGCCCTCGGCGCCGAAACGGCGCGCCAGGGTCGACTCCACCTGGGTGAGCTGCGCGTGGTTTATCCGGGAGTCTCCGACTTACTCTCACCCCGTGCGGGTGACGATCCGATGTACGCCGACTTCAAGATCCAGGGCTACGAGACACCCGACGGGACCTTTGCCCAGTTCGTGCGCGTGCAGGCACCTGCCCTGCTCGCCCACTCGACGCGGCTGACTCTTCCCGAAGGCGCCTCGTTCATGCTCGATCTCGAGACGGTCTTCAAGGCACTCTTCGACGTCGCCTCCCTCGAGCCGGGCGAGCGCGTCCTCGTCGAAGGCGCGGCTGGCGGTACCGGGCTCTACGCCGTCGCCTGTGCCCGGCTCCGCGGCGCCCGGGTGACCGGGCTCGTCTCCACCGAGGACAAGGGCGCCCTCGTCCGGGGTCGGGGCGCCGCGGCATTCGTGAACCGCACGCGTCCGGAGATCGACGGCGTCTTCACGATGGTCCCGCTCCCTCCGTCGGCGTGGCCAGCCTGGCAGACGAAGGGCGAGCCCCTGCAGGCGCTGGTGCGCCAGGCCAACGACGGAGCCCTCGTCGACGTGGTCGTCTCCTCGGTGGGGCGCGACCTGTTCGGACGCATGATCGACCTGCTCGGACCGGGCGGCCGCCTGGTGTTCTACGGGGCCACTACCGGCTACACGCTCGCCTTCCTGGGCAAGCCCGGGACCAACTCCGCCCGCGATATGTACCGGCGGGCCGACCTGCGCCCTCACGAGGGTGTGGTGGTCTACCGAAACGCCTTGGTGGACCCGATCGGAGATGATGCGGTCGGTGCAGCCCTGGCGGCCGGAGCGCGCGTGGTGGTGGTCACCCCGACCGACGCCCAGGCGGCCGCGCTCTGGGCGCGTTTCGCTCTGGCCGGTGCGGTTAGCCTCGAGATGCTCGCGCGCGACAAGGGCTTCTGCTGGCCGGACACGATGCCTGACTACGACGAGGACCTCGAGGGCTATCGCGCGTACCAGGACTCCACGCTGAAGCCGTTCGGCCAGGCGATCGGTCGGCTGTTGGCCACATCCGACAATCCGCGGGGGAACCCCGACCTGATCGTCGAGCGGGCGGGGCAGGACACGCTCGGGATCAGCACGTTCATCGCGCGTCCCCATGGCGGCCGCATCGTCTATTTGGAGGCGAGCGCGGGCCGCCGCTTCTCGTTTTACGCTCCCAACGTCTGGATGCATCAGAAGCGCATCCTCTTCCCGACCTTTGCCATTCTCGGCAGTCATCTCTCCAACGCCCACCAGGCGGCCGAGGTCGTCCAGCTCATCGACAGCGGCGCCCTCGAAGTCCATACCCCCACCGTTCACGCCTGGGACGAGCTGGCCGAGGCCAATCAGGCCATTCGCGACAATCGCCACGCCGGAACGCTCGCGGTTCGCGTAGGCGCCACCGCCGCCCTCGACGGCGCGCGCAGCGCCCGGCAGGTGTACGAGGCCTGGGGCTCGCGCTTCATCGACGCCCCCACGGTGCGTGTCAGAATCGATCCCGTGCGGCCCGGCTTCCCCGATCTGGTGGCGCTGCTGACGATCGACTCGCCGCCCGCCAACGCCCTCGGGCGCGGAACGTTCGATGACCTCGAGCGCGCCCTCGAGGCGCTGGAGGCCGAGTCGACGCTGCGCGCGGTCGTCTTGACCGGCGGTGGGGCGATGTTCGTGGCCGGGGCTGACATCCGACAGCTCCGCGCGTTCGAGTCGGCGGCCGACGTGGAGGCGTTTGCCCGGCGCGCCCAGGGCCTGTTCATGCGGATCGCGCGCGCGAAGGCGCCGTTCATCGCGGCCGTGGACGGCTACGCGCTCGGCGGGGGCAATGAACTACAGATGGCGTGCGCGTACCGGGTGGCCTCCGTGCGCGCGGAGCTCGGGCAGCCCGAAATCAACCTGCACGTGATCCCGGGGTTTGGGGGCACCCAGATGCTGCCACGCCTGGCCGTCCGCCGGGCCCGTGAGGGCGGCGGACAGATGTTCACCTTGCTCACTCAGGCGTTGACCATCCTGCTCGACGGGCGCCGGCGCTCGGCCGCGGCTGCTCGCGAGCTGGGGATCGTCGACGTCGTGGCGCCGGCCGATGCCCTCTCGCACGCCCTCGGAGTCGCCCGGCGCGTCGCCCGAGGCGAGTTCGGGGCCCCGCTTGCCTCCCCGCTCACCGAGCGGGAGACGGTTGCCTTTCCCAACGTCGAGCGCGATCCCGATCTCGTGCGGATCCTGGCCCACCACGCGCATATCCCGCGGGCGGCAGCGGCCGAGACCATCATCGACGTCGTGCGTCTCGGCCTGACCAAGGGCCTCGAAGTCGGGCTGGCCGAGGAAGCGCGCGCCTTCGGCTGCCTGGTGGCGTCGCCCGACGGCCGCGCGGGCCTCGATCGCTTCCTGGCCCGCCGCTCGCTTCCGCTACCGCTCAGGCGCTGACTCGGGCTCGATCGGCACGCCGTACCACTCGCGCGCCTTCTCGACCGAGAGGTAGCCGAGGGCGACGTCGCGCGCGATCAACGCGGGATCGCGCTCGTGCGGGTCGCCGTAGCCTCCGGAGCCGGAGACACGCAGACTGACGAGGTCGCCCCGCTTCAGCGGATAGACGCCCTTCGAGTGCAGGATTTCTTCCTCGGGGGTGTCGGGGTTCAGAATGGTCGCGCCCAGGGCGGCGGGACGTCCCCCGAAGAGGCCCGGCGGGGCAAAGCGATGGCGATCGGAGAGGTTGGAGATCTGTCCCTGCTCGCCGAGGAAGCGGATATCCTTGCGAAGACCCGAGCTGCCACGGAACTTGCCGGCGCCCGAGGTGTCGCGCATCAGTTCGAGCCGCTCCACCAGGATCGGATAGTTGCTCTCGTTCACTTCGACCGGGATGTTCTCGAGGTTGAAGGAGCCGCACACGGCTTCGGCCCCGTCCTTGTGCGGACGGGCCCCCATGCCGCCGACGATGATGTCGTAGTAGACGAAGCGACGTCCACGGGCGGCATCGAAGCCGGCGATGATCGGGTTCGCCCAGTGGGAGGACGCCGCGATGACCCGCTCGGGCACCGCCAGGGCGAGGGCCTGCAGGATGACGTCCACGATGCGCTGCTGCATGACGGCCCGCGCGCCGGCCGCGGCCGGGGGTCGAGCGTTGAAGAGTGACCCCTCGGGGGCGCACGCCCGGATGGGGCGCATCGTCCCGGCGTTCTGGGGAATACTCTGCTGGACCAGGGCCGATTTCACGGTGTGCCACGTGTAGGCCAGGGTGTAGTTGAAGGCGCTGTTCATCCCCGAGGGTGTCTGGGGGCTCGACCCAGTGAAGTCGACGGTGAGCTCGTCCCCCGCCACCACCACCGTGACCAACACGCGGAGGGGGTCGGTGTTGCGCCCGCAGTCGTCGTAGAAATCCTCCGCCTGATAGCGCCCCGGCCGCACGGCCCGGATGGCCGCCCGCATCTCGCGCTCCGAGTGGGTCAGGATCTCCTCCCAGGCGCCGAGAACGGTGTCGGCCCCGTAGCGATCGAACAGCTCCTGCAACCGTCGCTCCCCCACACGCCCCGAGTTGCGCATGGCCTTCAGGTCGCCTTCGACGATCTCGGGCATCCGCACGTTGCCCGTGATCAGGCGCATGACTTCCTGGTTGACCTCACCTGCGCGCCAGAGTTTACAGGGCAGAACCCGGATGCCCTCCTGGTAGAATTCCGTCACGCCTTCGACGGCCTGGGAGCCGGCGACGGCTCCTCCCACGTCGACCTGGTGCGCGCAGTTGACCACGTAGCCTACGAGCCGGCCCTGATGGAACACCGGCGTGGTGAGGAAGAAATCCGGAAGATGCCCGGAACCCATGTAGAGGTCGTTGAGCACGATGGCGTCACCCGGGCACAGGGTGGTCGCTGGGTACTCGGCGAGCACGTGCTTGACCAGGGATGGCATCGAGCCGAGGTGACCCGGGCTGAAGTTGCCCTGGGCGACCATCTGGCCGCCCGCGTCGAAGAGGGCGACCGAGAAATCACGCCCCTCGCGAACGGCTTGGGAGTAGGCGGTCTTGCGCAGCGCCGTGCCCGCCTCCTCCGCGACTGACGCGAGCGCTGCGGCTACGACGGCCCGGGTGATCGAATCGACCTTCATCGGTCTAACGCCTCCGGCCTCGCGATGTCGACGACAAGATTGCGGTACTCGTCGACGCGCGCCCGATCCCCTGGCAGGAGCACCACCGTCGTCTCGCGCTCCTCGACGAGGGCGGGGCCTCTCAGAACGACACCGGTGGCGAGCGCGTAGCGATCGTAAACGGAGCACTCGATGAGCCCGCCGCTCTCCGGGACGTACGCTTGGCGCCGACCCTTGCACGCCTCGCCTGCCGCCGGCTCGCGCGCGCGCCCAGTCACGTCCGGTGTCCCCGCTGGGGCTGTCATCTCGAGCTTCCAGGTAGTCGCCTCCAGGGGAGTCCCAGCCGGCTCGGCATAGCCATAGTGTGCAGCGTAGACCTCCGTGTGCGCCTGCCGGATCGCCTCCAGCGAGTCGCGGCACAGGTGCCCTGGTGGAATTGTCACGTCGAGCTCGTGACCCTGTCCCGCGTAGCGGATTTCAGCCGTGCGGCGCACGCGCCACTCACCGGTGGCCCCGCTCTCTCGCAGCTGGGCGGCTCCTTCGTTCTCCATCTCGGCGAATAGCTGGTTGATCCGGTCCCAGGGCGCCTTGTCGAGAGACACGACCAAGGTCCGGGCCAGATCGAAGCGTGGATCGGCAATCAGCAGTCCCAGCGCCGAGGCGACGCCGGCCGCGAAGGGGATGATCAGCTGGCCGATACCCAGATTGCGGGCGAGCCGCGCCCCGTGGACGGGGCCGGCGCCGCCGAAGGTCACACAGGCCAGGCGGCGTGGATCCTTACCGCGCCCGATGGACACGACGCGGATGGCTCCCTCCATGTTGAGGGTGACGAGCTGGTGAATGCCCCAGGCCGCCTGCAGCAGTTTGAGACCGAGGGGCTTGGCGACCCGCTCCTCGACGGCAGCACGCGCGGCGTCGGGATCGAGGGGGCGCGCGCCCCCCAGAAAGTAGCTCGGGTCGAGAAAGCCGAGCAGCAGATTCGCGTCGGTCACGGTCGGCTCGCGCCCGCCCAGGGCATAGCAGGCGGGCCCCGGATCGGAGCCGGCGCTGTCCGGTCCCACGCGCAACAGCCCGCGCTCGATGCGGGCGATGCTTCCGCCGCCCGCGCCGATCTCCACGAGATCGACGCTGGGAACGTTGATGGGCAGCCCGCTGCCCTGACGCATCCCGATCAGGTCGACCTCGAGTCGATCGGCGCGGGCGGGCCGACCGTTCTCGATCAGCGCGGCCTTGGCGGTGGTGCCCCCCATGTCGAAGGCGATGAGCTCTCGGTGGCCCGTGAGGGCGCCGACGTGAGCGGCCAGGATCGCTCCCGCCGCCGGTCCCGAATCGAGCGAGCGCACCGGGAAGCGGGCGGTCATGGCCGCCGTCGCGATGCCGCCGTTGTTCTGCATCAAGTAGAGAAGGCGGCGGCATCCTCGCGCGCGGAGCCCCGCCACCAACGCCTCGAGGTAAGCCCGGAAGGCCGGCATGATATAGGCGTTCACCACGGCCGTATTGGTACGCTCGTACTCGCGGTACTGTGGGGAGAGAACGGCCGACAAGGTCACCGGAAGCCCAGGCAGGCGGGTGGCGGCCAGGGCGGCCACGGACTCTTCGTGGCATGGGTTGGCATAGGAGTGCAGAAAGGCGACCGCCAACGACTCGGCGCCGCCCGCGCGGCAGGCGGCGAGGGCCGTTTCGAGCGAGGCCGGATCGAGCGGGCGATGGACGCGCCCGTCGGCACGCATGCGCTCGTCGACCTCGACGATCTGATCGCGCGCGATGAGCGGCGGATGTTTGTCGACGAACAGATCGTTGATGTTGTAGCGGAGCTGTCGCTGGATCTCGAGCACGTCACGAAAGCCACGCGTGGTGACCAGGAAGGTCCGGGCCCCCTTGCGCTCGATAATCAGGTTCGCCCCGAGTGTGGTCCCGTGCACGGCCTGCTCGAGGTCGCTGGCGTCGGCTCCGGCCGCAACCAGAAGATCGGCCAGGCCCTGGAACACGGCCGCGGCCGGGTCGTGCGGCGTGGTAAGCCGCTTGCCGACGATCACCGAGCCGGTCGCCACGTTCTGGAGCACGAAGTCGGTGAAGGTGCCGCCGATGTCGAAGCCGAGGCGCCAGCCCATGCCCGGACATGCATGGTAGCAGATGAGAGGAGGCGGCGAGTCCCAGTTGCCTGGTGGGAAGGGCGTCGTCTATCCTCGTCTCATGATCCAGGAGTACTCCCGCGCGCTGGCTAGTTGACGGCTACAACGTCATCCGCAGCGACCCGGACCTGCACGCCCGGGAGGGCGAAAGTCTGGAATCTGGGCGCGCGGCGCTGCACCGCCTCCTCGTTCCGGTCGCGCAGCGCCTGGGGGACGAGTTCGTCGTCATCTTCGATGGCGCCCGCCCGGCGCGTGAAGAGGAGATGACAGGGCAGGTGCGGTTCGTCTTCTCGTGCCCGCCGGAAACCGCCGACGAGGTTGTCATGCGTCTGGCCGCCCAGTGGCGTGAGGGCGCGATCGTGGTCAGCTCCGATCGCACGATCCGTCAGGCGGCGAGCCGAGGTGGCTCGCCCGTGCTGACCGTCGCCGAGTTCCTGTCAGGTCTTCTCCTGTGCAGCCGTTGCGGCGGCCGCCGCCGCATCGTGGCCGTCTACCCCGGCGGTCAGCGGTTGCGCGATCTCCTGGACCGGCTCGAGCTCAGCCACCCGCCGGGCCTCCCGCCGCCCC
>Ga0187893_10011581_pt1 | contig 12769 bp, 10 predicted proteins | sample MA1701074metaG_FD_139574 | JGI IMG/M metagenome (GOLD analysis project Ga0187893, IMG submission 139574) | White microbial mat communities from a basaltic lava cave in the Kipuka Kanohina Cave System on the Island of Hawaii, USA - MA170107-4 metaG ...
TTGTTTAAAAGAAAAAATTGCAGGACATAAACTGGAAGAAAAAATAATTTTTCAGGGTTATGTAAATGATACAGAAAAATTCTACAGTAATATAGACATTCTATTGATGTGTTCTAAAAATGAAGGTTTGGGCAGGGTTACTATCGAAGCGATGTGTTATAATGTTCCGGTAATTGGGTATAACAATGCAGGCACAGCAGAAATAATTAAGCATAATTACAACGGCCTGCTGTATGATGGTACAGTTAATGGCCTGCACGAAATGATGGAACATGCATATAACAGAAGGGATCTTGGAGAAATAAAGCAAAATGCACTAAACACAGTTAAGCAAAAATTTACGATTGAACAGTATGCAGGAAATGTTCAAGAAATTTATAAAGCCATAAAATTTAAATAATTGTTGGGTAACGGTATGCCTTGGATAACAGTAATTATAGTGGTATATAACGGCGCTTCTTATATCGAAGATACAATACAGTCAACTATGCAGCTTTCTTACAGCAACATAAAAATCATAATTATTGATGGTGGTTCTAAAGACGGCACTGCGGATATTATAAAAAAATATGCGCAGCATTTTTATTATTGTGTTAGTGAACCTGACAAAGGGATTTATGATGCAATGAATAAAGGCTGGGAAAAAGCAGACAATGACAGTTATGTCGTTTTTTTAGGCAGTGGAGATAAAATTCTCGCCCTGCCCGACATGGCAAAACACAGCGGCAATAACATCATTTACGGTAAGGTATTTATCGGCAACAACACTTTTAACAGTATCGCTGATTTCAGGTTAAAGCTTGGAAATACCGTGCACCATCAGGCATTACTTATCAAAAAAAGTATTCATCCGCTACCGCCTTTTTCATTGGATTACCCGGTATATGCAGATTTTGATTTTAATCAGCGTTTATACAAATCCGGCATCCGGTTCATTAAAGACGATTCTTTTTGCAGTTATGCGCTTGAAGGCGGCGTTAGTGCAGTAAAGAATAAAAAAGAATCATTGCAGATTGTAAATAAGAATTTCGGAAAACTTCATTCACTTATGGCCAATATCTATTATTTTTTGCAGGATGCCAGGAAACCTCAATAGCCTTTATGCCGTAATAGTTTTATATAAAACAGATTTACACAACTGCCAATCGTTTAATAGTCTTTTAAGCGCTGTACAGTTACAGGAAGGGGTGCTCGAACTGCTTCTATATAATAATTCGCCCGAGATAGTCCTTGATGCAACTATATGCAAAAATGCAAACATTCATATTCATATAACTGACGATGTGGAAAATTCAGGCGTTAGTAAAGCATACAATAAAGGTTATGATCTTGCGGCAGGTCAAAAAAAAAAATGGCTCTTATTGCTCGACCAGGATACACAGCTTCCCGAAAATTTTTTCTCTGAGTTCTTTGCACAGAGGGCGCTTGATATAAACAATACAGATCGTTTGTATTTTCCAATAATTCTTTCTAATAACAGCATCATATCACCTGCTGCTTATATTCCATACAGGGGGGTTATAAAGGAAAAGGTAGAAGTTGGTTATCACGACATACGCAAACTTGCAATAATAAATTCAGGAACGATCATTGATGCTGCTCTTTTCAACGAAGCAGGTGGATTCAATGAGGCAGTTGCATTGGACTTTAGCGATGTTTCTTTTTTCAGGCGCGTAAAAAAAATCTATACAAGAGGAAAACTTATCAATGCCAAATGTTTGCACGGCTTTTCGGGAACCAATTATGATAGTTATGAAAAGAACATACAAAGGTTTAAAATATTCATCCGGCACGCTAATGCTTTCAGCAAAGAAAAAGGGGTAAACAAAATATACCTGTTTATCACAGTATTCATTCGTACAATTCACCTGTCACTAAGGTTTAAAACTTTTGCTTTTCTGAAAGAAATGAAAATTTTCGTATAATTTTTTTTAGTGGCCGGCTACAACAAGTATGGCATCGCCTGTTGCGTCGCACACTTCCTCTGAAGGTAATGCTATTCAGCAGCGAAGGCCCGGTCAGACGGCTCAAAGACGTCAGACTGGTATATCAGCCTTCATGTGCCTGCCTGTCCGGTAGTTACCACTGTTGTTGCAAGTTGGATTGTACCCGGCAGCTTTACTGTACAAAGCTGCAGCATCCCGAATTTGTTTCGGGTACAGCATAACATCATGCATCAAGTAAAGTAAAATGCATTCTTTATAAACATGCTTTTATATTCAGAAAATAAGCGATCTCTTCTTTTCCTGTTTTTTGTATTCTTTTTTGTAGAAGTATGCATCGGCGGGTCTGGCGGGTTACTGAGGTATGATTTCATTACATTACGAAAAATAGATTTCGTTATTGCAGTAATCATTACCGTTCTTCTTTATTTCTTTAATAATAAACTTGATTATGAGATCACTAATATTACTTTCACTTTCCTGGTACTTCTTGTATTTAGTACCATATTAGGTTTCTTAAATTATGGTAACGATGCCAGGATCTATGAGAACTTTTTCATGCAGTCTTTTTTCCTGTTACTGCCTTTTTACCCGCTTTTTATAAAGCAAAAAAGAGATGTATTACTTATTACCAGGCTCTTTATTTTTTCTTCCGCTTTACTTGCCATAAGCTATTTATTATTATGGTTGTTAATACTTACTGGCATACTTCCTTTCTTAACGGTTTACAGCTTTTTAACGCAGTCAGAAGAATTCATGGGCAGAGGTGGTATAGCGTTTTGGTATAAAGGATTTTTATACCTGTGCGTGGGAATTTATTTTGTAAGCCTTATTAATAAAACAGTCACAAAGCGTGTTTTGCAGGCAATAATATTTACAGCGCTCATACTAACATTTACCAGGGGGTTTATAGCGGCATTATTTGCAACGGCTATTATTTTCAATTTCTTTTTTAAGAATATCATCAGAAGCGGCATAATTCTTATAATCGGTGTTTTAGGATTTGTTTATCTAAGCAGTACGCTTGAGGAGGTATCTTTTAACAGGGATAGTTCAGATGAAGTAAGGTATATGCAAATAGAACAGGTAGCAAAAAGTATAACACCGGTTTCATTTTTTGTAGGCCACGGTTTGGGAGAAGGGGTTGCCATAAGAGAAAACCACCTGGAGATCAATTATCTTGAAGTTTTTCATAAACAGGGAATACTGGGGCTGCTGTTTTGGTTTTTTCTGCTTGGTTATATTGTATTTCTTTACTGGCGTATTAAACGGTCAGGCAATGGCAATGAAGTATATGCAAGGCCCTTTTTGCTGGCAACAATATTCGTTTATATAGAATCTTTCACCAACCCTTTTCTCACCAATTCTATTGGAATGAATATTGTAATGGTATCGCTTGTATGCCTGAGCATTTTGAAGAAACAGGAACTTATTGATAATAAAATTGAAGCCGCAGTATAAAAATAATTTTAATCAATACACTTAATTACATGTGTATAAATCTTGTGCTTCGAAAAAAGCTGAATACAAGTACCGTAGATAAACGGAATGCGGGGCAACGATGATGCCATAAAAATCTACAGTTGGTACCAAAAAATAAAAATGAAAAATACGCTCCTTTTAAAATATAGCTTTTACTGCATACTGATACACATCTTCAATGTTATAAGTATTACAGGTAGCGGACAAACCACTTCCGCAGAACGTTTTACCGGTGTTCATTTCGATTTTCATGCAAAAGAAACGGACCGCAATATTGGAAAAAATTATACACCCGCAATGGCAGATTCTTTTTTGCAACTTGTTAAACCAGACTTTTTGCAAATTGATTGTAAAGGTGTTTCCGGATACAGCAGCTATCCTGCATCTGTTGGCAATGCTGCTCCGGAAATTAGTAAAGACCTTATGAGAATATGGAGCGATGCATCAAAGAAAAATAACACCAGCCTCTATGCACATTATTCTGCGTTGCTTGATACACGCGCTGTGAAGCAGCATCCTGGATGGGCAATAACAAATGCAGACGGTTCAAAGGAAAATATCATATCGCCAGCCAGCAATTACAGTGATGAACTTATGATTCCGCAGTTAAAAGAACTGGCACTAAAATACAAGATCAGTGGCGTATGGGTTGATAGTGATTGCTGGGCAGTAAAAACAGATTACAATCCAGCTTTAATAAAAGCATTTAAAACAAAACATCCAAATGCTGCCGTGCCTGTAAAGCAGGGCGATACATTTTATGCTGACTGGATAGCCGTCAACAGGGAATGCTATAAAAAATATTTATCGCATTATGTTGAAGCGCTTCATAAGGAAAGTCCCGGTTTCAAAATCATTAGCAACTGGGCTTACAGTGCTTATATGCCAGAGAAAATTGATGTGGATGTAGATTTTTTATCAGGTGATATTCGGGGAAACACCCCTTACGAAGCCGCATTTGAAGGCCGTTGCATGGCTGCAAAAAATAAACCGTGGGATCTAATGACCTGGAGCCAGGTTAGCCGGAATAACAAAATGGTTATTAAATCATACAGGCAAATGATACAGGAAGCAGCAAACATACTTGCTGTTGGTGGTGGTTTTCAAACATACTGGCAGCAAGGAAGAGATGGTGGGTTGCCCGCAGAACATTTTAATACCATTAAAGATATTATTGCTTTTTGCAGGCAAAGAAAAGAATACACTTTTAAAGGAAATATTGTTCCGCAGGTGGGCCTTCTTTTTTCTGATGAGATATGGAAAAATCAATTAATAACAGATCATTTATATGCCGAGACTGGCCTGGGCTATGTTAAACAGGTTTTTAAAATACTTTCAGATGCACAGTACAGCACAGACATTCTGATGCATTACGATCTTGATAAAAAACTGTCAGCTTATCCTGCACTTGTTGTTCCGTTATGGAGCAGTTTAAGTGCAGCTGTTGTGCAGCAGCTTATCAGCTACGCAAACAATGGCGGTAATGTTTTGGTAATAGGCGCTGCTGCTGTAAAACAATTTGCTGCTGCATGTAATATCAATCTAAAGGGAGGCGTGTTAAGAACTAAAGATGTTAAGCTCTTTTTAGATTCATCTGTTACCATAAAAACAGATATACAGCCTGTAACTGTAAATAGTGCAACTACAATAATAGGAAAGATATCAGGAGACGGAGCAGATTACCCTGCGGCTACCATTCATAATATCGGTAAAGGAAAGATTGGGTTAATATATTTCGATACCAAAAATCTTTATGGAAATGAGCATGTAACAATGGTTAAAGATTTTACCGCGTCTGTTCTTTCAAAAATGTTCATCAACCCAATCGTTACTATAAAAAATGCGCCATTGGTAGAGCAGGTCGTTACAACAAAAAATGATCACCTGTTTATTCATCTTATAAATATGCGTGGCAGCGAATCTTTGTATGATAATGCCCCCGCTGTTCCCGCATTTCATATAGAAGTAAAAAGGTCTGTAAGGCCTGCTGCAGTTATATTGCAGCCCGGAAATAAAAAGCTTGATTATACTTACAGCAATGGCAAAATTGATATTACAATACCCGGCCTTGATATTTACTCAATTGTACAGATAGATTAAGTGATGATACCGGTTAATGCAAGGCCTCCAAAAAATTAAATGCATTGTTATTGTAATACCGGCTGTAGTAACTCTGGTTGAGCATCGTTGCGTCGCACATTTTAACGCCTTGTTATTAATCTATCTGAAGCGTTCAATTCCGTCCCGATAGCTATCGCATACGCGTCAGGATAAGAATTAAAGAAATGTTTGAAATGCTTTGCAGGAAAGGGTTTCAAGTGAATAATAGCCCGAAGGGCTATAATTTGAATAACCGTGGGTGAAACCCACGGAAATATGCAGAATGGTTTTCCAGCCCCGGCGGGGTTGAATGTTCAACCCCGCTGAGGTTGTGGGTTTATAACATGACAACTACCACGGATTACATCCGTGGCTATTCAAATTAAACCCCCTTCGGGTTAATTAAAATGCAAATTAACCTGACGCCCATGCGATAGCTATCGGGATACTTCGGAACCTTTTATCTGTTTACATGCATTGAGCTTACAAAAGCAGCCATATTAAAATAATTGGTTGTATTCAAATTATCTTATTTAAAAGCACATTTTAAATGCTCCGGGCAGATATATCAGTAGTAATCGCAACGTATAACGGTGAACGGTACATACATGATCAGCTAAGTTCTATTTTGAACCAGGTAAGCGACAATACAGAAGTTGTTATATCTGATAACGGATCAACAGACAACACAGTTAAGATTATCGGGGAATTTAATGATACACGAGTTAAACTATTGCATAACCTTGAAAAGAAAGGAAGCACACATAATTTTGAATATGGGCTGCAGCATGCAAGTGGCAACATAATATTTCTGGCAGATCAGGATGATGTTTGGCTGGACAATAAATTCAGTACCTGTCTTAGCTGCCTTAAAACGTATGATCTTGTGGTAACAAACTGCAAAGTTGTGGATGGGGAACTAAATGTTTTGCAGGATTCTTTTTTTTCACTGAATAAATCGGGAAAAGGAGTTGTCAAAAACCTGGTAAAAAATTCTTATCTCGGTTGCTGCCTTGCATTTAAAAGAAAGGTGTTAGATATTGCGATGCCGTTTCCGCCGGGTATAGCTATATATCCTATGCATGATATATGGATCGGTTTTGTTGCGGATTGTTTTTTCTCTACGTATTTTATAGATGCACCTTTAATGCTGTACAGGCGACATCAGCATAATATTTCTACAGCTTCAAATAAATCGCCATTTTCATTTCTAAGAAAGATGGATTTCAGGTGGCGCATCGCTAAATATTATCCACTTATATTATCAAGGTATTCGAAATTAAAAGCGCAGAAAAAGAAAGTACTGACTTCCTATGATTATAAATAAAGAAACGCATTTCAATCTCACCGAAAACCGATTGTGAAAAATCTATGTTAGTATCCATCATAACTGCTACATACAATAGCGGATCTACCATAAGGGATACTATGCAATGTATTACAAAACAGGATTACCCGCATATTGAGCATATTGTTATTGATGGCAGGTCGGCCGACAACACATTATCTGTAGTAAAAGAGTATTCGCATGTAGCAAAAATAATTTCAGAGCCGGATAAGGGAATTTATGACGCAATGAATAAAGGTATTTCGATTGCTTCCGGTGAAATTGTAGGGATTCTTAATTCGGATGATATTTATACTCATTCGCATGTTATTTCGAAAGTTGCAAAAATTTTTGAAGACAGCTCTGTAAAGGCGCTTTATGCAGATTTGCAGTATGTAGCAGCGAATGACTTGAACAAAGTTTTGCGTTCATGGAAATCGGGTCCTTTTAAAAGAAAAAATTTTTATTACGGATGGATGCCCCCGCATCCTGCATTTTTCGTTAGAAAAGAACTGTATCAAAAATATGGTGTATTCAATACCTGTCTTAAAAGTGCTGCTGATTACGAATTAATGTTGCGCTTTCTTGTTAAACACCACGTAACACCTGTTTATTTGCCAGAAGTAATAGTCAAAATGCGAAATGGTGGTATAAGCAATGCCAATTTAAAAAACAGGTGGAGGGCTAACCGTGAAGATAATATGGCCTGGAAGATGAACGGCCTAAAACCATATTTCTTTACTGTGTATTTAAAACCATTGCGAAAAATATCACAGTTCCTGATCAGGTAAAACATGGATAATTGTTTCAATTATCTAAGGCTATTGCTCATGCTTTTGTATTGAGTAATAAAATGTATGGAAAAATTTGATCTAACCATATCAGTTGTTCTCTATAAAAATCAACATGCTGAAATAAAAAAAGTAATTTCCAGTATTGCGCAAACAAGACTGAGCTACAGACTTTTTCTGATAGACAATTCACCAACAGACTCTTTGCGCATTTTTGCAGGAAGGGAGAACACAGAATATTTTTTCAACAACGGGAATATTGGATTTGGCAAGGCTCAAAATATAGTAATTAGCAAAATAATTGAGCAAAGCTGCTATCACCTTATTGTAAATCCAGATATAAGTTTTGAAAATGGAACGCTTGATAAAATTCATGCTTTCATGGAGCAAAACCCGGGTATTGGACAGTTAATGCCTAAAGTATGTTACAAGGATGGCAGTATCCAGAAGTTATGCAAATTATTACCCCATCCCATTGATCTTATTGGCAGAAGATTTTTCAATAACCTGTATGCCAAAACCAGGCGAAGTAAGGTGTATGAATTAAGTGATTTCTGTTATGATCAAATATTAGATACACCGGCATTATCAGGTTGTTTCATGTTTACCAGGACAGCGGTTTTAAAAAAGGTAAATGGCTTTGATCCGCGCTACTTCATGTACCTGGAAGATTTTGATCTTACAAGAAGAATAAACAAAATTTCCAGAACTGTATTTTATCCCGGGGCTTCTGTAACGCATGTTTTTAGTAAAGCATCTTATTCCGACCTAAGACTTTTAAAACACCATATTATATCTGCAATTAAATATTTTAATAAATGGGGATGGTTTTTTGATAAGGAAAGAAGCACCCTTAACAAAAAGGTCTTAGCGCAGATAGAAGATTATAAAAGCGAAAGAAAATTAATTCCTGAATTGTAAAGCATGTTAATTGGCAGGAAAATATAATAAGGAGCTTGTATTAATTTCAGGAGTAAACCTCACCGAAGGTGGACCGCTCAGCATTTTAAAAGGTGCTGCAAATAATTTTGTTGAACATTTTATTTCAGAGTATAGACTGGTGCTGTTGGTTAATAACAAGAATTTGCTTGATGATATTTGCTTTGATTCGCGTGTAGAAATACTGGAGTATGCATATCCCAAAAAATCATGGTTTTTACGTTTGTGGTTCGAATACGTGCATTGCTGGTTAATTTCAAAAAAGATAAAACCAGATGTATGGATTGCACTGCATGACATGACACCAAATGTACAATGCAAAAAAAGAATTGTCTATTGTCATAACCCTACGCCTTTTTATAAATTGAGTTTACAAGAAATATTAATAGAAAGGCCGCTGCTTTTTTTTACCTTTTTTTACAGTTTTTTTTACCGTATAAACATTCGCAAAAACAAATTTGTAATTGTGCAGCAGCAATGGATGCGTGAAGAATTTGAACATCGCTACAAGGCCAAAAATATCATTGTATCGTATCCGGATGTTCAAATACAATCTTCAAACAATGCATATCGTAAATGCAGCGGTATAAAATTTCGCTTTTTCTACCCTTCACTTCCCAGGGCATTTAAAAATTTTGAAGTGTTGCTTGCAGCCTCGGAGATACTTGCAAAAGAAAATAATAATTTTGAAGTAATACTAACTTTTGATGGATCTGAAAATAAGTATGCTTCGCTGATAAAAAAAAAGTATGCTCATTTGTCCTGTGTAAAATTTGCAGGACTTCAAAAGAGAGATGAAATGGAAAATCTGTACAATACCGCTGCATGTGTAGTATTTGCTTCCAAAATGGAAACATGGGGGCTGCCCATTACTGAGGCAAAAATATTTCGCAAGCCTATGCTTGTTGCAGACCTGAAATATGCACACGAAACCGTCGGCGATTATGATAAGGCATGCTTCTTTGATATAAATGACCCTGTTGCACTCGCCGCATTAATGGGAAAAGCTATGAATGGTACACTGGAATATCATTCCCCTGCTTATATAGTGCCTCCGCAGCCTTTCGTAAAATCGTGGAAAGAATTATTTGAACTGGTTCTTGCCGGTAAAGCAAGCCATACCGATAAAAAATTCGGTCAGCAGTTTTTAAAGATGCATGAAGAATAAACCGTACCCCGAAACAGTTCGGGATGCTGCGGCACTTGTTCAGTAAAGTGGTAGAGTACAACACATGCCGTCTCTATATTTCGCGTTGCTCCATAAAGCTATGGCAGCCGAAGAGTGCGACGCAACCAGGCTTCATAGTAATACGGAAGTCAGGTTCAAAAAAAATGTACAAATCGTTTTAAACACTATTAATAAAACAAATGTCAGGAATAGCATTAATCACAGGTGTTACAGGCCAGGACGGAGCTTATTTATCCGAGTTTTTATTACAGAAAGGTTATGAGGTGCATGGTATTAAACGCAGGGCTTCTCTTTTTAATACAAACCGTATTGACCATTTATACCAGGACCCGCATGAAAAGAATGTGAAATTCAAACTGCATTACGGTGATCTTACAGACAGTACCAATCTCATCCGTATTATCCAGGAAGTGCAGCCCGGTGAAATATACAATCTTGGCGCCATGAGCCACGTAAAAGTAAGTTTTGAAACCCCTGAATATACAGGTAATGCAGACGGCCTTGGTACCCTGAGAATTTTAGAAGCAGTTAGATTGCTTGGTCTTACAGACAAAACAAAAATTTACCAGGCATCTTCTTCAGAATTGTATGGATTGGTACAGGAAGTACCGCAAAAAGAAACCACTCCTTTTTATCCCCGATCACCTTATGCCGTTGCCAAATTATATGCCTACTGGATAACCGTTAATTACAGAGAAGCTTACAACATGTTTGCATGCAATGGCATTCTTTTTAATCACGAAAGCCCTTTGCGCGGAGAAACTTTTGTAACACGCAAAATAACCCGTGCTGTTGCAAAAATTGTTTTGGGTTTACAAGACAAGTTGTACATAGGTAATCTCGATGCCAAAAGAGACTGGGGGCATGCTAAGGATTATATTGAAGCCATGTGGCTTATACTGCAGCAGGATATACCTGAAGATTTTGTGATAGCTACAGGTATTACTACTGAAATTCGTGAATTTATCCGCAGGGCATTTAAAGTGGCGGGGATTACAATAGAATTTAAAGGTAAGGGAGTTAATGAGAAAGGATATGTTGCACTAAATGAAAACCCTGGCTGTACGTTAGATGCAGGAAAAGAAATACTTGCTGTTGATCCAAAATATTTCCGCCCCACAGAAGTAGATTTGTTGATAGGAGATGCAACCAAAGCACAGCAAAAATTGGGATGGAAACCACGCATAACCCTGGATGAAATGATTGAAAAAATGGTTTTGGCAGATATGGAATTATTCACCAGCCATAAATTTTTGAAAGATTCAGGATTTAAGATTAAAAATGAATTTGAGTAATGGAAAAAGAAAGTAAGGTATATGTAGCCGGCCACAGGGGCATGGTTGGTTCTGCACTTGTGAGGCATCTTCAAAAAGAAGGGTATTCAAATATTATAAGCGGCACTTCTGATCAGCTCGATTTGCGTGATCAGAAAGCTGTTGCTGACTTTTTTGATAAAGAAAATCCGGATTATGTTTTTCTTGCTGCCGCAAAAGTAGGTGGCATATTAGCCAATAATAATTATCGTGCAGAATTTATCTATGATAACCTGATGATAGAAACAAATATCATTCACCAGGCATGGTTGCACAAAGTAAAAAAATTATTATTTCTCGGTTCCTCATGTATCTATCCTAAGTTGGCGCCGCAGCCTTTAAAGGAAGAATATTTACTAACAGGTTTACTTGAGCCTACCAATCAATCTTATGCTATTGCAAAAATAACAGGCATTGAATTGTGCGATGCTTACCGTGCACAATATGGTTGCAATTTTATTTCAGTAATGCCTACCAATCTTTATGGACCAAATGATAATTATGATCCTGAAAAATCGCATGTGCTGCCGGCATTGCTAAGGAAATTTATTATTGCTGAAAAGAACAATTATCCATCTGTAGAATTGTGGGGGACGGGAGAACCAAAACGTGAGTTTTTGCATGCAGATGATCTTGCAGATGCCTGCATTTTTTTAATGAAAACATACAATGAGCCCGGCCTGATAAATATTGGTGTGGGAGAAGATATACGCATTATAGATTTGGCGCATCTCATTGCTAAGATCACGGGCTATAAGGGCACAATAAAATTTGATCATTCAAAACCTGATGGTACACCGCGTAAGTTGATGGACGTAACAAAACTGGAAAAGCTCGGGTGGAAATCATCCACCAGTCTTGAAGAAGGTATAAAAATGGTGTATGATGATTTAATGAAAAGCCAGGTTTTCAACGGATTTCCTGCCCTTGTATGAAATCGCGGAAAAAATTGTTTGAATTGATAATTGTTAATGCGGCAGGGCATACCGGTAAATATACATTTTAGATGGCAGGCTTGAAAGATGCACAAATATAAAACCGTACAAGTGTGCGGCGCAAGTAAAGCGCAATAATGATTTGTAGCCGGGTAAATAAATAATTAAACCTTACACCATTAAAAAAACAGCAGTAATAATTACCAACCGTCTTGTTATCGGGGGCATTACAAACGATGTAGTATCACTTGCATATCGCTTGAAAGATGATTTCAACATAAGGATTTTATATGGCCAAAAAGAGCCTGATGAAAAGGAAGCGGCACACCTTATAAAAGACACAGAAGGCATATCATTTAAAAAAATTCCTGCGCTCCGGAAAAGCATTAATTTCTTCAGGGATATAAAAGCATACCGGCAACTTTCTAAAGAAATAAAAGCAGCAGGTTGCCATATTGTTCACACACATGGTTCAAAGTCGGGTTTCCTCGGCAGGCTTGCAGCGCATAAAAATAATGTGCCCTGCATTGTGCACACTTTTCATGGTCATGTTTTTCATTCGTATTACAATGCATTTATTTCTGCATGCATCATAAGATTTGAAAAATGGATGGGCCGTTTTACAACTAAGGTCATCGCTATCAGCACGCAGCAGGGGAAAGAATTAACAGATGTATATAAAATTGTGCCGGCAGAAAAACTTGCTGTAATACATCTTGGTATTGATGGTGCGCAATTTGATGAAAACAA